>WNFV01004904.1_pt1 | contig 17755 bp, 15 predicted proteins | sample 5400101 | NCBI WGS metagenome assembly WNFV01 (sample SAMN13153361, study PRJNA577476) | soil metagenome | isolation source: 115 cm soil or saprolite under grassland replicate 1 | place: USA:California | collected 2016-06-15
CAGGCTCGCCTACTCCGACGGTACGGCGGTCCGCGGCAGCACCTTGGTGGAAGTCAACAGCTGATCCGACCAGCGCCCGGAGAATCCTGCATCAGGCAAGATTCTCCGGGCGCTGTCGTCCGCCGCGGTAGGCGAAGGTCACCACCCGAGCATCCTCGGCCGGCTCGCTCGCGTCATGCCGCCTGAGGTTAGAGGCTCAGGGCGCCCGCGTCGCCCGGCTTACGGCCGGCAGCCAGGATGTTGCGTGGCCTCAGCGAGTACGACGTCCAGAAGCGGGCGGAGCCAGCACCGCGCCGTCGGCACCGACCAGCCGGGGACGGAAAGCTCGGGGTCATCGTCACCAACGAGGACATCGAGTCGATTCTGGCTGACGAGGATGCGGCGAAGTACGGCACCGATGCCGCTGGGGGCTGACGAGGTCTGCGGCGTGGGAGAATGGGCCGCTCGACGTCCGCTACTCAGGAGATGGACCCTCTGTGCCGCCAGTACCCGCTGCGCCTCAGCCCGGTCGCACCGACCCGTCGCTGATCCGCAACTTCTGCATATCATCGCCCACATCGACCACGGCAAGTCGACGCTGGCGGACCGGATGCTGCAGATCACCGGTGTCGTGGACGCCCGGTCGATGCGCGCGCAGTACCTCGACCGGATGGACATCGAGCGCGAGCGCGGCATCACGATCAAGTCGCAGGCGGTCCGGCTGCCGTACACCCCGGCGCCGGGATCACCCGGGGCCGAGCCGACCGCCGAGCCGACGACGTACATCCTGAACATGATCGACACCCCCGGGCACGTGGACTTCACGTACGAGGTGTCGCGGTCGCTGGAGGCGTGCGAGGGCGCGGTGCTGCTGGTCGACGCCGCGCAGGGCATCGAGGCGCAGACGCTGGCGAACCTGTACCTGGCGCTGAACGCGGACCTGCACATCATCCCGGTGCTGAACAAGATCGACCTGCCCAGCGCGCAGCCGGAGAAGTACGCGGCCGAGCTCGCGCACATCATCGGCTGCGACGCCTCCGACGTACTGAGGGTGTCGGCGAAGACCGGTGAGGGCGTCGAGGAGCTGCTCAGCGAGATCGTCGCCCAGGTCAACCCGCCGGTCGGGGTCGCGGACGCGCCGCCGCGGGCGCTGATCTTCGACTCGGTGTACGACACCTACCGCGGCGTGGTCACCTACGTCCGGGTGGTCGACGGGCAGCTGACGCACCGGGACCGGATCAAGATGATGTCGACCGGCGCGGTGCACGAGATGCTCGAGGTCGGCGTGATCTCGCCGGAGCCGGTGAAGTCGCCGTACATCGGGGTGGGCGAGGTCGGCTACCTGATCACCGGGGTGAAGGACGTCCGCCAGTCCCGGGTCGGCGACACGGTCACCTCGAACGTGCACGGCGCGACCCAGGCGCTCGGCGGGTACAAGCACCCCAGGCCGATGGTGTACGCCGGGCTGTTCCCGATCGACGGCGACGACTACCCGACGCTGCGCGACGCGCTGGACAAGCTGCAGCTCAACGACGCCGCGCTGCAGTACGAGCCGGAGACCTCCGGCGCGCTCGGATTCGGCTTCCGCTGCGGCTTCCTCGGCCTGCTGCACATGGAGATCGTGCGCGAGCGGCTTGAGCGCGAGTTCAACCTGGACCTGATCTCGACCGCGCCGAACGTGGTCTACCGGGTCGTGATGGAGGACGGCACCGAGCACACCGTCACGAACCCGAGCGAGTTCCCCGACGGCAAGGTCGAGGAGGTGTTCGAGCCGGTCGTGAAGGCGACCGTGCTGAGCCCGAGCGACTACATCGGCACGATCATGGAGCTCTGCCAGACCAAGCGCGGCGCGCTGCAGGGCATGGACTACCTGTCCGAGGACCGGGTCGAGCTGCGGTACACCTTGCCGCTGGCCGAGATCGTGTTCGACTTCTTCGACCAGCTGAAGTCGCGCACCAAGGGGTACGCGTCACTGGACTACGAGCCGACCGGCGAGCAGTCCGCGCAGCTGGTGAAGGTGGACATCCTGTTGCACGGCGACACCGTGGACGCGTTCTCCGCGATCGTGCACCGCGACAACGCGTACACCTACGGCGTCGCGCTGGCCGGGAAGCTCAAGGAGCTGATCCCGAGGCAGCAGTTCGAGGTGCCGATCCAGGCCGCGATCGGGTCCCGGGTGATCGCCCGCGAGACCATCCGCGCGATCCGCAAGGACGTCCTCGCCAAATGCTACGGCGGTGACATCACCCGGAAGCGCAAGCTGCTGGAGAAGCAGAAGGAGGGCAAGAAGCGGATGAAGATGGTCGGCCGCGTCGAGGTCCCCCAGGAAGCCTTCATCGCCGCCCTCAAGGCCGGCGAACCGGCCGAGAAGGCCAAGAAATAGAGCTTCCCGAAGCTGTACGACGGTTTGCCGCGCGCGGACCGGAGTGGACGGCGTGGATCGAGGTGCTGCCGCGCCTGGTCAGGGACCTGCTCGGCGAGTGGGAGCTGCGAGCCGACGGCGCGGCGACCTACGGCGAGTGCGCGCTGGTGCTGCCGGTCATCGCCGACGGCGCGGCCGCGGTGCTCAAGGTGGGCTGGCCGCACTGGGAGGCCGAGCACGAGCACCTGGCGCTACGCGACTGGGACGGCGCCGGCGCGGTCCGGCTGCTGCGGGCGGACCCGCACCGGTACGCGTTGCTGCTGGAACGCTGCGACACGCGTGACCTGAACACGATCGGCGTGCTCGAGGCGTGCGAGCTGGTCGCCTCGTCGTACCGGCGGTTGCACGTGCCCGCGGGACCGCGGTACCGCCTGCTGTCGGAGCAGGCGCGGCGCTGGGCGGTGGAGCTCGAGGCGCTGTCGCACGATGCCCCCGTGCCGCGCCGGTACGTCGAGCAGGCCGCGGCCCTGGCCCGCGATCTCGGCTCCGATCCCGCGTGCGACGGCCGCCTGATCCACACCGACCTGCACTACGCGAACGTGCTCGCCGCGGACCGCGAACCCTGGCTGGTGATCGACCCCAAGCCGTTGTCCGGCGACCCGCACTTCGAGATCGCGCCGCTGCTGTGGAACCGCTGGGACGAGCTCGTTGCGACCGGCAACGTACGACGCGCGGTGCGGCAACGCTTCCACACGATCGTCGACGCGGCCGGCCTGGACGAGGACCGCGCCCGCGACTGGGTCGTCGTCCGCGAGCTGGTCAACACCCTCTGGGCCATGGATGATCTCGCCGGCTGGCGCTCCGACCCCGACACCAAGGACTGGATCACCGAGTGCCTCACCATCGCCAAGGCCGTCCAGGACTAGCGCGCCCTCCGGGGGGAAAACGGTTCGCGGGCGGTGGGTGCCGCGGGAGAGGATGGTTGGGTGCAGGCTCGCCTTCTCGCTGTGAACGTGGTCCATGCGCTGATCCCCGGCCCCAAGGAGACGGGGCTGACGGCGATCGACAAGCGGCCGCGGAACGGGAGGGTCGAGGTCGGCGAGCTCGGGCTCGCGGGTGACTCGGTGTGCGATACCAAGCATCACGGCGGGCCGGATCAGGCGCTGTACGTCTACGCGCGCGAGGACAGCGACTGGTGGGCGGCGGAGCTGGACCGCGAGATCCCGTTCGGCTTGTTCGGGGAGAACCTGGACACCGAAGGGCTCGACATCAGTGGCGCGATGATCGGCGAGCGTTGGCGGATCGGCGACGGCGACGAGGCGGTCGAGGTCGAGGTGCGCTCGCCGCGGATCCCGTGCGTCACCTTCCAGGCGCGGATGGGGCTGGACGGCTGGGTGAAGCGGTTCACCCGGGCCGGCAGGCCGGGCGCGTACCTGAAGGTGCTTCGCACCGGGTCGATCGCGGCCGGTGATGCGGTGACGATGCTGCGCCGGCCGGGTCACGGTGTGGCCATCCGGCACCTGCTCGCCGGCATGGAGCCGGACCAGGCCCGCGAGCTGCTCGCCTCCGGCATCGATCTCGATCCGTACGTGCGTTCGCTGGCCGAGCGGGTGGCGGCGCGCCGGTGAGCCGGTGGTCCGCTGGGCGGTCGCTCGTCGCCGGGTTCCGGTCGGCGTCGGATAACCTCGACGCCATGCGCGTAGGAGTCTTCGGAGCGACGGGCCAGGTCGGCGGCGTGATGCGCCGGCTGCTGGCGGAGCGGAACTTCCCGGTCGAGGAGGTGCGGTTCTTCGCCTCGGCACGTTCGGCGGGTTCGCACCTGCCCTGGAAGGACGGCAAGGTCGTCGTCGAGGACTCGGCCGCCGCGGACTTCGCCGGGCTCGACCTGGCGCTGTTCTCCAACGGCAAGACCGCGTCCCGCGAGCTCGCTCCGCGCGTGGCCGCCGCCGGCGCGGTCGTGGTCGACAACTCGTCCGCGTGGCGGATGGACCCCGAGGTCCCGCTGGTCGTCTCCGAGGTCAACCCCGGCGACCTCGACGACCTCCCGAAGGGCATCGTCGCGAACCCGAACTGCACCACGATGGCCGCGATGCCGGTGCTCGCCCCGCTGCACGCCGAGGCCGGTCTCACCCGCCTGGTGGTCGCGACGTACCAGGCCGTCTCCGGCTCCGGCGGCGCCGGCGTGAACGAGCTCGACTCCCAGATCCGCGCGGTCGCCGACCCGTCCCGCCTCACCAGCGGTACGACGGACGTCGCACTCGCGGAGCCGGGCATCTACGCCGCGCCGATCGCGTACAACGTGCTGCCGCTGGCTGGCTCGATCGTCGACGACGGCTCGGGCGAGACCGACGAGGAGCAGAAGCTCCGCAACGAGTCCCGCAAGATCCTGCACATCCCCGACCTCCCCGTCGCCGCCACCTGCGTCCGCGTCCCGGTCTTCACCGGCCACTCGCTCTCGATCCACGCCGAGTTCGCCGAGCCGCTCTCACCCGAACGCGCCACCGAGCTGCTCGCCGCCGCCCCCGGCGTAGCGCTGGCCGACGTGCCGACCCCGCTGCTCGCCGCCGGCCGGGACCCGTCATACGTCGGCCGGATCCGTACCGACCAGTCCGTCCCCGGCGGCCGCGGCCTGGTCCTGTTCGTCTCCAACGACAACCTCCGCAAGGGCGCCGCCCTCAACGCCGTCCAGATCGCCGAAGAACTCCACCGCCGCCGCTCCTGACACCGCCGTCCGCTGCGGGCCGGCTCAGCCTCGTCGGTCTCTGGGGAGCCGGGCCTGATCCGTACATGCAGAGGGTTGTCCTACATACGCAGCGTTGTACGAATCAGCGGGACTTTCCTCGAGACTGGCGGCGCCACCCGCGACATGGGGTCGTGGTCCCTCGTTGTCCACAGATCCTGCCGCAGGGCTGAGCGGGTCGGCCCGCTGGCGGCTACAACGGATGGATGCACTCCCAGCAGCACGCGCCCGTGTCCGACGCGCCGGTGTCCGATGCGTCCGTGTCCGATGCGTCCGTGTCCGATGCGTCCGAGCGACTGCTCGGCGCGACGCTCGCCCACGAGCGCGGCCGAGCACTCATCCAGCAGCGGGTGCTGGCCGCGTGGTCGGGCGTACTCCAGCAGAGTGTTTCGGCGTACGAGCGCGGCACGAGGACGCCGTCGTGGTCGACGTTCGTCAGGTTGCTGGCGGCGATGGACCGGCGGCCAGTGCTCCGCACGGCGCCGCTGGAGACCAGCCAGGAGCTGATCGGCACGGCCGAGACGCGGCTGGAGACGGCGCTGGGATACGCGATCGAGGCGATCGGCGGCCGGCCGTACCGGATCGAGTCCGAGATCGCGGCCTACCTGCACGGTGACGAGAGTGTGTACCTGGACGAGCTGACGGTCTGGGTTCGCGGCGGCGACGGCGGGCTCGACGAGCTGGCAGCCGACGTGGCCCGGGTGCATGAGGTGCACACCATCCGCGGGCCGCGGGCGATGCCGCACCTGAGCTTCGAGGTCTGGGGCGTCACGCTGTTCGTCGTCGTCACGGACGAGGAACTGCCGGCGGTCGAGGTGGCAGTGAGCGGGATGTCCCTCAAAGTGGCGCCGGCCGGCGATATCCGCTATCGCCGGCCGGCCTGAGTGCCGCGGGCCTCCCGTCAGCAGTCGTACTTGTCGACGGTGTACCAGCCGTTGACGGCCGACAGGGTGTGGTCGTAGCAGCCGAGCTCCGGGTCGCCGGTGAGGTGGTAGCGGACGGTCTGGGTGCCCTGCGGGTGTCGCTGGTCGCGCGGGACGCCGTAGATCCAGCTCGCCCGGCCGTCGTACGTCTCCTCGTGGGAGCGGTCGAGCACGGTCTTGCCGGCGACGGTGGTGACGCGGTGGCTGCGGTCGGCGAGGTCGAGGTCGGTGACGATGTCGTAGCCGGCGACCGGGTTCTGTGTGAAGGAGATGTAGCCCTTCTTCGCGTACTCGAGATCGGCGCGCTCGGTCCGGATCGGGCCGACGGCGCCCACGGTGGTGACTGTGCTCTGGTCGCGCCAGGTGGCGTCGAGCGCGTCGTGCTCCTCGTAGTCCGCCCAGACGTGGTCGCTGGTGTTCGTGAGCTTCCGGTCGACGACGGTCCAGACCCGGCCGGCGGAGGTGTCGACGTACCCGATGATCTTGAGGTTGTGGCTGGCGCGGGTCTTCACCGAGCCGGCCAGGTCGTTCTCGCCCTTGACCTCGTCGGTCTTGTCCAGGTCACCGACGTCGTACGTCGTGATGGCGCCGCGGGTCTGGTGGGTGGCCTTGGCGTCGGTCCAGACGTGCAGGTTCGGCCACGCGAACCAGCCGGACTGGCCGGCCGGGACACCGAGCACCTTGACCCGGATCTCGTGCGCCTTGCCGTCGGCGAGCAGGCCGGTGAACGGCGTCAGGTCGTAGCGCAGCGGCTGGATGTCGAACGCGCGCGGCGCGGGGGACGGCCGCCACGCGTACGGGTTGCTCCAGCCGCCGGTGTAGATGTGCGGGTACGGCAGCGCGATCCCGGCGACCTTGCCGTCGACGAGCACCTCGACCTCGCGGTACGGCGACCCGTCCGGGCAGGAGTACCCGGTCGAGCTCGGCGCCGAGGTGTCCCAGAACTCCTCGCAGCCGCCGCCGGACCCGGTGGCGTACACCTCGCCGACGACCCGGGTCGCGTTCCGCGGCAGCGTCGCCGTACCGACCGTGTCGGCACCCTCGTGGTGCTGCCCCGACAGCGGCAGTACGACGTTCGCCGTGCCGGCGGCCGGAGCGCCGGAGCCGGCCGGGTAGAAGTCGAGCGTGATCACGATGTCGAGCACGCCCGTGTACGTGTCGTTCACCACGTTGCCGAGCTCCATCACGACCGGCTGGGCCGTGAGCAGCAGCGGCGCGTACGACGTCACGTCCTTCTCCACGTGCCAGGCGATGCCGTCGGCGCTCGGCTCCGGCGTGGACGTGCGGAACACGGTGGCGCCGCCGATCGTGAGGAAGCCGATCCGGTCGTACTGGACGCCCTTCACCGCGCCGTCCATCCGCAGCACCACCTTCGACCACGGCCCGGCGCACCCGGCCGGCGGCGTGAAGGTGGAGGTGTACGGGTCGAAGTTGCGGAACCCGTTGCGGACGATCTCGACCGAGCACGGGGTGGTGTCCGGGTGTGGCACGGGCGGACCCGGCGTACGCGGGTCGGCGTAGTCGGTACCGAACTCCGAGGGCGGATCGCTCGCCACGGCCGGCGTGGAAATGCCGAGAACGCCGATCAACAGAGCGGAAATGGACACGAGGGCGGGGATTCGTGATCGCACGATGCCGAAACGTAATCCAGAAGGCTGTCCACCACAAGGTATGACCATGGCCAGGCCGGGCCGTCAGCAACTACCGTTCGGTTACTTACCTCAGGAGGTGGAGATGGAGCCGGTGGTCGACGGCGGTCAGCTCGCGGTGCTCACCGCCCGCAAGGCGCATCTGGCCCAGATGTTCCTCGATCGGGTGGCGGCGACGCCGGACCGCGAGGCATTCCGTTACCCGGCGGGCGACGGCTGGACCTCGGTCACCTGGCAGCAGACCGAAGACCTGGTACGACGCCGTGCCGCCGGGCTGGTCGCGCTCGGTGTCGAGCCGGAGCAGCGGGTCGGGATCGCGGCGAACACCCGGGTCGAGTGGGTGCAGTGCTACCTGGCGGTCGTCTGCGCGGCGGCCGCGACCACGACGATCTACCCGACCACGCTGGCCGCGGACGTGTCGTTCATCGTCGCCGACGCCGAGGCGCGGGTGGTGTTCGCGGAGGACGCCAGCCAGGTCGACAAGCTGCGCCAGTACCGCAGCGAGCTGCCGGCCGTCAGCAAGGTGGTGCTGATCGACGGCACGCCAGACGAGCGCGACGGCGACTGGGTGATCAGCCTGGCCGAGCTGGACGAGCTGGGGGAGTCGTACCTCGCCGAGCACCCGGCCGCGGTCGACGAGCGGATCGACCAGATCAAGCCGGACCACCTCTGCACGCTGATCTACACCTCCGGTACGACGGGCCGCCCCAAGGGCGTGCGGCTTCCGCACTCGGCGTGGACGTACCAAGGCGCGGCCATCGACGGCACCCGGGTGCTCGGCGCGGACGACCTGCAGTTCCTCTGGCTGCCGCTGTCGCACGTGTTCGGCCAGACGCTGATCGCGGTGCAGATGCAGATCGGCTTCGCCACCGCCGTCGACGGCCGGGTCGACAAGATCGTGGACAACCTGGCCGTCGTACAGCCGACCTTCATGGGCGCCGCGCCGCGCATCTTCGAGAAGGCGCACGGCCGGATCGTGTCGACGATCGAGCAGGAGGGCGGCGCCAAGGCGAAGCTGTTCGCGTGGGCCTTCGGCGTCGGCGCGCAGGTGTCCAAGCTGCGGCAGCAGGGCAAGGAGCCGTCCGGTCTGCTCGCCGTGCAGTACAGGGCGGCCGACAAGCTGGTGCTGTCGAAGATCCGGGCCCGCTTCGGCGGCCGGATCCGGTTCTTCGTCTCCGGTGCGGCCGCCTTGAACAAGGAGTTGGCGGAGTGGTTCCACGCCGCCGGGCTGCTGATCCTGGAGGGCTACGGCCTGACCGAGACCGCCGCCGGGTCCTGCCTGAACCGGCCGGACCAGTACCGGCTCGGCACCGTCGGCCCGGCCTTCCCGGCCACCCAGATCAAGATCGCCGAGGACGGCGAGATCCTGATCAAGGGTGACGGCGTGATGAGCGGCTACCACAACCAGCCCGAGCAGACCGCGGAGGTGCTGACCGCGGACGGCTGGTTCCACACCGGCGACATCGGGCACTTCGACGACGAGTTCCTGGTCATCACCGACCGCAAGAAGGACCTGTTCAAGACCTCCGGCGGCAAGTACGTCGCGCCGCAGGTGATCGAGGGCAAGTTCAAGGCGGTCTGCCCGTACGCGAGCCAGTTCCTGGTGCACGGCAACGAGCGCAACTACGTCACCGCCCTGGTCACGCTGGACCCGGACGCCATCCAGGGCTGGGCCGAGCAGAACGGCCTGGCCGGCAGGTCGTACGCCGAGATCGTCACCTCCGACGCCGCCCGCACCATGGTCCAGGGCTACGTCGACCAGCTCAACGCCGGCCTGAACCGCTGGGAGACCATCAAGAAGTTCACCATCCTCGACCGCGACCTCACCGTCGAAGGCGGCGAGATGACCCCCAGCCTCAAACTCAAGCGCAAGGCCGTCGAAGACTCCTACCGAGACGTCCTCGACGCCATGTACAAGTAGCCCCAACCGGGATGCGTTCGTTCGTCGCTTTTCGTGGTCCTTGTGGATAACGCGGTCACCTGACCGCCGGCGTGCGCCTGACTGGTTATCCACAAGGACCACGAAAAGCGACGAACGAACGCCAAAGGGGTAGCCAGCTGCGCCTGTTCGTAGACTGGCGGGGTGCCATCCACCCTTCCCGACGGCGAGACTCCGCCCATCGACGGGTCCCTCCCGTACGACGCGGTGGCGGAGGCGAGAACCCGTCCGTTCGGGTTCTACATCCACGTCCCCTACTGCGCGACGCGTTGTGGCTACTGCGACTTCAACACCTACACCGCCACTGAACTAGGCGGCGGCGCGTCGCAGGCGTCGTACGCGCGAACGGCGATCGGGGAGATCACCCTTGCGCGCAAGGTTCTCCGAGACCTGGACCGTCCCGTGGACACGGTGTTCTTCGGCGGCGGCACCCCGACCCTGTTGCCCGCAGCGGATCTCGCCGCGCTGCTGGCCGCCGTACGCGACGATTTCGGGCTCGCACCCGATGCCGAGGTGACGACCGAGGCGAACCCGGAGTCGGTCGGCCCTGAATCCCTCGCCGCGTTGCGCGAGGCCGGGTTCACCCGGATCAGTTTCGGCATGCAGTCCGCGGCCCCGCACGTGCTGCGAGTCCTCGACCGCACGCACACGCCCGGCCGTGCCCTGGCCGCCGTGGCCGAGGCGAAGGCGGCCGGCTTCGAGCACGTCAACCTGGACCTGATCTACGGCACACCCGGTGAGTCCGTCGACGACTGGCGCGCGTCGCTCGAACAAGCCCTGTCGGCCGAGCCTGACCACGTCAGCGCGTACGCCCTGATCGTCGAGGACGGCACCCAGCTGGCCCGCCGGATCCGCCGCGGCGAGCTGCCGATGCCGGACGACGACGATCTCGCGGACAAGTACGTCCTCGCCGACGACCTGCTCACCGCCGCCGGGCTCGACTGGTACGAGGTGTCCAACTGGGCCCGCGACGAGGCCGCCCGCTGCCGGCACAACGAGCTCTACTGGCGCGGCGACACCTGGTGGGGGATCGGCCCCGGCGCGCACAGCCACGTCGGCGGCGTGCGCTGGTGGAACGTCAAGCACCCCAGCGCGTACGGCGACCGGCTCGCCGCCGCCGTCAGCCCGGCCCACGCCAGGGAGCTCCTGGACCCCGAGACCCGCCGCGTGGAGCGGGTGCTCCTCGAGATCCGGCTCCGCGAGGGCCTCCCCACGGACATCCTGGACGAGCCCGGCCGCAAGGCCGCCGACAACGCGATCGCCCGCGACCTGCTGGTTGCGGAGGGCAGCAGCCTCACCCTCACCCGCACCGGTCGGCTGCTCGCGGACGCGATTGTCCGCGATCTGCTGCCTTCGTGAGCCGGCCGGCCAGTTCTCGGCGCAAGAATGGCCGAGGCACTCATGAAGTGCGAAGGGGCCGAGTCAGGGTGCCGTGACGAAGTCGATGAGTTCTTCGACTCGGCCGAGCAGTTCGGGCTCGAGGTCGGCGTAGGACTTCACCTTCGACAGGATGTGCTTCCAGGCCGCGGCGACGTCGGCCTGGGATGACGAGGGCCAGCCGAAGGTCTCCAGCACGCCGTGCTTCCAGGACTTCCCGTGCGGGATCCGCGGCCACGCGGCGATCCCGACCGAGGACGGCTTGACGGCCTCCCAGATGTCGATGAACGGGTGGCCGACCACCAGCACGTCGTCCCCGGTCACGGATGCCGCGATCCGGGACTCCTTCGACCCGGGCACCAGGTGGTCCACCAGCACGCCGAGCCGGCGGCCCGGTCCTGGCGCGAAGTCCGCGACGATCGCCGGCAGGTCGTCGACCCCTTCGAGGTACTCGACGACCACACCCTCGATCCGCAGGTCGTCGCCCCAGACCTTCTCGACCAGCTCCGCGTCGTGCCGGCCCTCGACGTAGATCCGGCCGGCCCGCGCCACTCGTGCGCGAGTGTCGTGGACCGCCACCGAGCCGGACGCCGTACGGGTCGGCTTGGCCGGCGCCGACCGGGCCGGCGCCTTCAGCGCGACCGGCTTGCCGTCGACCCAGAAACCGGGCCCGAGCGGGTAGGTCCGGACCTTGCCGTGCCGGTCCTCGAGGTCGACCACGCCGTGCTCCCAGCGGACCACGGCGCCGACGAACCCCGAGGTCGGCTCCTCGACCACGAGCCCGTACGAGATCTCCAGGTCGACCGTCCGGCCGTTGCGAGGCTTGTTCCAGTCACCCGCGAGAACGTCGGAGCCGTAGCGATCAGTCACCCGGCAACGGTAGCCACCGGTTCGGTCTGCCGGGCCGGCGACACGGCGGCCACCGCCCGCGATCACGCCGTCGAACCGGTACGGCGACCGCGCGGCCAAGCGATCAGACCAGCGGCAGTGTCCGGCGCGTGCCGCCGAGCTGCGCGTAACCGCGCCGGATCGCGTCGGCGAGATCGGCGACCGGGTATGGCCAGTCGTCGCCGTGCCGCAGCGCGTCCGCCAGCGACATGCCGCTGTGGTGCAGACCGGAGATGGTGTTCGCGACCGTCCCGAGCTCGTCATTCTGCTCCTGCAGGAACGCCTGGCCAACGACCGCGCCGTGCCCGGGCACCAGCCGGCTGTCCTCGCCGAGCAGCTGGCTCAGCCGGTCCACCGTGTCCGGCCACTCCAGCGGGAAGCAGTCGTTCCCGTACGCCGGGTGGGCGGACTCCTCGACCAGGTCCCCGGCGTACACCACGCCCGCGTCGGCGACCACCGCCACCACGTCGCCGTCGGTGTGACCGTTGCCGAGGTGCAGCAGCTCGACCTGGCGGTCGCCGAGGTCGATCACCCGGGCGAGCGAGAACGTCTCGGTAGCGGGCACCAGCGGCGTGCCGATCAGGTCGCGCAGGGTCTGCTCGTCGGTGACGCCGTCGAGCTCACCGGCGCCGGCCTGCTCCTTGATCCACTCGCCGCGCTCGAGCATCCCGGCGACCGCGTTCTCGTGGGCGTGCAGGACGCTGCCCGCGTCGGCGAACGCCTTGTTGCCGAAGGTGTGGTCGAAGTGCAGGTGCGTGTTCGCCACGAATCGCGGCGGAGCCGGGCTCAGGCGTCGTACGTCGTCGAGGAGCTGCCGGCCTTGTGCGAGGGTGCCGCGGGTGTCGATCACCAGCAGGGCGTCGGAGCCGGCGACCACGCCGACGTTGACGTCCCACTCGTCGTACCGGCGAACCCAGCAGTGGTCTCCGGCCTCGGTCCATCCATCGCTCGTGGTCACCGCGTCATTATGAGCGCGCGTAGCAGGTTGAGCTCCCCGCGCCTCCCGTTCGGCAGCCGCTCGTAGACCTCGCCGTTCCAGCCGCTGTGCGGGAGCGGTGCGGCCGCGCCCGCGCGTCGTACCGGCCGGCTGCCAGGAGACGACAGCCGGCCGGCGCGACGGGAGGAGATCAGCGGGTGGGAACCCAGAAGACCTCGGTGATGATCCGCTTGCCGTTGCCGAGCTCCCGGACGTACCACGAGATGCCGTTCGAGCTGCGGACCAGCGTGCCCCACGACGCGGCGGTGTCGCCGACGGTCGCGGTCGGGACCGCGGCCGACTGGTCGACCGTCGAGAAGCTGTCGAGGTGGGCGTAGATGATCCCCAGCTCCTCGTAGTCGTGGGCGTTCGGGTGCTGGTTCGTGCTCGGGTCACGTGTGTAGTCCATGCACGTGCCGAGGTTCGGGTTGTCGAAGTTCTCGTCCTGGTGGTCCAGGCCGAAGGTGTGCCCGACCTCCTGGCAGGACACCAGGTTCCGCCACGCCGTCGTGTTGTACGTCGACGTGTTGAAGTAGGTGTCGTTGAGCTTCACCGTGCCCTGGGTGATGTGGTTGCCGGTCGTGATCCAGATCGAGGCGATCCCGAGCCAGCCGTTGTTGCCGTAGGTGCTGTTGCAGACCTCGACCCGGCCGGTCGTCGCCTGGCAGCGCTTCGACTTCGCCCCGCCGGCCACGATCGTGGTGTCGAGCACGGTGGACTTCGACCAGTCGCTGGACGTGGTCTGGAGGATCGGATCCCATACCGAGCTGACGTTGTCACCCAGCTTGAGGGTGAACGGGTTCGCGGTGCGGGCCCAGTGGTAACCGCCCCACGAGTGGTTGGCCTGAGCGGTCGGGGCGAACATCGCCGTGATGACGGCCGCGGCGGCGGCAACGGACAGGAGCTTGCTTCGCATGGCGTTCCCTTCCTTCGGGCGGACAGAACGATCAGCGCGCGCGACTTGTGTTTACTCCGTGAACTGGTCGTGATCAAGCCTTGACATGGCGTGATGTGACACCTGGCACATCCGTGCCACGCCGGTGTCACGCGGCGGATCGTGCTGATTGACTGGTCGGCCGGTCTGTGCGGCTCGGTAGACTGGCACTCAATCTGCTGGAGTGCCAGCGGTTCCGGCGATCGAGGGAAGGTGGCGCACGATGCTCGACGAACGCAAGCTCGACGTGCTCCGCGCGATCGTCGAGGACTACGTGGCGACGCACGAGCCGGTCGGCTCGAAGACCCTCGTCGACCGCCACAACCTGGGCGTCTCCCCGGCGACGGTGCGCAACGACATGGCCGCGCTGGAGGAGGAGGGGTACATCACCCAGCCGCACACCAGCGCCGGCCGGATCCCGACCGACGCGGGCTACCGGCTGTTCGTCGACAAGCTCAGCACCGTCAAGCCGCTGAGCGCGACGGAGAAGCGCGCCATCTCCACGTTCCTGGCCGGCGCCGTCGATCTCGACGACGTGGTACGACGCACCGTCCGGCTGCTCGCGCAGATCACCCGGCAGGTCGCGATCGTGCAGTACCCGACGCTGAACCGGTCGACCGTGCGGCACATCGAGGTGGTCACGCTGTCGCCGCGCCGGATGCTGCTGGTGCTGATCACCAGCACCGGCCGGATCGAGCAGCGCGTCGTCGAGTCGGCCCACGACGTGCCGGACACCCTGGTCGCGGACCTGCGCGCCCGGCTGAACGCCGCGCTGTCGGGGCAGCGGCTGACCGAGGCGTCGGCCACCCTGGCCGGGCTGCCGGACGCGTTCGCGCCGGACGACCGGCTGCTGGTCGCGGCCGTGGTGAGCACTCTGCTGGAGACGTTCGCCGACGACGGCGAGCAGCGCGTCGCGGTCGGCGGCGCGGCCAACCTGACCCGGTACGGCGACGACTTCGAGCGCGACGTGAAGCCCGTGCTGGAGGCGCTCGAGGAGCACGTGATCCTGCTCAAGCTGCTCGGCGAGGCGACGTACCCGCAGACCCTGACGGTTCGGATCGGCCACGAGAACCCGTACCAGGAGCTGTCCACCACCTCCGTGGTGTCGACCGCCTACGGCTCCCGGACGGAGTCGCTGGCCACCCTCGGCATCGTCGGCCCGACACACATGGACTACCCGAGCACAATGGGCGCGGTCCGGGCCGTCGCCCGCTACGTCAGCCAGATCCTGGCCGACTCATGAACATCGATCCCTGGCTTGGAGCATGAGCAGCGACTACTACCAGATCCTCGGCGTCAGCCGCGACGCGTCCGCCGAGGACATCAAGAAGGCGTACCGCAAGCTCGCGCGCCAGTATCACCCGGATGTGAACGACTCCGACGACGCGCATGAGCGCTTCAAGGAGATCGGCCGCGCGTTCCAGGTGCTCAGCGACCCGCAGAAGCGGCAGATCTACGACCTCGGCGGCGACCCGCTGGCCTCCGGCGGCGGCGCGGGTCCGGGCGGCGGCTTCGGCCAGGCGTTCACGTTCACCGACATCATGGACGCGTTCTTCGGCCAGACCGGCCCGAACGCGCGCGGCCCGCGGCCCCGGGTACGACGTGGCCAGGACGCGCTGATCCCGCTCCGGATCACGCTCGCGGAGGCCGCCTTCGGCACCACCCGCGAGATCAAGGTCGACACCGCGGTGACCTGCCCGACCTGCTCCGGCTCCGGCGCGTCGACCGGTTCGCAGCCGGTGACCTGCGAGATCTGCCACGGCCGTGGCGAGGTGACGCACACCCAGCGCTCGTTCCTGGGTGAGGTGCGCACCATGCGGCCGTGCCCGCACTGCCGCGGCTTCGGTACGACGATCCCGAGCCCGTGCACCGAGTGCTCCGGCGACGGCCGGGTGCGGTCCCGCCGCACCGTCACCGTCAAGATCCCGTCCGGTATGGACACCGGCATCCGGGTCCAGCTGTCCGGCCAGGGCGAGGTCGGCCCCGGCGGCGGCCCGGCCGGCGACCTGTTCGTCGAGCTCGAGGTCGAGCCGCACGAGATCTTCACCCGGGCCGCCGACGACCTACACTGCACCGTCACGCTGCCGATGACCGCGGCCGCCCTGGGCACGCAGATCGGCCTGCCCACCCTCGACGGTGACACCGTCCCCGTCGACATCCGCCCGGGCACCCAGTCCGGCGCCGAGATCGTGATCTCCGGCCGCGGCGTCCCGCAGCTGCGCCACAGCGGCCGCGGCGACCTGATCGTCCGCGTCGTCGTCGAGACCCCCGCCAAGCTCGACGACGCCCAGGCCTCCCTCCTCCGCCAACTGGCCACCCTCCGCGGCGAGGAACAACCCGAAGGCCAGATCGAGCCCACCGCCCCCAAGTCCGTCTTCGGCCGCCTCCGCGACGCCTTCGGCACCCACTGACCGGACCAGGACCAGCGACATGCTTGCCCGTACCTGGACGCCAACACCACATGCCGTACGGCGGGTAAGCGCCGCGCATGGGTAACGCCGTCTTCTACACCCCCGACCTCACCGGCGACGAGATCGTCCTCGACGGCGCCGAAGGCCGTCACGCGAGCGTCGTACGGCGGATCGGCCCCGGCGAGCGCGTCCGCCTGACCGACGGCCACGGCTCGTACGCCGATGGCCCGGTGATCTCCGCCTCCAAAACCGGCCTCACGATCACCGTCGACTCGCGCGGAAACGAACCACCTCCGCGGCCGCGGATGGTCGTCGTACAGGCGATCCCCAAAGGCGAACGGGCCGAGCTGGCAGTCGAGATGCTGACCGAGGTCGGAGCCGATCTGGTCGTGCCGTGGAACGCGGAGCGCAGCCAGTTCCGGCCCAACCCCGAACGATCCGCGAAAACCGTCGCCAAGTGGCGCGCATGGGCTTTCGAGGCGAGCAAGCAGGCCCGCCGTACCTGGTTCTGCGAGGTCGCCGAGCTGGCCTCGACCGCGGACGTGGCGGACCTGGTCGGACACGCCGGACTCGCCGTCGTACTGCATGAGGAGGCGACCCGCCCGCTCGCCGGTGTGACCCCTCCACCCGGCGGCGACGTGCTGGTCGTGGTCGGCCCCGAGGGCGGGATCGCGCCGGCCGAGCTGGCGGCCTTCGGCGTCGAGCCCTACCGGCTGGGCCCGTTCGTTCGTCGCATCTCGTCGCGCCTGTGGACAGCCCCTTCGCCGACAGCTGGCGGGTTCCGTGACAGCTGGCGCATCAGCTGTCGGCGTCGCGGTCTAGGGTCGAGCGGGTGACGATGGACTGGGTGGGGTGGCACGAGGACTACCGCGATCCGGACTCGGCGCTGTCGCTGCGGCTGCGTGAGGTGCAGCGGCAGCTGGCCGCCTTCCTGGACCAGAACCCGGACCGGCCGGTGCGCGTGGTGAGCGCGTGCGCGGGTGACGGGCGGGACGTGATCGAGGTGCTTGCGGAGCGCCCGGACCGGGATCGCGTCAGCGGGCGGCTGGTCGAGCTTGACCCGACGCTGGCGACCCGGGCCGGCGACGCCGCCGCCGAGCACGGACTGACCGGTGTCGAGGTGGTCGAGGGTGACGCCGGAATCGTGGACGCCTACCGCGGCGCCGTGCCGGCCGACCTGGTGCTGTTCTGCGGCGTATTCGGGAACATCGCCGACGCCGACATCGAGCGGACCATCGCGACCCTGCCACAGCTGTGCGCGCCGGGCGCGACGGTGATCTGGACCCGCGGACGCCGTACGCCGGACCTGCTCGAGCCGATCCGCCGCTGGTTCGACCAGGCCGGCTTCACGCGCCGGGAACTGATCACGCCCGAGGGTGTGAGCTGGTCGGTCGGCGTCGAACGACTCACCGCCGGCCCGGTCCCGTTCGTGCCGGGCGAGCGGTTGTTCACCTTCGTTGATCGCAGCCGGTCTACTTCACCGTGATGGTCTTGGTATCGGTGTTCGTCTCGTGGCCGTCCGCGGCGGAGTACTCGAGGCACTCGACGACGTACCGGCCGGGTGGCAGCGGCACCGC
>WNFV01004428.1_pt1 | contig 17746 bp, 12 predicted proteins | sample 5400101 | NCBI WGS metagenome assembly WNFV01 (sample SAMN13153361, study PRJNA577476) | soil metagenome | isolation source: 115 cm soil or saprolite under grassland replicate 1 | place: USA:California | collected 2016-06-15
GAGATCGAGGCGCCGGAGCTGTGCTAATCCAGCAAGATACGCGAGCGTAGCATCACTGATAGGAGTCTCGCTAAGGGTCAGGGTGTGCAGCTGCGATAACATGCCGAATGCCGCCCAGCCAGTTTCACTCACCGCTGTGCGCGCTAGTGAAAGTGCCTTTAAAGCGGATAATTGGGCGAAAGCGTGGATACAGTTTGCGTCGAGGTCGCTCTCCCATAGCGTAAGCTGTTCCAGCATCGGCAACCCCTTGAGATCTGCCAAGGCACTTGCGGTGCTATGACTTAACGATAGATGGCGCAATTGTTTTAGTGTACTGAGCACACTGAGCCCTACACCCGTAAGGTTCGTCCCATCAATTTGCAAGACCTGGAGGTGTGCTAGATCGCGGAGGTAGGCCACACCAGTATCACTTATCTGCTTAGTATCAACCGATGATTCGCTCATTTTCGCGTCAAAGGTCGTATAAGGGTTGAGAGGGCTATCTAAAGATCACAGGTTTCTTGATAGACAACCCTTTGACAATGCTCCTGAACCAAGATGAACCCTTGACGAAAAAATGCTGTGCGATGTACGCCAGGCCCACATCGCCGGTAGTGGTACCCGACACATCCAACTCCTGAAGATCGGTCAAGCGCCGGAGGTGCGCCGCACCCGTATCGCTGACCTGGGTTTCGCTGAGATCGAGAATTTGTAGCCGCGGTACGTCGGATATGTAGCCCATCCCTCGATCGCTGATCGTCGAGCTACCTAAGCGCAACTCCTGCAAGTTGGTCAGCTTGCCGATGCCTGCCAAGCCGCCTTCGTCGAACTGTGCCACAGACAGAAACAGTCGTTCAAGGTGACGTGCTGCGCACAACGCCGCAACGCCATCGCGCCCCAGGACATGCTGATCCAGATGCAGGATGCGGAGCGCCGGCATGGCCGCCACATGGGCCATCCCGGCATCACCGACCGGAGTATCCCAGAGGTTTAGCTCCTCCAGCCGCGGGAGTGTGCGAAGCTGGGCAAGACCAGCATCCCGCGTAGCGGTTCTGCCTAAATCCAGCACCCGCAGCTGATGTAGCTCTTTCAAATAGGCGAAGCCACGTCCATCGATTTTGTTCCAAGAAAGGTCAAGCCTCTCCAAGGCCGTGAGGTCACGCAGGCAGGCCAGATCATCGTCGCGCAGCCAATCAATATTCAGACGCAGCGATTTCAATGTCTGCAAGTTGCCAATGCTCATAATCCCCCGCTGACCTGAACGTTCATTACGATAAAGTTGCGCTATTTCCAAAGATTCAAGTTGCTCTAATCGTCCTAATCCTGAGCCATCGAGTGGAACATCAGCAATAGAGAGAGATTTGAGGTGAGGTAAGGTTTGCAATACGCCAAGATCAGCCTCACGCAGTTTCGAGCGACCATCAACACCACCCAGCCGCAATTCGCGTAATTCATATAAACTCAGCAGCTTGCTTAGGCCATGAGCGGTAATTTCATCGCCGTAGAGAGCCAGGACATACAATCCCGTCAGCGCCGACAGATAGCGCAGCTGCTCGTCGCGGAGGATGTTCCGCGCAAAATAGAGGTTGATCTCTTGGATGTCATATGGTGCAAGATCGCTGAGCGGCGAGAGATCAGTGGCAGCCGCGCTGTTCACAATGAGGCGAACCTCGTGATTGGCGGGGATGGTCACAGCGCCTTGCGCATTCGTGAAAGCAATCCAATTACGGTGCGCCAGGAAGAGAGGGGCAGGAGGATCTTGCCGCGCGTGTATGTAGAGTCGCCCCAGGTTTCTATGCTTTGGGAAAAGCAGCAGCCGTGCTTTCTGTAACGCAGACGGTATACTAGCTTGAGACGACCTATCAGGAGTCCGCGCAAGATTATTGGAGAGCGAAGATGCTTCTGTTTCGTTATCATTATGACTCATAGGAGTGCCCTTATATGCTATCCGAGCGATATTCCACAACGCCATGGACAGGTAGGATCGCATTATCCATGGCGTTGCAGAAGATAGATCGGCAATGACCTCACCGATTGGCTAAGGTATCGGTTCAAAGGGGATCGTTCCTATAGCTGAATGGGCCCCCACGGCGAAATCGATCTCCCGTCCCTCATCAAGTATAGCGATCAGACTTGCAACATTCTCTTTGCTGCCCGTCAGTTCCGCATTGCAGGTACCGCAAATTGTGGTTTGTGGCACTCCTCCTACGACGGTCGTCTTTTCCTGTATTTCGGCCACATGGTCTTTAAGCCAGCGAAAGAGGTGTCGCTCTTGGTGTATGGCATTTTTAGGACCATTTGTGACTTGTCCTTCAGCGATGATGTCATACTCCTCAGAAACCACCTCCCGGAGAGCTTCATAGTACTCGTTATAGCTCTGCTGGAGTTCGTTGTAACGAGTACTCAGACCAACATCGTTGAGGGCGGCAATTTTACGGATATTGCCGTTGGCGTCCTGGAACTCCGCGAGGCCCACTCTTGTTTCACCTGGGGTTCGTTCGACGAAGTCTTGTCCGTTGTGACGCGCTTTATATAGCGCTTTAGCGAGTCGTTCAAGAACTCGAGCCCGCTGTGCAAGGAAATTTGCGGCGACGATAGCAAAGAGCCGCTGAGTTTGTTTTCCAAGTTCTCCGGCGACATTCTGAGCATTTTGGGCTACTGCTTCAGTGATTGCCCGATATTCATAGATCGAAAGACCTGTCGGATCAATCGCATTGACCGGGTTATCCGCCGTGTAGACATACCGATTGAGTTCACCCGGATTCTCTAGATCCACTCCTGCGCTATCGCGGTTCCAGAACCGCCCGGTGCCGGCATTATAATACCTGGCGCGCAGATAATACAGCCCCAGGTTCGCATCAGGCTGCTCGCCGGCGAAGCGGTAATTGTTCGGCGTTGTGCCGCTGCTGGCGATCACGTTCCCGAAGGCGTCGTAGTCGTAGCTGTCGGTCTTGGTGCCGCTGGCGTCGGTCAGTAAGCGCACGCTGCCCAGCCCATCGTCGCCGTAGTACCGCGTGGTTGGCGTCCCGCTCAACTGCGTCTGGCTGATCAGCGCGTGGCCGTAGGTGTAGGTGCGCTGCACCACCCCGCCCGAGATCTCCTCCACAACCTGCGGGTAGCCAGTCGGGTTGTTGTCGTCCACCAGGTACTGCGTGGTCGTCCCGCCAGCCGTCTCCTGCACGCGGTTGCCGTCGCCGTCATAGACCAGCGCGATTCCACCCGTCGCGCTGGTCAGGCGGTTGAGGAAGTCGTAGGTATAGGTGACACCATTCGCCGTGAACGTGTTGCCGTTGTTGTCGTAGGTGTTGCCGTTCAGGCGGTCGTTGTTGTCGTAGCTGTAGGAGGCGGCTGAAATGCCAGCCACCGTCGATGAGCGGCTCAGGCGGTTGCCGGTCTTATCATAGCTGTAGCCAATCACCCCGCTCGGCGTGGCCAGCCGCACCCAGGCCGTCGCGCGCGCGAACTTCACCTCCTGTAAGGTATGAGTTATGAGTTTTACGTGTTGTAGTTGTTCAACTCAACACTCATAACTCAGCACTCGTTCTATTCCTCAGAAGTCCACCCGCTTGTCCCCCTATGGGTTGACGCGGCTCCACCCGCTCACTTGCTATGCTCGCCCCATCACGACACCGTGGCCTGGGCCACCCGGCCATGCCGGTAACGAGCAAGGCCACGCATCTTTTGCATCGCGATGGAGGCATCTATGTTTGAACGTTGGTTGAAACGCGGCGCGCAGCCGCAGGGGCGCGAGCGCCAGGGCGGCAAGCACCTGATCGAACTGCGCCAGGCCGTGAAGACCTACCAGAGCGCAGGCGGGAGCTTCACTGCGCTCAAGGGTGTTGATCTGCGAGTCGAGCGCGGCGAGTTCGTGGCGATCATCGGCAAGTCGGGCAGCGGTAAGTCCACGCTGATCAACATGATCACCGGTATCGATCGCCCGACCTCCGGCGAGGTGCTGGTCGGCGACACCGCCGTCCAGACCCTCAGCGAGGGCCAGATCGCCGCCTGGCGCGGGCGCAATCTGGGCGTGATCTTTCAGTTTTTTCAGTTGCTGCCGTCGCTCTCGATCGTCGAGAACGTGATGCTGCCAATGGATTTCTGCAACATGTACCACCCGCGCGAACGGCGCGAGCGCGCGATGCAGCTACTGGCGCAGGTCGAGATGGCAGAGCAGGCGCACAAGCTGCCCTCCGCCGTCTCGGGCGGCCAGCAGCAGCGCGTCGCGATCGCTCGTGCGCTGGCCAACGACCCGCCGATCTTGATCGCCGACGAGCCGACCGGCAACCTCGACTCCAAGACCGCAGGCGCGGTCTTCCAGTTGTTCGAGGAGCTCGTACGCGCTGGCAAGACGATTGTGATCGTGACGCACGACATGGACCTGGCCAAGCGCGTCAGCCGCGCGGTGATCGTCGCCGACGGCGCGATCGTCAACCAGTATGTCGCACAGGCGCTCGCCACCCTGAGTGTCGACCAGCTCGCCTGGGTGATGCAGAAGCTGGAGCCACGCCGCTACGTGCCAGGCGCGCCAATCATCGCACAAGGCGAGCCGTCCGACCGCTTCTACATTATCACCCAGGGCGCCGTCGATATCCTACTGCATCACCCGGATGGCCAGGAGGTTGTCGTCACCACGCTGCGCGCGGGCCAGTACTTCGGCGAGATCGGGCTGCTACGCGATGGGCCGCGCATCGCCACCGTGCGCGCCGCCGACACATCGGTCGAGGTCGCCGCGCTCGACCGCGTGACCTTCGCCAGCCTGATCGGCGAGTCCGAGCCGACCAGGGTCGCACTCGACCGTGTCGCCGGCCAGCGCTTCAGTGAGAACCTCGCCGCACGCGAGCGGGAGGTGTTGCATGCTTAAGCCACGCTGGCGCAAGGTCCTTGCCGACCTGTGGAGCAACACGACTCGTACGCTGCTGGTGGTGCTCTCGATCGCGATTGGCGTCTTCGCCATCGGCATGATCGGCGGCGCGCGGGTGATCATGCTCCGCGACCTGGCGGGTACCTGGCAATCGGTGCATCCGGCCAGCGCGACACTGTCGACCGAGCGGTTGGACGACGAGTTGGTGCAGGTGGTGCGCCGCATGCCGGGGGTGGCCGATGCCGAGGCGCGCCGCGCGGTGACTGTGCGCGTCAAGGTCGGGCCCGAGCAGTGGAAAGATCTGATGCTGTTCGCCATCCCTGATTTCGAAGATATGCGGATCTACCAGGTGCGCTGGCTGAGCGCTGCCAGGCCGCCAAAAACACAGGAGGTGCTGCTTGAGCGCGCCACGCCCGGTTTTCTTGGTATTACTGGCGAGCGCCTACAGATCGAGACCCCCGATGGCAAGCAGCGCACGCTGCATACCAACGGCACGGTGCACGACCCCGGCCAACCGCCGGCATTTTTCGCGAGCCGCGGCTACGGCTATATCTCGCTCGATACGCTGGAATGGCTGGGCGAACCGCGCGAATTCAACCAATTGAATATCGTCGTCGCCGAGCAGGCACTCGACAAAGCGCATATCAAGGCCACGAGCAGCCAGGTGCAGGCCAAGATCGAGAAGAGCGGGCGAAGAGTCTTCGGAACGAATATCCTCGAACCGGGAAAGCACCCGGTGGACCAGCCCATCCAGGCGCTGATCATGCTGCTGGGAGTAATCGGATTCTTTGCGCTGCTGCTCAGCGGCTTCCTGGTAATCAACACGATCGGCGCGCTGCTCACGCAGCAAACACGGCAGATCGGCGTGATGAAATCGATCGGTGCGCGTACGGCCGATATCGTGGGGATGTACCTGGTCACGGTGCTGGTCTTCGGGCTGATGTCGCTGGTGATCGCGGTGCCGCTGGGTGTGCTGGGCGCCTGGGCGCTCGCGAACTATTTCGCCGGCCTGTTCAACTTCGACATCACCAGCGTCACTGTCCCGCCCGGCCTGCTCGCGCTCCAAGTCGCCGCTGGGATCATCATGCCGCTGCTGGCCGCGCTGGCACCGGTCTTGCGCGGCGCACGGATCACCGTACGTGAGGCGATCAGCGGCTATGGCCTGGGCAAGGGACGCTTCGGGCGCAGCCGGATCGATCGGCTGATCGAGCGTGTGCGCTTCCTGTCGCGCCCGATGCTGCTCGCGCTGCGCAACACGTTCCGGCGCAAGGGCCGCCTGGCGCTGACGCTAATCACGCTGATCCTGGCGGGATCGATCTTTATGGCTGTGCTGAGCGTGCGCGAATCGTTCAACCTGACCCTGCAAGGGATCTTCGCCTACTACAATGCCGATATCACCGTATCCATGAATCGGCCCTACCGGATCGAGGCGCTGAATGTGGCGCTGCGCGTGCCTGGCGTGGCCGGCATGGAGAGTTGGAGCAGTTACAACGCCTATCGTCTGCGCGCCGACACGAGCGAAAGCGACAGCATCAACCTGACGTCTCTGCCCGCCAAAACGATTGCTTTTAACCCGAGCATCATCACCGGGCGCTGGCTGCTCCCGGAGGATGCGCATGCCGTGGTGGTCAACACCGAGCTGCTCAAGAAAGAACCGGATATCACGGTGGGCGACGACATCGTGCTCAAGGTCGAAGGCCGGGAAACCAGCTTGCGCGTCGTTGGTATCGCGGACATCTTGCTCGATCAACCGACGCTGTATGTGAATCAACCCTACTTCAGCCGGGTCGTCGGCGAGGTGGGCAAGGGCAGCCAGATCCACCTGATCACCGAGCAGCACGACGGAGCGTTCCGGGCGCAGGTCGCTCAGCAGGTCGAAGCTCAGTTCAAGCGCCAGGATCTGGCGATCACCAACATCCAGACCGACAACGATCGACGTGCGCGCGCTGGGATGGGCCTCAACATCATCGTCGTCTTCCTATTGATGATGGCCGCGCTGCTAGCTGTCGTCGGTGGGCTCGGACTGATGGGCACGATGAGCATCAATGTGATCGAGCGCACGCGCGAGATCGGGGTCATGCGGGCGATCGGTGCATCCGACGGCGCGATCCTGCGGATCGTGATCGCCGAGGGCATCCTGGTGGGCGTCTTAAGCTGGCTGATTGGAGCGCTGATCGCGTTTCCTGTCAGCAAGCTGCTGAATGATGGTGTGGGACTGATCTTTAAGATCAACTTCAGCTTTACCTTCTCGGCAATCGGTGTGCTGCTCTGGCTGGCGATCGTGGTCGCGCTGGCGGCGCTGGCCAGCTTCCTGCCGGCCTGGAGCGCCTCGCGGCTGACCGTGCGGGATGTATTGGCCTATGAATGACGAACGGAGAACCGAGAATGACCAGTGTCCAACGACGACGGACGTACTTAGCAACAGGTAATAGACAACACGTAATACGCACTACGAAAGGGGTATTCTCATGAGAAAGCTCATCATTGGCATCATTCTCTTGGCGCTGCTTGGCGGCGGCGCCTACTTCTACCTGGGCCGCGGCCAGCCGGACGCGCCGGCTCCTGCAGCGGCACAGGCGGCGCCGGCCGTAGCCCCCAGCGACCAGATCGTGGCTGAGGCCAGGGTCGTGCCGGCCCGCAGCGCCACGCTGAGCCTCTCGAACGGCGGCATCGTCGCCGAGGTGCTGGTCAAAGAGGGCGACCAGGTGCAGGCCGGGCAAGTCCTGGCGCGCCTCGACGACAGCGATCTGCAACTCCAACTCGAAAAGGCGCAGATCGATCTCAAGCAGGCGCAAGCCGACCAGCAGGCGCTGATGTGTGGCGCCACAGCCGAGCAGATCGCCGAGGCGAAAGCGCGGATCGCCCAGGCCCAGGGCGAATACCAGCGCGCGGCCGGCAGCCTGACCAAAGCCGACATCGCCGCCGCAGGCGCAAATCTGATTGCAGCCCAATCGCGCCTGGCCGCGCTGCAAGCTGGCCACACCGGCGCGCATGACGCCGAGCTGGCGCTGCAACGAGCGCAGACGCAGCTGCAGTCCACACGCGACCAGCTCTCGGCCGCCAAGAGCGACGCCCAACTGCAGATGGAGCAGCGTGTCAACGAACTGACCATGGCCCAGTCGGCCTACGCGACGGCGCTCCAGAACTGGCGGTATGTTCAGGACACCGGCCGGGACCCCGCCAATGTCGCATTGAATCCCAAGACCGGCAAGCAGGAACACCTCAAGCTGAACAACGTGCAGCGGCAGCAGTACCACGACGCCTTCGTACAATCCGAGGCAGCGATGCACAGCGCCGAGGTGAGCATACAGCAGGCCCAGGTGGCCTACGACGCGGCGAGAGCGGCCGAGGCGAGTGGCGTGCAGGCGGCCGAGCAGGATGTGGCCAGCGCGCAAGCCCAACTGGACGCGCTGCGCAGCGGTGGCGATGCGCAGCAACTCGCGGCGGCGCGCGCCCAGGTCGCCGCCGCGCAGGCCGAGCTGAACCGGCTGACCGGCGCCAGCCGTGGCGGCGACCTGGCCTCCGCGCAGGCCAACGTCGCGATCGCCGAAGCGGAGCTGGCGCAGGTTAGCGCCGACCCGGACATCAGCGCGTTGGCGCAGGCTGCGGCCGCGGTTGCTCGCGCTGAGCTGGCCGTGAAGGCGGCGCAGCAGGCGATTGCGGAGACAATGCTTACGGCGCCGTTCGCCGGTACAATCGCCGCGCTCGACCTGAAGCCGCGCGAGTATGTCGCGCCGGGCACGCCGATCGCGCGCCTGGCCGACAGCTCGGCCTGGCAGATCGAGACTGCCGACCTGACCGAGCTGAACGTGGCCAACATCCGCGTGGGCACGCCCGCGACGATCAGCTTCGACGCGCTGCCGGGTGTGTCGCTGGCAGGCACAGTCACGCACGTCAAAGGCTTTGGCGAAAACCGGCAGGGCGACATCGTCTATACCATGACGGTGGCGCCGGATCAGTGGGATGCCAGGCTGCGCTGGAACATGACTGCCTCGGTCAGCATCGCGGCACGGTAAGGCCTGGTGTTCCTATGCACGTGGGGGATGACCAGCGAGGCTGCTGGTCATCCCCCACGTGCCCATATTGAACCTCACAAACTAGCCCCTTTACGAGCGCGGCATCAAGCAGTCTGTTCGGGTACCAGTAGTACTTTTTTAGCTTGGCAAAGCGACTACTGTGCGAACGATTGCCGACCGCCGACATTATACTGACACGAGCACTTGCATAGTTCCCTAATCCGCAGTAGAGTACCACCAGCGGTTCCCCAATCAACGTCACACGACGTGGAAGGGGGCGGTGGTGGCACACAGCACCCCACGGGTGGAGGGCGGCGCTCTGCTCGGCCAGGAGGGCCTGGCCAGTGCGATTGCGGTCGGCACGCCAGCCTGGTATGCCTGGCTGGAGCAGGCGACCACATTCGCCTTTACCGGTGAGCAGGGTAGCTTTACTGCGCGTAAGGAGCGCAGCGGGCGCAGTGGCTGGTACTGGAAAGCCTATCGCAAGCGCGAGGGAACGCTGCACCACGCGTATCTCGGCAAGGCGGCCGATCTGACACTCGAGCGGCTCAACGCGATTGCCAGCGATTTGGCTTGGCGCACCGTCGAGCGATTAGCGATCGAATCCACCATTGCCGTAGGCGCGGCTTGCGCCGCGCCAGACGCCGAAGCGCCTGCGATGCCGACAGCATCCTTGCCGACCGGAACGCTCACCTTTCTCTTCACGGATGTCGAAGGCAGCACGATGCTGTGGGAGCAGCACAAGGAGGCGATGCCGGCCGCGCTCGCGCGCCACGACACGATTCTGCGCGAGGTCGTCGCCGCCCATGGCGGGAGCGTGTTCAAGACCGTTGGCGACAGTGTCCACGCGACCTTCACAGTGGCGGCCGATGCCCTCACCGCGGCATTGGCGGCCCAACGCATACTAGCTACCGAGCCATGGGGCGCGACCGGCCCCCTGCGCGTACGCATGGCCCTCCACACCGGCGTGGCCGAGCTGCGCGACGATGATTACTTCGGCGCCCCGCTCAACCGCGTCGCCCGTATCCTTGCAATGGGCCACGGCGGGCAAATCCTGCTCTCACGTGCGACCCACGACCTGATAGTTGATGATCTCCCTACGCAGATCTCCCTGCGCCAACTGGGTGCCCACCAGCTCAAAGACCTCAGCCGTCCCGAGCAGATCTTCCAGCTCATCAGCCCCGATCTCCCCAGCGAGTTCCCACCGCTCCGAACGCTGGATCCGCGCCCCGCCCCCGCGCCGGCCCAGCCGCTCGCACTCCTCGCCACCAAACTGTACGTTCCGCTGCCGCGCCCGAACCTCGTGCGGCGGTTGCGCCTGGTCGAACGGGTGCATGTGGGGCTGGCGGGGAAGTTCACGCTGATCGCTGCCCCTGCGGGCTTTGGCAAGACCACGCTATTAGCGCAGGGGTTAGAGGCGTGGGGCTTGGGACGTGCAGCATACCCGCAACCGCAAGCCTCAACGGTCAAGGCTCAAGCCTTGCGGGTGGTCTGGCTCGCGCTGGATGCGGGCGACAACGACGCGACCCGCTTCTGGAGCTATATCATCGCGGGGTTCCAGACCATTGTGCCGACTGCCGGCGCGACCGCGCTGGCGCTGCTCCAGTCGCTCCAGCCGCCGTCGGTCGAAGTCATCCTGACTACGCTCCTGAATGACCTGTCCGCACTGACGGCCGATGCCGTCCTGGTACTCGACGACTACCATCTGATCGATACACCGGCCATCCACAACGCGCTCGCCTTCATGCTCGATCATCTGCCACCGCAGGTCCATCTAGTCATGAGCACGCGGGTCGACCCGCCATTGCCGCTGACCCGGCTGCGCGCGCGGGGCGACCTGACCGAGCTGCGCGCGGCCGATCTGAGCTTCACTGCCGATGAGGCCGCCGCATTCCTCACCACGGTGATGGGGTTGCCGCTGACCAGCGACGAAGTGGCAGCGCTGGAGGCGCGTACCGAAGGCTGGGTCGCCGGCTTGCAGCTCGCCGCGCTCGCGATGCGCGACCGCGCCGACCGAACGGGTTTCATCGCGGCATTTGCTGGCAGCAATCGATTTGTGGTCGACTACCTGGCTGAGGAAGTGATCGATCGACTGCCCCGCCATCTGCAAACCTTCGTGCTTCAGACATCCATCCTCGACCGTATGTGCGGCCCGCTCTGCGATGCGGTGCTGCTGGACGACATGACCGCATCACAGCCAGGAGTTCCTAGCTCACAGTCAGCCTACAGCCAGGCGCTGCTGGAAGAGCTTGAGCGCGCCAATCTGTTCCTCTCGGCACTCGACGACGACCGCCACTGGTATCGCTACCATCACCTGTTCGGCGAGGTGCTGCGCCAGCGGCTGATCAGTGGAGCGAGCGCGGCTGCAGTGACGCGGCTCCACCGCCGCGCCAGCACATGGTTTGCGGAGCGGGGGTTGATCGCCGAGGCGGTGAGCCATGCGTTTGCGGCCGGGGATGTCGAGCGAGCGGCTCGGTTGATCGAGCAGGTGGGCGCATCGATCGGGACCCAAGGGCAGGTGTACACGGTGCTTGGCTGGCTGAACGACCTGCCCGACCGCGTCATCCGCGCGCATCCGGTTCTGTGCATCATCCACGCCGCCATGCTGATGTACACCACTCATCTCCCGGCCGCCTTAGATTGGCTGAGCGACGCGGAGCGCTGCGTTGGCGCGGATACGCCGGCTGATCAGGCGCGCGGAATTCTGGGCCAAGTCGCGGTGCTGCGTGGGAACATCGCGCGCTTCGTGGGCGATCTTGCCAGCTGTATGGGCCTGGCCAGGCAGGCGCTCGAACTGCTGCCCGAGACCGAGGTGTTCGCGCACGCCGGCCCGCTCATGCGCATCGGTCGGATCGGCGCGCTGGTCGATGCCACCTACGACTTCCTGGTGAGCGGCGATGCGACAGCCGATGTCGAGCAGCGCGTGCGAGCGACGATCACGGCGGCGCGGGCTGGGATTAGCCTGTTCTCGACACTGCGCAGCACCAACTTGCTGGCGCGTCTCCAGATCATGCAAGGGCGCCTGCACGCTGCCGCCGCGACATACGGCGATGTCGCGCAGGTCGTTCCAGGCCAGAGCGCATTCCAGACGCTGGTCAACAGCGCAGCCTACTATTTTGGGATGGGCGAGCTGCTGCATGAGTGGAACGACCTGGATGGCGCTGAGCGATACCTCGCGCAGGGAATGGAACTGGTGCGCGGGACGCTCACTGTGGATGCGCATGTGGCAAGGCGCGGATTCTTGGCACTGGCGCACTACCGGCAGGCCCGTGGCGACCTCGGCGGCGCTGGCGCCACACTGGATGAGTTCATGGATCTGGCGCGCCGGCGCAATTTCGTAGCCGACCTGAGCGCACGCATCACGGCGGCGCGGGCGCGGCTGGCGCTGGTACGTGGCGATCTCGCCGCTGCTGTCGGCTGGGCGCACAGCTACGCCGAATTGAGAATGAAGCATGAAGAATTGAGAACCATGCCGGAGCAGTCAGTTTTCACTGCGCACTTTTCACTGCTCAATTCCGCTCCAGTGTATCGCCTCGAATATGAGGATCTGGTTCTAGCGCGCGTCCTGATCGCCGAGGGCGAGCGCGACCCGGCCGGCGAACAGCTGACCACTGCCCTGAGCCTGCTGGAGCAGCTGCTGGCGGCTGCCGAGTCCGGCGGGCGAATGGGCAGTGCGATCGAAATCCTCGTGCTCCGCGCGCTGGCCCTCCAGGCGTACGATGACACAACTAGCGCGATGATAGCCCTCGATCGCGCGCTCACCCTGGCCGAGCCCGAGGGCTACATCCGAATTTTCGTGGACGAAGGCCCGCCGATGGCTGATCTGCTTCAGGAAGCACATATGCGTGGCATCATGCCGGAGTATGTCGCCAGGCTGCTGGCCGCCTTCGGGAAGGATGAAGGCGGAAGGATGAAGGACGAAGTAACTTCGGCGCTCGTTGATCCTTCATCCTTCATCCCTCAACCTTTGTTGGAGCCGCTCACCGACCGCGAGCTGGAAGTATTGCGTCTGATGGCCGCCGGCCGATCCAACACCGAGATCGCCCAGGCGCTAGTTGTCGCCGTCAGCACGATCAAGACCCACGTCAACCGCATCTTCGGCAAGCTCGGCGCGACCAGCCGCACCCAGGCCGTCGCGCATGCTCGGGATCTCCACCTCCTGTAATTCTCAGTTATGAGTTTTGAGTGCTGAGTTTTGAGTTGAACAGCCACAACTCAAAACTCAGCACGCATCATCCTCCACCCTCAAAATCCACCCGCCCGTCCCTCTGCGGGTGGACGCCGCTCCACCCAATTCCTTGCTATGCTCGCCCCATCACAACACCGTGGCGCGGGCGAGGCGGCCCAGAAGGCAAGGAGCATCACCATGCTGATTCTCGATCGCGATGGAACACCGCTCTGGAACGGATGGAACAGGCCAACCGACGCTCACACAAAAACGACGATCGATCTCCCGGCTGCCCTGGCCCTGCACGATAGCACGCTGATCGACCGCCTGATCGGCGCCGTGTTCGATCAGTTGCATCGCGGCGTCGTCGAACTGCGCCTTCGTCCGGTCTTACTCATCACCGTCACGTCCGAGCGCATGGACGCCGCACGTGCGGGCCGAGCGACGCTTGTGTGATGCGTAATCTAGCCCAGTCGCACTGCGCGGCTGTACAAAGAAAGGTTGACATCCAATGAACACACATCTACTCCTCCGCCGGCTGGTGCTGCTCGGCGCCCCGCTGCCGCTGATCGTCGTCGGGCTCACGCACCCGCGGCTCGACGGGCTGGGCGCGAGCCTGGCGCAGGCCGATGTCCATTTCGTGCTGCACCTGGCACTGATCCCGCTGTTCGGCCTGATCGGCCTGGCCGGTTCTCTGTTGACGACTGGCCTGCGTGGGCGGGCCGCCAGCCTCAGCCGCGGCGCGATGGCGGTCTTCGTCACACTCTACGCCGCCTATGCCACGCTCGACGGGGTGACGGTGGGGCTGCTGCTCCACGCGGCGCGCGAGTTGCCCGCCGATCAGCAGGCCGGGATGTACCAGTTTCTCGGCACTGCATTCGCGAGCCCACTGAGCAGCGCGGCGCAGCTAGTGGTAGCGCTCGGCGGCACCCTGGCCTGGATCGTGGGTATGCTCGCGGCGGTGGTTGCGTTCGCCCGCGCTGGCGCGTCACGCGAGCCGCTGATCCTGCTCGCGCTGGCAGGACTGTTCCTGGTCGGCGATCACTCGACGTTCCTTGGCTCGATCGCCTTTGGGTGTTTCTTCCTGGCCGCCGCTTGGCTCGAATTCGCGCCACGGCGTAGCGCCAGCAGCCGGTCCGCGACGGCCTAGCCGCCCAGAAGACTGGAATCAGGATATGACCATGCCGACCTACTACGAGATCACCATCCAGGGGCACCTCGACCAGCACTGGTCGGAGTGGTTCGATGGGCTGCGCATCACCCACGAGCCGAACGGCACCACGACCCTCGCCGGGCCGATCGTCGACCAGGCCGCGCTGCATGGCGTGCTGATCAAGGTGCGCGACCTCCATCTGCCGCTGATCGGGGTACGCCGGGTCGCAGTCAAGGGATCGGACGACGCCTGCACTGCGAGCGGCGACCAGCAACAGCTTCGCTGAAACTCTATCAACACCTCATTTGAAGGAGCATCACCATGCTTACTCACCTCACGAATACGACTAAATCGATCGTGTTTTATGCCATCGCGCTCGCGCTCGCGCTGATCGCCGCGCGCCAGCCCGGCATCACACCCATCGTGTATATGTTCACCCCACTCGCGGCGACTGCTCTGATGCTGTTTGTCGTCACCCGCGACGGCTACACCCGGGCCGGCTGGGCTACACTCGGGCTGCATCGCCTGGGACTGCGCGGCTGGGGCTACGCGCCGCTGGTGCCTTTGCTGGCGTTCAGCGGCGCCTATGGCGTCGCATGGAGCGCCGGCATCGCGCCCTTCGCCTGGGGCGAGCACACGCCACTCCAGCTGATCATCGAGACCGTGGTGGAGATAGTGATTGCGACCCTCACGGCTTCGCTCGGCGAGGAGTTGGGCTGGCGCGGGTACTTGCTCCCCCAACTGGAGTCGCTGGGGCCGCGGCGGGCGATGCTGCTCACCGGCCTGGCGCAGACAGTCTGGCATTTCCCAATGATCTTCCTGACCACGCTCTACCACCCCGAGGGTAATCGGCTGATCGTGATCCCCTTGTTCTTCGCGAGTGTGATGATCATCGAAGGGTTCTTCATCGGCTACCTGCGGCTTGCGACTGGCAGCGTGTGGCCGGCCTCGATCGCCCACTCGGCGCATAACGCGTTGGTGGCGATGTTCGGCGGGCTGACGATCGCCTCTGGGCCACTGGTCGCCGAATATCTGCTTGGCGAGAGTGGGATCTTGACACTGGCGGGATACGCGCTGGTGTTGGGGGGTGTGGCGTATCTCGTGACCAAACATCCACGCGCGGCGCGACCGCCGGCGGTGCAGCGCATCTGATCGTTCCCATGAACCTCTTCTGAGCTGAATGTGACGACCAACCTGCGGCAGGCCGTGCCCGACGTGCCCGGCCCCGCAGGTGTCCTGACGCTGCTGAGTGTGATGCGGATCGGCGTCGATCCTGCTCGTGCTGGGCTATGGGCCGCGCACGCTAGCGCGGCAGCTACACGGAGGTCTTCCGGCGGAGCAATCGAAGAGTCGCCGGCACTGTAGTGGAACTCGTATTCAAGGAGACTGTGATGAATCGTACGATCGCGTTTGTCCAACAGCGCTCGCTTGCCACGTTCGTTATTCTCGCCTTTCTTTTCTCGTGGTGGACCTGGCCGCTTTCCGCGCTGGGATTACCGCTGTTTCCGCCGGGACCATTCCTCGCGGCGATCACCGTGCTGGCGATCACCCAAGGAAAGCGCGGCATGATCGACCTCCTGCGCGGGATGGTGCAGTGGCGCGTCGCACCGCGCTGGTACGCGCTGATATTCGGGCTACCGCTCGCGCTCGTGGGCGCGGCGGTTGGGTTGAACCTGCTGCTGGGCGCCACCATGCCCAGTGCTGGCGAGCTGATTGGGCAATCGCGTTTGCTGCTGCTGTTTCCGCTTCTGCTGCTGATCCCCGGCGCCGGCGGGGCCTGGTCCGAGCCCGGCTGGCGTGGCTACGCGCTGCCGCGGCTGTTGGCCACACGCTCGGCGCTCGTGGGTAGCTTGATCCTGGGGGTGGTAGTGGCGCTGTGGCATCTGCCGCTGATCCTCACGGGCCGCCAGCCGCTGGGCGACCTGCCCTGGCTGGTCGTCTGGTCGGTAATGTTCACCTGGATCTTCAAGGGCACCGGCGGCAGCGTGGCGATCGCGATGCTTTTCCACGCCTGGGACGACACCCTGGTCAATTTCAGCAAGGCGCTGTTCGCCGGCACGGACGTGACCCAACTGGCCTGGCTGCACGCCGGCCTGTACGCCCTGGCCGTGGCCGCCATCGTCGTGCTGGCCGGGCCGAACCTCCGGCGGCAGTCGCTGGCGCAGCCGGACATGATCGCCGAACCGGCGGTCGGGATTTGACAGACATCCACTGCATAACGACAAACCACTCCAAAAGGAGCAAAGGATGAATACCCTCATCACATCAATCGACACGTCGGCCCAGCCGCAACCCGTGCGGCGCCAACATAGGGTTGGTTTCTGGATGGGACGCGTATTGCTGGGGATACTCGCGCTGATCATCGGCCTTGCCGCAATCGGCGCCAGCTATCAGGCCATTGCGACCGCAAACGATCGACGACACTTTCCGGCGCCCGGCCAGTTGGTTGACGTGGGCGGCTATAAGCTGCACATCAATTGCATCGGACAGGGCAGCCCGACCGTGATCCTGGAGTCTGGGCTAGCGAACCCCTCGTCCATTTGGGGGTGGGTGCAGCCGGAGGTTGCCCACGCCACGCGCGTGTGCGCCTATGACCGCGCGGGCGTAGGCTGGAGCGACCCTGGGCCCGAGCCCCGCGACGGCCTGCAGATCGCACGCGATCTGCATACACTGCTCGGGAAGGCGAACGTCCCTGGACCGTACGTACTGGTGGGCCATTCCACCGGCGGGCTGTACGTCCGGGTGTATGCCGCGCAATACCCACAGGACGTGGTCGGGATGGTGCTGGTCGACGTCGAGCACCCGGACCAATGGACGCAAAGCCCGGCGGCCCAGGCGCAGTTCCAAACCTACGCGCGTCTGGGCCGCGTCCAGCAAGTCCTCGCTCGGCTGGGTGTCATCCGCGCGTTCAATCTCAATCCCGTGAGCCACGACCTTCCGCCGGCGCAGGCGGCCGCCTATAAGGCGTTCATGGACACCACGCAGTTCGCCGATGTCAATGCCGCCGAATTAGCCGCGCACGCTGCCACGGATACACAAGTGCGGAGCGCTGGGCCGCTCGAGGCGCTGCCCTTGATCGTGCTGACGGCGCCGGGCGGCCACGGGTTTCCGCGGCGCAGGCAGCGGCGTTAGAGCAGATCCACCAGGCCAACCAGCAGGCGCTGGGCCGACTCTCGACCAATAGCGTGCAGCGCGTCGTGGAGGGGGCAACCCATGCCTCATTCCAAATCAAGCCCGCGGATGCCCAACTCACCAGTGCAGCGATTCTGCAAGTCGTGCAGGCCGCGCGCACCGGCCAGCCGTTGGCGCGGTAGACACCGCACATATCGGCGCTTAACGCAGGGATAATGCGACAGCAATGCGCCAGAATATTGGCATGTACATCATGTATCGAAAGGAATTTAACGCTATGAACTCTAACACTATCATCGTTCGGCTGGTTCGCCGAATTGTACTAGCGTGCCTCGCCTTGGCGGTCTGTCTGACGGCCGCGCGCGCCGGAGCCGCGCCCGCGCCGGCCGCGTCCTCCGGCCCGGACTTCGCCGCAATCGACTCCTATGTCGAATCAC
>WNFV01010869.1_pt1 | contig 17741 bp, 20 predicted proteins | sample 5400101 | NCBI WGS metagenome assembly WNFV01 (sample SAMN13153361, study PRJNA577476) | soil metagenome | isolation source: 115 cm soil or saprolite under grassland replicate 1 | place: USA:California | collected 2016-06-15
GAGCCGGTTCTCGCCAACGGCCGCGAAGCGCTCGCCCGTGCGCTCCTCTAACACCAAGTTGCAGACTGCAACTTGGTGGTGTTCGGTGGCGGTCACGCGCAAAGCTCCTTGGCGACCGCGACGTAGACCTCGACGCAGCGCTCCAGGTCGGGCAGGCTGACCCATTCCTCGACCGCGTGCGCTCCTTCCCCGCCGGGGCCGAAGACGACTGTCGGGATTCCCGCTGCCGCGATCAGCGCCGCGTCCGTCCAGAAGGGCACGCCGTGGAGCTCGTCCGCGCCCGCGCGGCGGCGGACGAGCTCGACGATCTCCGCCTGCGGATCGGTCTCGAGAGGCTCGCGGCCGAACGTCACGCGCACGTCGCCGTCGAGGTCGCCGAGGAGTCGTGCCAGCTCCTGCTCGATCTGCTCGCGCGACTCACCGGGACGCGTGCGCCGCTCGCCGGTCAGCAGGCATCGGGCGGGATAGCTCGAGTACTCCTGGCCTCCCTCGATCAGCGACGCGTGGATCGAGCCGGTGCCGAGCAACGGGTGCCGGAGCCCGGCGCGCAGCTCCGCGTCCAGTGCCTCGAGCCGCACGAGAGCGTGCCCCATCCGCGCGATCGCGTCGATCCCGAGGTCGGGACGAGAGCCGTGCGCCGCGCGGCCGCGCAGCTCGAGCTCGAAGCCCCAGAAGCCCTTATGGGCGACGCAGACCCGCAGCTCGGTAGGCTCGGCGACGATCGCGGCGTCCGCCTCGAGAGCGCGGACGAGCGCCTCGGTCCCGATCGACGCGACCTCCTCGTCGGCGACAGCCGACACGACGACGTCGCCTCGAAGCCGGAGCTCGCGGGCCCGAGCCGCGGCGACCATGATCGCCGCGAGCGCGCCCTTCATGTCGTACGCGCCGCGCCCGTAGAGCCGTCCGTTCTCGGCTCGCGGCTCGAACGGATCGTCCATCCCCGCCACGCCGACCGCGTCCATGTGGGCGTTGAGGACGAGCGTCCGCCCGCCGCCGGTTCCGCGGGCGACTGCGACGACGTTCGGCCGCCCCGGCGCAGCCTCTGCGACGGCGACGTCCAGGCCCGCCCGCTCGCACCAGCCCGCGACGTGCCGCGCAATAGCAGCTTCGCCCGGCGCGCCTGCGACGAGCGACGGGTTGACCGAGTCGATCGCGACGAGCTCGGCCGCGAGCGCGGCGACGTCGCTCATGGCACGACACCCAGCTCGTCGAGCGACGCACGGAGCTCATCGGCGTCGCGGTAGACACGAAAGGCGCCGGCGGCTTGGAGCTCGTCCTCGCCGTAGCCTCCGCTTAGCAGTCCGACGCTCAGCATGCGCGCCCGTCGGGCGGCCAGCAGGTCCCAGACCGCGTCGCCGACGACGTAGCAATGGTCCGGCGTGGCGCCGAGCCGTTCCGCGCAGGTCAGGAAGAGATCCGGCTCCGGCTTCGCGCGCGCGACGTCACCCCGCGCGACGACGACGGTCTCGGGCCCGACGCCGAGCACCTCCCGCGACTCGTCGATCTCCGGCCGTCGGCCAGACGTCGCGATCCCGTGGACGACGCCGGTGTCCCGCAGCTCTCGCAGGAGCTCGGTCGCGCCCGGCAGCGGCCGACGTCCGGGCAGGAGCTCGCGGTAGAGCTCGCCGTCGCGGCGCTGGATCTCCTCGACCTCCTCGCCGGAGAGCGGGCGCCCCACCTCGCGAGCAACCGCTCGCGCGAACAACCCGCCGCTCATCCCGATCCGCCGGTGGATCTTCCAGCCGGCGATCGGCATCCCCGCTTCGTCGAGGGCGCGCTGCCAGGCGAACACGTGCGCATAGACGGTGTCGACGAGCGTGCCGTCCAGGTCGAAGATCAGCGCCTGGATACGTCAGCCTCGATGTGCGTCAGCTCGACGAGATTCCCGAACGGGTCGCGGCAGAAGAAACGGGGCCGGCCGACGATCGGCGTCGCCTCCCTGGTCTCGACGTCTGCCTCCTCGAGCCGGCGGCGTATGGCGGCGAGATCGTCGACTTCGAGGCAGAAGTGGCGTTGCCCGCCGATCTCCTCGTCGCGAAGCATCAGGTGCAGTTCGAGCCCCGGCCCGGTCTCGAACCAGATCACGGCGGCGGGATCGAGCCCTTCGCCGGGCGGCCGCTCGCGGAGGCCGAGCAGCTCCCCGAAGAACCCGCGCGCCTTCTCCTCCGACCCAGGAGGGATCACGATCGAGACGTGCTGGAGCTTCACGCGCCGAGTGCCGCGTAGACGAGCTCGTACGCGCCGACCGCGTCCTTCTCGGCCTGCGCCGCCCGCAAGGCGTCGTCGTCGATTCGCTGCGCGACCCCGTCGATGAACCGCCACTGGAGCACGCTTCGTCGAACGGCGTCGACCGCGTCCTCCGTGTAGGGGTAGAGGTCGAAGCCGAGCCGCTCGCCACCGTCGCCGTACCCCGCTCGCCGCAGCTCGACGGCGAGCTCCAAGGTCTCCATGAAGGCGGTCGCGCCGACCATGTTGTCGTCGTCGAACGTGCCCCAGCCGGAGTTGGCGTGCTGGTGCCCCAGCAGGCCCTCCGCCGCGAGCATCGCCGCGTACTCGGCGAGGTTCTCGCCGTTCATGATCAGGTGCTGCCAGTCCATGTTGACCTTGACGTTGTCGATCCCCTGGGCGCGCAGCTTGTGGATCACGTGCAGCGTCATACCGATGTTCCGCATCAGGATCTTCATCGCGGGCTCCGAGTTCTTGTGCTCGAGGAAAAGCAGGATGCCGTGCTTCGCGGCCCGCTCCGCCGCCTGGCCGATCCCGTCGACGAGCCACGCCCAGGAGTCGGCGTACGGCGTCTGGAACGGGTAGTTGTAGCCCTCGATCCCCGGCCAGATGATGAAGTGCGAGCCGATCTCGCCGGAGAAGTCGACGGCCTCGAGCGTCAGCCTCAGCGCCTCTGCCCGCGTGGCGGGATCGGGCGAGGTGAGACCGCCTCTGCCGAAGCGCGAGTCGAGGTGGAGCCCGGTCGCCGTGCAGTAGATGTCGTGCCCGTCGAGCGCGTCCCGGACGTCGTCGAGGTTCTCCGCCGAGAGCTCCCGCGGGTAGTGGAACTCGTAGCCGTCGATCAGGTCGCCGAGGCCTTCGACGGCCTGGCGAATCCGCTGCACGGTCGTCTCCCCGGCGCGCTCGGGCTTGTAGCCGCCCGGCACGAAGCGCGTCGCCATCGGGCCAAAGGCCCAGATGCCGAGCGACGTCTTCAGCGGCCCGCCTTCTCGAGCCGGCGCCGCGAGAGCGTGTCGAGGGTGACGGCGGCCAGCAGGATGATCCCCGTGATGATGAACTTCGTTGCCGACGCATACCCGACGAGGTCCACCCCGTTCGCGAGTGTCGCGATCACGAGCGCCCCGAGGATCGCGCTCTTCACCTCACCCCGGCCCCCGAAGAGGCTCGTGCCTCCGATGACTGCGGCGGCGATCGCGTCGAGCAGAAGCGTCCCGCCGCCGGCGTTGAGGTCGACGGAGTTGAGGCGCGCCGAGGCGACCACGCCGCCGAGCGCCGCCATGGCGCCCGAGATCATGAACACGGTGATGCGGATCCTCGCGACGTTGATTCCAGCCCGCCGGGCGGCTTCCGCGTTGCCGCCGACCGCGTAGACGTGCCGGCCGAACGTCGTCCGCTTCGCGACATACGTCCAGAAGACGAGCAGCATGAGGATCAGCACGCCCGCGAAGGGGAAGCCGCGCTCCTTGTTCGAGACGTGAACGGCAAGCAGGGCGATCGCCGCGATCACACCGATCTTGATCCCGACGATCGTCAGGTTGTCGGTCCTGATGCCGTGCATCCGCCGCGTCACCACGCCGGTCAACGTTCCGGCGGCGTAGAGGCCGCTCGCGACGACCGCAAGCACCCAGCCCCAGGTGTCGGAGAAGAAGTAGTTGGCGATGTTGTTGATCGTCGAGTCCTCGATGTTGATGACGCCCTGCTGACCGATCCCCTTCTGAACGACCCCCTGCCACGCGAGCAGGCCGGCGAGCGTGACGACGAACGAGGGAACCCCGATCAGCGCCACGAACGAGCCCTGGAAGGCGCCGATCAACGCGCAGACGGCCATCGCGATCAGGATCGCCCAGACGCCGGTCACCTCCCAGCTTCCATCGGGGATCTGGAGCTTCGCCACGACGACGCCGGCGACGCCGGAGACGAAGCCGATCGACAGGTCGATCTCGCCGAGCAGGAGGACGAAGACGACCCCGTACGCGATCGTGGTCACCGTCGCCATCTGCACCATCACGTTGTTGAAGTTGGACGGCGTGAGGAAGCTGCCGGGACCGAGACTCAAGTCGAAGCCGAGCCCGCCGCTCTTCCACTGGAAGAAGAGGGTGATCACGATCAGCGCGACGAACACCGGGAGGCTGCCGACGTCGCCGGCGAGCACCCTGTCCACATAACCCCGGAGGACGTCGACGACGCCGTTCCTCGGCTCGACCTCTCCCGCTTCACGCGTCTGGGCCGGGATCGTGGTCATGCGGGCGGCTCGACAGCAGTGTCGGCGATTCCAGCGACCTTGGTCGGGACGCCGGCTGTGATCGCGTGCACCACTTCTTGCTGGGTGGTTTTGTCGCGCTCGTAGACGCCGACGTGCCGCCCCAGTCGGAGCACCGTGATCCGCGTCGCGACCTCGAAGATGTCGTGGAGGTTGTGCGAGATCAGTACGACCGCCAGCCCCTGCTCGGCGAGGCGCTTGACGAGCTCGAGCACCTGCCGCGTCTGGGCGACGCCGAGCGCCGCAGTCGGCTCGTCGAGGATCACGACACGAGAGTTCCACATCACCGATCGCGCAACGGCGACGGACTGGCGCTGGCCGCCCGACAGGCTGGCGACGTGCTGACGGATCGAGCGGATCGTCGTCACGGAGAGCGTCTTCAGCGTCTCGGCCGTCCGCCGCTCCATCTCGGCCTCCTTGAGCCGCCAGAGCCAATCGCGCTCCTCTCGGCCGAGGTACATGTTCTGCACGACGTCGAGGTTGTCGCAGAGCGCGAGGTCCTGGTACACGACCTCGATCCCGAGCTTCCCGGCGTCCTTCGGGCCGTGGATGTCGACCTTCTGACCGTCGAAGAAGACGTCCCCGTCGTCGATCGAGTAGATCCCGGCGATGCACTTGATGAGGGTCGACTTACCGGCGCCGTTGTCGCCGACAAGGGCCATCACCTCGCCGCTGCGGACCTCGAAGTCGACCTCGCTGAGCGCCTGCACCGAGCCGAACGACTTCGTGATGCCGCGGAGCTCGAGCGTCGGTACGCCGGTGCGGGGCTCGGTGGCGGCGGTGGCTGTGGCGGTCACTCCTGCTCCCCGTGATCGACGGCGGGGGCGCCGTTAAACGGCACCCCCGCCTGAGTGCTTGCCGTTACTTGCAGTACTGCGCGAACGAGCCTCGGCAGACCTCACCCTTCTTCAGGAAGCCCTCCTTGAAGAGCAGCGTGTAGTTCGCCTTCGTGATCCACACCGGCGTCAGCAGCACCGACGGGACGTCACGGGTGCCGTCGTTCACCTTGCCGTTGACTCCGGGCGCCTTCTGCCCCTTGACGAGGGCGATGGCGAGCGCTGCCGCGGCGTCCGCCTCCTTCTTGATCGACTTGTAGACGGAGCCGCTCTGCCAGCCGGAGAGGACGTTCTGGATCCCCTGCGCCGTCGCGTCCTGCCCGGAGACCGGGATCGGGTCGAGCTTCTTCGCCTTCAGGGCGGTGATCACGGCGTTCGCGAGGCCGTCGTTGGCCGCCGCGACCGCGTCGATCTTGTTACTCGTCTGCACGAGCATCTGCTCGAAGAGCGTCCGGGCCTTCTGGTTGTCCCACTGCGGGACCCACTGGTCCGGCCCCTTCTTGTAGCTGCCGTCCTTGAAGTACGGAGCGAGGACGGACTCGTAGCCCTGCTTGAAGAGCGTGGCGTTGTTGTCCGTCGGCGAGCCGTTCAGCCGGGCGACGACGGGATTCTGGGTCCCGGCCGCCTTCAGGGCGGTGACGATGCCCTGCCCCATCAGCTTGCCGACCTGGACGTTGTCGAACGAGACGTAGTAGGTCGTCTTGCCCTTCAGCGTCAGCCGGTCGTAGTCGATGACCTTCGCGCCCTTCGCCGTCGCGGCCCTCTGGATCGCAGCACCCGAGCCCGAGTCGAGGTTCACGAGCAGGATCACCTTCGCGCCGTTCGTCAGGGCCTGATCTGCCTGTGCGCGCTGACGCTGGGCGTCCCCTTCGGCGTTGACGATGCTGTACGTGACGCCGGCCTTCTTGAATGCGGCAGCCAGGAACCGCCGGTCCTGCGTCTCCCAGCGAACCGACGACTTGCTGTCCGGCAGCAGCACCGCGACTTGAATCGACGCCTTCTTGCTGCCCGTCGTGCTGGTGGCCGCGAACGCGCTCGCGCCGGCGATCGCCACGAGCGCGGCGCCGAGGATGCCGATCCAGACCCCCCGCTTCACCCTGCTGGCCTGTCTCATCTACTCCCTCCTTTTGCTAGCCCGCCCGTATCGAGTTTCAACCCCGTGCGCGCGGAACGCAACCGCAGCTGCGAACTCGGACTCGCTGCAGTTCGGTGGTTGGGGCGACAAACTATTTCGTTCATGGGCGGAGTGTCAAGGTCTCCCGGGTGAGAGACGCCCGCGAGGCGCGGAAGTTGGTCGATCGGCTCACGTCGTCATCGCCGCCGCCGCGCAGTGCACGCTCGCCGGGTCAGCCAGGACCTCGTGGAGCGCAAGCGCGGCCGCACCGCGAAGTGCAGCCTGGTCTCCGAGCTCGGAAACGAGCACGACGCAACGTGACCAACGCGCGCCGAGCACGTGGTCGTCGAGCTCCCGCTCGATGCGCGGAACGAGCCATTCCGCAAAGGTCGCGAAGTAGCCGCCGAGGACGATCGCCTCCGGGCTCAGAACGTTGGCGAGCGCCGTGAGCCCGGCCGCCAGCGCCCTCGCGACCTCCGCGAGCGCACGGACCGTAGCGGGGTCGCCTGCGCCCGCACGTCGGAGGAGCTCCGCCTCGGCGGCATCGGCGCGCACGTCGGTTTCCGGATGCGCGTCGAGGCCGACCAGCCGCAGCAGCGCCTCCCGCCCGGCGAGCACCTCGAGGCAGCCGCGGTTCCCGCACCGGCAGAGCGGCCCGCGCCGCGCGAGCGGCATATGGCCGATCTCGCCGCCGAACCCGCTCGGACCGCGGAAGAGCTCGCCGCCGGACACGATCCCGGCCCCGACGCCGGCGCCAAGCTCGCCGTGCACGTAGACGAAGTCCCGCAGCCTTCGCCCAACCCCCACGCGAAGCTCGGCGAGCGCGGCGAGGTTCGCATCGTTGTCGGCCCGGAGCGGAAACGCCGTCGGGCCAAGGTGCTCGCTCAGCATCGTGACGACCGGCACTTCCCGCCAGTCGAGGTTGGGCGCGACGAAGAGCATGCCGCGCGAGATGTCGACGAGGCCCGGAAGGGCGACGGTCACGCCAGCCGGCGTCAGTCGCTCCGAGGTGAGCAGCTCGAGCGTCTCCGCGGCTAGCGCTGCGAGCCGTTCGATCGCCTGGACGGGCCCTGAGCTGCGGTTCTCCCAGGGAATCGTGCTCCGGCAGCGCACACGCCCGGTGAGGTCGACCGCGCACGCTCCGAGATGCCACTCGCCGATCTCGAGGCCGATTCCGGCGACGCCGTCAGCTGCGAGCTGGATCCTTCGGCCGGGACGACCGACGGCACCGCGGCTGTCGATCCCCGTCTCGCAGAGCAATCCGCGCTCGATCAGCTCTGCGACGAGGCTCGACACCGTCGTCTTGTTCAAGCCGGTCTCGGCGGCGATGCGCGCCCGCGAGCGAGGGCCCCGCTCGGCGACGTGCCGGATCACCAGACCGAGGTTGTGCTGGCGCACCGACCGCTGGTCGACGGGCCCTGTCGTGCCGCGTGCCTTCGTTGTCATCGGCTCCCGTCCACGTCTCCCGAGTGGGCGAATCGTTGGGATGCCCAACTATAGACCGCGCTCATGCACGTTTCAGCCGCCGAGCGCGGTAACTACGGGATGACGACGATCTTCCCGGCTTCGCGCCCGCCGAGGCGGCTGAGCGACCCAATCGCGTCGTCCAGGCCAACCGTCTCGGTGACGATCCGCCCGATGTCGAGCCGGCCCGCGGCGATCAAGTCGATGACGCGCCCGAATGCGCCGCCGGAGTGGCCGATCGAGCCGACCAGCGCAGCGCCCGACACGATCAGCCGCTCAGGGTCGATCGTCGCACGGTGAGGGCCGCGTCCGAGCAGGACGACGTCAGCGCCGGGCGAGAGCGCACCCGTCAGCTCCGCGACTACGCCCGGGGCGCCGCTGGCCTCGACCCAGAGGTCGAGCCCGCGGCCGCCCGTCCGGTCGCGCGCGACGTCTGCGAGCGTCCGACCCTCCTCGCTGAGCGCGCGCGGGTCGTAGGCAGTATCCGCGCCCATCGCCTCGGCGAGGCCGCGCCGCGTCTCGGACGGCTCGAACGCGAGGATCGTCCCCGCTCCGGCAGCGCGCGCGAGCCCGATCGCGGCGAGCCCGATGGGGCCGCCGCCCGTGACGCCGACGTGCATACCGGGAACGAACCGACGTGTCTGGACGAACATGCCGATGTAGCTCACGCTCGTCGGCTCGACAAGTGCTGCAGCGAGGAAGCCCTCCTCCTCCCCCAGGCGTTCGAGCACCCGGTGGACCGGCCAGCAGTACTTTGCCTTCGTCGCCACGAGCTCGGCGTGGGCACCGTCGAAGGTGAAGCCGAGCTCGCCGAGGCGCTCGCAGCTGTTCGGCCGCCCCGAGCGGCAAGCAACGCATGAGCCGCACCAGGCGATCTCCTCCGCGCAGACCGGGTCGCCGGGCCGCACGTCGGAAACGTCCGCGCCCACCTCGACGACTTCGCCCGCAAGCTCGTGCCCGGTCACGACGGGCAGCCGGATCATCCCGGGGTACAGCATGTAGCCCTCGTCGTCGCGCTCGTACATGTGGACGTCCGACCCGCAGATCCCGCAGGCACGCACCCGAATCAGAACCTCGTCGCGCGCGATCTCGGGCTCGGGCAGATCGCGGAGGGCGAACTCCGGATTGCGCCAGACCATGCTGCCGTTGCGGGCGACGCGCGTCTGCTCCTCGCGCGGGGTCGGCAGGTACCCCTCACGCGGGACCCATTCGCCCTGGACCTGCAAGGCCCGCACGTGCCGAGTATACGATCGGCGTCGTGGCGCTCCGGGAGCAGCTGGAGGACGTGAGCGCCGTCACGGTGACGCCCTTCGCCGGCAACGGCGTCGACCGGGACGGGGTCGCCGGGAACGCGCGTTTCCTGGCCGATGCAGGCATTCGCCTGATCGTCTGCGGCGGCAATACCGGCGAGTTCTACGGGCTCTCTCCGGCCGAGTTGCGGGCAGTCGTCGAGGAGACCGTGGCAGCAGTTCCTCGTGATGTCGTCGTGCTCGCGGCGTCGGGCTACCGGCCCGAGCTGGCAGTCGAGCTTGCTCGCGCCGGGCTCGAAGCCGGGGCCGGTGCCGTCATGCTTCACTGGCCCGTCCAGCCCGGAGTCGGCGAGGAAGGTCTTTCGCGCTACTACGCGTCGGTGATCGGCGCGATCGACGGCCCTACGGTCTTGTACGTGCGCGGCTCGCTGCTGACCGAGCGGGTGCTGGAGGAGGCCCGTGCGGCGGGCGAGCTCGTTGGCGTCAAGTACGCGATTCCCGATCTCGCCGGGTTCGCGCGGCTCGCCGCCGCTGCGCCGGATCTCGCCTGGATCTGTGGGCTCGCCGAAGGCTGGGCGCCGTTCTTCTGGCAGGCGGGCGCGCGTGGCTTCACGTCCGGTCTCGCGTGCGTGGCCCCAGCGCGCTCGCTCGAGCTGCTCGACGCGCTCCGGACGGGAGCCAGTGGAACCGTCCTGCGACTCTGGCACGAGCTCCTCCGTCGGGTGGCGCCGTGCGACCGCCACTGTCGCCGCTGTTGAACGAGGACGCAGCCGAGCTCGACGAGATCCTGGCGTCCTGGTGCCTCGCATGAGGATCACCTGGTACGGGCACGCTTGCTTCCGCCTGGAGGGCTCCGGGATCGCGATCGTCACCGACCCGTACACGCCCGACGATGCCGGTCTGCCGCCGGTACCCGAGCCGGCCGACGTCGTCGTGATGAGCTCCGCGCTCGACTCGGCGCACTCGTGCTGGCAGATGGTTCCGGGCTCGCCGCACGTCGTGAACGCGCTCGACGCAGCAGCCGCGCCGGTCGAGATCGCGGGCGGCGTCGCGGTGACCGGCGTGCCTGCCTCCGAGGGCGAGGACCGTCCGGACGACCCGAAAGCGAACGCCCTTTACACCTTCACCCTCGACGAGATCGCGGTGTGCCACATGGGCGACGTCGGCACGCCGCTCTCGGACGCGCAGCTCGATCCGCTCCGAGGCCGAGCCGACGTGCTGCTCGCGCTAGCCGGCGGCGGGCAGACGATCGCGCTCCCCGACCTCGACCGCGCCATCGAGGAGCTGAACCCTCGGCTCGTGATCCCGATGCACTTCCGGACGCCGCGGATCCGCTACCGGCTCGGGCCGGTCGAGGACTTTCTCGCCCGCCGCCCGGAACCGGTCGACCGCCCGGGGACCAGCACGATCGACGTCAACCGCGAGACGCTCCCGTCTGCGCGGACGATCGTCGTGCTCGAGCCGCTCCTCGGTTGACTATTGCGCCGTCCAGCCGCCGTCGACCGGAAGCACGGCGCCCGTCACGAGCGATGACGCCGGCGAGGCGAGGAAGAGCACGGCAGCCGCGACCTCCATCGTCGTCCCGACCCGGCCGAGCGGGATCCGCGAGAGCACGTCCGCGAGGAACTCCGGCCGGTCGAGCCGTTCCGCGGTGCCTGGCGTCCTGATGAAGGTCGGCGCGACTGCGTTCACCGTGATCCCCCATGGCGCCCACTCGAGCGCGAGCACGCGCGTCAGGTTCTCGACGCCCGCCTTGCTCGCGCAGTAGGCCGCGTGCCGGCGGATGCCGACCTGCCCCGCTTGCGAGCTCATGTTGACGATCCGGCCGTAGCCCGTCTCGCGCATGCGGCGCGCCGCCGCCTGGCAGCAGAAGAACAGGCCCTTGAGGTTCACCTGGAGGACCCGGCGAGCGGCTTGTAGCCGGCGTGGCCGTCGGTGCAGACGACGCTGCCCGGCTCGATCAGCTCCTCGATCGCGGGGAGCAGGCTGTCGGCGCTCGTGTCGGGGATGCGGGCGAGCCGGATCCGCCCCATGCCGCGTCCGCGCTTCTCGACCGCGATCGCCACGACCGTCTTCTTCTCGGCGCCGCGCCCGTGCTTGCCCGGCGCGACGCCGCCGAGGTAGCTCTCGTCGACTTCGACCTCACCCGCGAGCTTGTCGCGACCGGGCCGCACCATCGCCCGCCGGAACTTGTGCAGCCACGCCCAGGCGGTCTCGTACGAGCCGAGCTCGAGCGCGCGCTGCAGGCCGAGCGCGCTGACGCCGTTCTTCTGGTTCGTGATGTACCAGGCGGACGCGAACCAGAGCGCCAGCGGCGAGCGGGTGCCGGCGAAGATCGTCCCCGCAGTCGCCGAGGTGCGCCGGTCACAGGCCGCGCAGCGCAGCAGCCCATCGCCCATCCGCCAGCTCGTCCCGGTGCCGCAAGCCGGGCAGACGAAGCCCTCGGGGCCAGCGCAGCCGCTCGAGGTACGCGAGGCACGCCGCCTCGTCCGGAAACCACGCGAGCAACTCACGCCAGCTCTCCGGATAGTCGATGCCCGGCAGCGGATGAGGCACGGGATCAGGCTATTCCGCAGAAAGGACAGCAAAGCGGATAGCCCACTATGCAGAATCCTGCGCTAGCTCGTGTCGTAGCTGCTCGGGCTCGACTTCGCTTGCGTCCAGTCGTTGCTGAAGCGCCTTGATCTCGTTCCTCAGTTCCAGGATTGCCTCCTGCGCGTGGTCGCTGCCCGGGTCTGCCGTTGGCCCCATACTGTCGTTGCGAGCTGATCGAGGCCGGCGCGAGCCGAGCCAGCGGGTGCGCGCCCTCGGCGCTCTTGGTCGGTGAGAGCGGCTATCTCCGCCGGTTGAAGAGCGGGTCGAGGCGAGGGATCGCTCGGCGCATGGCCGGCAGTCTGATCGCAACGATTCGCACGTGGGTTTAGGCTCGGGAGGGAGCCGTCACCGCACTGGAGCAGAGGCGAGGCAACGAGCCTCGCTCGCTCTGGATAGCGCAGTCCGTGTCGCTGAGGCCGACGATGCTGGGGTTGAGTGTGTACTTCGAGCGGACCCAGGCTGTTCAGGGAGGATCTCCTAGAATCGGCCCGTGGCGGGCGAGACGAGCAGTCCGGCTCCGGCGAGGACGCTCGACCAGCGCATGCGTGCCTTGCGGCAAGCGAATGAGATCCGCATCGGCCGGGCGCAGCTGAAGAAGGAGCTTGCCTCGGGGAGGGTGCGGATCGAGGAACTCCTTGCCGAGCCGCCCGAGTTCGCGAGGACGGCGAAGGTGTATGACCTGCTCGTGGCGCTGCCGAAGATCGGTCCGGTCAGGGCCGCGCGTTCGCTCAGCCACTGTCGGATCGCGCCGTCGAAGACGGTCGGCGGCCTGACCGAGCGCCAGCGCGACGAGCTGATCAGCCTGTTCCGCCGCTGAGTCTTGCTGCCCGCGCTGTCGAGGCGCTTGTCGGCCTCGTCGATCCTCGCTCTCTGCTGGCTGTGGATAACGCTGTGGACGATCGGTAGCAAGCGTCACTGGTCACGACACCGTGTGGGTGCCGAAACTCAGAACGCCTTCAACAGGGAACCGATTTTTCACGCAGAACCGAGTTTGGCACCTCACACCTACGGCGCCATAAGACGCCGCCGCGAACCGGATGCCGAGAGGGCGCTCGAACACGCGGAGGTCGGAGAGCGTCCAAAGGAAGGGCGCCGTTCTGTGCCTCTGCCCCGTGCCTGTTCTGACAACCACGACATAACGCGGGTGACTCGTTCGGAGCTTAAGTGGAACTGCGCTCAAGCCGATAGCAGGGCGATGGGTCCGGATCCGCACAAGCGCGAGGAGCGGCTTGGTCAGATCATGGTCGACCGCGGCCGGCTCAGCGAGCAGCAGCTGGCGGTTGCGCTGGCCGAGCAGCGGCGCGAGCGCCGTCCGCTCGGCGAGCTGCTCGTCGCGCTTGGATTCGTGTCATCTGCGGTAGTGAGCGATGCGCTCGCTGAGCAGAAGGGCTGGGCACGCGGAACTGACTTCGGCTTCAGTGACCGTCCGCGGCGACACTTGCAGGCCGTTCCGGCCGAGCTGCCACTTTCGCCTGAGCCCGATGCTGCAGCGGCCGAACCCGGCCCTGCACCGATCCAGCGGGCGCGCACGAATGACCTAGTCGCGCCTCGCGTCCTCGTCGAGGAGCAAGCCGCCGAGCTCGCCGGGCTAGAGCATGAACGGCCGAGCGCCGATCAGGCGCGGCCGAATGCGAAGCTCGATGGCGGGCGGACGCAGGGCAGGATCGGGCCCCAGAGGGAGCCAGTCGCCGAAGCCCAGCCGTCGATCGGGACGCAGAGACCGGGGAGCAAACGCCAACCGTCGGTCGACGATGAACAGCGTCACGCCCAGCTTGCGCTTGACACGCTCCGAGAGCAGCATCGACGTGACCTCGAGCAAATCGGTGCGCTTCGGCAGCTGCTGCAAACAAGCGAAGTCGCGTGCACCCGGCTACGCCGCGAACTCGACCAGGTACGGCGATCCACAAATGGCACCGGCCGACGTCCGGCCGGAAATGACACGCACAAGCTCTTCATCCCAACCGCGGTCGGGTACAGGCTGCTCGAACGGTCAGGGCCCGCCCCTGAGGTCGGCACAACGATCGAGCTGAACGACGGCGATACCGTCACACGGCACCTCGTCAGCAAGGTCGTCAGACCGCCCTTGCCGGACGCATCCGGCCTCTGCGCGTACCTGCAACCGAGCTGAGAGGCTCAAGCCGCTCGTGCGAGCCTCTTTCGGCCGAGGCGGGCCGAGGTTGTCGAGCACTTCCATAACGTGTGGCGTGCACAAACACGATCTTCCTAGGAACCAATGGATCACGAGGCGACAGGGTTTGTGCACTCTACGCGCCCGCGCGCTACTCGATCAGCGAGCGGCGCAGCGCCGTCGCGACTGCCTGCGTCCGGTTCCTCGCCTGGAGCTTCGCGATTGCCCTGCGGACGTGCGTCCGGACGGTCTGCTTCGAGATGAACAGCTCCTCGCCGATCTCCTCGTTGTTCCTGCCGTCGGCGATCAGGCGCAGCACCTCACGCTCGCGCCGCGTCAGGTCGCTGCGCGACCGCTTCTTACCGACCGCGCTCAGCGGCACGGCCAGGGTTGGATCGACGTAGACCTTGCCGCTCGCGACCGTCTCGATCGCGCGGATCAGCTCGCCCACCGGAGCCTGCTTGAGAACAAGCCCCTGGACGCCGGCCTCGCGCGCTTCCCTCAGCATCGCCTCGTCGCCGTGGCCGGTGTAGATCAGCACGGCTGTCTCCGGGCTCGAGATTGCGGCTCGGCGCGCGACCTCGATCCCGGAGAGGCTCGGCATCGAGATTTCGAGCACGGCGAGGTCGGGACGCAGCCGGACGATCTCGTCGAGTGCGTCGCTGCCGTCGCCGACCGACGCCACGACTTCGAACCCCCGGCCACGAAGCAGCTCGCCGACGAAGCGGGTGACCGCGGGGTGCTCATCTGCCACCAGGCAAGTCCTGGCAGAAGCGGACGGAGCCACGTGTTCCTCTGTCTTGAGCATAAGGGAGGAGGCCGGTCGCGCCGGCCGCGCCTCGGCGCTGACCACACCAGACTCCCGGGCGAGACCGATCAGCCAGAAGCGTGCGGGGCGCGCCAGGAGCCGAGCTGATGACGCCCAAATGAAGCACGCTGATGGCGCCTTCACACCGTTATCGCTGCTAATCAGCACTTTTGGGGGCGCCATCGGCGCGCCGTGGGGCGCCGGTAATGGCGCTCGCGTTTCGCGTCGAGGCTCAGAATCCTTCGGCGCCGGCGGACCCTTTGCGAGTCACAGACTCGATCGAGAACCTACGCCGTGTCGGTCACCGGAACAACTTCGATGGCGTTCTGAAGCGGCGGCAACGGCGGCGCCGGGCGCTCGAACGACTCGGCCGGCGGAAGGACCAGCGCGTCTCGTCGACCCAACCTGATTTCGGATCGCGCCTGGGACTCCAAAAGGGGGCCGGCCTGGGTCGCGCCCAGGTACCGAGCCTCGCGAGGCCCGGGGGCACCATGATCGGCGCATCGGAGCCCCTTCGGAGCCCGCTTCGGTGCCCCTAGAAGTGCCCGATTTGCAGGGATAACGCGGCTAGGGCGTCGTCAACCCTGTCTCTTTGGGCACCAAGATGTCGGCTTGTGCCTACTGGCATCGCCGAGGCTGGACTCCCAAGGGGGGCCGGCGGGGTCGCCCGGAGTGACGAGCCCTCTGCCGGGTCGAGGGGGCACCAAGATCGGCGCAGAGGAGCCGCTTTGGCGCCGGTCTGGCGCCTCTTCGGTGCCCCCAGAAGGCGCTCATTTGCAGGACGTTTGCCCGCTAAGGCGCCATCGAAGGCGTCTCTTTGGGCTCCATCGCCTCGGGAGCTGCCTTTTTTTTCCGACCGCGCCTGGGACTCCCGAAGGGGGCCGCCAGGGTCACGCTTAGCTACCGACGCTCCCGACGCCGGGGGCACCAACGGTCGGCGGATCGGAGCCCCGTTGGAGCCCTCTATGGTGCCCCAAAGGCGGCTCATTTGCAGGATATTTGCCGGCTAGGGCGCCAGAGGAGCGTCTCTTTGGGGTCCATGACCTGCTCGTCTGCCTGGCAGCGGACGATCCCGATCCACCCTGCGCTCGCGCCGCTCTTCGCCGAGTACTACGCGACGCGCGTCCCGCTCACCGAGCAGGCGGTCTTCGTCGGCGTGCAGGGCAACCGGCTCCACTACACGCAGCTCGGGCAGGTCTTCCGCCATTACGTCGACGCGAGTGGCGTCAACGAGCGCAAGCGCGTCACCCCGCACACGCTCCGGCACGTCTTCGCCTCCGAGCTCCTCCACGCGGGCGCGAACCTGCGCCAGATCCAGGAGCTGCTTGGCCACAAGCACCTCGACTCGACACAGCGTTACACCCGGGTCAACGCCCACGAGCTACGTGGCGCGATCAAGCGGCTGCGGTGGGTGGGCTGACTTCGTGACATCGGATGTCACCGACGTTTGATGTCACGATGCCACGACTGTTGATCTCAGGCGAGCGCGAGACCGAGCAAGCAGAGCGCCGCTCGCAAGTCCGCGTCGTCCGCCTCGATTACGGTGGACGTCGTCGCGGCGAACGGGCTCGGAGCATCGGGTGCGGGCTCGAAGATCGCCCAGTTGAGGACGTCGTCGCCGAGTCGCGACCGATAGCGGATGCCCGCGAATGCTCCTCGATCGTCGCGCTGCTCGTACACGAAGCGCGACACGTGCTGCGTGAACACGCGCGGTGCTCTGAGTCGGATCGTTGCCGCGTCGATCTGGTCGAGCCCCTAGCGAATCGCGCTCGCCGCAAGCGCGGTCCGGAGCGTGGCGAGCGAGCCCGTATCGCCGACGTCGACGAACCGTCCCTCAACCGTTGCCTCGCCGAGCATGCGCTTGTCGAGCCAGGGTCGCGGCACGGCAGGTGGCGGCTCGTCATCGCCTTCGATCTGCTCAAGTTCCGCGAACACCTCCAGATCCGGCCGGAAGCGAGCAAGGGTCTCGAGGAAGGCGCCGTTCCGCTGCGACGACGCGTAGAGGAGGCCGTAGCTCGCCTCGGGATTGTCGTACCGGTTACCGAAGGTCCCGTCCGGACCGGCGTACTACCAGTCCGGCCACGCCCACGGATCGGGTTGCCCCCCGAGCCGGTAAAGCGGTCCGTCGGGCTCGACGGACGCGAGGCTGCCGCTCATCCGCCGACGAGGAACGCGCGCTCGGCGCCGATGACCTCCGGGCCCACCTCGTCGATATCGCCCTCGCGGAGCAAACGGGCGGGCGAGCGGTCATCGAGTTGGGGGTTCAGCCCCTGGAACCACGCCCGTGCGACCTCCGCACCGTCGACCTCCGCGATCGCCTCGGCGACCTGGAACGCGAGCCGGAGCCGACGCTGTACCGCCTCGCTCGGCTCGCGGACGCCGTCGGCCCACTCGTTGACCGCGCGCGTCTCCTTCACGGAGCCCAGGTAGGCGCAGAGCTTCAAGCCGAGGATCTCACGCAGCGCCGCCACAACCTCCGGGAAGCTGGAGCGAACGGCCCGGATGTGGGCCGCGTAATCAGGGCGGGCGACTGGGCTGACTGCCATCGGCATTGCCTCCTTATCCCAGATAGTGCCACACCTAGTATCCCATGTAAATCACAAACTTAATCACACCAATGAAAGCAGGAGGCGAGCTTGGGCGCGCTTGGAATCCTGATCGCCCAACCTACGCGGGCGGAAGCCTACGCCGCAGGTAGGGTTCTCAGGCCGTCGGTCCGGAACCAACTCACCGAGCTCCTCGGAGCACGAAGGTGACGCGGCGGTCAGGCTGCGAGCTCGTCGCTCAGGCCGAGCTCGTCCCGAAGCCGCGCGACATCCACGCCCGGCTCGCCGCGCCGCCGCGCACGCTCGGCGCCGTTCTCGATCTGGCGCAGCAGGCGGACGACCTCCGCTCTGTCCGTGCCGGCGACGGCTTCGCGCGGAGTGCGGCCGTCGAGAAGCTGATGGGGTTCGTCGATCCATCGGCGCATGCGCTCGTTCACAAAATCGCCGGCGAGCCGCTGCTCCCACCTATCTGCTCGCGGCGGGATCGAATGGCCGCCCGCGCAGCGTGCCGCCA
>WNFV01013923.1_pt1 | contig 17736 bp, 8 predicted proteins | sample 5400101 | NCBI WGS metagenome assembly WNFV01 (sample SAMN13153361, study PRJNA577476) | soil metagenome | isolation source: 115 cm soil or saprolite under grassland replicate 1 | place: USA:California | collected 2016-06-15
GCCGTTGCCGCGAACACGGCGAACACGGTGCAAGCCATTCGCGCCGCGTTGCTTCCCGATGCGGCCGAGGATCGAAGCAGTCGCACGGTCTACGATGCCTTCAATCGCGCCTTCTTCACAGTCGATGCCCTGGGGTTTGTGCATGCCCTGCGCTATGACGCGGTGGGGAATCTAGCCACCACCATCGCCTATGCCGAGCGCATCGACCTGACGGCACTGCCCGCACAAGCGCTCACCACCACCGATATCGACGCGGCCCTGGCGGCCCGTCCCGTGCCCAACAGCGCCGCTGACCGGCGCACCGACTACACCTATGATGCCGCCGGCCGGCTCATCGCCCAGCACCACGCCGTCGCGACCCCCGCGGCCTACACCGAGACCTTCGCCTACGACAGCGTCGGGAATCAAATCTATGATACCGACGGAAGAGGGGACAGCACCTATCACGCCTACGACGCGGCCGGTCGCCGCATCCGCACGATCGACGCCTTAGGCTTTGTGCGGGAGTACGCCTACGATGCTCTCGGCGACCGCACAAAAGAAGTGGTCTACGTAAACGCGGTCAGCCCTCCTGCCGTCTACACCGCGTCGGGCCCCACGCCCAATACCGACCCAGTCTCCGGCGATCGCACGACCCTCTATAGCTACGACGCCGCGCATCGGCTCACGCAAAAGATCGATCCCTTGGGGACCATCACGGCTTATACCTACGACGCCGCCGGCAACCCGACCGACACTATCGAGGCGAAGGGTCTATCTGCACAGCGCACCACCCACGGAATCTACGACGCCCTCGGGCGCGTAATCGCCCAGACCACGGCCTTCGGGACGGCGGAGGCCGCCACCACCCGCTACGGCTACGACGTTCATGGCAACCAGATCTCCATCGTCGATCCGCGGGGCGTGGAACTCGCCGAGACCGACACGGAGTGGGCGAAGGCAGAACGGGCGGGGTTGGGGTACACCGTCACCGACCTGACCGGCACAAGGGCCAAACTCGCCGCCGAGCTCACGACCGCGGACCAGGCGCAGCTTCGGGCCCGCTACACCACCACGCAGCAGTTCGACCGGCTGGGCCGCAAGACCGCGGTCATCGACCCCTTGGGCGGCAAGACCGAGACCCTCTACAACCGCTTCGGCGACATCGTCAAGGTCACCGACCCGAACGGTAACAACGGCTACTTCCACCCCGATGCCCTGGGCCGGGTGATCCTGAAGATCGACCCCGAAGGCTACGCCACCCAGACCCGCTTCGATGCCCAAGGCAACGTCGTAGAGACCATCGCATACGCCAACAAAGTCCAGGGGACGTATGACGAAACCACGACTGTCCAGATCCTGGACGCGGTCCCGCTCGCGCCGCCCCCCGCCTATCTCGTCCGCGATCCCCTGAAGGATGAGCGCACCCTGGCCCAATACGATGCCCTCAACCGCACCACCCGCATCACCGATGCCGAGGGCCACAGCGAGACCTTTGCCTACGACGCCGAAGGCAACGTGACTCAGCACACCGACAAAAACGGCAGCGTCTTCACCTACGACTACGACGCCAACAACCGCAAGATCGCCGAACACCTCCCGGTCACTTCCGTAAACAGCCTCGGCGTGTCGGTCCCGGTGATCAATCGCTATGAATACGATGCCCTGGGGAATAAGACCAGAGAGATCCTGGCCCAAGGACTGCCCGAGGAGCGTATTGCGCAATACATCTACGACAAGAACGATCGGCTGGTCGAAACCGTCGAGCCGCAAGCGCTGGTTGCAAGCTCTGTTTCAAGCATTCCCGGCGCACTGACCCTTACCGCTGGAGCCCTAAATTACCAGCTTGCGTCATCGCTTACTGACACAGGCATCGGCTATTACATATTTTCATCAACACTCACGATGTCGTGGCCGCAGATAGTCGGATATGGCAGCGGTAATCTCCGTGTCGAACGGGTGACCAGCGGAGGAACGAAAGTATTTTCCCTGGCTTCCGGCAGCACGAGCTTTACAGATAACATTGGGATAAGTTCTTATTCTTACCCGGTCACTATTTCCACGACTTCAGTCCGGCTGTACAAAGAGACTGCCTCCGGCAGCGTCCTGATCAGCGAGTGGGTTCCTCCCAGCCAGAATTCCTCGGCAAGCAAGCCGTTGAATACCATTTTCAATTTTTCAGGCCAATCCGCGAACGGCCGCACCCTGCGCCTGGCCTACTGGCCGGCTTCGGATCCCAACGATATCACCGAGCTCGATCTAGCGAGCTATGCGTCGGGGGTCTTCTCCGGCATGGCGCCAGGGGCGCTTTCCGGAGATTACGGTTACGAAGCGAAAGTCTTCGATGCTCAAGGGCAGGTTTTAAACCGGGTGACCGGCGGCTTCTCGATCGTAGGCGGCGTCGCTTCCACTACGATCCAGGGCGTACCGTTCTTGAGCGGTCAGTTGCAAACACCCCATACCTACAAGGCTTACGATGCCCGCGGTAACCTGACGTCGGAAACCGACGCCAAGGGCTACAGCACTTATCACTACTACGACGCCGACAACCGCCGCATCGCCTCGGTCGACGCCGAGCGGTATCTGCATCGCTACTTCCGCGATGCCGCCGGCAACTTGATCGCCGAGCGGACCTACGCCGATAAAATCCCTGATTCGGTATCGCTGACGACGGTGCCGGATCCGGCGGCGAATACAGGCATGAACCCCGCGGATTACCGCGAGTCGCGTTATCGCTATGACGCCGCTAACCGCGTCGTCGAGGGGGGGACGCAGGAGGTGCTGATCTACGACCGCAGCAACGGTCTTCGTACAGCATCGATCGTCACCTACCGACAGTACGACCGAAACGGCAACCTGGTCCTCTCCATCGACGCCAACGGCAATCGAACGTTTTTTTTCTACGACAAAAACGGGAAGAAGATCGCGCAGGTCGACCCGTTGGGCTACCTCACCGCCTGGCGCAACGATGCGAACGGCAACATTATCCGCGAAGCGAAATACGCAACGCCGCTTAGCGCTGCCGCGCTTGGCGCACTGGCCGTCACCAGCGACCCCGTTGGACTGGAGGCGCAGATCGCCGGCAGCGCCGACGACCGCATTACGGTCTACGCCTATGACCGCATGAACCGCAAGACCTGCGAGGCGCTTCTCGGTGTGAGATACAGCGAGTTTACCGACGCCACCAGCGGCCAACTCACCGACCGGATCGCGGATGTCGCCACCGGTTACGAGTACGACCCCCAGGGCCTTGCCACGGCAGTGATCGTGGGCGCCGCGCGCACCGATTACACTTACGATGCGCTCGGCCGCAAGCTCAGCGAACGCAGCCCGGCGTTTACGGACTACACGGGTGCGACCGTCCGCAGTCTTACGGAAACCGCCTACAACGGAGTGGGCAATATCGTAAGCATCACCCGCCGCGGCGCCACGGTCACTGACGTTCAGACGACGCGCTATGAATACGATGCCTTCGGCAACCGCACGAAGGAGATCGACCCGCTCAGCAATCCGATCACGTATTACTACGATCTCAACGGCAACACCATCGTCCAACACGAGCGGCGCACCAACCCCGACGGCACCCAGCCCGGGATCGATACGCTCTACACCTACGACAAGCTCAATCGCCAGTTGACGACCCAGGCCGCCAGGAACTTCATTGAATACGCCAAATACAATGCGTTTGGGGAGATCGCCGCCAAGGGCCTCAACAACCTGGACCAAGAGTATTTCGAGTACGACCGGGCGGGCCGGTTGATTAAAACCAACCAAGACGACGGCGTCAATAAAGCCTATCTCCATGACGCCAACGGCAACGACACCGCCAAGATCCAGTCCTCCATTCAGGACACCGATCTCAGGCCCTTAACGATCGACCAGATCGCCGGCTTGAGCCCCACCCTCATACAGAGGACCGAATCCGAGTACGACGCGAAGAACGAGCTGGTGAGGATCTACCAGGCTCTTACTCAATCCACGGCGGACGGCGCGAGCGGCCAGCATGTGTGGGTGGACGCGCTGAATGATCCGTTCAGCGGCGGCACGCTGATCCCTGCGGCCGGCGGAGCCGTGAATTACCAGCTCGCGTCATCGCTTATATTTTTTTCTATATTTTCATCAAGACTCACGATGTCGTGGGCGTCGATAGTCGGATACGGTAGCGGCAATCTCCGTGTCGAACGGGTGACCAGCGGAGGAACGAGAGTATTTTCCCTGGCTTCCGGCAGCACGAGCTTTACAGATACAACAACAACGACAACGCGGGGTTCGGTCCGGCTTTACAAAGAGACCGCCTACGGCAGCATTTTGATCAGCGAGTGGATTCCTCCCAGCTGGAATACCTCGGCAAGCAAGCCGTTGATTAACCCCCTGCACCTCACCGGCCAGCGCACCGAAGCAAGCACGCTTCAACTCTGGCTTTGGCCTGCGGGCGGGACGAAGCCGGCCAGCCCTGTTTCCGTGCCCAAACTTGTCACGGCAGCAGGCACATCCGTTCCTGGCTGGTTTGTATTCGACTGGAGTGCTTATGCGGCCGGCAGCTACGAGTACGAGTTCCAAACCCTCGATGCGGCCGGCCAAGTGCTCGATCACGTCAAGGGCACGCTGACGCTGGGAAGCAATCCGACTGTCAACAGCAAGCTGATCGATACCATCCCCTCCAATAATCTCATTGTCCGCTCGCAGTCCTACAACGCCTTCGGTGAAGTGACGTCTGAAATCGATGGACGCGGCTATGCCGCGACATTCACCTACGACAAGCGCGGCCTGTTGGTGCAAAAGACCGACCCCGAGACCAGCGCTACCGCCGCCAACGGCGCCGTCGCTCGCCTGCGCCCGACGACGCAATACTACTACGACGTGCTTGGCCGCAACGTCGGCATGTACGATCCAAATGCTGCCGCAGGCAATTTCTTCATCGGTTTTCGCCGCACCATACCGACCCCTTCAAGCATGCAACGCTACGATGCCGCAGGCAATCTCGTCGCGGAGTACCACTCCGATGGAGGAGTGCAGAGCTACGGCTACGACATATTCGGCAACCGCCGCTACCGGATCAACGAGATCAGCGAACGTACGGATTACACCTACGACGCCAAGAATCAATTGAAGCGCGTTGACCATCCTACCGATGCCAATTTCGGTTCATTCGGAAACGCCCCCCGCTTCGATCTCTACGACTACGATGAAGCCGGACATCGTATCAGACACGGGGACGCACTCGGGCGCAGCGAACTCACCTATTACGACGATATCGGCCGGGTAGAGAAGACCGCGAGTAACGGCGGCGTGACCACAAGCTATCGCTACCTCTACGACCCGTTGAGCAGGGGTACTACCACTATTACCACGATGGGTGATGGCAGGACTTCAAAAGATCGGAAAGACTACTTCGGCCGCCTATTGCATCACGAAGACCTGGGCGGCCACATCTTCGACTACACCTACAACAAAGCCGGCTGGTTGACCCACCAACAAAGCTACACCACGGTATCGTTTCCGTGGTTTGGCACGTGGCGGCTGCCAGGCCAGAATATCGACTTCAAGTACTATCAAAACGGTTATCTCAAAGACATCGCCGACAACGTCCTCAATACAAAAACCCGCTATGAATATGACGCAAACGGGAACCGCGTCTTCGAGGGCAACTACCAAGGCAGCGATAATGTTTATTATCAATCGTCGCGGGCTCGGTACGACGAACTAAACCGGGTCGCCGCCATCGACGACCCCAAGTACAACATCACCTACGAATACGACGCCGACGGCAACCGGCGCCATATCTACGCCCGCTACCACGATGGGCTCCAGGGCAACGTGCAGTTGCAGGATTATTGGTATGCCTACGACTCGATGAACCGTTTCGTAGTCACCAAAGGGACTCTGCAGGGCGAGCGCGGCTTCGGCACGATCGTCGCCGGAACGACCGGCACTCAGATCCTCTACAACCGCGCGAGCGAGCGCGCCCAAGCTACCTACGTTTCCAGCGGCAAGACGCTGCGGGAGGACTATACATACGCGGTCGATGGGTTGTTGACCAGGGCCGCGATCACCAACGTGACAACAACTACTCCTGCCGCCGTCAGCAGCGCCACTCGTCGTTACGACGCCGTCGGCAACGTCGCCAACTATCAGGAGTTCAACGCTTCTGGCGCCAGCACCCACAACGTCAGCTACGAATATACCGCCGACAATACCGTCAAGAAGGAGACCGACAGCAGCAGCGGCGTCTCCACCTTTGAGTACGACGCGGCGGGAACCCTTTTGCGCATCGTCAATCCGCAATCGAACGGGACCACCCTCACCACGACCTACGCCTACGAGTACTGGGACACGCTCAAACAAAGCCAGATCAAGCTCCAGGCCAGCAATCAACAGGCGCCCGGCTGGAAACCCGGATTTTCCAATTTCACCTATGACGTAAACGGCCACCTCACTCAAATGAGCGATGTCGTTGCCAACCGCCAGTTGAGCTACAAACTCGATGCCGACGGAAGAATCCTGCAACGCAACGAGTTGGTCGGCACCGCCTCGTCGCGCACCCAGACCTACTACTACCTGAACGGCATCGGCGTCGGGGATGCCGGCGGCTTTGGCAGCTCCCAGATGGACTACGCGACGGTCCTGGCGAACCGCGACAAGGAGACCAACCAAAACCGCAAGCCGGTGGCCTCGGCCGACTTTGATTACAGCTATCAGCCCATCAACGACAGCTACCCCGCTTTCACCCCGGGGACCTACACGGTCAGGTCCAACGACGAGACTCTTTCGAGCGTCGCGCTCGCCGTATGGGGCGACTCCAGCCTTTGGTATCTGATCGCCGATGCCAATGGCCTCGCGGCCGACGCCACCCTGACCGCAGGGCAGATCCTGGTGATCCCCAATGTGGTGACCAACATCCACAACAACAGCACCACCTTCAAGGTTTACAACCCCGGCGAGCTGATCGGGGATACCACCCCCACCCTGCCGAAGCCGCCGCCCCAATCCCGGAGCTGCATTGCCGTCATTCTGGTGATCGTGGTGGCGGTCGTGGTCAGCTACCTCACCGCGGGCGCACTGGCGCCCCTTGTACATCCTTGGGCCGCCGGGATGATCGGCGCGGCGGCCGGCAGTATCGCCAGCCAAGGTCTCGCCATTGCCTTACATGTACAGGACAAATTCTCCTGGGGGGCCGTGGCCAGCGCGGGATTGACCGCGGGAATCCCCGGGCTTGGGCTTGGCAAATCACTCGGAGCGCAAATCGCCAAGGGAGTGATCGACAACGCCATCACCCAAGGGGTCAATCTCCTTCTTAATCAGCAAGAGAAATTCAGTTTTAGCAGCTTGGCCGTCGCGGGGATTACCGCGCCGATCAATAGTTATATTGAGAAACAAGCCGCACCCACCTCCCCCACTCCCTTTAGATGGACGGGCCTGGCCACGAGTATCCTGGCCGAGGCCGCCAAGAGCGTGGTAAAGCAGGGCGCACGCCTCCTGATCGATCGCCGCGGCAAGCTCAATTGGACCAGTGTCGCGACCGATGCCTTCGGCAACGCCATTGGGAATGCCATCGTTGGCCAAATGGAGTATTCGGAGGCCAAACGGGAAGCGGAAAGACTTCGGATCGAAGAGCTTCTGCAGCTCACACCCAGCATTCTGAACACTACGGACACTACGTCCAAGCTCCGTTTATCGAATCCTCTGGAACTGGAGCTGATCGGGGACGATGCGGTTGCCAACGAGAAAACGCCAAGCACGCACACCGTGCAGAGCGGCGACACCCTCTGGAGTATCGCCAAACAGCAACTCGGTCCCGGCGCCACGAATGCCGACATCCTGAAACAGGTCCATGCCCTGATGCAAGTGAACTCGGGTGTTGATCCCCGCGCACTCCAGATCGGACAGGAGATCAACCTAGTCGGCCCCGGCTCGGGGATTGAAGTCAGCAGTGCCACCGTTGCCGCCTATCGGCAGTCGGATACGAAGTATCAGAACTACCGTGAAGAGCAAAGACAGGCTCAAGCCGCGCAAATCGCAAGCGAGCAGCTCGGACCCGGCGCCTCAAACGAAGAGATCCAGCGCCTGACCTACACGCTGATTGTTGGAGCTGCGACGTACCGCGCGCGGTACATAGCAGCGCTTGAAGCCGAAGGACTGCCACCGCCGCCGCCCGGTTGGGAGGTCCACCACGGTTTGCAGCAAAGAGACCGTGGCGACCCGCGCCTAGAGGGCATTGACATCGATGCACCTTTTTCGGAGACGCACGCAGTCCGTGGCGAGCCAGGCGCTGAAACGAACATTCACAATTTGTTGGACCAAGAGTTGGCTCGATTCGTGAGGGAGAACCCGGACTGGACTCGAGAGCAGATGCTCGAATTCCGTGACCTCCAGAACTGTACAATTCCTTCTACCATGAGGTGCGAGCGCGGGAGTCGTGGGTGCGGGCTGACGCCGAGTTGCCCTCGACCGAGGTACCGATTTTTGGCAGGGGAGCTAACGTCGTTGGAAAAGGTCTGTTCGTCATCGGCGCCGCTATGGATACCTACAGCCTGGCAACCGAGTTCAACAGGAGTCTCGAAACGGGCCAATGGTCGAACACCGCTCGCGAGGGTTTGCGCATCGGCGGCGGCTGGACGGGGGCTTGGGCAGGAGCCGAAGGCGGGGCGGCAACTGGGCTCGCTTGCGGTCCGTTTGCCGAGGTCTGTTCGCCGGTGCTCGGGCTCGTGGGCGGGTTCCTCGGTTACTGGGGTGGAAGCAAGGTCACGACCACCATTTATGACGCAGCGGAAGCCCCCACCCACCCTCTTGTTGCTTATTACTACGAACACCGGATTCCGGCGGCCATTCCGGCCGTTCCGGCTGATGTCACGGCGGTCCGAGCACCTGATGTCATACAGGCGCTCCGAGCGCTGAACGATCCTGCATGGCGCCCGAGCGTTTGGCGCCGTAGATGAAGCTCTTGCCCACGCCGGTGGGGCCCATCAGCAAGACATTGAGGTGCTCGAGGATCCAGCCCAGATCGGTGAGCCGGCCGGTGTCGTAATCGCCCTCCTCCTGTGAAAATTCGGATCACGCCTGCCCGGGCGGCGGCGCGACCTTGAGCACTTCTTCGAGCGTCGTCAATCCGAGCGCGACCTTCATCGCACCGCTTATGCGCAGCGGCTTCATGCCTTCCTTGTAGGCGAGTTCCCTGATCTTCGCGACATCCGCCTCGGCGTTGACCAGGCGCTTCACCTCCGGCGAAAGCAGCAGGATCTCGTACAGGCCGATGCGTCCCAGGTAGCCGGTGTTGCGGCATTCCAGGCACCCGACCGCCCGATAAACGTGCGCGGGCCGCTTCGCTTTCCAGGGAGCGACGAACTCCTCCCAGCTCAATTCGCCCTCGCGCGCCCCTTCGTAGGGAGTCTTTTCCTTGCAGTGGCGGCACAAGGTGCGCACCAGGCGCTGCGCCATCACGCCGAGGATGGTCGAGTTGAGGAGGTAAGGGGGGGCGCCGAGCTCGAGCAGCCGCGTGACGGCGCTCGCCGCGTCGTTGGTATGCAGCGTGGAAAACACGAGGTGCCCGGTGAGCGCCGCCTGAACCGCCATCTCGGCGGTCTCGATGTCGCGGATTTCCCCAACCATGATGATGTCGGGGTCCTGGCGCATCAGCGCGCGCACGCCTTCGGCGAAGCCGAGCTCGATCGCCGACTGGACCTGCATCTGGTTGAAGGCGGGCTCGATCATCTCGATCGGGTCCTCGATGGTGCACACGTTGACTTCGGGCGTGGCGATCGTTTTCAAGGTCGAATAGAGCGTGGTGGTCTTGCCCGAGCCGGTGGGCCCGGTCACCAGGATGATGCCGTTCGGCTGCTCGATCATCTGCTTCCAGCGCCCCTTGTCGTCCTCGGAGAATCCGAGCTCGGCGAAGTCCTTGACGATCACCTCCGGGTCGAAGACGCGCATCACCAGCTTCTCGCCGAACGCGGTCGGCAGCGTCGACAGGCGCAGCTCCACGTCCTGGCCGTCGGCGGTGCGCGTCTTGATGCGGCCGTCCTGCGGGCGGCGCTTCTCGACCACGTCCATGCGCCCGAGGATCTTGATGCGCGAGGTCATCGCCGCCATCACGGGCATCGGGATCTGGTACACCGGGTGCAGCACCCCGTCGATGCGGAAGCGCACCTCGCCCACGTCGCGGCGCGGCTCCATGTGGATGTCGCTCGCGCGCTGGTCGAAAGCGTACTGCCACAGCCAGTCGACCACGTGCACGATGTGCTGGTCGTTCGCGTCGAACTGCTTGTTCGTCTGGCCGATCTCGACCAGCTGCTCGAAATTGCCGATGCCGCTTCTCTGCTCGCCGCCCTTCTGCGCCGCGCCCTTGATCGATTTTGCGAGGTTGTAGAACTCGACCTGGTAGCGGGCGATGTCGAGCGGGTTGGCGATGACGCGGCGGATCTCCAGGCGCAGCATCTGCTTCAGCTCCTTTTCCCACTCCTTGACGTAGGGCTCGGCGGTCGCGATCACCGCCTCGCGGGTGTTCACCTCGACCGGGAGGACCTTGAAGCGCGCCGCGTAGTGGTTGGACATCACCTCGGTCACGGCGGCGAAGTTGATCTTGAGCGGATCGATGTGGAAGTACTCCATCCCGGTCTGCCCCGCGAGCCACTCGGTGAGCCACTCGAGGGAGAGGAGCTTCTGCGGGGGCTTGCGGGAGCGCCATTTCTGGTCGGCGATGACGACCAGCGGATGGTGATCGCCGCGATGCAACCTGCGGTCGGCGACGAGCTTGTCGGCGTCCGCCTTGGGCACGACGCCGTCCGCGACGAGGCCCTGGAGCACCTCGGAGAGCGTGAGCCGGTGGTCCTGCAGCGCTTCTGCGGCGGTCTGCATGGCCGGGAATATAGCCAGCCGCTCCGGAACCGGCAAGCGTTTTGACTTTGCCGGTCAACTGCGACATGCTAACCGCTCCAAAAACTTGAACTTCCGGAGGACCGAAATGACCATCAAAGTCGGCGACAAGCTCCCCGACGGCAAGCTTTCCGAATCGACCGAGTTCGACGCGGCCGCGGGCTGCCCGATCAATCCCCAGGACATCAGCGTCGCTGAAGCCTCGAAGGGAAAGAAACTGGTGATCTTCGCCCTGCCGGGCGCGTATACGCCGACCTGCTCGGCCAAGCACGTCCCGAGCTTCGTCAAAAACTACGATCGGCTGAAGGCGAAGAAAGTCGACGAGATCTGGTGCGTCGCCGTGAACGACGCCTTCGTGATGGCCGCCTGGGGCCGCGACCAGAAGGCGGGCGGCAAGATCCGCATGCTCGGCGACGGCAGCGCCGAGTGGACGAAGAAGCTCGGCCTCGAGCTCGACCTCATCGCGCGCAACATGGGCGTGCGCTCGCAGCGCTACTCGATGCTGGTCGAGAACGGCGTGGTGAAGAAGCTCAACGTCGAGGCGCCCGGCAAGTACGAAGTCAGCGGCGCCGAGACGATCCTCTCGCAGCTTTGAAGCCCCGCCTGCTCATTGCGGCGCTCGGCCTCGTCGCCGGGTGCGCGATCGGCATCGGATCGCAGGCGCTCGCGCAGGAGTATCCGGCAAGGCCGATCCGATTCATCGTGACCTTCCCGCCCGGGGGCACCGTCGACATCACCGCGCGCATAGTGCAGCCCAAGCTCTCGGAGAGCCTCGGGCAGACTATCGTCATCGAGAATCGGGGCGGCGCCGGCGGCGCGGTCGGCACCGAGGCGGTGGCCAAGAGCGCACCCGACGGCTACATCTTTCTGTTCACGCTCTCCTCGCACACTATCAATCCTTTCCTCTACAAGCTCAACTACGACGTCGAGCGCGACTTCGCCCCCGTATCGCTCCTCGTGAGCGTGCCGCAGCTCATCGCCGCGAACCCGAACGCGCCGGCGAAGACGCTGCGGGAATTGGTCGCGGCGGCCAGGGAGCGCCCCGGCTTCTACGCCTACGCTTCGCCCGGCAGCGGCACGCCCGGCCACATCGCGGCCGAGCTGCTGAAGCTCAGGACCGGAATCAACATGGTGCACGTGCCGTACAGGGGAGGCGGTCCCGCGGTCGCGGACGTGCTCGCGGGACAGGTCCCGTTCCTCTTCCTCACCGCATCGGCGGCGCTCTCGCAAGCGCGCTCGGGCAGACTGCGCGCGCTTGCGGTCACGACGCGGAAGCGCACCGCTGCCGCGCCGGACATTCCCACCGTCGCCGAGGAGCTGAACCTGCCGGATTACGAGGTCGATTCCTGGTGCGCGATGTTCGCCCCGGCGAAGACGCCGGCCGCGATCGTCGCGCGCATGCAGAAGGAGGTCGCCCGCGTGGTGCACCTGCCGGAGGTTAAGCAGAAGCTCGTCGAGCAGGGTGCGGACCCGGTGGGCAGCAGCCCGGAGGAGCTCGACCGCGTCGTGAGAACCGAGCTCAAGAGCTGGGCCGCGGTGATCCGCGACGCCGGGATCAAGCTGGAGTAGGCGAAACTAGAGAGCGGCGCGGACGGGCGCGCTCGAGCCTTTGATCTGCGTGCGGTGCATCACGCGGCGCGCTTTGGAGTCGAACGCATCGCGGCGATGCATGGTCGTGCGGTTGTCCCAGAGCACCAGATCGCCGAGCGCCCATCGGTGCCGGTAGACCGCCGTCTCGACGTAGGACCAGATCTCGTCGAGCAGCCGCTCCGACTCCTCGATCGCGAGGCCTACGACGTAGGCGTTGAGCCTGCGCCCGAGGTAGAGCCCACGCTCGCCCGATTCGGGGTGGCGGATGACGATCGGGTGCGGCGTGCCGGTCGAGATGCGCGGATCGCGCGTCGCCGTCAACCCCTTGCGCAGGTTGCCGCCGGAATCGTAGGTGCCGTCGTGCTTGATATCGAGGTCCTTGATCCGTGCGACCAGTTCCCGCGGCATCGCTGCGAGCGCCGCCTTCATGCCGCAGAAGTAGGTGTCTCCACCCGCGGCCGGAATCTCGAGCGAATAGAGCATCGAGGCATCGGGCGGCCGGGCCAGGTAGCTCATGTCGGTGTGCCATGCGGCCTCACCGTCGCCCAGCGCGCCGATCGGCTCGCCGGCCTCGTCCCGCACGTTCGAAATGACATAGATGTCCGGATAGCCCGGAGGCGACCTGCGCCCGGCGCCCTGGTTCGGCGGCGAGTCGAGCGCGCCGAAGTGCCGGGAGAAGGCGAGCAGATCGTCGTCGGTCAGCCTCTGCTTGCGGAAGACCAGGACGTCGTGCTTGTACCAGGCGCGCTTGATCGCCTCGACTTCCGACGCGGTCACGGCCGCGAGATCGACGCCTTTTACTTCGGCGCCGACGGTGCCGGTGGGGATGACTTGGTACGCAGCGGACATGAGAGTTTTCTGAAGTTGCAGCTCCGGTGGCGATTACTCTAGCGCATGTTTCCGGACGCTTCAATCCACCGCCCGCCTGCTGCACGCGAGGCTCCTTGCGGTATCCGAATCATCGTTGAGTGGATTACTCCCGAACGGTTCCTGCCGATCCCACCGCCACACGATCTTCTGGGTTTGGTCGGCGATGAACCGCGGCGTGTTCAGATGATCCAGATCTACAGGTAAGGCAGCACGTCCCTACTGCTTCGTATCGATCCTGATACGCGTTCCTAGTGCGATCGCAGCAAAGGAAGCAACTACAACCAGCAAACCCGCACAAAAGATTCCCTTCTCGATTACTAGATGTCCGGGCACACCATTCCCCGCAGATGGTGATGCTGCAAAAAACGCCAAGGAAAATGACGTCAACTTTGCAATGACCATCAGAGCTAGCCCCAATAGAAGATACAATGTGCTTGGCGTCCGCAGTCTTCGATGCAGAAAGTAGCTAAGGACTGCTAGTACTAGAACGGCCAACACTTCGAGCCCGAACAAGATAGAGTTGACACTCTCCAACATGGCTAGTCCCCTCAGCATTTACAACTGCTCAGACATTCGAGATACGGCTTCCTGCACGCTTCGAATTTCTTATCACAGTCCTGCATACATTGCCTCCAGAGCGGGTTTGGGAAGTTGAAGCGATCCTCACAATTACCTGTACGCAGTTCTCTCTCCCAAACGCAACCTAGAATCAAACGGGTGTAATCGAGCGCGCACCTCAGCTCGCATGCAAGCAATCCACGAGGATCGACAGAGCGAATTGGATTAGAGTTGACGTAGGCGTACGTGTTAAGCCCACCACGCAACCCAATCGGATCGCTCTGCACATATCGGCCAATCGAGGAGTCATAGTCCCTGAAGCAGTTGTAGTTGAGACTCGTCTCCTTGTCGAAGTACTGCGCCGGGAATCTCAAGGGGAAGTCAAACTTTACTCCGTCTGCGTCCGGGTCGTCATTGGGAGGCGTTGCTCCGAAGGGTTCCTGCTGGTCCCACCGCCACACGATCTTCTGCGTTTCGTCGGCGATGAACCTCGATGTGTTCAGATGATCGGTCTGTTACTTACCGCATGACAGGCCGAGCTTGTCGAGCTGCATGCTTTGACGGTTGCTATGCTCGTAGATTACTGCGAGAACCACCTGAGTGGAATTGCCTGGTTTAGAAGCGCAGTTCAAGTTCGCGCCAGGTTTTGCATGGTACATCAGAGATATCAGCATCAGACTATTACCCTTGACGAAGTATTTTCCGATCTTGTATTCGCAGTAGGGATTTTTCGGATCAATATTGTCCACGTAATAACCCCACTGCTCGCTCCTTCCAGTACACTCGGTCCACCCGAGTTTTCTGATTTGATCGTACTGATTTTTGCCAATAGCCACGTTTGGGTAATCTAGGTCGATAGTGTAGTTGATCTGTTTCGCATTCATTCCCTGAAGATCGTGATGCTCCACTCGAGTTGCGCCCCTTACTATCAAAATATCGAATTCACTGGGCTGCGATGCTATTGCCGCTTCGCACATTCCAAAGCACACAAGCAGTATTGAAACAACAGCTCCAGTTGTCAGTCGGTAGCTCATCTCAGGCTCTATGGTCTGCATTGACAGTGTGACGATGGTCCAGGTTCAGGGCAATCGCAGTCATTTGGGGGCGGGCCAGGAAGGAGGACACGAGGTTTTACCCAGACTGGCGGGTTCTTGAGAATGATCGTTCCATATGTTACATCGTTGCTTCCAGGTGATCCATTACATGTAATACAAGTCCAGTCGCAACGACACGCTGTTGGGAACTTATGGGTGATTTTGGCGATCAGCGAATCGTCTTGTTCCCATTTCACGCGAGACCAGACGCCCTCACAAGTTGACAGTCCCTCTGGATCGAACCTGTCAATAGGGCCACTCCCAACGTACGCGTAGGTGTTTAGACCGGCCCGGATTCCTATCGGATCACTTTCCACGTATCGGCCGATCGCCGGGTCATAGTCTCTCATCCAGTTGTACGCGAGACTCGTTTCCCGATCGAAATACTGCCCGGGGAATCTCAGTGGGAAGTCGAACTTTATCCCGTCTGCGTCAAGATCGTCATTCGGGGGCGTGGCGCCGAACGGCTCTTGCTGATCCCACCGCCACACGATCTTCTGCGTTTCGTCGGCGATGAAACTTGAAATGCTTCCGCGATCCTTGTCGCTGCTATTCGTCTTCAGTGTTTTTGCCAATTCTTTGCCAAATTCGATAATCACGACGGGCGCAATAAAGAGAGATGGAAGCAGGTTAACACTCTCACTGGCCGCATACGAGCCCCGACTGATTACTCTGACGCAAGTTTTAGGAGACTGCGTTTTCAGTTGAGTCCTTATTGCCTCCGCCAAATTCGTGCCATCCGTCCAATACTGATCCTCGGTGACCGCTCTAATGACGTCTCCAAGCTCGGCCTTATTCGCCGCAGATGTTTTTCCTCTCCGCTCTGGATGAAGAATATGCAGGCAGTTTGCTGGAGTTCCGCCAACTGAGACAACCACGTACGCCCGCGGTCGAATTCCGATGCCTCCGGTTCGCAACAGTATTTCATCATACGGAAAGGAAACATCATCACTTCTTGTTAGTTTAGCGGTAACTCCGGTTTTTCGAATTTCTTCATTGATACTGCGCCCCATTTCAAGGGTGAACGTTTTACTAAAATAATGCTGTTCGATGATTGGACCGTGGTCTTTGCCTCCGAAAGCCGGGTCGATCACCACGCCTGACTCCCCCGCAGTCCCCGAAGTCTGAGCAAAACCACTACTACTGACCGCTACAGCGAGTACGAATAACGAGCTTGACGTTGTTATAGCTAGTTTTTGATAGCGGCTAGGGATTTCAAACCATCGACGTGGAATCATTGTCCTACTCATTTTGTCAGGTTATGGTCGGCCAAGTCTCGGCGAGAAAAGCTGTCCTGTTCTGCAGTCAAGCGGAACGTCGAGTAACCTCGGTGCGCCGGGAACACATTGTCCTCGGCGACATATTTCGGTCACCAGGTCATAAGTACATATCACCGTATCAGTAGGGCATATGCATTTGCCTGTCTGCTTGACTAACGGGCCGTAGAAGCGGATAGACCCACTCTTAACGTCGATAGAAGGCGGACACAAGCCAAAGAAATCGGAGTTGTCTAGGGGATTATCGACAACATAGGCATACGTGGTTAGGCCAACAGGCAACCCCAAAGGATCGCTTTCAATATAACGGCCGATTGCTGGATCGTAATCTCGGAAGTAGTTGTATGCGAGATTCGTCTCCCGATCGAAGTACTGCCCCGGGAATCTCAAGGGGAAGTCGAACTTTACTCCGTCTCCGTCCGGATCGTCATTCGGTGGCGTGACCCCGAACGGCTCCCGCTGATCCCACCGCCACACGATCTTCTGGGTTTCGTCGGCGATGAATCGTGGTGTGTTCAGGTGATCCGGATGGATGTAATAGACCTTGGCCTCGGCTTTCACCGTGACCGTTGCGCTGGCCTGCCCGCCGTTGGCCGAAGCGGTGATCGTGGCGCTCCCTGCACCCTGCGCGCTCACCAGTATCGCCACGCTCCCCTGCCCCGAGCTAAAACTCACACTCGCCGGCACCGTGGCCGCTTGCGGGTTGCTGCTCGTGACATTCAGCGTCCCTGCGGCGGTCGGCGTGGGCGACAGGGTCGCGGTGAGCGTGCCGCTCGTGCCCGCGGCGAGCGCGAGCGGATTGGGACTGAGCGCTACCGGCTTGGGCATCACCACGGTGAACACCGTAACGGTGATGCGGGTGCCGGTCGCTCCCGCCAGTTGCAGCGCGAGGGTGTCGCTCAGGAGCAAGGTCGCCACCTTGTCAACGCGCGTGACGCCCCCGGCGAAGTCCGAAAGGGCGAGCACCTGAACATTGTTGAGCCGTACCGAAAGGGTAGTGAGGCTGTTGGGGGTACCGAGCTCCACGCGCAGCAGGTACGACTGGGCGAGCGGCGGCGGAACGTTGAAGCTCTTCGAGAAAGCGAACAGGCTTGAGTTGGGCAGCGTGACCGTGAACGGCCCTGCGACCAGCGTCCCTGCGCTTTGCGCCTGCACCGATCCCGCGCCAAGGAGCGCACCGAAGAGCAGAAGCCCTGCGAGCGCCCGCTGCATGATCGTTCTCGCGGCGGGCCTCATTGGATCACCGCGAGCGGCAGGTCGTTCAGGTACAGGTACTCGCGCAGCGGCTGCCCGGAGGGCGCGCTCTCGGCGATCAGCCGCCCGCGCGTGTCGTAGAGGAACACGCGGTCGTCGGTCGAGTTGCTCTTCCGGACGCGCTGCCCCAGCGCGTTCACCCGGTAGGCGGTCGCGCCCAGCGGGCCCACCGACTGCACCATGCGCCCGCGCGCATCGTAGGCGTACTGCTTGGCCCCGTCGCTCGTCGCCGAGCCGTCGGCGTC
>WNFV01004307.1_pt1 | contig 17735 bp, 17 predicted proteins | sample 5400101 | NCBI WGS metagenome assembly WNFV01 (sample SAMN13153361, study PRJNA577476) | soil metagenome | isolation source: 115 cm soil or saprolite under grassland replicate 1 | place: USA:California | collected 2016-06-15
GGGCCAGTTTCTGATCCGGATCGGTCAGCATCTCTTCCCACTGAGCCATCCAGCCCGAGGTGCGCGGGATCGCGAACAGCACCGGAAACATGTCCATCGGCAGTCCCATCGACTGATAAATCAGCCCCGAATAGAAATCGACGTTCGGATAGAGCTTGCGCTTGATGAAATAATCATCCGAGAGCGCGATCCTCTCGAGTTCGAGCGCGATATCGAGTAGCGGATTGCGTCCTCTAACCTCGAAAACTTGATCGGCGACATTTTTTATGATTTTGGCGCGCGGATCGTAGTTCTTGTAAACCCGGTGGCCGAAACCCATCAAGCGGCCCTCGCCGCCTTTCACCTTTTTTATGAACTCAGGCACTTTGTCCTTGGAGCCGATCGCCATAAGCATCCTGAGCACAGCTTCGTTGGCGCCGCCGTGCAGCGGTCCGTAGAGGGCCGCGGCGGCGGCGGCCACCGACGAATAAGGATCGGACTGCGAGCTGCCCACGCCGCGCATGGCATTGGTACTGCAGTTCTGCTCGTGATCGGCGTGGAGAATAAAGAGAATATCAAGCGCCCGTTCGAGCACGGGGTGCGGCTGATATTTGAGCTCGGTCATTTTGAAAAGCATGTTGAGAAAGTTGCCGGTGTAGCTCAGCTCGTTGTCGGGATAAGAAAACGGCAGCCCCAGACTGTGCCGATAAGCGAAGGCTGCCAGAGTCGGCATCTTGCTGATCAGCCGATAGGTTTGTGCGCGACGTGAATCGACATCGAAGATTTTTTTGGCTTCTGGGTAAAACGTCGATAGCGCTCCCACCGTGCTGACCAAGATCCCCATCGGGTGAGCGTCGTGGCGAAAAACGTCAATGAGCTTTTTGATGTTTTCGTGAATGATCGAGTGATGGGTGATGTTGTAGGTCCAAGCGGCAAGTTGCGAATTGTTCGGCAGCTCGCCATGGAGGATCAAATAGGCGGTTTCTAAATAGGTGCTCTGTTCGGCGATCTGCTCGATGGGGTAGCCGCGATAGCGCAGAATACCTCTGTCACCGTCGACATAGGTAATCCTGCTTTGGCAAGAGGCAGTGTTCATAAAGCCCGGGTCGTAACTGACAAGTCCATCATCCTCAGTGATTTTGATTTGAAACAAGTCGGTCGCTTTAATCGAGCCGTTTTTGATCGGGATTTCGTACTGTTTGCCGGTCCGGTTGTCGATAATCGTTAGGGTCTCTGATGCCATGGTATCTACCTTTCGCGTCTGCCTGCGTCTATTTTTAGACTATCGGCCTCCCCCGGTCAACTGTGCTTCATCACGGCGACGGGGCCAACTGCCAATCGATTTTCCACCGGGCTGCCGACCGAGAACAACAAACCATGGCCGCGGGCTGAAAATCGACAACGCGGTCATTGACGTCGCCGCGGACCAGTAATGCGGCAAGTCGGTTCAGGTGGGGCAGGTGTCCGACCAACATGATCGGGTCGGTGGCCAATTCCAATTCGGCTTTGCCGGTTGCCGGATCATCCTCGGGCAACAAGCCGGAAATCACTTTCACCCCGGACGGTGGCATCAATTGTTGCGCCAGAATCTCCGCGGTCTCTTGCGCCCGCAAAATTCCCGAATGATAGATGACCGCAGCCAGGACCTGCCGCTCGCGAGCCAGCCGCGCAATCTGCGCGACGGCTTCACGTCCCGACCGGGACAGCGGGCGTTGCGGATCGTCCGACGCTGAAACTGCCTCTCCGTGTCTAACCAAATAGGCGATCACAACTGGCGAGTCCCCCTAAGATCAGGTGCGCAGGAGTTCCGCGACAAATCTGCGGTAAGCGGCGTGCCGAAAGCACGAACTGCGCGGCGACTTCTTCGTCGCGCCTAACATGCGTGCATGAAAGCGTGGTTGCAAAAAGCCGTTGTTCATATAGTATGCCGGGCAGCGAATTGCAATCTGTGATCTACATGCCCGGTAGCCGTGATCGAATTTCGTAAGGTCAATAAATGGTTCGGCACGCTTCACGTCCTTAGAGATATAGATCTCACCATCGAGGCCGGAAAGGTCGTCGTGGTCTGCGGCCCGAGCGGCAGCGGCAAAAGCACCCTGATCCGCTGCATCAACCGGCTTGAGACGATCCAATCGGGCGAAATCGTTGTCGATGGCATGTCCCTGTCCGACGCGCGTCTCGACGCGGCCCGGCTTCGCACCAACGTCGGCATGGTTTTCCAATCGTTCAATCTCTACCCGCACATGACCGTGCTGCGAAATATCACTCTCGCACCGGTCAAGGTAAAAGGCCTGGGCGCAGGCGAAGCGGCGACCATTGCCACCGAGCTCCTGGAGCGCGTCGGCATCCCCGACAAAGCTCATGCCTTTCCGGCGAATCTCTCCGGCGGCCAGCAGCAACGCGTCGCCATCGCGCGCGCCTTGGCCATGAAGCCCAAGATCATGCTATTTGACGAACCGACGTCGGCACTCGACCCGGAAATGATCAATGAGGTCCTGGAAGTCATGACCGATCTCGCGCGCGACGGCATGACGATGGTGGTCGTCACTCATGAAATGGGCTTTGCCCGGCGCGTCGCGCATCGAGTGGTATTCATGGACGAAGGACGCGTTATCGAAGCCAACGAACCGGAAAAATTCTTCGCCGCGCCCGAGTCGCCCAGAGCGCAACAATTTCTCAGCAAGATTCTTAGCCATTGAGGAGAACGCAATGAGACGAAGTCTAATTTTATCGCTCGGCATAATCTTTTGCATTTTGAACTCCGATTTAAGCCAAGCCGAATCGACGCTGGAAAAAATCGATAAGAGTGGCGCGCTGATCATCGGCACCCGCACGGGTTCCCCGCCCTTCGCCTACGTTAACAAAAATAATGAATGGGTGGGTTTCTCCATCGACCTGGTCGAGAAGACGATCGTCCCTGCGCTTGCCAAGAAGCTCAATAAGCAGATTAAGCTCGATAAAAAAGAATCGGCGCCGCAGACGCGCATCCCGCTTTTGACTTCCAACGCCGTCGATCTGATCGCCGAAACCATGACGGATACCCAGTCGCGTCGCGACAGTGTCGATTTCAGTTTGACGTTCTTCGCCACCGGCGCCCAGTTTCTGGCGAAGAAAGGCACTCCGATCAAGGGAATTCAAACGATAGCGGGTAAACGCATTGCCGCTCAGCAAGGCTCCACCAATGCAAAAATTATTCGCGAACGCGTGCCGAACGCGAAGCTCGTCGAATTTCCCGATCAACCGGCGGCATTTCAAGCGTTGGCACAAGGACAGGTGCAAGCGTATACGAACGACGGAATTCAGCTTGCCGGTTTGAAAGCCAAAGCGCCCAAACCCGACGAGTGGGTCGTCGTCGGCGAGTTTTTCTCCTATGAACCCTACGGCATGGCGCTGCGGAAGAATGACTCGGACTTTCGTCAGGTCATCAACGTCGGTCTTATGGACGCCATCTCATCGGGCCTCTACTTTGAGCTCTACGACAAATGGTTCGGCCCCAAAGGCGAAGTGCCCTACCCCCTGACTCCCGAAACCAAACGCTTCCTGCAGATGCAGGTGGTTCCGAAGTGAGACAGGCAATAGGTGGCAGGCAACAGTGCGTTTGAGTGATTTCTATGAATTTCTAACAATTGCCCGTTGCCTGCTGCCGATCGCCTTCTGCGAATGAACTACCAATTCAGTTGGAGCGTTCTGTGGAGCGGGCAAACTGGCAGCTGGCTCTTGCAGGGGCTCTTAACGACTCTGCACCTTTCCATTTTCGGCTGGCTGCTCGCAGTCTCTCTAGGAATTGTTTCCGGCGCGCTGCGCACCACACCGGTTTCACCGTTGCGCTGGCTGGCCAGCGCCTACGTCGAATTCTTCCGTAACGTCCCCCTGCTCGTTTGGATGTTTTTTTGGTACTTCGGCGTGCCGCCGCTTTTACCGCAAGCGCTGCAAGACTGGTTGTTCGAGCATGGAGTCGAGTTCTGGGCGGGTGTTTTCGCTCTCGGCGTCTATCACGGCGCGCGATTTTCCGAAGTGATTCGCGCCGGCATCCAGTCGATTCCCAAGACCCAGCTCGAAGCCGCGCTATCGACCGGCCTTACCGTGCCTCAAGCTTACCGCTTGATTATCGTTCCGATCGCTTTGCGCCTGATCATACCTCCTGCAACCAACGAGACGCTCAATCTGCTAAAAAACTCCTCGGTTGCTTTGACCATCGGCGTCGCCGAGCTGACTTTTCAAACACGGCAGATCGAAACCTACACGGCTAAAGCGCTTGAAGCGCTCGCAGGTGGAACCATCATCTATCTAATGCTCTGCGTCGCCATCGCCCGGCTGATGGCGCGGGTCGAACGGCGCGTGGCGATTCCCGGTATGATTGTCCAGGGTAACACAGGCGAGTTTTGAAAATGGACTTTCAGGTCATCGTCAAAAACTTCGACTTTCTAATTTTCCAGGGATTTCTTGGCATCGGCGCTTTTGCCGGCGGGACTCTTCGACTCGCGTTGCCGGCGATTCTCCTCGGTTTCGTTCTCGGTACCTGCATCGGCCTGGCGCGTTTGGCGCGCTCGCGTTGGGTCAATTTTCCGGCCTTGATCTACGTGGAGTTATTTCGCGGCGTGCCGCTGGTCATGGTCATTTTCTGGTTTTGGTTCATCATCCCCATGCTAGTCGGCAAGTCGCTCCCGGAGTACAGCGTCGCGCTCACCGCGTTTGTCATTTTCGAAGCCGCTTATTTGGCGGAGATTGTCCGAGCCGGAATTCAATCGGTGCCGCGGGGCCAAGTCGAGGCGGCTACCGCCACGGGACTGACCCGCTCCCACGTGATGCGCCACGTAATTTTGCCGCAAGCCTTGCGCAACATGATTCCAGCCTTGGTGACGCAATTCATTGTGCTGTTGAAGGACACTTCGCTGGCGTCGATCATCGGCTACGTCGATCTCACCAAAGCCGCCCAAATCGTAAATAATCGTGAAATCCGCCCGTTTGAATTGTATCTCTTCATCGCCGCAGTCTACTGGCTCTGCAGCTACGCCATGTCGAGCTACGCAGGCTACCTAGAGAGTCGGATCGGCAAACCATAGATCCGACGTCAGCTCCGGCACGCGGGAGATTAACGGCAACTATCCTTTCGTTGACGCGTCTCGCACCGATAGACTAGAATTTAGCTCTTGAACGCCCACTATAGTCGGTTCGCTGATCTAAAAAATGGTTCATTCAGGCTTCGAATCTGGTGTGCCGAAGAAAATGCAGAACACACTGAGAGTCTCGAGTTAAAGCGACAAAGGAGCTCCATTTGAAGGCATTAAAGCTATCCCTTGCGGCACTTCTAACGTTGGTTTTCTGCCTGACGGGCCTCTATATCGTCGATCGCCAACGATTCTATTGGAATTACCGGTGCTGGCAGCAGGCAATTACACTTTCGTCTTGCTTTGGCAGCGGTCATTTTGACTTTGAGGTCGATCTCAACGGGGCACGTTATCAAGGCAATACTGGCAATTTTATTGATATCAATATTTTATATTATGGTGCGTACGAAAAGCCGACTTTATTTTTCCTGCGGGACGCTATGACATCGGCATACTCCAACCAAGGAGTTTTCCTGGATATTGGGGCCAACACGGGACAATATTCTCTATTTATGTCCCGGCAGTCTAAAGAAGTGCATGCGTTCGAGCCCTGGGAACCCGTCATTCGACGGTTTCGACGGATGGTAGAAGTTAATCACATTAAGAATATTATCATCCACCCCTTCGGCTTAGGCGACGAGAATTCGAAGAAGCCTTTTTACAAACCGCCAGAGAGTAGTCTTGTAACGGGGTCCTTCGTCGAGGGGTTTAAAGAAGATAACTCCTATGAGGGTGAACTGGAGATTCAGATCGGTGACGACGCCTTGGAGAAAGCGGGCGTAACATCAGTAGCGATCATAAAAATGGATATCGAAGGTTACGAAAAACCGGCGCTAAAAGGGCTGCGTCGAACGCTACACGCCTATCGACCAATCGTCGTATTCGAGCTCAGCGTAGATCCCAAGAAACCGCTGAGTATCAAAAGCACGGACGAGCTGGTTTCTCTTTTTCCTCAGGGATACGAGTTCTTGGTTTTTTCCAATAAAGATATAAAAAACGCATCGACGGGAGCGTACTCTTTGAAACCGGCTGTCCAAGAATTGCAGTACAACACGGCAGAACAATATGACGTGGTTGCCTATCCGAAAGAAAAGAAAAAGAACATTCTTCTGAAAGGTCTTCAACCCTAGCTATCCTTTTTCGTTGAATGACGGAAAAAACTGCCTCTTTACGGTTAGCGGAAATAGTCGCTGCTTCCTCGATCATTCTTGATCACTTCCCAATTTTACGATCATCTGAAATTGTGTCGCTTCGGTTGACGCCTTTAGTGCCACTGAGCTAAAGTTTGCGTACGATTCCTGCTGGCCGCACCGCGAAGTAGTTTTTATCACGACGGCAACGGTGGTCGGCCCCACCAGCAATCTCCTTCGCAGTCGAGCCCCATGCTTTTCTTAAAAAATACGCCCATCAACCAAATCCTCTCGATGCATGAAATGATCGAGACGATCGAGGACACGCTCAAGGAACTCGCGTCAGGTCGCGGGTTCGACTTGCCACGGCGCAGAATTCACCATCCGAACCGGATGATTTTCGGCCTGCTGCCAGGGTCCGTACATGGCGTGATGGGTGCCTATCTTCAAACTGACTTGGATCGGCAGATTCATCACGAAACCGTAATCTTGTATAGTGTCGAAACAGGTGAACCGCTTATTTTGTTTCAAGACTGTTCGATTAATGAGTATCGGACCGGCGCGGCGGGAGCTATTGGTGCGAAGTATTTAGCCCGAGCCGCCGCCAATCGCGTGGCCATATTGGGCAGCTCAGTCCATGCGGAAACTCAGCTCAGAGCCGTGGCCGCGGTCAGAAACCTAACGCAAGCGTGGGTCTTCAGCCCAACGCCTGCACACCGGCAATCTTTTGCGGAAACACTGAGCCAAGACCTCAAGTTTCCCGTCACGGCCACATCGAGTGCTGAGGAAGCGGTGGAAAACGCCGATATCGTGATTACGGCGACGAACTCGCGGGCGCCGGTTTTCGACGGCAGCCGCTTGAAAGAAGGCACCCATATTACATCGATCGCCAATGGCGACAAGACCCGGACCCGACAGGAAATCGATGAAATCACGATTCGCCGAGCCGACCCAATTTTTGTGACTTCTAAGGAAACCTTGTGCGTCAACGAGAGCGATATTTTTCGCGCGGTCAGGGACCGAGTAACTTCCTGGGATCGGGTTCACGAAATATCTGGCGTGCTGCTCGGCGCACTTGCCGGACGAGCTGATGATCGGCAAATCACTCTCTATAAACTGCAGGGAACGGGTATAATGGATGTGGCGATTGGCCTGCGCGCATTCGAGAAGGTCAAAGACGACAAGGTGGCGCAGCGATTGTGATGTGAGGGACGAGGACAGAAATATGGCCCACTACGACATGTTGGTGATCGGCTCCGGTCCCGCCGGCCAAAAAGCGGCGATCCAGGCAGCCAAGGTGGGAAAGAAAGTGGCCATCATCGAACGCAAGAAAGTCGTCGGTGGCATTTGCATCAACATCGGCACTATTCCGAGCAAGTCATTGCGCGAGGCGGTGATGTTCCTTTCCGGTTTTCGCCAGCGCAATCTCTATGGCGCCAGCTACCGAGTCAAAAAGGACATCACCTTCGAGGACCTCGCCCAGCGTTGCGACCATGTGGTCAAAGCCGAGCAGGAAGTCATCCAAAACCAACTGATAAGAAATTGCGTTGATTTCATCATCGGCACGGCCTCTGTCATCGACCCACACCGCATCGCAGTCAAGCAGGATTCCGAATCCAATGAACACACGGCGGACTATCTCGTGATCGCCGTGGGCACCGAGGCTGCCCGTCCGCCAGAAATTCCCTTTGATGGCGAAGCCGTTATCGATAGCGACGGGTTGCTTTCGCTAAAGCAGCTGCCAAAATCCTTGACCATCGTGGGCGCGGGAGTTATCGGCTGCGAGTATGCTTGCATCTTGGCCACGCTCGGGATTCCGGTCGTGCTGGTGGAGCGGCGACCCCGGCTGCTCGAATTCGTCGACAGCGAGATTATCGAATCGCTGCAATACCAGATGCGCAATATCGGCGTGACCTTGCGCCTCAACGAAGAAGTGGTCGGCGTTTCCAAATTGGCCGACAAATCCGTCGCGCTTCACCTTAAGAGCGGCAAGCAAATCCGCGCGCCATTGCTCGTGTATTCGGCGGGCCGCGTCGGCGCGACGAAAAACGTCGGCCTCGAACAGATCGGCATCGAGCCCGATGAGCGCGGTCGGTTGAAAGTGAACGAAAACTTTCAAACCGCGCTTCCGCACATTTACGCGGTCGGCGATGTGGTGGGTTTCCCCGCGCTCGCTTCGACTTCCATGCAGCAAGGACGCCACGCGGCTTGTCATGCCTTCGGTTTGGCTTGCGAGACTTCTTCTCATCTTTTGCCTTACGGCATTTACACGATCCCGGAAATTTCGATGGTCGGCCGTAACGAAGACGAGCTCACGCGCGACGGCGTACCGTATGAGATCGGCGTTGCCCGCTACCGCGAGATCGCCCGGGGTCAAATCATCGGCGACACCGTCGGCATGCTCAAGTTACTTTTCCACAGCGAAACCCGAGCGCTTCTCGGCGTGCATGTGATCGGCGAGGGCGCCACGGAACTGGTCCATATCGGCCAGGCGGTGATCGCCCACGGCGGCAAGCTGGACTATTTTGTCGATGCGGTTTTCAACTATCCGACGCTTGCAGAGTGTTATAAGGTCGCGGCTCTTGCGGCGCTGAATAAGTTTTCCAGCAACGGCGCCGCGAGCTGCAAAGTCGAGACGAACTAGCGCCGCCAACACGAATAGGTGAAATACCACGGACCGGGCGCGAGCAGAAAACTTCCGGCGGATGCGCAGCCGAAGCACCGCGTAATGTCAAAAAATCCGCTTCGCAGCAAGGTGCTCGCCCAAATTATCACCCCGAGGTTGAAACCTTATTCGGTCGAATCTTATAGATTACTCTCACTTCCCCGGGACTTCGAAACGGATAGCGCTCTTTGCCCAGGTATTTTTTTGCTAGCGCGTCAATGTGGGCATCGGCGCCGTTTTCGGTGATTTCAACTACGTCGCCTTGAATGGCGAGATAACGATAAGGATTGTCCGGGTCCTGGATGGATAAGGCAACGCGCCTGTCGCGCCTCATGTTTTTGTCTTTCACTCGTCCTTTGGCGGAATTGACTCGAACATAAGCGCCGTCATAATCGACCCACACGGGAGTGACCTGAGGGCTTCCGTCAGACATCAACGTCGCCAAGTGAGCGAACGCGACCTTGGTAAAGAGATCCTTGAATTGCTCGGGAATCGTCGCCGCCATCATGCGCCTCCTTTTCTGATCTCGGATCCGGGTTTTAGTCGAAATAATCGGAAAGCTCCGCGAGTCGATGAATTATAACATCCGGTTTCGCGGCGATTAAGGCATCCTTGCTGCCCAGACCGTAGGTAACGCCGCAAGTCATGATTCCGGCACGTTTACCAACTTCGACATCGGTATCGCCATCGCCGACTATCAGTGCGCTCGCAGCACGAACTTGAAAACGCTGCAGGACCAAATTTAGCAACGCCGGATCGGGCTTTTTTTCCGCCGCGCTGTCGCCGCCGAAGATGGCATCGAAATGATTTTCCACGCCCAAGCCGCGCACGACTGCCAGGGTGAGGCGGTGCATCTTGTTGCTCACCACCACCCGCCGCTTGCCGCAAAAATAATCAAGGGCGTCATGAACGCCCGGATAAAGGACCGTTCTGTCGAGAAGGTGCATCTCGTAGCGTTCGAGAAAGACACGCATGACTTCGTCAAAATGATCCGGAAATTCCTCCGGCAGGGAATATTTGAGCAAATGTTCCACGCCGCGCCCGACGTGGGCATAAACGAACGGCTCGGCCAGCAGCGCGAGACGAAAATGCGCTCGGGTGTAATTAACCGCGTCTGCGAGGTCGTGCCCGGTGTCCGCCAGCGTGCCATCCAGATCGAACATGATCAGATCCACCGACCTTTTCATCGCAATGATTGAAAATGAAATCAAACTTGAAGTCAACGCGAGAACAGACGTCTTTGCCCGTAGCGGCTGAGCTGCTATAACTTAGGCCGATTGTTCCCGTGCTAAACCGGCTTGTGGAGGATATCAATGATTCGGAAATATTGCCGTCTCATCGCGCTATTCGCGATTATTTTCTTTTGGCTAGCGGCACACCCATCCCAAGCTGCGGACAAGGTGAACACCTCGTATATCTCAACGACCCCAGGTTCATCTTCCGTGCTCTGGGTGGCCAAAGATGCAAGAATCTTTGATAAGCACGGCATCGACGCCACAGTTATTTTTATTTCGGGAAGCGTTCGCGGCATTCAGGCGATTCTCGCGGGCGAGATTCCGATCGGCGAAGGCGGCGGACCGGGCCTGGCCAGCGCGCGGCTCGCAGGTGGTGATGTTATCGCCATCGCCGGCAACGTCAACGTGTTGCCGTACTATCTCGTCTCCCACTCGAGCATCAAAAGACCGGAAGACTTGCGCGGTAAAATCGGCGGCACTCATATTGCCGGCACCACAGCGGAGTTCGCGCTCAAAGTAGGCCTGAAAAAAATCGGCTTGGATCCGCTGAAGGACGTCAATCTGCGCGTCATCGGCGGTGCCATCGAGCGCATGGTCGCACTGCAGAAGGGTATCGTTCAATTCACGGTGGTTACCGAGGCCGGCAAGGCCATCGCCGAAAAGCTCGGTTACCCCACCGTCGTCGACATGGTGGCGCTGCAGATTCCATTTCCCCAAAACGGTATTTACACGTCGACAAAATTGCTCCGCGACAACGCTGATTTCGTCCGGCGCTACATGCGTGCCTACGCCGAGGCCATCCACTACTACAAGACGCACAAGGAAGAAACGCTCAAGATCATGCGCAAGTATTCTCGCGTCGAGGACCGAAAAGTTCTTGAAGAAGCCTGGGACTGGCACTCACGTTTCATGCCCGAGGCGCCGTATCCGCCCGCCGATGGTTATCAGCTGGTTCTTCAAGATATGGCTGAGAAGAATCCGAAGGCGGCGCAGGCTAACGTCAAAGATTATATCGACACGCGCTTCGTCAGGGAGCTGGAAGACTCGGGATTCATCAAAGGGTTGTACCGCAAGTAGTTGTGTCAGAATTATATGGAGGCATCAGTTCCAATCGTTCCACAGGTTCCAGCACGTTCCAGTCGTGCGACGAGCGCTTCCGAATAACCGTTGGAACCATTGGAACTCGTGGAACGAATGGAACGGGCTTAAAGTTTTTCCCTCGACGCTGCCAACACCTGATGCATCGGCTCGACGTCGATGACCAATAATGATAGTTGCAACTTTTCGTCGCGCAGTTTTTCCGGCACCTGAGATATCAGGTCCTCTTCAAGAACGTGATAAACGGGTATCTTTAGCGCGACGCCAGCAAGCGGTCCGGCATAGCTTGGATCGCCCTCTGTCACGGTTTCGGCGAAAACTTCGACTCCGTTAGCTTCGCCGTTGCCCAACACGACCGTCAGATTTTCCGGGCCATACTGGTCCGCCAGGCGCTTGATGACTCCTTGGTTCTCAAAGTTCATCGCGCCCGCGGCGGTTCAGACGAAACACTCAGTGGCTTGGAAAACCACCTCGTAACCGGCACCTTCCAGGCATTCCGCAATCACAGGTCCCGGTACGCCGTCCCGTTCGCCGATGGCGATGACTTTTTTCCCCTTTTGCATTCGACCTCCATTAACTTTCATTCCGATCAAGTAAGAAAGAGCAGCCGTCCGATAACTGCGTCATACGGCCAAGGAACAAGCTTCCTTTGGCGATCAATAATGCATTGCGGATCGCACCGCTCTTTAAGGCCTCCACCGCGTGTCCCAAGTAGACTATCGCCGAAGGAATATGCCCTTGCGTCGGTGCGTAGCCTGCCATGCCGCGAGCGCGGACAAAATCCTGCATCTGGTTTTTCATAATCAGGCCGCGCATAACCGCGAGCGCCGCCAGCGTCAAATAATTCGTCCGCGGCACATCCCCGCTGCCCGACGGCACGGTGATCTCCGGATTGTGCAGCTCGACCCCGTAACGGTCCACGTCCGTCAATGTCATCCCCATCTTCGCCAGCGGCCTTTCCGCCAGATATTCGGCCATGGCCTGGGGCGATGCACCCGCGCCCACGGGATGAAACGCGGCGGAATCGAGCCGCATACACGGTTGGTTGGGCTTCGCCGAACCGAGTATGACCGCGAAGCTGCCGAACACATCTTCCAACACAGGCATGTTGTTTTTGAGGTGGGATTCGAATTTCATCCCGAGTTTGGCAAGCGACCCGCCCGCCACCACGGCGACCGTGCCGGCGACGCCGGACTGGATCAGACTCGCCCCGTGCACCATCGCATACATCGGCCCGGCACAAAATGCTTTGACATCCGAGCCGGACGCATTGACGCAGCCCACATTTTCAGCGATCGCCTTGGCTAGATTTCCCCCGCCGCGATTGTAGCGGTCCCCGACTGCCTCTTCCGAGCAGCTGATTACGTAATCGATTTTCTCGGGGTCGACGCCAAGGCGATTCAGCGCCGCACGTAGCGCATGCGCGGCGGTAACTTTGGCGGACGAGTTCTCGAGCAAAACTTCCGGTGTCAGATTGGCGTCCTCTTCATGGCCGGATTCGAAGGCGCCTATCAACCGCTCGCCAGAATATAGCGGTAACGCACCCTTTTCGCAGAGCGCTCGAATTTCCGCCAACGGTCGCCGCTTTGGTGTTCGGCCGATCGCATGACGGGCACCGCGCTTGCGACACCAATTTTCTTCCAATGCAACGAGATTAAACTGATCCGCGCCCGCGAGCAGTGCGTAAAACTCGACTTGATCGACAAGGTCGCCGAACCGGCCCGCCGGACTCGCGCCTTCGATCAGTCTTTCATACCACGGCTTGGGCAGATCGCCGAGTTTTTCGGGCGCGATATTGCCGATGTAAACCTGATGTGGCGCGTAAGCCGTCGCCGCATCGAAGTCGCGCAGCCGCTTTGCCAACTGCTCGCCCAGCGCGGGGTTGGCGCGAATTTCGCGCGACGGCTTCGAACCATAACGCACCAAGTCGGGCACATGCGCCAGCGAATAGAAAACACCTTCAATCCCAACCCGCGATGGTCTCACGTTTTCTTTGAATTCACTCACGCCTCTGGCCTCGTCCCTCTCGCTCATTCTTACCCGGTAAACGCGTGATGTTTCAAGAACACCTCGGCATCGACGGCGCCGAAGAACACGAGGCGAACTTCCTTAAGCGAGTGGTCTGTGCTCAGGAATTGCTCGATCGCTCGTGACGATACGTTCGACGCCTCGTTCAGGGGATAGCCGTAGACACCGGTCGAAATCGCCGGAAACGCAATAGTCGCTAGGCCATTCTCCGTCGCCAGCTTCAATGAGTTGCGGTAGCAAGCCGACAACAATTCCGCTTTGTCCTTGCCGCCGCGTCCATATACCGGGCCGACTGTGTGAATCACGTGCCTGGCCGTCATTTTTCCTGCGGTGGTCATCACGGCCTGTCCTGTGGGCAGGCCATCAGGGTACTGAAGTCGGCGGATTTCTTTACACTCGGCTAATATCCGTGGCCCGCCGGCACGATGAATCGCCCCGTCGACTCCGCCTCCGCCCATTAACGTGCAATTAGCCGCATTGACGATGGCGTCCACCTGTTCTCTCGTGATATCGCCGACTCTGATGAGTACGCGGCTAGCCAAGAATGTTTGTAACGATGCCGTAGCGACTCCCCGATCCTGTATCACGATCGACGGAATCAGAGTTGCACGGTGGAGCATGACGGAACACCCCACAAGCGCGTCCCGACCCCAATTCTAATTCTTATGCTCAGCCGCGACGATCTTCTTGCCAAAAACGCGCAACTCGCCTGGCGTCTTCGATATTCGCAGCCGTTTGGAACTTATTCATCCCTGTCGACGGTCCACGCCCGATGCCAAACAAAACACCGTCAGACACACGTCGATAACTGTCGCTAGGAAGATCAACCCCTTGAACCCATTGGTCAGTTTAATCTGCGAACGCATCAACAGCCAAAAAACTAACGGCAGGAAGTCGAGCGAGAACGGTACCCGACTTGCTCGAAGCCTGTCGACCTGAAAGCTAGAACGGCCAACAAGACCGCGGCGACATTTGCCGTGACCAGCTTATGGGTCAGCTCCCATCGGCGCACCGATAACAAATAAAACAGGTACGGTGACATCAATAACGCGCTCGTCCCAACTGCTTTAACGTCTGGCAGCCCAAAGAGAAAAGTCCATGGGTGACCCGGGATAATCGACAAACTAAACAATGGTTCGGGGGTGTTTCCGGGCAGTTCCACGCGGCATAAGAATACCTTCTGCGTGCACGGCGCGCGATCTCCTTCGATCATGATTCTTCGTACCAACTGCCTAGAACTTCCTTACTTGATTAGTTTAAGCTGAAGATCGGGGCTCTCGATATATCCCAAAGTTTAGAGTCGCTTGCAACCGTGGACATGACTCCACAAATGGATTTGAGCGGCTGGACTTCCACGGCCTCCAGCTACGCCGTGTCTCCACAACTGCTCCATAGCTATCATCTGGCAGCGCTCGACGAGTTGTTCGTGCAAGTTCTGCGGCTGTGCCAAGAAGCGGGGCCGGTGAAGCTGGGGCACGTGGCTCTGGACGGGACCAAAGTGAAAGCGAACGCTTCCAAGCACAAGGCGATGAACTACCCGCGGATGAAGAAGGCCGAAGCAGAACTGCAAGCGATCGTGACCGGCTGGTTGCGCCAGGCTGAGACCAGCGATCTTCGGGACGATCAGGAGCATGGAGCGGAGCTTAGCGGAGAGGAACTGCCCGATTGGGTGCGCGACAAGCAGCGCCGGCTTAACAAGATCCGAGAAGCGCGTGCTCGACTGGAAGTTGAGGCGCAGGCGAACGAGAAGGGGACAGACGAGAAGAGTGGTGGTGGTCGGCCGAGGAAAAACGAGCCAGGGACACCCAAGGATTCGGCGCAATCGAACTTCACCGATCCACAAAGCCAGATTATGAAGAGCCACGACGGGTTTATTCAGGGCTACAACGCGCAGGCGGCCGTCGATGCCTATAGCCAAGGCATTGTGGCTCGCACGCTGACCAACAATGCCTCGGATCAGCAGCAACTGGCACCGATGGTAGCGCAGATCAAAGAGAACACGAAAACACAACCTCAGGAATTGTCGGCCGACGCAAGGTATTGTTCGGAAGATAATCTCAAAGAACTCAACCGGCGTCACATCAACGCATACATCGCCACGGGCCGGCACAAGCATGGGCAGACCACAGCCTCCAGAGAGCGCGAGGTCAAGCTTGGCACACGTGCCTATGCGATGTGGCAGAACCTTCACCGGGGCGGGCGCCGCAGTCGCTACCGGCAGAGGAAAGCAAACGGTGGAACCCGTGTTTGGACAGATTAAGCAAGTGTCGGGGATTCCGTCAGTTTGTGTTGCGGGGACTTTGCAAAGTTAGCGCCGAGTGGTCGCTGATCTGCACGGCGCATAATCTGCTTAAGTTGGCGGCGATCCGCAGTTAGCCAACTGGGAGTGGATCGACGCAAATCAAAATCGAATAATCCGACTTCTGCCATCCCTCTCATGACTGTCATGCTTGACGTGCGCCGAAACATTGACCCTAAGCCGAGTTCAATTCCTGACAACGCGATTACTCAGACGGGCTCCTAGCCAAGACAAAATGAAATCACTTTCCCGTGCGACAACCAAGGCGTGCAGCCCGTCGCGTAGCCAGCCATTTAAGCAAACCGATTTTCGCCGGGTCAATCTCGTTCCCAAATATGCCAAACAAGCTTGCTGACAAGTCATTCGCCCCATGACACCATCGGCAAGCGCGGTTACCTAACACCAGAGCAATTTAGTCAACGTCAAAATAGTGCTGGCGATAACTTCGTTGATCATTTAAAATATTGATTTGTATCGGTTTTCTACGACGGGGCGGAATTAAGTGAGCAAAGCTGTGCCACAAATCGGTGATCGAGACGCGCCGGATCGCAGTTGGCTTGATCACATCCCAATTGACGACGCCGAAGCCGCACTGCGATTTTGCCGGGCTCTGGCGCACCAAGTCGGAAGCGGCGCTGCCGCAGCCATGGAACGTGAGCACGATAACTTTCTCAGCCCCCGCCTCGGCGCATCGGCGCAACACGACACAGCACCAGAGCTTTCCGTCGTTATCCCAGTCTACAACGAAGTGGAGAATATTTCGGTTTTGTACGACCGGCTAACTCGCGTGATGGAGGAAGCAAAAATAGACTTCGAGATCGTTTTCGTCGACGACGGCAGCAGGGACGAAAGTGTTCACAGGCTCAACGAGATTGGAGCATCGGATAAGCGTGTCATCGTGATTGAGCTGGCTCGCAACTTTGGCCACCAGGTCGCTATCACCGCAGGACTCGATTTCGCGCGCGGGCGGGCGATTGCGGTGATGGACGCCGATCTACAGGATCCGCCAGAAGTGCTGCCCAAATTTATCGCCAAGTGGCGTGAAGGCCACGATGTCGTCTATGCGATCCGCGAGCACCGAAAAGAAGGGTGGCTCAAAAAAACCAGCTACGCGGCTTTCTACCGCGTGTTGCGCCGTGTATCGAACATCGAGATTCCTCTCGACTCCGGCGATTTTTGCGTTATGGACCGACGGGTTGTTGATCTACTGAAGTCCATGCCCGAGCGGAGCCGCTTCGTCCGCGGCATCCGCAGTTGGGTTGGGCTCAATCAACTGGGTCTACCCTTCGAGCGCCATGCTCGCCATGCCGGGACCTCCAAGTATACAGTCGGGCGTTTGATGCTTCTCGCGCTGGACGGATTAATTTCATTTAGCTATGTGCCGCTGCGAGTCATCACCGCCCTTGGATTAAGCGTCTCTTTCTTGTCTTTATTCTTGGCCGTTTTCTTTTTTGTCAAAAAGCTTCTCTACGGCCTTAGCCCTCCCGGTTATGCGAGCCTCATCGTTTCCATTTTCTTTCTTGCGGGAATCCAGCTGATTACATTGGGCGTGATCGGCGAATACGTCGGCCGAATCTTTGAAGAGGCCAAGCGACGGCCAATGTACGTTTTACGCCGCGCCCCCGGAATTCGATAATGCGATTGCTGATGCTCAACAACGAGTTCCCGCCTTTGGGTGGGGGAACGGGGACTGTCAATCGAGCTATGTTGGAACGTTTTGCTCGAGTCCCCGGGTTGGAAATTGACCTTGTCACAGCGGCCCTGGGAAAATCTTTCGAGGATGAATCTTTTGCGGAAAAAATCAAACTGTATAAAGTTCCTGTCCGCAACAAGAACATTCACCATTCGTCAAATCGAGAGCTGATGGAATATTTTATCCGCGGTCTGCGGCTCGCTCTAAAGCTGCACCGAGGACGATCCTATGACATCTGTTTCGCTTGGAGCGCGGTGCCCGCTGGCGCGATCGCACTGGGCCTGCGGCGGTACGTCGGGCTTCGCTACATCGTGCGCGTGTGTGGCCCCGATATCCCGGGATTCGAGCGCCGCTACCAAACGATTTACTTTTTGATCTCACCTTTGATTCGCCAAATTTGGCGCGGCGCGAATAGTTTGATCGCAAAATCAGAACGCGAAATTGAAATGATCCACGCTGTGGATCCCGCCGTGAATTGTTCGCTTATCCCAAACGGAGTC
>WNFV01010687.1_pt1 | contig 17734 bp, 15 predicted proteins | sample 5400101 | NCBI WGS metagenome assembly WNFV01 (sample SAMN13153361, study PRJNA577476) | soil metagenome | isolation source: 115 cm soil or saprolite under grassland replicate 1 | place: USA:California | collected 2016-06-15
ACGACAAAGCGGCACCAAGGAACCGGTCTTGGCCTGGCCTTGACCAAGAAGATCGTTGAAGCGCAGGGAGGTCGCGTCGGCGCCCAAAGTGTCCCAGGGCGGGGAAGCACCTTCTATGCGATCTTGCCACGCAACTCGCGTCAGATGGAAGGATCCACAGTTTTGGATCCGATCCGTGGAATGCAGGCTCAAGACGGGTCCAACGTTCTGGTGATCGAAGACAATGAAGCCGATCGCCACTGGCTCGCCAAGATCCTCGGAGAAGCGGGTTACATCGTGAACAGCGCGGCCACGGGAGCTGAAGGCATAGCGAAGGCGCGAGCAAATCGTTTCAAAGCCATTATACTCGACCTGATTTTGCCGGACATGGGGGGATGGGAGGTGCTTCATGCGATTCGCGCGGGCGGGCCCAATCAGCAGACAGTCGTAATCGCCGCCACCGTTATCGCAGAAAAAGAAGTGGCCAAAGGATTTTCCGTCCAAGACTTTCTGGTCAAACCGATCGCACCTGAATCGCTTTTGGAAGCCCTTAAGAACGCCGGGGTCGACGCTAGCGGCATTAAGAAAAAAATCCTGGTCGTGGACGACGACCCCAATACGCTGAAAATGGCTAAGGCGGCTCTGCAAGCCGGCGGTTACGAGGCCGTGTGCCATGCGAGCGCCGAAAGCGGTCTTCAAGCAGCCGCCGAGTCGAAATTTAACGCCGTGGTGCTCGATCTCGTAATGCCTGAGATCGACGGGTTTGAATTTCTGACGCGCTTTCGGGAGCTGTCCACTTGCAAAGAAACGCCGGTGGTTGTCTGGACCAGCAAGGACATTACAGCTCACGATCTGAAGCGGCTTAGGAATTCCGCTCAATCCATTGCAGTGAAGTCTGGTTTTAGCATCGAGGCTGTCTTGCAGGAGTTACAGCGCTATGTCGGCCCAGCCGGCGAAAGCGAAAAATCTCGCCCGCCGGAGACACGCGAACTTTAGCCGGAAGGAATCACAACGCACGACTGCTAAGGGGGATTGCTTGCATGACACAACAAGAACCTGGACGAAATCGAAAACCAGACGGTGCGGATAAATCGGCCGCAGCCGATCTTACACGAAACCTGCCGCGGCTGTTCGTCGAGTTCCAGCAACTCGACGCGACCATGGCCAAGAAATACGCGGAACCGGCTTGGGATTGGCGCTCACGAAAAGTGTCGAGGCCGAGGGCCGCCGCGTCGGTGTTAAGAGCGCGCCGGACACCTGCAGTTTTTTTATGCGGTTTCGCCGCGAATCTTCACGCAGTCAACAGTAGGTATCGGCAAGAGGAGCGGTATGATCGGGGCGAGTAGAGGCTAGTTCGGACATACGGCTTCGAGCCTCGCCACATGCAAACTCTTTGAACGGGACAAAGGTCATGACTAGTAGGAAACACGTCAAGCAAACCGTATTCATTCCCGTGCTCTTGCTAGGGCTAATTGCGCCACTCTTTGACGCTCTCCTGGCGCATCAAAACCCCGACTCCAGCGCCCAGAGCGAGCGTTCGCTTTCTCCTAGCGAGCGACAACCTATAACGCCAACCGATGTTTCTGAAAAGCAATTAGGCCTAGCGCAGTTTCTGCCCCATGGAGTTTGTTTCTTGTGGGACGAAACGGTGTTGCTCCTGCACGTCGTATCTGACTCGCTCATCGCGCTTTCCTATTTTTCCATTCCGGTGGCGCTGATTGTTTTTGTGCGGCGAAGGAAAGATCTCGCATTCAGTTGATCTTCTGCCTATTTGCGACCTTTATCGTCGCTTGTGGAACGACGCATATCATGAGTGTCTGGACGATCTGGAAACCCGCCTACTGGCTGGATGGCGTCATCAAAGCGCTCACAGCTACAGTTTCGCTGGTTACCAGTGTCGTGCTCTGGCCGCTCATACCCAAAGCCGTCGCTCTTCCCAGTCCGGCGCAGCTCGAGGCGGCCAATCAGGATTTGCAATTTCAAATCCAGCAGCGCAATCGCGACATCGTCGAGCGAAAGAGTCTGGAGGAGCAACTAAAGAAAACAAATGAAGAATTGCTTGAGCAGAATCATCGCGTTCAGGAGGCCAACCGGCTCAAGAGCGAGTTCCTCGCCAATATGTCCCATGAACTGCGTACACCTCTGAATGGAGTCATCGGTTTCGCAGAGCTTATGCACGACGGCAAAGTCGGCCCAGTCTCGCCCAACCACAGAGAATACTTGGGCGACATCCTGGGCAGCGCGAAGCATCTCCTGCAATTGATCAACGACGTACTCGATCTCTCCAAGATCGAGGCCGGCAAATTGGAATTCAATCCCGAGCCGGTCAATCCGGAGCTCGTGGTGGCCGAGGTTCGTGACACACTGCGTGCGCTCGCGGCGAACAAGGGGATCAAGGTCGAGACCGAAGTGGATCCTGTGCTCGCGGGGATCGTGGCGGATGTGAGGAGCCTCAGCAGATCCTCTACAACTATCTATCCAACGCGATCAAGTTCACGCCCGAGGACGGTAGTGTGACGGTAACATTCAAAGCCATCGATAGCACTCAATTTCGCATCGAGGTCGAGGATAACGGTATCGGTACCAAGCCCGAAGATCTGGGGCAGCTTTTCGTGAGTTCCAGCAGCTCGACGTGACCACTGCCAAGAAATATGCCGGAACCGGTCTCGGGTTGGCGCTAACGAAAAGGATCGTCGAAGCTCAGGGAGGCAAGTTGGTGTGAAGAGCATAGCGAACGAAGGGAGTGTCTTTTATGCCGTCTTGCCGCGAAACTTTCATTTCCTTGGAGAGATCGCCGATGATGCGAAACGTCGCGAAGTCGTGATGCATAGAGAATGGTGAGATCCATGCCGCGCTCCCGATCTTCGCGCGACGCACCGCTGTTCTCAGGGGTTGATCGCAGTGACGGCTGCCAACTTTTCTTTGTATGGGTCCGGAGAGTTAGAAAATGAATCAGAAAATATTGCTAATCGAAGATAATCCCGTTTCCCGAAAAGTTGTCCGGGTAGCGCTCGAAGCAGACGGTTACCGCGTCGTGGAAGCCCCGGACGGCAAAACCGGGATCGCGATGATGGTCGAAGAAAACCCGGACTTGGTACTGCAGGATCTGCTGCTGCCGGATTTCAATGGCTTCGACCTCGTATCCGAGCTTCGGGCTCTCCGGAAAGACGAGAAGGTGCCGATCCTGGCCCTCACGGGTCTCATCGAGAAAACGGACGCGATGCGCATCGCCAATGCTCCCTTCACCGACTACTTGTTCAAACCGGTGGCGCCTTCGCATCTAGTGAGCGTCGTGCGCAGTCACTTGGCTTCGGCGCAAATCGGCCAAGAGAGGCGGGGTAAAAATCGGCGCATCCTGCTGGTCGATGACGAGCCTGCTCAGCTCAAACTCTTTGCGATCTATCTAAGCCATCTGGGCTTTCAGGTCACGACAGCGACTGATGGCAACGATGGCTTTGCCAAGGCTCAGCGGGATCGCCCCGATGCAATCGTGTCCGACGTGCTGATGCTCGGTCTGGACGGCTTTCAGCTCTGCATGAAACTGCACGAGGATGCCGCGCTTGCGCAAGTGCCCGTGGTTCTCCGAAGCACGCTCTACCAGCACGACGACGATAAAGAATTGGCTCGACAGGTGGGCGCCTACGCGCTCGTACCGACGACGCCTGACTTTCACGAAGCGATCGAGGCCTTGTTCGAAAGTCTGGAAGCGTCACCGCTCGCTAAAATGCCGGATGCAGCGACGCTTCGGGCAGCCCACGAAGAACGCGTGGCGCACCAGCTCAACCGCCAGGCCAAGCTGGGCGCCCAGTTGGCGCAACGTTGCGCCGCTCAAAGCGCGCAGCTCTCAGTGCTAGCGAGCATGGGCGAAAATTTTCTGAGAGGCAAGAACGACGATGAGACGTTACTGAAGGACATCTTGGCGCGCTGCCTCGATGCCATCGGTTTCTCTTGCGGTGCAATTTTTCTCGCAGACTCCGAAAATCGGCTCAGCCTAGCGGCTGAGCTCGGCTTTTCGGTTGAAGCGAGGCAATCATTGCCGACCTTTTTCGGCTGCGAAGATTTGCTGCGTACGGCCATGCTCCAAATCGAACCAGTCACGCTGTCCTTTTCGGTGGGCGGCGCGGAGCGGTTCGTCCAGTCGTTTACCGATTTGCCGGCCGACAATTTGCTCCTTTGCCCGCTTTGGTCCGGCAGCGAGCAGCTGGGAATCGTTGCTCTGGTGTCCAACAAATCGGCGCCTGACGCCGATAAGACCACCTTCGCTAAAGCGATCACAACCGAAATCGCCCAAGTGATCGCGCTCAATCGATCAATATCGAAGCTCAAATATATTGCGTCCTACGATTCGTTGACCGGTCTGCCGAATCGGGCTCAATTATGCGAGCGCATCCGATCAGCCGGCACGGAAAGGCGCGCTGCGGCGTTGTTTCTGCTCAACTTGGATCATTTTCAAGAAATCAACAACACCGTGGGATACCCCGGTGGAAATCTGCTGCTGCGCGAAGTGGCGCAGAGATTGAAAGAAAATTTCCAAGAGCGAGCCCTGGTGGCTCGCCTGGGCTCGGATGAGTTTGCTGTACTCATGATCGACGCCGCCGACGATCGAGCGGTTCGTCAGACGGCCAAGGAGATTGTCAAGTGCTTGGAGCCAACTTTTCGGCTCGATGGGCTGCCGGTCGCCATCCGCACGACCATGGGAGTCGCGATTCGGCACGAGCACGGGGAAGACCCCGAAACCCTTCTGAGTCATGCCGATATGGCCCAGCGGGCCGCCAAACGAACTGGCGATGATTATCTCGTTTACCCCGAGCATGTGGAGTCATATAGCCCGGATCTGTTGGCGCTGTTGGGTGAGCTCCGCGAAGCCGTCGATCAGAACGCCCTCGCACTGTATTATCAACCGAAAGTGAACTTCGAAACCAGACAGACCGTTGGCGTCGAAGCGCTGCTGCGTTGGCCGCATCCGCGCCGGGGCTGGGTTCCTCCCGATCGATTTATTTCTCTGGCGGAAAGAGCCGGGCTGATCCATCCGATCACCCTTTGGGTTTTGCGCACGGCGCTCAGGCAGTCCCGGTCATGGCGCGACATGGGCTTGGACTTCGAGGTCTCGATTAATGTATCGGCGCGAGATCTGCAGGACCCGGCTTTTCCTGATTTCGTGTTGCAAGCTTGCCGGACGACCGCAACGCCGCCGCGCACGCTCACCCTCGAGCTCACTGAAAGAGCTCTGATGAGCGATCCAGCGAAAACCAATGCAGCCTTCCAGCGACTCAACGAGGACGGAGTCCGTCTTTCGATCGACGACTTCGGCACCGGCTATTCATCGCTTTCCTATCTGCAAAATCTGCCGGTGGACGAAATTAAGATCGATCGAACCTTTGTCGGCGGTTTATTTTCCGATGTGCGCAGTGAGGCCATCGTTCGTTCAGTCATCGATCTGGGTCGGAATCTCGGCATGGCCGTTGTCGCCGAAGGTGTCGAACAGCAGCGTGTATGGGAATGTCTCGCCAGCCTCGGCTGCGACGTGGCGCAAGGCTATCACATATGCCGGCCGCTATCGCCGGTGGATTTGACCCCGACGTTGAAGGAACCGCCGTGGCTCGTCGCGCGCAACGGATCAGCGAAGGAATCGGAGCGGTGAGACGAGATCGGAGAATTAGAAATCACAGAGGAGAGATTTGCCATGCCTGGTGCCGAAATTCTCATCGTTGACGACAATCCGGTAAACCTGAAACTAGCCCATCTTCTGCTGGCGGGCGAAGGCCACCAGGTGCGTACCGCCGCCGACGCCGAGGAGGCCTTGGAGCTTTTGAAAGTGTATCGTCCACGTTTGATTCTAATGGACATCCAGCTGCCGGGAATGGACGGCCTTGAGTTGACGCGTCGACTCAAAGCCGACCCGGCAACCCGCCATATCACGGTCCTCGGTCTGACGGCCTACGCCATGAAAGGTGACGAAGAGAAAATCCTAGCGGCCGGCTGCGATGGCTACATCCCCAAACCGATAGATACGAGAACCCTGCCGGCAGTCATTTCGCATTATTTGGAAAGATAAAGGCATCGAACAAAAGATCACGCCGCCGATCCAAGCCAATTCACCATCACGTTGGAACTTCACTCTCAGAGCCGACGTCGTGCGGAGCTAGCGAGGTTGGTTCAAGTTTATCGGGCTTTGATCACGCGAGCGGGCACGCCAGGGTCAGTGAGGAAGACAAACGAAAAGAGCAGAATCGCAGGTTTTCGCTTCGGGGACTGACAACTATTTCGCGTAGGCTTTCTACCGACGGACGGCGTCTTTGGGGCAGCGGATCTCGTCAGCCTCGATGAGCCGGGTTCAGCTAAGCGCCGAACAGCCGATAATTTATTGGAGTACAATGCAATGCCGCGAATAAAGACGAGCCGAAGACTGAGGCAATAGCCTCAACCTATGCCATGTTCGCCGGTCACGGAGCGCCGAAGCATTCTCATTACCGACGACAATAAGACCAACCGGAAATTGCTGCGAGTCGACGCAATCATTGAAGTACTTCGCTTGACAAGCGGTTCGATGCTTGAATAAGCTCGGGCAAACTTACCGAGGAGGTATCGAAACGTGGCAGCAACATTATGGAAAGATTACAAGACGGTCAAAGTAGAAAAGGAAGACGGCATTACCTGGTGTATTCTCAATCGTCCTGAAAAGCGAAACGCGATGAACCCCCAACTGCACTACGACATGCTCGAGGCGCTTACCGAGCTGGAAGTCGACAAAGACACAAAGGTGCTGGTCATTACCGGCGCGGGACCAAGCTGGTGTGCGGGTCAGGACCTACGCGAATATTTTCGCGGCACGGACGATAATCCGCTGGAGCGGCGCAAAGCGAGCTGGGCTTCGCAGGAGTGGCGCTGGCGCCGGCTTTTTTATTACCCGAAGCCGACGATTGCGATGGTGAACGGTTTCTGCTTCGGCGGCGCATTCACGCCGCTCATCGCCTGTGACTTTGCCATCGCCGCCGAGGATGCCACTTTCGGTTTGAGCGAAGTCAACTGGGGAATTTTTCCCGGCGGCTTGGTGAGCCGTGTTGTCGCGGACGCGATGTGCTACCGCGACGCCATGTGGTACATCATGACCGGGGATCCGTTCGACGGCAAAAAAGCCGCGGAAATGAAGCTAATCAATTACGCGGTGCCGAAGGAAAAACTGCGCGAGGAGACAGTGAGTCTAGCGCAGAAGCTGATGAAAAAGAACCCGCAGGTTCTGCGCGCAGCCAAAGAGGTTTACAAATACTGCCGCACCATGGAGTACGCTCAGGCGGAAGATTACATGGGCGCTAAAGGAACTGCGCTTCGCCTCACCGATCCGGAAAAGGGCCGCGAGACGGGGATGGAACAGTTTCTCGACAAAAAGACCTACCGCCCGGGGTTGGGCGAGTACAACCGGAGCGCGAAGTAGAAAGGTAACAGCGGTCAGAGGTCGGAAATCAGAGGTCGGACGTCAGAAGGCAGAAATCAGGGTGGGACATTCTTTCTGACTTCCGACCTCTGGCTACTGGAATCCGATTTCTGGCCTCTGATCTCTGACCTCGCGCTTAAAATATGGATTTCAACCTGCCCGAAGAGCTGCAAGTTCTTAAAGAAACGGTTCGCAAATTCGTCGACCGTGAGCTAATCCCGCTCGAGCATGAGTGCCGGCCCGAAGGCGAAGACATGCCCGAGCAATACATCAAGCCTCTGCAAGAGAAGGCAAAAGCGATCGGTCTGTGGCTACTCGACGTGCCGGAGGAATACGGCGGCGCCGGGCTCGATCTGATGAGCCGTTGTGTGATCATGGAGGAAGTGGCGCGCACGGTGGCGATACCGTTTCGTTACGCGCCGATCTTCGGACCGGAAGTCAGACCGGTGTTGTTCCATTGCAACGAGGAACAGAGAGAGCGTTTTCTCTTTCCGGTCATTCGTGGCGAGAAAAAGGTCTGCTTTGCGCAGACGGAGCCGGACGCCGGTAGCGATCCGGCGGGGATGAAAACCCGCGCCGTGAAGGATGGTGATCACTGGATCATCAACGGCACCAAGCGCTTTATTACCGGAGCAAAAAACGCCGATTACGCTCAGGTCATCGCAGTGACCGATCCGGAAAAGCGCGCGCGAGGGGGCGTAACCTGTTTCATCGTCGACATGAAAGCGCCGGGCGTGAAGCTGGAGCGCTTGTGGCCCACCATGATGGGCGACACGCCCGGACAGATTCTTTTCGAAAATGCGCGCGTGCCGGATGCAAACATCATCGGTGGAATCGGCCAGGGATTCGCCATCGCGCAAAGTTGGATTCAAGAAGGGCGCATCCGCGGCCACGGCGCGCGTCCGGTCGGCATCGCCTCCCGCGCCCTCGACATGATGATCGAATATTCAAAAATTCGCACGACCTTCGGCCGGCCGCTGTCTGATCGCCAGGCGATCCAGTTCATGATCGCCGATTCGGCGATGGAACTATACTCCTGCCGTTTAATGGTTTACGAATGCGCCTGGCGGCACGACCGCGGTGAAGACGTGCGGCAACTTTCCTACATGACAAAAATTATGTGCGCCGAAATGGCGAGCCGGGTGGTCGACCGCTCGATTCAAGTGCACGGTGGCTTGGGGCTGATGCGCGAGCTGCCGCTCGAATGGTGGTACCGCCAGGTGCGCAGCATCCGAATCACCGAAGGCACGCCGGAAGTTTTGCGCTGGCGGTTGGCCGAGCACATCATCAAGAATCATAGGTCCTGACGGAGCCGAACAATCGAGGATGGAAGATCGAGCATAGAGTATCGCGATTTTCGATCCTCCATCATCTATCCTCGGCGATGTGCATACTGCCAAAATAACCGACAAATGCCTAGCACCAACACACCAACTTCGCTCCTGTCCGGATACCGTGTCCTTGACCTTAGCTCTTCGATGGGCGCGTTCTGCGGCAAGCTGTTGCGCGACCTGGGCATGGATGTGATCAAGGTCGAGCCACGCGAGGGCGATGCCACCCGGCGCGAAGCGCCTTTCGCTAAAGGCCACACGGACCGCGAAGGCAGCCTTCGTTTCGCCTATCTCAACGCGGGTAAACGTAGCATTACATTAAATATCGCCGCCGAAAGCGGTCGAAAGCTTTTGCTCGACTTGGTGGCGCATTCGGACATCGTACTGGAGGACTTCACGCCTGGGTATCTTTCCGCACGCAATCTCGGCTACGAAGTTCTCTTGGAGCGACAGAAAAAGCTGATCTTGGTTTCTCTCACCGGCTTCGGCCAAGACGGACCGTATGCGCAATTCAAAACGCCGGATATTGTCGGCAACGCCATGGGCGGCCTGCTCTATATCAGCGGCGATCCACAAATGGCCCCGTGCAATCCGCCCGAGACGCAGTCGTATTATTACGCTAGCTTATTTGCTTCGTATGGTGTGATGCTGGCGCTCTGGCAGCGCGAGATGCGCGGCATCGGCGCTTGGATCGACGCGTCGATTCAAGCCAGCATGGCGCTGCATGAGCACGTGGCGTTTAACTATTCGGCCGAAGGCCGTGTCATGAAGCGTGCCGGCAGCCAGCACCAGCACAATGCGCCGGCAAATCTGTTCCAATGCAAAAACGGCTGGATTGCGCTGTTCGTGACGCAGAATCACTGGCCGATTCTTCTCAAGGTATGGGAAGACCATGACCCGGCGCTCGACGATCCGAAGTGGATCAACAGCAACTTGCGGCGCCAAAATGCCGACGACATCAACGCGCAGGTCACTTCGTTCACGTCGCGTTTTCTCAAAGAAGACTTAGCTGAACTGATGCAAAAGAATGGCATCCCCGGTTTGCCGGTCAATTCGCCAGCGGACTTCATAAAAGATTCACACATTCAAGCGCGCGAGTTTTTTGGCATCGTGAAACATCCGGTGCTTGGAACCTTTGCGCAGCCGGGTTGTCCGTTTATGGTCGACGGAAAGCGCGACGCTCCTTCGCCGGCGCCGCTTTTGGGACAACATAATCATGAAGTATTCTGCGGTGAACTGGAGTGCTGGCGGCGGAAGGCGTCATTTGAAGAATTTCAGATTCCAAATCGGCCGGAGTTCTGAAAAAGTTGGAATCTGTAATCGGGAATTTGGATTGTGAGTAAGAGGTGAGTAGCACCAACGATATTTTGAAGGGCGTTCGCATTCTCGCCTTTACGACCGGCTACGCGGGTCCCTATGCTGGCAGGTTGCTCGCCAATTACGGCGCTGAGGTCATCAAAATCGAATCGAAGAAAGGCGGGCTCGATACTTTTCGCCACTACGGCCAGCACAAGGATATCGATGCCGCGCCACGATTTATCGAGTGCAATCTCGGCGTGCGCTCGGTGGCGATCAATCTCAAGCATCCGACAGGCGCGCGGCTGATTCGCGAGCTTGCCGGAAAATCGGATGCGATCCTTCAGAATTTTCGTCCTAGGGTGCTGGACAAGCTCGGTTTAGGCGACGACGAGCTAAGGAAAGTTAATCCAAAACTTGTAATTGTGAAACTTCCCGGCTTCGGTTCCGAGGGGCCGAAGAGCGGCTACGGTACCTGGGGGTTCAACCTCACGGCTTTCTCCGGCATGACCTATTTGTGGAATCATCCCGAGCAAGACCGTCCCATCGGTAGCCAGGGAGTTTATCCCGACCATCTTGGCTTCGTGATGGGGCCGACGCTGATGGTCGCTGCGCTGCTCAACAGTCGGCGCACGGGCAATGGCGTTACCATCGATCTGGCCCAGATCGAAGGGACAGCTTATACGCTTGGCACGACCTATCTTGAAACCTCGGTCAACGGTGACGATCCTCAACCGAAAGGCAACCATTATGCTGTGGCGGCGCCCCATGGCTGTTACCGCTGTCAAGGCGAAGACCGCTGGTGCGTGATCTCCGTGCGCGATGAAGATGAGTGGCGCGCATTCTGTAACGCGATTGGCAGAGCGGAATTGGTTGGCGATCCGCGGTTCGCGAATTTACAATTGCGCTTGAACCACCGAGCGGAGCTTGATGGAATTGTCGAGCATTGGACCCAGTCGCGGCCGGCGGAAGAAGTGATGACCACCCTCCAAGCCGCCGCCGTGCCAGCCGGCGTCGTCCAGACCGGCGCCGATCTCCTCAAGGACCTGCAACTGCGCCATAGAAATTACTTTGCATCATTTGCCGATTCTCTCATCGGCCCATTCGAGATTCCGCGCAGCGGCATTGTTTTTCGCGGCATGGCCGAAGACGCCTTGCGTTTACCTAACCGATTCGGTGCCGACAATGAGCAGATTCTCGGTGAGCTACTCGGGTATGACCAAGCAACCATCGAGCAGTGGCGCCGAGAAGAGATTCTCACGTAAGTATCGATAATCCCCTCAACAACCATGCCGTGCCGGAGGGAAACCGCATGACGGCGTTGACATCTTCCATCGTACTCCTTTCGATGGTTCTTTGGTTGCCCTCGATTGTCCTCACGCAAGAAAGAGTGAAGCTTCGAGTCAGTTCCGCCACCAAGACCCTTGGCTACGGTCCGTTGTGGATCGCATCGAAAATGGGTTTCTTCGAAAAGCAGGGGCTCGACGTCGATCTGGTGGTTATACGCGCATCCGACGTGGGCATTCAGGCCCTCGCCGGCGGGTCATTGGAAATTGCCGGTAGCGCGTCGGACGCGCCCATAGCGGCTGTCGAGAAGGGCCTCGATTTAGTCATTATTGGTGGCATCATTAATGGACTCACGCAGTCCGTCATGGCAGCAAAGAAGTTCAAAACCTACAATGACCTGCGCGGCGCAACGTTCGGCGCCATCAGTCTTACATCCGGCGTGACCTTCGCGCTCCGTCAAGTTCTCAAAGTCAAAGGGCTGGAGCATCCGCGCGATTACAAACTCCTGGTCATCGGCGGATCGCCGCAAACCTACGCCGCCTTAGCCGCCGGCTCGATCGATGCGGCCGCGCTTTCGCTTCCGCTCAACTACGCCGCCGAGGAACAGGGTTTTAATGAGATTGGCAGATTCGTGGACGTTATTCCCAATTACCAGCTGGCCGCTCTATCGGCGAAGCGTTCGTGGGCGGAGAAAAATCGTCCTATCCTTGCACGCGTCATGAGAGCCATGGCGCAAACGATGCGCTGGATCCATCAAAATAAAGAGCCTGTGGTGGAGTATTTAGCCAAGGAGATGAATCTCAAACGCGAGCACGCGCGCCGCGGTTGGGAATTCTACACCAGCACCCGCATGTGGAATCCGGACGGCGATCTCAACGTCGATGGACTGCAAATCGTCACCCAGATCTACTGGGAGCAAACCCAGTCAAAGGGACCAGTGCCGAGCGCTGCGAAATACATCGACCAAAGTTATTTGCGCGAGGCGTTGAAGGATTTGGCGAAACGATGAGAATTTGGCTACAGCTAAAAATAGTGATTAGCTTCGGCGCGCTTTTTACATTCACGCTTCTCTGCCTTGCCTGCGCTCCGGCTTCTTACGCAAGCAGTCATGATTTCTACAGCGGCAAAACTATTCGTCTCATCGTCGGTTACGCGCCTGGCGGCGGCTACGATTTCTATGCCCGCACGATTGCGCGGCATATGGGTAAACATATCGCGGGAAATCCAACTTTTGTCGTGGAGAACATGCCGGGCGCCGGCAGCTTGGTCTCAGCCAATCACCTCTATAAAATCGCCAAGCCCGATGGCCTCACGATCGGCCACTTCAATGGCAACTTATTCCAGCTGCAAGCGATGGGACAGAAAGAGATAGATTTCAATGCCGCAAGGTTTGAATACGTCGGCGCCGTGGCCCGGGTCGAAATCGCCTGCGGCCTTTCCAAAGCGAGCGGCATTGACAGCGCGGACAAATGGCTGGCCTCGAAGGTCGCGCCGCGAATGGGCGCCACTGCGCCGGGGACAGGGGCCTACGATACGTCTCGGCTGCTAAACTCAACTCTTGGTTTCCCGCTGCAGTTGGTGCTGGGCTACAAGAGCACGGGCGAAATGCGCGTGGCGGTGGAAAGGGGAGAGCTCCACGGGGTTTGCACGGGATGGGAAAGTTTGCGTTCGCTATGGAAAAATTTCATCGAGAGCGGGGAACTGGTGATTGTCCTGCAAGCGCTGCCGAAACCCCATATGGAACTGCCAAAGGTTCCGCTAGCGATCAATTTTGCCAAGACCGAGGAGGCCCGCCAATTGATTCAGATCGGCGTCCATGACGTCAGCGCGGCGAGCAGGCCGTTTATGCTTTCTCCCGGCACGCCGAAGGACCGCGTGCAGCTCCTGCGCAAGGCGTTCACCGCGACGATGAGCGATCCATCATTTCTCGCCGATGCCGAGCGCGCCAGCCTGGACATCGCGCCGCTCACCGGCGAGGAGCTGGAGAAGACCGTTCATGGATTGCTCAAGACAAGTCCGGCCATGCTGGCAAAGCTGAAGCAGATCCTCGCGCCGCAATGAGAAAAAAGGTAGGGGCACAGCATGCTGTGCCCCATGATCGCATTGATTGCCTACCCTCTCTTGAATAATTTCCCCTGCGACCTTATAACTCAGCGAACATGAGGAGTTGAATCTTCGAAGAGTGACAAACCCGCCCACAACTCTCAAAACCGAACGTCTACGACTGAGAAAAGTAAAACCGGCAGATGCTGAGGCGATCTTTCGCGAATACGCGCAGGATCCCGAAGTCACCAAGTACGTTAGCTGGCACGCGCACAAAGACATCGAGGAGACGCGCGAGTACGTGCGCATGTGCTTGCTCGCGTGGAACGTCGGCAAGGCGTTTCACTGGGTCATCGAACGATTGGAAGACAAGCAGGTCATCGGCATGATGATTGCGCGAGTTGCCGGCGAAAAATGGGAACTGGGCTACGTCTTGGCGCGCGCCTACTGGGGACGAGGGTACATGACCGAGGCCGTCAAAGGAATTATCGCCTGGGCGCTGCGGCAAAAAAATATCTATCGGATTTGGGCGGTGTCCGACGTCGATAACATCGGTTCGGCTCGCGTGATGGAAAAGGCCGGCATGCAGCGCGAAGGTGTTTTGCGGCGCTGGTCGGTGCATCCGAATATCAGCGCGGATCCAAGAGACTCTTACTGTTATGCGATTACGAAATGAAGTCAGAGACGACTGAGGCACATTATGTCACGAGTTTTGATTAGGGCAGTCACGATTCTATTCTTGATGATCAGCGCGGCGGTGGTCTCGGCCCAAGACCGCGCGCGTGTTGGCTGGGCGGCGATGACAGCATCGCATACGCCCTTGTGGGTCGCTCAAGAAAAGGGCCTCTTTAACAAGCAAGGTCTGATCATAGAATCGATCTTCTTCGGCGCGGGACCGCCGGCGATGCAGGCGCTGGTCGCCGGTGACCTCGATATCGTCGTCACCTCGGCGCCCAATGTCGTGAATCCCCGGCTCGGTGGCGTCGATGCCGTGATGATCATGTCGATCATCCCGACTTTTATCGATCACATCATTAGCGCGCCGGGTATATCAAGCCCCGAGCAATTGAAAGGAAAGATCGGCTCGGTCAATCGCTTCGGCAGCATCTCCGATATGGGATTGCGACTCTCGCTCCGGCGGCTTGGCATCGATCCCGAAAAAGACGTGAAGATCGTACCGGCGGGAGGAAATCCTGAGCGACTTGCGGCAATATCTAAAGGAATTTCTCAATTTACCATCATGAATGAGCCATTTATCAAGGAAGCCGAGCGCCTTGGCTTCCGCGATTTGGTCAACATGGCGACGCTCAAAATTCCCCTGCACGGCAACGGCGTCGTTACACGAGAAGCGATTATCAAGGCCAAGCGCCCGGTCGTAACTAAGTTTGTGCGTGCTCTGACCGAAGCGATTTATTTTATCAAAGCTGATAAGGAAACGACGAAAGCGATTATCGGCAAGTACACCAAGCTCACGGATCCAGAAGGACTCGAGCGAACGTATAAAAACTACACCTCGGTTCTTCCGGAAGCTCCTTACCCCGAACCCGCGGGTATTAAAACCTTGCTCGACGACATGGCGCCGCGCAACGCCAAAGCAGCAGCCGCCGATCCCAAATCTTTCGTCGACGTGAGCTTCGTACAGGAAATGGAAGCGTCAGGGTTTATTAAGCAGCTGCAGAAGAAATAAGGATCGTTAGGCGTGAAGGGTAAGGCGTCAGGGGAAAAGAGCAAAGACCGGAGAGCATTAGCTCGGATTGGGGCGCGCATGAAAATCACACGGGTCTGGTTGGCAGTCTTTCTTCTGAATTTAGTTCTTCTCTGCGCGCGAGTTTCATCGTTACTCGCTGCCGAAAAACTGGTCGGTCTTCAGTCGGCGCCGAGCATCGCGATGGCGCTGCCGTGGTTTGCCGAGGAAGCGCGGCTCTATTCCAAACACGACCTGGATTTTCAACTTGTCTACATCGCCTCGTCGGGAATCGTCACTGCGGCGATGAGCGGCGGCAACGGCAGCGTCGCGATGGCCGGTGGGGAGGGACCGATCCGCGCGTACTTAAGTGGTAACACCGACTTCGTTTTCATTGGTTCGGTGAAGAATGTTTTGACCCATAGCTTGATGGGCAAGCCGGAGATCAAGCGGCCGGAAGATTTGAAAGGCAAGCGTATCGGTGTCGGTCGCATCGGCGGCAACTCGCACTATTTTACTATGTACGGGATGCGACAAAAGGGGCTCGACCCTCTCAAGGATGCAAACTTGATCCAGACCGGCGGCGCGCCGGAAACATATCTGGCTTTGAGCACGGGCGCGGTTGATGCCGCGTCGCTCACGACGCCGCAGGACACGCGCGCGGCGTTTCAAGGGTTCAATTATGTCATCGATGGCCGCGAGCTTCGCCCGGCTTACGTGGCTACCGGTTTCGTTACGCTCCGTTCCGTGATCGCCAAGCGGCCAAAAGTCGTCAGTCAGTTCATGCACGTGATGGCGGAGTCGCTGAAGCTCATGATCAGCGACCGGGAGTTGGCGTTTAGAGTGATCAGCAAGAAAATCGGCCTGACAGACCGTAAAGTTTTCGATGCGGCGTACACCGCCGAGTTAAAAGTACTCGAACCCAGGCTGGAAATCCGCCCCGGCGCAATTCAAGCCAACTTAGACGAGATCGCCCGCACCGACCCGCGCGCCAAACAAGTAAAAGCGGAGCAGTTGATCGACCGCCGCTTTCTTGAGGAGATGGAGAAGGACGGGACGTTTGAGCGGCTGGGGCTAAAATAGCAAAAGGGTCGAGGATGGAGGATTGAAGATAGAGGATCGATTTGAGACTGGCGAACCTCCATCCTCGATGTTCTATCCTCGATTAGTTGAACTCCAATCCCACCACCTTCGCGGGATTTCTCGTGCACACCGTGTAAAGCTCGTCTTTATTCAATCCGAACGCTTCCATGTAGCCACGTACCAACCGCATCGCTTCGACAGAATCGGGAAACAGCGGCTCGCCGGCATCGCTCGATAACGTAAAATGTTCGGGGCCGACTTCACGGATGGTGTTGTACATGATCTGCGGATCGACGCCGAGGAGCGGCGATAGCTCGTCCCAAGTGAAGTTAAATAGAATCCCGACCGGGGAAAGCTCCTTCATCATCTGCGGCGAGACATTCAAGAACGGACTATACGGATGATCGATCACCGCGCGCTTCAAGCCGACTTTGTCGACTTCCTCGGCGAGCTTGTAAATTTCCTTGTGGGTGGCGTGGCCAAAGAAGAGCGCGACATTTCGATCCGCGCAGATGCGAACAATTTCTTTGACTTCCGTCTTTAACTCACCGTTGTTGTTCAAATTGTAATGTCCGAGTGTGACAGCTTTGTCCCAAGGCAGCGGCCCGTGCCAACCGTTGGCATTACTCCCTTCAATGGTATGGCGATAGGTTCCCACGGTGCTGAGCGTGATCGCGTGGTTGAAGACCGGCAGCCAAATCGCCCTGACGCCGCCATCGATCATTGAAGTCACGGTCTTCGCCGATACCGGCGCCGTCTGCCTGCCGCAGACGTAGCCCGCCCAACACGTGATTGGCTTCACACCCTCCTTCTCGGACCAACGGTTCACATCTTCCTGAACGTCACGCACCGCCTTAGCCGGATCTTCACCGGGAATGCTCTTGAACAGCAGTCCCTTCATCTCCGCCAGTGATGCGCGGCGCGCCAGATCGAAAGCATCTTGCTGGCCCTCGTGAGCGTGGCAGTGAATGTCGATGGCATCTTTGACTTTGATATGCGGCGGATGAATTGTGCCGGGCTTGTACTGGGTGCGCGCGGCGTAGGAAGTGACGCAGCGTTCATGGGTCGGCGTGGAAACAGTATTGGTGCTCATGGAATTACCCTCCGTTTTAGGGCCAATCGCCAGTCGAACCTTATGGATTTCCTTTTATCAGTCAGCCGGGGATTTTTAAAGGGATTTCTTGCTTGACGCTTCCTATTCATCTGGCTTATTTTCCGCCCAGCCTGAAGCGCAGATTTTAGCAGCGAATTTACGCCGGCAATGAGAGGAGCCAAATATGGTAATAAAGCGCGGTGGGATTAAGCATAACGCAGGCCACTTTCATTACCGCGAGCATCCGGAAGAGTTTGCCCGCAACGTGATCAATTTCATCACGGAATGGTAACGGCGCCGATGACTCTGCGTGCAGGAGGTCACCAATGAAGTCGACAACAATGAAAACTTATCTCGCGTTACTCACGTTTCTCGGCGCTGTTTTTCATATTCGTCCGGCGGTCGCGGTCGATAAACTCAACTTTATCTACACGGCGCGCGTGATGTCGCAGTCTTATCCATATATCGCTCAGGAGGCGGGACTTTTTAAAAAATATGATTTAGAC
>WNFV01009768.1_pt1 | contig 17727 bp, 23 predicted proteins | sample 5400101 | NCBI WGS metagenome assembly WNFV01 (sample SAMN13153361, study PRJNA577476) | soil metagenome | isolation source: 115 cm soil or saprolite under grassland replicate 1 | place: USA:California | collected 2016-06-15
CGGACCGGTGTCTACGAGCTGTCGGACGTCGAGCGGGCCGAGCTACAGGCCGCCGGCGCCGAGCTCCCCGAGGCGGCCAAGGAGGAGGTCACGGCGTAGCGTTTCCACCGCCCGGACTCAGATGGTCTGGGTGGCGCTCAACCCCTGCGGAAGGTCCGTGGGGGTTTTCTCCTGCATTGGAAACAAGTCGCCGTCGGTGCTTACGGTATGGGAGGATTCGGCGGTATCGTGCCCCATGATAAAATGCGCACACTTACCGAATGGAGAAGAGTGGCAACGACCGTTGAAGACGGCTTTAGGACATTCCACTCGCGACTTACGCCGACCTCGACCCAGATAGCGGCGGCTGCCACGCACCGCGAGTCAGTGAGTTCCGCGCTCGCAGCCAACATGACGCTGCACCGCTTCTTTCAGACGGGATCATTCAGCAATGGGACCGGCGTGCGGTCCTACGGCGATGTAGATTACTTCGCCAGCCTCGCCGACCGGCCCGGCTCGTCCACTACGGCGCTGAACAGGGTGCGCGACGTTCTGTCTGCCCGGTTTTGGCAGACACCGGTATACGTACCCGCCCCGCGGTGGTCGTGGAGTTTGGTCAAGGTCAAGATGGCTCCGAGAAATATGAGGTCGTACCTGCCTACCTCAAGTCAGGCTCAGGCGACAGGCGCGTGTACTACATCGCCGGCTCAGGCGGGAGTTGGATCGAGGCGGCACCGGACGCCCATCTGGCCTACGTACGAGCGGTCGACCAGAAGCACAGCGGGAAGGCGAAGCCCCTGGTGCGCTTCCTGAAGGCGTGGAAGTACTACCGCAATGTCCCGATCTCATCGTTCTATCTGGAGATGCGGGCTGCCGCGTACGCCAACAATGAGGAGAGGATCATCTATGGCATCGACATACAGCGCCTGCTGAACCGGCTCCATAATGTGAGGCTCGCTCCGATGAACGACCCAAAGGGTCTGGTGGGCCGCATCACTGCCTGTGAGACCCAGGCGCAAATGGATGATGCGTGGTCCAAGCTCGGCAGGGCCGTAACCCGTGCGAACAACGCCATCGCAGCAGAACAGGCGGACAGGATCAAGGACGCTTTCTACTGGTGGGACCTGGTCTTTGACGGTCACTTCCCGGCGTACGGATGAATGGCATGGATGACGCGACTTACACCCAGCAGCTGACCCGGGAGTGCCGGCGCCTGGAAGAAGACGTGCTCTATACCGAGAAAGGGCACTTCACGGCTGCGCGACGGCTGCGCATCGTGCACCTTGCTCTCGGCACCATTGCCACGGCCGGAGCTGTCATCGCCGGCGCACGAGCGTTCAGCTCGGGAGCTGGCTCCAAGTTCGCGGGTGTCGCAGGCCTCACGGCCGCCCTGGTAACCGCCATCTCGACCTTCGCTAAGCCGCAGGAGCTTGCCGAGAACCATCATCAGGTGGGGACGCGCTACGCCGCCCTGCGCGGTCGTTTGCGGCGCTTCCGCGAACTGACCCTTCTGCAAGACGAAGCTGAGCCGGGTGCGCATCAGGTCGCCCTTGAGGCCTTTGGCCGACCAGAAGGCGAAGCTGGACACGGCGGGCCCGAGCATCCCACGCTATGCATACCTGGGGGCCAAGCGAAGCGTCGAGGAGGGCGAGGCTACCTACAAACAAGATCGCGACAGTAGCCGAGCGGCATAGGGAGTAGGGGTTGGCGCAGCACTACGCCGAGGCCTTCGCGGTCCGCGATGGCTGCTTCCGCTTGATCGCTGATGCTGCTGGACGGCCGGAGCACTGCCTGGAGCCACCGGTATGGGTTGGAACCTTTGAAGATGGTGCGGGGCGCACTCACACCGTCCGAGCCTGTGACGGCCATCGCGGTGGGCTCATCAACGCCAGGCGCATCCAGGGATCCGAGGTAGGCGGCAAGAGGTAGATGGCCCCTCCCCAGAGGAGGGGAGAGGCCTGTCGTGAACCTTGGCGGTTCAGCTGTGAAGCTCCCATTCACCAAGCAATGGATCGCGCTGGTCGCCGGCGAGCTTCTTGGGACGGAAGAACACGCCGTAGGTGAAGTCGCCCACCGTCACCCCGATCAGGCACAGCTCCTCTCCCAGGCCTTCCCGCATGATGCGGCCACCCAGCCGGAGCATGTGACCGTAGACGGTTACGAGCGACTCCAGGGCCACCAGGTGCTCAGGACTGCCCTTGCCATACTCGAGACCGATGGCGGTTGCCCGGTCGTGCATGGCCGCGATGGTCTTGAGCGCTTCCGGGGTGATCTCCAGGTGACGATTACTCCCGTCGGTCATGTAACTCTCTCCTTCGGGTTCGGCTTCTTCGGGTTGCAGCTCGTCGACGGCACCGAGCGGCTTGCCGGCGGCGTCAATGGCGACGAACACCACGCCGGCGCAGCCCTGCCAGTGGGCAAGCTGGGCCTGTTGGAATGCGGCCGCGGTGTTGCGGCGTAATTCGGGATTCACCGGCTCGGGCCGGAAGCGCAGCCAGAAGAGCTGGCTACCGCAGTCGGTACCGACGACGACACGCCAGCGGGGTAGGGGAGGTGGGGTCATGGAAGACCACCTCCGCGCTACTCGGTGCGCGTACGGGAGTACGGCCCGCGATGGTGGGGCGCGAGCTCGTCGTCGGTGCCGGGGAGATCACGCGGCCCATGTTCGAACTGGCGCCAGTGAAAGGCGGCCTGCCGGTCGGTCGCTTGGTCGCGGTCCTCTTGGGTGGCGTACGCCGTCACCTCCAGGTCGCCCTCGACGTAGACGGCCAGGCCGTAGGAGCCTTGTCGGTCGTAGTGAGCGATGATGACCAGCGGCCAGGAGCCGAGGTCCCAACCGTCGCGACCCCAAGAGGGCACTTCATACCAGCCGCCACGCAGCGCCTCGATCCAGTCGTAGCCGGTGTTCCAGACGCTGGCGGGCAGCTCCGGCAGTACGGCCGGGATTGGCTGGAGACGGCCCGCCTCTAGTGCAGCCAGCACCTCGGCAGCGCCGGGGTACTTGGACTGCGCGAGGTTACGCAGGGCCTTGGCGCCGACGAAGCGCAGCACCTGCCGCGGGAACGGCATGCCGGCTTCCTCAGCCGTAATGCGGACGAGGGAGTCTGCGGCGTCGTGCTGGCGGAAGCCCTCGGGGTACCGCTCGCGGCAGCTGGAGCACGGGAACCTTGCGCAGTAGAGGACCGGGACGTGGTTGGTAGTCTCGCAGTAGGTTCGCTCGGAGTTGTGACGGTTCCACTTCGCCGGATCGTCCTCCGGCTCGACCACCTCGCCGATATGCACGCCGTGAATCCAGGGTTGGACTTCATGCGGCAGGCGATACCGGCAGACCACGAGCTGGCCGGCCTCAAAACCGTGAATCGCCAAGATTTACCTCCCCTCAGTATTGGAAATGGGGGACGGTCCTCTTATGCGCCAGGCGGGAGCAGTGATCAATGTGCAATATGCTCATGGTTGTCACAAATTAGTGCTCATGATCTAATGAGGGCAGTAATTGTGGCAACGTCATGAAGACCATTGAGGTTACCGACCAAACAAAGAAGAAGCTTGAGCAGATGGCGAGCCGTCGCAACCGCTCCGAGAGTGAAGTGCTCGATGAGCTTGTGGCAGGCCTGCCGGTGGGGAAGCGCCGCAGTCCGCGGGGGGTGCTCGAGGGCAAGGCAGACAACCTGCTTGCGGAGGCCGACTTTGAGGGCCTCCACCGGGACATGCTGAAGCGCTACGGATCAGACGCTGAGTGAGAGTCGTCGCGGACTCTCAGGCGATCCTTTGGTATCTAACCGCTCCACAGCGGTTGTCCGAGAAGGCGCTGCGTTGGCTAGACGACGCGGTGCAGGATGAAGGCATCACCGTGTCAGCCGTCAGCGTGCCGGAGCTCTGGATGGCGGCCACGCGCAAACGGGGCGCCAGAGCAGTACCGAGGACTGAGTATGAGCTCGTCAGGGATACGCTACTTGACCGCACATTTGCCATCGACATCGAATACTTGAGCCCGCTCCTCTGGCCTTACTTCGAGGAAGCATCCACACGCATCAAAGACCCCTTCGATGCGCTGATCGTGGCAACGGCTCTCGAGCTGAGTGCGCCATTGGTGAGCGCAGACGACGCGATCAACGGAGCCGACCTTGTCCAGGTGGTCTGGTAGAGATGAGGCCCTTCGACGCTACGACACGTGTCTCGCAACGACCTTCTCGGCCATAGCGTGGTACGACCGGTGAGGGGATCGGGTGGCGTCGGGATGGGTGGCTATGATGGAGCCCTTCCGCTTTGGATGGCGTCAGCTAGGGGCGAGTTATCGCAATGGCCTGGTTGTCATGGGAGGCATCGCCTCCTGCCCTCTACGAAGGAGCTCGGCTTGACTACCTGTCGCCCGAGGTCGCGGAGACCCTCCGAGCACTCTACGCCGACCTCGACTCCGAGCCAGGCCCGCCGTGGGCACTTCTCGTTGGGCGACTCTCAGGGGTACATGCAGCCTGGGCATTGGCGGTCCAGGCCAGCCGGCAGGGCTGGACGGCCGTCGCTCTTGCATATCCCAGCTTGCGCATCTATCCCGGAATGGGGCAGCCCGGCAATGAAGAGCACGAGTGGGTTGAGAAGGCGGCTACAGCTGATGTCTGCATTCTGTATGACCTGGATGATCCACCGCCGAACGCGAGGGCCGGCGATCCCGAGAGCGACTTCTCAGATGAGCTGGTCGACCTGCTGCTGGTCCGCCGGCGACGCCATGCCGGCCTCGCAGTCATTACCTCATACCCGCCGGAAGCCCGAGCGCGACAGCGGCTCGACGCCGTTCACCCTGGCCTGATTGAAAAGGTCCAGCGGTACCGGGGCCTTCAGGTCGTTCAGGTGCCCGGAGAGCCGCAGCTTCCATGGTCCACGGGCGAGATGGGCAGGGTTGAGTTGGAGCTTGAGACGGATGACCCCGCCCTTCTGGCATTGAGCCGCGACTACTGGGCGAGCGACGACGAGGGCGACTACCGCTTCACCGTCAAGGAGCTGGCGCAGCGTTACAACCTGGGCGTCCACGTCGTTGCCAAGACCGTGGCCGGGGCCTCCACGGCGCGACTCCGAGACCGGGTTTGTCCAAGCTGTGGGCTTGGTGAGATCGTGACCAGCAGGCAGGACCTCACCCAACGCCTGAGCTGGCGTCTGCCAGTGCGGGAGTGTGAATCCTGCGTCCAGGCGGAGCGAGAGTTGAAGGAGCTCGCCAAGCAAGAACGGTTCTTCATTACGGATTCTTCTCCGTTGAAAATTGAGGATCTCACTCTCGCTGATGCCACAACCCTACTAGCACTCCTACGTTCACAGACCGGTGAAACCTTGGCGCGTACCATCCCACTCGCCAATTGGGCCGAACCCTTCGCCCCAACGGACGACATCGGCACTGAGTGGTGCGCCGACTGTTCACCAATGGAGTAGTGCGAATCCATCCCGACTCGTCGATGGATGCCTTTGAATGGGAGGACAGTGACCCGGCCCGCTTCTACATCGAGCGCGTGAGCTACTACGTCGCCGGGTCTGGCAATACGGGCGAGCGTGCCCGGCGGGCCGTAGATGCCTTGACCGCGACCTGCCGGGATGGACCATGGCCTGAGAGCTGGGCGTCAGAGTGGCCAGAGGCATGGCGCGAGCTGGCCGCGCAGAGTGCGTGGCCTACTTGCTGCTGTGCCTTGGTGAGCACGACCTGCCGTTCAAGGCAGGGGAGAAGACTGTTGCGCTACTGGCAGACATGCTAGAGACCTTCTCAGTTGGCCAGGCGTACAACTTCATCTGGCGCGCCGCCCGGGACGCCGCCGCCTATATGGTTCGTGAGCGGGTGCCCGCTGCGCGTGCCGCCAATAGTGCTATCGGCAACATGCAGCGCAACATGGAGCGAGCCAGAGCCGAGGGCTGGCAGATGAAGCCGTACGGACGCGACCGGCGGTTACCGGTGTCGGCCGTCTCGCACACGTTCTTCACCGTGGCGATGCAGGTTCCAGACTTCATGTCAGCGCAACGCCGTGAAGTCACTCTGCCCAAGGCTGCCCTGGCGGTACCCGCACCCGACGCGGTAGAGGACGCCGTGCCTCCCGGAGGCGTCGTCGGTCCAGATGGCACCGTGTACGTCTCTCCGCAGCCGCAGCGCCGTGAGGTCACGATCAGCCGGAACGCCCCATGCCCGTGTGGCTCAGGGAAGAAGTTCAAGCGTTGCCACGGCGCTCCAAATACTCCCAGCTAGGGCTTTGCTTGCGAGGGCGGATCAACGAGACGTAGCAGAAGATCCGCAAGGAGGATGATCTCGCTCGCTTGAGTGGGGTCGTCGTAGTTCACCGGACGATGGCTGCTGGGGTTCTTGAATAGGCCAATGGCACCGGCATACAGATCCATTCGAGCCTGTCGCTCACCGGCATCGGCTGCGGCGTCCCTGAGCGGCCCTGTCTCGGGATGAAAGGCTCGTCGCATCAGCGGAACACCGATCGAAGAGGTGGGCTCGCCGGCCTTGTCGCGCACGACCACCTCGACTTCCTTGAGCGCAGCGAAGGCCGCCAGCTCGTACTCACCCAGCAGGAACTGTCGTCGCACCTTGGCTTCGAGGCGCGGGTGGAGATCCACGTCCAGGCGCTCCGCGGCATGCACAACCGCTGGGCCTTCCTTCAAGACCTGCTCTCCGCGGCGGGTTACAAAGATGGCCTCTGATGCACTCTGGCCGGGAGTTCGAGCGACCAGCCCCTTGGCGCGCAGCCAGCCCCATGCCTCGGCGCACCGACGCAACGCGACATCGCTGAAGCGAGCCTGTTGCTGCATCTTTAGATACCAGTTGTATTCGTTCCACTCGTGACTGTCACGCACGTCCCGCAGTATGCGCAGCCCCAGCTCGTCGACCGGAAGGGAGAGCACTTCTTTCTCTGAGAGGCCTGCCGATTGCCATGTCATTCGACGATCTCCTTTGTCCGACTCGAAGCGTATCAGGAAGGGGAATGATTTCCCATATGCGGCTAAGTGGTCAATTTGGACTTGCCTCCTACCATGAACCTGCCTGAAGCTCGACACCGAATCGCCTCTGATTCCCTCGGAATCGCCGCGCCGGAGGTCGCTGGACCTTGATCATCGAATGTGTCAGATGCGAAGCCTTGACAGACCACGAGGAGAAATCCGCGCTCAGACGGCCTTACGAAGGGTCCTCTCTGGAGACGGTATACACACTGCTGATGTGCCGAGCGTGCTCGGAAGTTGCGCTTGTCGCTCAAGATCGGTCTGGCGATGAAACGGTTGAGCCGTACCGACTGTACCCGCCGGTCGAGAAGCAACTTGGCTCTGATGTACCGAAGGAGCTGAGATCGTCCTATGAGGAAGCAGTAAAATGCTTCAAGGCCAAGGCCTACATCGCCGCGGCCGTCATGTGCAGGAAGACCCTGGAAGGGCTCTGCTACCTACATCAGGCAGACGGACGCAATCTGGCCACATCCCTCCGGAAGCTACATAGTGACGGCGTAATCGACCGGAGCCTCTACGATTGGGCGAACGCTCTGCGGATCACCGGAAACGAGGCGGCGCATGGAGTAACGTTTAGATTGGCCCGTCAAGACAGCAGGGATATCCTAGGGTTTACGGAGGCAATCCTAGACTACGTGTACACGTATAAGGCTCGGTTCGATGCCTTTATGGAAAGAAAGCGTAATGGGGGAGCCGGCTCGACTGGCTAACCGTCGCAGATTGGCTCTCCCAAGCCATTGGGTCGTAAAATCGTTAATGTGCGACGTCGGCTCGTGTCGCTCCCTGCCCTATGCACACTTCTCTTGGGGTAACCCCGGCTATTTCAGAAGACCCAAGTGCAGGTTGAGACAACATTTGATCGAAACATAGAACCAGACCAGCCATAAGGCCAAGAGGCCGTTGAGCACTAAGCCCACTTACGCTCAGTAGCTTGCAACTACCAAGTGCATAGACGGAAGGAGTGTGAGAACGAGAGACTTAGCATAAACAATGGTGCTAACAAGAAGTATGGCAGGAAGATATAAGCATTCCCTTTGCGCATCTTCCACGCAACCCAGTAGCACGGCAGTCACTGCAAGAAGGATGAAGAATATGGCAGAATTGTGATCTGGTTGGATCACAGTTTGTGGGTGGTTAGGGCAAGGGTTCCGCTGCTGAAGGAAGTCCGGCATACCGATTACCCCAAGCAGGAGAGTAATGCAGCCAAGCCCTATGGACAGCATGTTACCTAAATTTTCAGCCGATCAATATGGATTTTCATACCGCCAGTGTTAATATACCACAGGTTTGTATGACTATACTGTGTGAGATCCCACACCCTACTGTCAGATCTCAGTTATGTGATCCCCTCTCTATCGTGCGCATAGTTATGTGTACTTTCATTGAAGATTCCGCTACGCGTCAAAAATCTCCGGGCCTGCTGTTTGGGCCGAACAGTCCAAAGTGCCGGATGCCCATGATGAACAAACCATAACAAGCTAATAAGGCGAAAATTATTATCGCGAATACGACGAGGCCCTTCCCACTTTTCGGGAACATGATAGTCAGAAGCGCAAAGACGAGAAGGAGCGGGGCGAGTAAAAATTGTAGGAGTGTGACGTTCACTAATAGACCTGTGACAAAGAGCACTATTGCTAAAGTAACAAGTACTAATGGCACTTTCTGTGACAGAGTCTCGTGAGGGGATGGCTGTTTCATTCTTTAGTTTCCTCCAAGTTTATTAGCAATCAGGGTCGGACCAATAACTACTGGCAAGTCTCCGTTATGTGATCCACGCGCACCACGTCGTTCGTTGAGGCATTGGTCATGTAGGCGTAGAGGTCGATGTGGGTGTTGCCATCATGGCCGCTTGCGAGCGTGCGGGTGATGCTGACCTGCTGCCATGAGCCATTCGGCGTAAGGCCCGAGGATGTAGCTGTGCCCATTAGACCTCCTTGGGATGCGTTGTACTCACGGACACGGAGCTTGAGGGACCGACTGCCGCCGGCCGATGGACCCTTGAGCCAGGCCGTGGCCGTGCAGCTCGTAGCGCTACTCGACACCTCACCGGTGTCCCGGGCGTCCGGGGAGTCGTTCATGCTCATGGTGCCGGAGTTGGCCGCCACCAGCTTGAAGCTGTAGAGGCCGTCGTGTGCATCAGCCGTGTCCGAGGTCAGCGTCGGGTTGGCACTGTCCGCGGCTGCCCAGTACTGGGTGCCATACGGTGCCTCGCCGCCGCAGTTCTCAACGGCGTCAGCATTCAGGCCGTTGACAAGATTCTGGTAACCACAGTCCTCGGTTGAGGCGTAGCCGTACTCGTGGATATCGTCAAGGTAGAACACGTCGCCTGAGCTCGCGCCGGGAGTGTCGAAGTTGAGATCGACACTATACCCTGGAAAAACATGGAGGGCCTTCGTGACGAAGTGGTCCCAGTTGCCGTCTAGAGTGAATGACTGGTACAGCTCGTTATTCCCACCTGGTAAGTACTGACGCAGTTTCACTCGGATTGTCTTGCCGGACGGCCCCTTGGCCCAGAAGTCAACCGGGTCGATGCCCACTGCGCTGCTAGTATTTGCATCGATCAGATTAGGCGAGTCCGTCACGTCGGACGTGTATGCAAGCGTCATCGCGTTGCTGCCGGAGTGCGCCACTGTACTGACACTTGGCGTAGCGTTTGGGGTCGTGTCGTTCCAACCACCGGCGCTCCCGGACTCGAAGCTGCCGTTCGTAGCATAGTCAGTGCCACCTTCCGCCCACCCCGTGCCGTTAAGCGCGGAATCGGCCACGACTGCAATCCTGGACTGGCCATCGGCTGACGCGTGTGGATAGCCATAGAACCGCGTGAGCTGTAGGTACCCATTGGCCACCGGGTCTTTCCCAAGACCACTATCTTTCGTTAGGTCGAGATACTGGGTATTGTCTCCTGTAACGGCCTCGTGGGCGTCATTCAGCTTATCGATGACGCTTCTCGACCCTTTCCAACTCCCTGAGTCGAAGGAGCAATCGTTGGAGGCGGAAGCACTATCATCGTAGTCCGCTATGTATGGGTATCCGACATTGAGAACTCGGCTACCGGGCGCGAGACGGGCGGAGAGATCGGCAACTCCCTGCAGGTTCGCCTGGATGTCATCACTGAGTGCACCACTGTTAGCCGTCAGTTCGCCATACAGCGTATTGCTATCAGGGCAATCAGCTGATGGATTGCTGGTGGCAACATCCCAGGGTGCAACACTTTGCCCCACGGTGATACTTAAATGATTGGAGTACCAGTCCTCAAACTTACTGGCCCATGATGGGTTACTAACATCATCGGCGCCACCGGTCATGCTGACGACGTTCCATGAGTCGTATCGTGGATACAGAGCTCCTCTCAGCTGGGCGGCTTGATTATCGCCAGTTGCCCAATCGTCGGTTCCGGGCGTCGTATCGTTATGCCCGTACTGCGAACTTGCCATGCCACTCATTGCCACATCGTCTCGAATAAGTGACCATGCCGACGGGACGTGTTGTGCGTTATTGAAGTTAATCACAGCCGGGCTTACCCACGAGAAGTCAGGATCGAACTTCGTATAGTGAGGGCCGCCGTCAACATCACATGCTATGTTTGCTTCGCGATAGTAGTCGCTCAGGGTTGGTGAGGTCGGTGGACGTTTGCACATGCGAGGAGCAAGTGCTATCGGGGGCTGAGCCGATGCCCACGGTTGACCAGCAGTACTGAAACTCCTTCACGCCCGAGCTCGACAGGCCGATCGTGACCTGGCGCGTGTATGGGGCGTCGGAGGGGCTGGGCGCACTGATGCAGATGGTTGTAGTGCTGCAATACGTTGGGGGCCAGGCATTCTGCACGAACGACGGGTAGACGTCAACGGTAGTGCAGCCCGCGCCGTCGGTCACTTGCGTGGGGGTTCCGCCGCTCGAGCTGATGGTGAATACTCGCTTGATGGCGCACGTATTGTTGGGATCGTTGGGGTCGATCCGGACAACATTATTGGCATAGGCCAAGGTATTCCCGTCCCTGGAAACCCCCATTACCCTCGGGTCCCCGCCAGGGCCATCTACACTCAGATGGGTGCGAGTGGGCGTACCCGACGCGAACTTGCTGCTGGACTCGTAGTAGTAAACGCCGTAGTCTTGTGTACTTGCGAAATAGATGCGCTGCCCATCCGGGGACCACGACGGGTACATATCGCCATAGCCACTGTCTGACCCGGCAAGTAGATGTTTGCTGGCCCCGTCCGCCGCGTCCATAATGTAAAGCTGGTTCTCACCGGTACTTGTGTTGAGGCCGGTATACACGATGTGCGCACCATCAGGCGACCAGAAAGGGTCGAACTCATCGCCGCCACTCGTTAGCTGTACATCACTCCTACCAGTAGTGTCGTAGCTCCAGATGCCCGATTCACTCGCGGCATCGCTATCCTTTACGTATGCGATGTGCTGACCATCTGGCGACCAACGTGGTGAGTTGTCAAAAGGCGTATATGCCGGCGTCCGACTCGAATCGTAGGTTGGTATATGAATATAATCCTCGCCCGAGCCATCAGAGTTTTTAATCATAAGCACATTTCTAGGATAGAGCTCAGGATGGCTCTGTACCGGACGCAAACCGATAAACGCGATTTGTGAGCCGTCGGACGATATCGCGGGCTCATCGTCGGTCAAGTCCGAATTAAGCCCGGTGCTCAAGTCCGTCACCGTGCCGCCTGACGAGCGCATAATGTGGTCCATGCCAGTGGACTGCTGCCTAGTAAAGATAACGTCGCCAGTAGCCACGTCTGCGTGAGCAGGCTGCGGTATCAAGCTCAGCGCGGGCATGACTTGCGAAACGACGGTTAGGGCCGTGGCGAACCATAGCCGTGCCTGCCTAAAAAACTGCCCTAATACGGCCCGATGAGTAGACACAGCACACGCCTCCTAATTGCTTGAGCCAAGCATATTGGGAAACGTAAGCAAATAGCAATAGGCTAATGCTTGTTTAGGGCTTGAGCGGTGTTGCCGATGCTGTAGGACTTGGGGTTGTGGCAACGGCCTTAACGTTGAGACGCCACTTGCACTGAGACCTCACGTTAAAGAAGTGCGTACCGCTTTTGTGGTAGTGCTGCACGCCGCCACCACTTCGCCCTGACTGGATTACAGGAGGTGTCTCCGCAGAAGCGTGGCCGGCGCCATCATAGACCGAAACAATGAACACGCCCTGACCATGCTTAGAGCAGTCATAGGACCACTCGAGATCCCAGTCTTGGCCTTCGGCAGTAGCGAATCTCTTGGACTCGTCGCCTACTGCAGTACTTTGCAGAGTAAGGGGCTTCTGCTGCGTTACTGCGACCGGCGTTGGCGTTGGAGTGCGGGTTGCTGGGCGGGCTTTCTGTGAGGATGACGCGCTACGGTGCTGATTGGCAAGCGCGAGGGCCGCAATGCCAACGAGGCTTATGACAATCAGGACGGCAGCAATAAGCTTCGTCCTAGTAAACCATTTTGGACCGCCATCCTTGTGGCTTCGGTTACCTTCCATCTTGAGCCCTTGCTAATCTGCTGACGCTACCATATCAATATCGGAAGAATAAGGCGATCCAGCCGTTCGATAAGTGCTCTTGCTTGTGTACGGGCTTTGTTCGCTATATGCTCCGCTCGGAGTGCCTATGATTAAGCGCGTCCATGAGCAAGTCAGCGTCATTGCGTCATACGACTCCGCCACCGGCCTTACCAACCCGCGGCGGATGCGCTGGAACGGCCGGGTGTACGCCATTACCCGTGTCACTTCGCGCTATACGCAGCGCAGTGGCCGCCGGCTCTACCACTTCTTTGATGGCTATGCGGGGCGCCTGCAGCTCACGCTCAAGCACGACTCCGAGAGTCTCGGCTGGACGCTCGAGGAGATGGACGATGGTTGGAGCCGTCCCCTCTCCCCTACTCCGCCCGGCGACTGGCAATCGCCGCACTACTGCTGATACACGCGGTCGATCAGGTCAGAGCAACGCTTGAGTCTTCTAAAGGCCCTACCCCTGGATGCTGAACTCCTCGCCGCGCAGGCGGACGGCTTTTCGTATCGTTGGCTGTTCGATATCAGCGGCTACGGAATCATCCCAGAAGTCCCCCAGTAGGGGTGGACGGTCACCAAACAGGACTTCATAGCTGAGCATCGTGGCAGGGTTGGCACCTACCTCCTCATACGTCTTGGCTTCTATGTAGACGCAGGGCACGTCGTTGATCCTCGCACGAAGGAGGGCCGCCGCACGATGGTAGCCGTCGCGGAGAAAATCGCGGTCGTTGTAACGAGCGACCTGTAGAAAGTTAGTTCCCATCGAGACTAGAAAGGTAATGGCAAGCATCGATATCGGCTGCATCCCCTCTGCTGGAGCAACTTGCGCCGGTTGGACCTGCGTGGCGGCTATCCGCAGATTAGGATTCAGCGACGATACGGTATATCCCTTTTGGTCGACGTCGGTCACAAGGCCTTGTGGTGGAACAGGTTGCTCCCTGGGTAGGCAGAACTCAGCGAGCTTGCCAGGATCATCTACCACCGGCTGGATGCGCTCGTCTAACCCATCAACGGTAATTGTCTTCTGGAACGCAAGGACGCGGCGCAGGTCGACGATTTTCAAGCTCCAGCTAAGAGGAGCGAAAGCGGTCTGCAGCAACGGGTTCTGTGCGAGGCCATCAAGATCAATATGTGGCTGGTCGCTATCTAATGTACTGGGACCCGGGGTGAATTGAGGCCTCTCTCCTACAGCAGCCTTCTTCGACTCAAACAGGCCTTCCACGTGCGTTAGATCCTCGCCAGGCGCAGGGCTCCGTCCAAGTAGTAGCCGAATGGCTTCATCGTGAGGGACCCAGCCGATAAGGGCTCGCATCTGCCGCTGGGCAATGGGCTCGCCCTGAACCAGTACAGTCGGTTCTTTTGTGGTCATTGTCCTCTCCGCTTCTTATCCCTGGTGTTCTGGCGACTCGCCAGCTGGCGGCGGCTGGCCGAACCGGCGCTCCAGGCGCTGGAAGCGTTGGTAGACGGCCTCCCAGTTGCGCTCCCCAAGCTCCCGCCCGATGGCGGGCCACGACAGCTCGGCGGCGCGCATCTCACGGATGAGCTCGTACTGGGCACGGTCGAGTTCGGCCTGGGACTGCTTGAGCTGGCTTGCTGCCTCACGCCACTGACGCCGGCGGGCCGCTCGTTCTGCCCGTCGCATCAGCTCACGCGCCTCATCGAGGGCGGATCGGAAGCGTTCCAGCAGTTCCCCCCTGGTCCTGGGGAGCGCCATGACGTTGTTGGGTGCTCGCGTAGCGCACATCCTTCCATGGCTCTGGCCTCGCTGTCCGAGATGCAAGTGCAGGATGCATGTGCACATTGGGGCTTGATCGGGAGGTGCCGGACGTCTAGCTTATAACGCGACCTTCAAGGTTTGTGGCCGCTGAGCAGGTCACCTTCTTCCAGTGAGGGGCGATGCCGCCGTGATGTTCCTGCCTGCCACCCTTCCCGACCTGCCGGCGACCATGCCGGATCCGAGCCTCGTCGACCTGGTGCTTCGCCATGACGAGCTGTCGCTCGGAGCCAAGGCGGTCATCGTCTACGTGCTGGTCCAACCCCGGCACGAGGTGATCCGGCGGACTGAACTTGAGCGACTGGGCGGGGATGCCGTCCGAGGACAGCTCGACGGCCTGCTGCACGAACTGGTCGCCGCCCACTGGCTCATGCCCGTGCCGGCTGGGGAGCGCCCCTGCTGCGCCGATGGCTTCCTGCTGCGGGAGGACGCCGACGCCTGAGGCGTGGCGCTGTCCGGTGGACTCGTGAGGTGCCAGCGATGTTGACGAAACGGTGCTGCGACTGCCGTCAGGCCAAGCGGGTCGAGATGTTCGACATCGACCGCAAGCGAAGTGAAGGGCGTTCCTCGCAGTGCAGCAACCGGGCACTGGCGGCGTTGGCCGAGCGATACCCGGACGAGTACGAGCACTACCGGGAGAAGGCTCGTATCGAGCTGGCACCAGATAGTGCCGGAGCTGAGGTCTGGCACCGAGCCCGCACCTTGGCACTGGCCGAGGTCGCCCGTCGTCATCCGGACGACTGGCACTGGAGGTTCCAGCAGGTCTGCAGGGCCCACCCTGACTGGACTCATGGTCGGCGGTTCTTCGTAGCTACGCAGCAGTACCGTCGCGCCCACCGAGACGAACTTATCGAGCTGATGGCCGTCTTTGCCGACGCCAAGCCAGCCGGTGCCAGGCTGGTCTACAAGATCTACCGCCGCGCTCAGCGGCTGTTGCAGCTCGCCCACCCCGAGGAGTTCGAAACCTTGTATGCGGCCGAGCGGGCCAAGATCGGGAACCCCATGAAGATCGCCGCCTACTCAAGGCCCTAAAAGACGTGCCGCCGGCTCCGCGCCCCAGATGGGCGGGTCTGCGAACAGGACTCCCGCCGGGGCCGGCGGTACTTCCTCTTGATCAGGAGGGACCTGCGTTGAGAATCCCGGCTGGCTGGCTGACAGGCACACAGCAGGCAGCCTCTGACTGTGCCTGGAGGGAGTGCGGCCGGCCGGCCGGGGTTGACGTCCTGTTGATCATTCCTGGTGAACCCGAGCGCGCACCCATCCGGCTCGGCGGCTACTGCGTCGGGCATGCTGTGATCAGGGGCATCGAGGCGCAGACGTGCGATGGCAGGCGGTCGTGGTACGTGGCGTGCTCGGTCGGCAGCCGCTCATAAGCCTCAACCAGCGAACCCTTCGGCTGGCCGCCGGGGCGCCGAACTGACTGCACCGGCCTCCAGCGATTCCGACGAAATCAAGTCGGTCGAGGCTCGTCCGTTGATTGTCTGCTTCCGGTCCGCCGGGCGTCGCACGCTCACCTGTTCTCTGACGGTGGTATCGGCGCCGTCGGCAGGAGCGACATGGCCGGGGACACCACGGACTTTGACTTCGACGCCTGGGTGCGGGAGTCACGCGCGGCTCAGGGCCTCCCGCCCACCATCGAGGACGAGACGATCATTACTCGCGTGCTCATCCTGGCTGGATTGCTGGATCGTCCCGCCAAATCGCCTGGATCTTCGACGGGTCGAACCTCGGGCTCGGTTGAGGGTGAACAACCACTCTAACCAGAATCGCCTTCACGATGGCGCGGCGGCGCTCGATGGAGAGATCGGGCCAGACCTCACGCAGGTTCCGCGGCACGTGCATCATGATCTGCCGTCCCCGCTTGCGGTTGATCCAGTTCCGGGTATCTTCCATACGGCGCTCAATCTCGGCGCGGTTGCGCTTGTAGGCGGTCTCGGAGATGAGCTCTTGAGCCATCTTGTCTTCCAGCCGGTCGAGCAGCCCCTGATCCCGGGCCAACTGTTCGTACAGAGCGGCCATGGGGTCATCTTCTTCTTGGGCGGCCAGACGATTCCATAGGTTTCCTTCGACCGCCCTGAAGATGGCCTCCTCTATCAGTTGCTCCATCGGTTCAGCCTGCCGGCTGATCTTGAAGCAACCGTCTTTCTTGGTGTTAGGCAGACAGGAGTAGACCCGGACCCCGCGAACCTTGCGGACGCGCAGGATATTGCCGCACAGAGCACAGTAGGCAAGCCCGGACAGGAGATGCTTCGGTACGCCGCCACGGTGGTACTTGTAGCGGGCCGGGTCTTCGAGAATCGCCTTGACCGCTTCCCACTCCTCGAGTGAGATGATGGGCTCCCAATCGCCCTTGACGAGCTTGCCGCCATACTCGCGCATCCCAACCAGGCGGGCGGAGAGCAAGCAGCGCCGCAGATTCACATTCCGCCAGGGGTTGCCGTAGGGTGTACGAATCTTGCGCTTCTCCCAATCCATGGCGATCCCGCGCAGGGAATCACCCGCAATGAGACGGCGGACCGCCTCCTGGATCAGCGCCCGCTCACGAGCGGCCTGTTCTTCAGTGACGGACTTACTCGATTCACCGAAGGCCCGGCGGCCGCTCTTGTCGCGTATGCCCTTCTCAATGCGCTCTTGGTGCCAGCGTCTTACTCGCCTCGACAGCCGATCAACCTCGGCTTCGGCCATCGCCGCCTTCATGTAGAGCATGATGCGTTGCTCAGGCTCCGACAGGTCGAACTCGCCGCCGGCTGAGGCAATCCGGGTGACCCCGGCCGCATCACAGACTCTCAGGAACTCGGCCAGCTCGATGACTTGGCGGTACAGCCGGTCTTCCATCCAGATGACCACCGCATCAAGCCGACCAGCTTCAATATCGGATAGGAGGCGGCGGTAATCGTCACGGTTCTTCTTCTTGCTATATTTCGACGCGCCTCGGTCGTTGTCTACGTAGTATTCGACAACGGTCCAACCGTGGCGCTCGGCAATCTTAAGGCAGTCTAGTTTCTGCCGCTCGACACCTAAGCGCTTGTCCTCGGGGTCGAAGGAGATGCGGGTGTAGACTCCGCAACGGATTACCAGGTTTGGTGTCAACGTGCATCACCGCCTCGGGTGGGGGAGCCGCACCCGTACAGTCTTTGGATCGACATCTCCGGTTTGGGAGGCTAGTTCTAAAGCGCGCCGCTGCAAGCCCTCCCAGTGCGCCTCGTCGCCTACTAGATCGCGGTCATCCTCAAACTCGCCGGTCGTGAACTTCCCATCTACCATTGCGTGCCAGATGTACCGCATGTGCCGACCTCACTCGGGGGAGGAACAGGTGTTCGAATCCTACGACAACGGACCATCGTTCTGGAACCCCAAGACGGAGACCGCGAGCCGGGACGAGCTCGCCGCCCTCCAGCTCGTCAAGCTGCGCCGCCTGTGCGAGTGGGCCGCGGCGCGCAGCCCCTGGTACCGCGAGTCGTTCCGCCAGGCCGGCTTCGCGCCC
>WNFV01006244.1_pt1 | contig 17723 bp, 14 predicted proteins | sample 5400101 | NCBI WGS metagenome assembly WNFV01 (sample SAMN13153361, study PRJNA577476) | soil metagenome | isolation source: 115 cm soil or saprolite under grassland replicate 1 | place: USA:California | collected 2016-06-15
CTCGGCCTCGCCGTCCTCTTCCAGATCGAGGTGTGGACGATCGATCCCTCGCACCCGCCCGGCGACGTCGGAAGCGACGTCTACTCGTCGGCTGAACGAGCAGTCGCGGCCGCAGCCGGCCTCGTCCTCACACTCTCCCTCGCCTGGCGGCGGCGGGCTCCGCTCGCCGTCCTCGCGGTTGCGATCGCCACGGCGGTTGTCGCGGACTTCGTGGCCGCACTCGACGCCGCGACCACCCCGGCCATCGCCGTCGTCGTCGCTGTCTACTCGGTCGGAACGCACACGGAGCGACTCCGCGCGTGGATCGGAGTAGCGGGCGTCGCCGCGCTGTTCGGCGTCCTCATCGGCCAGCAGTTCTCGCTCGGGGACGTCCTCTTCATTGCCATGATCGTGGGGGGTGCCTGGCTGGCCGGGCGGGCGATGCGCTACCGGCGTGAGCGCGAGCACGCGCTCGAGCGGCTCACTGTCGACCTCGAGCGCGAGCGAGAGGAGAAGGCGCGCGCGGCCGTCGCCGAGGAGCGCGTCCGGATCGCGCGCGAGCTCCACGACGTCGTCGCCCACGCGATCAGCGTCATCGTCCTCCAGGCTCGTGGCGGACGGCGCTCGCTCGCGACCGATCCAGGAGAGACGCGCGAAGCCCTGGACACGATCGAGGCGAAGGGAAGCGAAGCGCTCGCCGAGATGCGGCGGCTGCTCGGGATGCTGCGCAGGGACGACGAGGAGATCGCGCTCACCCCGCAGCCGAGCCTCAAGTACTTGGACGCCCTCACGGCCCAGGTGACCGAGGCGGGGCTCTCGGTCGATCTCGCCGTCGAGGGCGAGCCGATCGAGCTGCCGCCGGGAGTCGATCTCTCGGCGTACCGGATCGTCCAGGAGGCGCTCACGAACGCCCTCAAGCACGCAGGCCCCGCGAGGGCCCGGATCGTCGTCCGCTACCGCGAGAACGACCTCGAGCTCGAGATCGCCGACACGGGCCTCGGGGCGGGCGCGAGCGACGGGGAAGGACACGGTCTCGTGGGCATGCGCGAGCGCGTCTCGCTCTATGGCGGCAGGATCGAGGCCGGCCCGCGCGAGGGGGCGGCTTCGCCGTCAGGGCGCGCTTACCCCTCGGCTCAGACCGCTCGTGAGCATACGGATCCTGCTCGCTGACGACGAGCGCCTCGTCCGGGCCGGGTTCCGCATGATCCTCAAAGCCGAGTTCGACCTCGAGGTGGTCGGTGAGGCGGCTGACGGGCTCGAGGCGGTCGAAGGGGCGACGAAGCTTCACCCAGATGTCGTCCTCATGGACATCCGCATGCCCGACCTCGACGGTCTCGAGGCGACGCGTCGCATCCTGGCCGGCCCGGACCCTCGCCCGCGCGTGATCGTCTTGACGACGTTCGACCTCGACGAGTACGTCTACGAGGCGCTTCGGGTCGGCGCGAGTGGGTTCCTCCTCAAGGACGCGCCGGAGGATCAGCTGGTGGCTGCAATTCGCGTGGCGGCGGACGGCGGGTCGATGTTCGCCCCGTCCGTCACTCGCCGACTCGTGGAGGAGTTCGCCCGCAGATCCTCTCGGAGGGAGGCCCCGCCGGGGCTCGCGGAGCTCACCCCACGCGAGCTCGAGGTGCTCCGGCTCATCGCCGGCGGACTGTCAAACCACGAGATCGCCGCGAAGCTTGTGGTTAGCGAGCACACCGCCAAGACGCACGTCGCGCACATTCTCCAGAAGCTCAATCTGCGCGATCGCGTGCAGGCCGTTGTCCTCGCCTACGAGACGGAACTCGTCGTCCCAGGCACGACCGGGCGTCGCGAGTCGGCGACCTCCTAAGTCAAGTTAGGCTGTCACCCCGCGCCGCAAGCTTTGCGGCCGTGATAGATGCATCGCCAACGTTCCAGCCCCTCGCGGGAGTTCGGCTGCTCGTTCTCCACGGAGAGCCGTATTTCCACGCCCGCTACGCAGGCCATCGAAGCGGCAATGGCACGCTGAGCCGGTCGGGCCGCGAGCGACCCGCCCGGCTCAGCGCAAGGCTCAGTACGGAACGACTGCCGTGAAGATGTCTTGGTCGACTGGTGCCTCGGGTCGGATGTTCCGGTTGTCTGCCCAGACCGGATGCACCCCGAGGCCGTTCGCAGCCACACCGTTGTAGTCGCCGAGGAAAGGCACCGTCCCGCCGCCCGCGATGCCGATGTTCGGGTCGAAGGGCGTGCCGGTTACCCGCACGTTCGGCATGAATGTGACGCCGCCGTCGGTCGAGCGGGCATCGTAGACGTCGAGCAGCTTCGCCTCCGGATCGTTTCGGCTGTCGTAGAAGACCACGTCCAAGCTGCCGCCAAAGACCGTGATCGCCGGAAAGATCTGGTGGTTCTTCGCAACGTCGTTCACGCGAATCGGCGACGACCAGCTCGTTCCGCCGCTGACGGAGCGCGTGAGGAGGACGTCCGCGTCTCCGCTGCGGAAATCCGCCCAGGCGATGTAGATGCCGCCGGTGCCCTGGTCGACGGCCATGCGCGGGAAGCTGTCGAGCCGGTAGCCGTTGCCCGGCAGAGGCTCGGGAACAGGGACGATCGAGGCGATTGGCCTCTCCGGCTCGAACGTCTGACCGCAGTCGAGCGACCGCGTGAAGAGAATCCGGTCCTTGTGGAAGTCCTCCCAGGCGACGTAGACCTCGCCGGTCGGGCCCACCGCGATGGTCGCTCCCTGGTTCTGAACGTTCGGCGGGTGACTGAGGTTCAAGAGGGGGGAAAAGGTGTGCCCGCCGTCGGTGGAGCGCTGGAAGACGATCTTCGTTCCGAAGCTCCCGTTGAAGAAAGCCCACGGGATGTAGACATTGCCGTCGCAGTCTCCACCCGTGTCATCGACCGCGATCCATTCCTTGTCTGTGATTCGGGAGGACCCCGGTCCTCCCTCGAGCGGGCTCGCGGTCCGATGACCCGTGAAGACCGTCGAGGTGAACTCGTAGGTAGCCCCGAAGTTGGAGTAGACGGAGAGCACGACCCAGCCCGCGAACCCTGTCGTCTCGGGGTTGAACGCGAGCCAGGCGAGGTAGACCCTCCCCTCACTGTCGCTCGTGATCACGGGGTCGCTCCCGATCATCCAGCCGACCAGATGCGCCGGCGAGGCCTCGCCCTCGGGCGACGTGTCGCCCGGGAAGCCGGGCACGAGCGCGTTCGTCCAGTGCTCGCCGCCGTCGGTCGAGCGGTAGTAGCCCGGCCATGAGAACCCTGTCGGAAGGCGAAGGTCGCGGGCGGTGGCGACGAGGATATTGTCATGGTTCGCGAACGCCGCGATCGTGGTTTCGTTCTGCGCCTTGGGGCTGTCGTCATCGAGGGTGACAAGCACGATGCTCCCCGCGGCCTGCGCCCACAGCGGAACTGTCAGCACCGCCAGCGCAAGGACCCAGACCAGGATCGACAGCCTCGTGCGACGTGCGCTCCTCCGACCCCCAGTGACCGAGCCCCTTTGCTCATGCACTCGCCCTTTCATCGTCCTCCTTTCTGCCAGTCGAGGCCCGGCTGCGCTGCAACGAACGCACGAGAATCCGAACGGGATGCCGCCGCGTGTGCGCGGCTACTGCTGCAGAGCGCAGCTCAGCCTCCTCCCCCTGTCTGCGATGCAAGTCTCCACCCGACCCAGACGACTGTCAAGCGCTCGAGCCCACCGCCCGCGTGTACACCGGATTCGTCGACGAAGCCCCGCCGGGCGGGCTCGGCAAGATCGAGCACGAGGCCGCGCCGCTGTCAGCGCGCGAGCGCTCAGACGCCGAGGCGTACGAGCTGCATGCGGCGTCGTCGCTGCTCAACGCCGACGAAGTCCTACCGCAGCGGCTCGACCGGCGGCCACCCCCGTCCCGGCGCCGCCGATCGAGGACTCGAGCACGTACTCCGCCGCCGCGGTTCTACGCGCGAGTTCTCATCCGAGCGAATCGCGCGACGAGCTCGCCCTCGATCCAGGCGTCTCCCGGTACCGGCGGCGGGACACGTTCGAGCTCGTCCGCGCGGGCAAACTGCGTCGCCTGGCCAGCTACCTCGTGCTCGAGCAGGAGCTCGGCGAAAAGAGCAGCGGCGCTGACTCTCGTGCTCGCCGACCTGGAGCGTGTGCTCCACGGCCTAGGCAAACCGCGGCTACCGCGCCGCGCAGCTGAAGGCAGGCATCCGCCTCGGCCGCATCTACCTCGCCGCAACGGGCGCGCGGCTGAGGCGCGTCTGGATCGACGTTCTACGACGAGGACGTCAACCGCGAGCTCGCGACCGAGGCCGACCCGATGGCCGCCGCGGCCGTCGGCCGCCGCTAGCCACGGCTACGCGAGGATGAACCGTTCGTGCGGAACCGCTTCTGAGCGGCTTCGCTGAGTGGAGCTAGCCGGACTCGAACCGGCGACCTCCTGGGTGCAATCCAGGCGAAAACCGTTAGCACCGCTTGCTGTGCTTTGCCGTTTCGCCGAACGATACGGCTTTGGAAGCTGCCGGCTTTGCCAGCGTTTGCGTCCGTTTGCCGCGGCTAGTTGACCAGAAGTTGACCACCGCGGCCACGTCCGGCGCGGCTGCGGGTTCGGCCCGGAGGGCCTGGCCAAGCGCCGGCTGAGCCGAGGTTCCGGTCACGAGGATGCGCCCCGCCGCGGAGCGACTGCGTTGAGGACGTCCCGCGACAAGGAGGGCAAGGTTCTGCTCGACCTCCCGCGCGCACCGCTGCCGCCTGCGGACATGCCGGGGCCCGCCCGCCTCTCGCCGACCTGGGACGCGACGCTGCTCGTCCGCGCGCTGCGGACGCAGGTCCTCCTGGAGCCCTTCCGTCCCTCGTCTTCGACTCCAAGCCTCCGCACTCGGCTCGACGGTCCTGGTCGACGGCGCCTCGGGGGAAACGGCACGTCAAACGGACCGGGAAGGGCGATGCTCGTCCTCGAGCCGTTCGAGCAGCTACTGAATCGGGCGCCGCTCATCGACTCGATCTCGGCAACCACCGGGCTGTATCAGCGGTCGCCGTCCGAACATCCGGCCTGATCGGGGCCGCCATTCGGCGGCCCCGATCGTCGTCCTGCCGGTCTTCGTGTTATCTGATGACGATGCTCCCCTCGGCAATCGCCTGGGGGTCGGCGCCGTCCCCCTCGCCCATCTTGTTGTCATACACGACCTTGCCGGTGGTCTTGTCCCAGATCTTGATCCGGAACTTGTCCACCCCGCCGCCGCCGCTGACGTCGCCGTCGACCATCGTCAGCAGGAAGCCGTAGTTGCCGGCGTTGTTGATCTGCCCGGTTCCCTTGAACTGGGCCCGGGCTCCGGATACCACCAGCCAGTCGTAGTCGCGGCTGGCGAAGTTGAGGTCGGCCAGGTTGAAGCGGAAGGCAGCGTGCCCGTCCGGCTTGGTCGCCCCCGGCTTGTATTTCGACTGGAAGCCGAAGGTCGCCTCGCCGGTGAGCGTCGGGTCTGCGGCATAGGCGCCCGGCGGCGAGATGATCGTCCCGCGGCCGCGCACGCCCGGCCCGTTCGGGTCGTAGACGACGAGGAACTGGAACAGGGATTGCGCCGCGCCGCCGTCGTCGTCGGTGACGGTGAGTCCAATCGTGTAGACCCCGGGGGCGGTGTAGGTATGGCTGCCGCTCGCCGAACCCGACCCGCCGCTCTCCGTGACCATCCCTGCGGAGCTCGTCCCGTCGCCCCAGTCCCAGGCAGCTGTGTGCGTGTCGAGCGTGCTCGGGTCGGTGAAGCTCGCGCTCGCGTTCACGGTCGTCTTGACGGCGACCGGATCGGGCGGGGCCGTGATCTCGCCCACCGTCGGCGCCACGTTCTCGACCACGACCGTCCCGCCGTAGGTCGAGGCGCCGTCGTCTTTGTCGAGGACGCGGCCCTTCACCGGGAAGCTCCCGTTGTCTCCGAAGCTGCAGCCCACCGACGCGCTGGCGCCTGCCGCCGCATAGGACGAGGCCAGCGAGGACGTGAGGCCGTCGCATGCGAACGAGTAACGGAACCCGGCGGCGCTGTCCGCTGCACTGGGATCGGAGGGGTTGCTCAACGAGAGCGTCGACGTCCCGCCCTCCGCGATCGGGCTTTCCGCGGCGAAGGTGGCGCTCGGCGCCACGTTCTCGATCGTGACGAGGGCAGTGTCGGAGCCGGAGGCCCCGTCGTCGTCCGTCACGGTGACGGTCACCGTGTAGGAGCCGTCGTCGTCGTAGGCGTGTTGCAGGTTGAAGCTGCCCCCGCTCAGCGCGAGCGGTTGCGCGCCGAAGCCGTCGCCGTAGTCCACCTCGCCGACCAGCTCGACGAGTCCGGGTCGGTGAAGGAGCCGGAGCTCGAGAAGGTCCCACCTTCGGGGACCGACGCGTCAGGGCCGGCGTCGACGACGGGCGGCTCGTTCGTTGGAGCCGGAGGCAACGGCAGCTCGTGGACGTAGACGTCGAAGTCGCCGTTCGTGTCGCCGGCGACGAGGACGCCGGCGGTGTCAAACGCGACCATGCTCCCGTCCGCCGCGAGCGCGGGCGGCTCCGAGCCGAACAGCTCGTTCGAACCGTCGCTCCCGAGGCTCGCCTGGTGGATCGTTCCGGCGGCGCGATCGCGGACGTAGACGTCCTGCGCCGTGTCGTTGTCGCTCGGGGCGAGCTGCGCGTACGCGCTGAACGCGACGAGGCGTCCATCCGCGCTGACCGACGCCCGACCGACGTCACCGCTCACCTGAGTGCCGCTGCTCGTCAGGCTGACCCTTTCGGTCTTCCCCGCGACGCGGTCGCCAACGTAGAGCTCGAACGTGAACACATTGTCGGGTACGACGAGGTCGTTGGCACGAGACTCGAAGGCGACGAAGCGCCCGTCCGCCGATACGACGGCCCACTGCGAGACGCTGTCAGCCGGGCCGCCCGCTGAATCCACGCTGACGAGCTCCGTCGTCCCGGCCTGCCGGTCTCGAACGAAGACGTCCCCGGTCCCGTTCGTGTCGCCGGCGACGAGGTTCGCGGTTGATGATTCGAACGCGACGTACTGCCCGTCCGCCGAGATCGACGGGTAGAGCGACGCGGGGCTTCCCGAGCCCGGACCGGGCGTGTAAGGACTGGCCCAGTCGACGACCGTACCCGTCATCCGGTCCCAGACGTACACGTCGATCGAGGCGCCCGAGACATCGTCGCCCGTGAAGTACCGATAGTGCGTCGAGAACGCGACGTAGCGGCCGTCGGCGGAGATGGCGGGGTCGCGCCCATTCGCGCTGCCGTCTCCAGACCCGCTGACGATTTGCGTCAGACCGGTCACGCGGTCGTGGACGAAGACGTCGTTGACCTGATCAGGGTCGCTCACCCAGTTCGAGGCGCTCGAGGTGAAGGCGACGTAGCGGCCGTCGGCGGAGATGGACGGATCGAATGAGCTGGCGAAGTCGTTCGACTGGGCGCCGCCCGACCCGACGCTTGCGCGTTCCGTCGTCCCCGTTTGCCGATCGTGGACGAAGACGTCCGTCGCTTGGTTTGTGTCCCCGGTAACGAGATTCGTCGCCGACGACTGGAAGGCCACGTAGCGGCCGTCGGCCGATACCGCGCTGTGAGCCGAGACCCCGTTCGTCTGGATCTCGGAGCGGCCGTTGCCCTGCACGCCACCGCTCGAGCGGCTGACCAGCGTCGTGTCGCCAGGCGCCGCCGAAGCGGAGCCGGCGATGAGCGCGGCCATGGCTACACCCACGATCAGGCCGACGAGCATGCTTGAACGCTGGCCCCGGCCGGTGACGCGACGTAGTCGATCAGCAGTCGGCGCGAGCCTGGTCAGAAAACGGTTCATCGTCTGCTCCTATTCATTGCGATGCCAGCGCGGCGGTGACCAGTCCTCGGAAACCGACGATCCGACCGATCCTGTTCGCGGCGCTCGACTCGGCGAACCACACGTCCTGCGCTGGCCCGGTGGTGACTCCCACGGGAGCGCTTGCCGGCGTCGGCACCTCGAACTCGACGATCCGCCCGTCGGTCGTGATCGCACCGATCTTGTTCCCCCGCTGTTCGCTGAACACGAGGAAGTTGCCCGGCCCGCGAGCGATCACGTTCGGCAGGCTGCTCGTCGCGATCCCCGGGCTCCCGGTCGGGACGCAGAACTCCGTGAGGAGGCCGCTCAGCGTCATCCGCGCGATCCGGTTACCGGCAATCTCGGTGAACCAGAGATTGCCGTCTGGGCCGGTGACGATCTCCCACGGCCGCGCCCCCGGCGTAACGGGGAACTCGCTGATCGCGCCCGCAGGCGTGATGCGTCCGACGCGGTTGCCGCGCTCCTCGGTGAACCAGAGATTGCCGTCCGGCCCCGCCGTGATCGAGAGTGGCCGGCTATCCGGGTTCGGGAGCTCGAACTCCGTGACCGCGCCCGACGTCGTGATACGCCCGATCTTGTTGCCCCTGCGTTCGGTGAACCACAGCGCACCGTCGGGGCCGGCCGCAATCACGGTCGGTGCGCTCGCCGGCGCCGGCACCAGGAATTCGGTGATGACCCCGAGGGTCGTGATCCGCCCGATCTTGTTCCCGCGAACCTCGGCGAACCACAGCTTTCCGTCGGGCCCGACCGCGATCCCGTCCGGCTGGCTACTCGTCGCCGCCCCCGGGCTCCCCGTCGGGATGGGGAACTCGGTGACGACGCCGTCGATCGTGCTGCGGCCGATCGCGTTCCCGTTGAACTCCGTGAACCAGAGATTTCCGTCGGGCCCGGTGACGATCGCGAGCGGGAACGCGTTCGCGGTCGGCACCGAGAACTCGCGGACCGCCTCGTCCATCGCCAGTCCCAGGCCGGGCGGCGCCGCAGCCTGCTCCAAATCCTCGTCCGCAGCCGCCCCCGCGCCCTGCGCGAACAGCATCGCAAGCGCGAGCAGCGAGGCGAGTGCGACGGCGACTCCGAGCGCAAGAAGCGCCGGCATCTTTCTCTTCATGTCGTTCCCCCTCTCATACGGCTCCGTTTTGGAGGCGCGTGCGCTCCCCGTCGAACGTCTCGACAATGCGACCGTCTCTCAGCCCGGCCAACGCGCTCGCCTGCGCGACGAGATCGGCCGAAGCGGCCTCGAAGACGTAAAAACACGTCTCGTCCTCAGGGACGCAGATCGCTTGGAGGTAGTGGACACCTGCCTCCCTCCCAGAGACGCGCTTCGCAGCGGCCCTCACTCGCTTCTCGCTCGCCACGAGATCGCTTCTCCGCAAACGAGGAGCAAAGACTTCGATGAGGAACTGCGTCACGCCCCCGACGCTAGGAGCGCGTGGACGCAGGAGAAAGTCGGAAAACGCCTACACTTTGCCCGCCGACCGCTCGGCGAGGTGGCGAACGAGCTCCGTTCTTGAGTGCAAGTCGAGCTTCGCGTAGATCCGAGAGAGCTTGGTCGAGACCGTCTTCGGCGTGACGAAGAGCGTGGCGGCGATCTGCTTGTCCGAGAGGCCCTCGGCGACCAGCTCGGCGAGTCGCCGCTCGGTGGACGTCAGCTCGTCGCCGGCGGGGGTGCGCCCCCCAATCCGCGCGAGCTCGGCGCGCGCCCGCTCCGCCCACAGGCCGGCGCCGAGTTCCTGGAAGGCTCTAAGCGCATCCTCGAGCGACTCCCGCGCCGCCCGCTTCCGCTTCGCGCGGCGCTGCACCTGCCCAAGCGCGAGGAGCGTTCGGGAGCAATCCAAGGGCATCGCGGCCCGCTCATGGTGCCGCAGAGCCTCGTGCAGCGCGGTGAGGGCGCTCTCGAGCTCGCCCGCGTGCACGGCCAGGAGTCCCCGGCAGCGGTACGCCGCGGCGAGAGCGGACGCGCGGCCCGTCGCCTCGGCACGCTCTTCAAGGAAGCCCAGCAGCTCCTCCGCTTCGCTCGTGCGCCCGAGGTTGACGAGCGCCTCGATCTCGTCTTGGAGGAACCGCATCGCCCCGGGCTCCCCGATCCCGGCCGTCCGCGTCTCCTCGACCAGCGGCCCGAGGCGGTCGTGAGCCTCCGCCGGCCGGCCGAGGGAGAGCTCGAGGAAACCGAGAGCGGCGATAGCAATCCGCCGCGCCATGACCGCTCCGGAGCGCTCGGCGAGCTCGATCGCCCGCTCGCCCGCTTGCCGCGCAGGCCCCGTCGAGCCGAGGTACGCATCGGCAAGGGCCCGTGTCGCGAGGAGGATCGCCTGATTCGCGATCTGACCCGCCTGAAGGGCGATCTCGTAGCCCCGCTCGATGTCGCGGCACGCTTCCTGCAAGGCCCCCCTGTAGCACTTTGCTTCGGCCATCCGAAAGAGGGTCCAAACGACGGAGACCTCGTCCCCACGCTCTAGCGCAACCCTCCGGACGGCCTCCAAGCGTGCCACCGCAGAGTCGAGGTCGTCGGTCCAGGCGAGCATCGAGGCCAGGTAGTCGCTCGGCCAGCGGTCGGGCGCAAGCGCGGCCATCGCCGGCTCTAGCGCGAGCCCCCGCTCGATGATCGCCTGCGGCCACGGTCGCCCGAGCAGGAACTCGCTCTTCGCTTCGAGGGCGAGAGCCTCGGCGAGCACGGCCGCATCACCGAGGTATTCCGCCAGGCCGACCGCAGCGCGAGCGTGCGCGAGCGCTGCGGAGACATCCGTGCGAAGGAGATCGAGGTTCAGCGCGAGGTGCAGCTCGATCTGGGCCTGCAAGGCGGGGTCGCCGCCGGCGTCGAGCGATGCCTGCTCGAGCAGGCGGGCGGACGTCGTCCAGTCGAGGCCGTTGAAGTGGACGCGAGCAAGGCAGATCAGAGCCTCAGCGCGCGCGTGACCGCCTGGAGATGCGGACAGAACGTCGTCCAAGACCGCGCGCGCCCGCGGCGTATCGCCGCTCTCCATCGCATACTCGGCTTCCTGGAGGCTGCGGCGACGCACAGCTTCCCAATCGCCTGCGGGGGTGAGCAGGCGCGCCTGCGCGCAGAGGTCGGCGGCGGCGTCGGGCGCTCCCCGGCCGAAAGCCCTCCCAGACGCTTCCTCGAGCGCGACGGCGACCTCCTCGTCGGGACCCTCGGCGGCGAGCGCGAGGTGGTGAGCCTTTTCCTCGAGGTCGGGGACGAGACGAGCCAGCTTGCGGTGAAGCTCACGCCGTCGGCGTGGAGACGCACTTTCGTACGAGGCGGAGGCAAGGAGCGGGTGCGTGAACCGCACCCTTTCGTCGTGGAGCTCGACGATGTGCGCCTCGAGCGCCGGCCCGAGCCGCAGATAGGGGTCGTCCTCGATCGCCGCCGCGATCACGGGCGCGCTGGGCTGCGAGAGCGCCGCGGCCACGGTCAGCGATTCCTGGGTGCCCCCCGGTAGCCTCGCGAGGCGCTGGGCGACGAGGCGGCGGAGGTTGTCCGGCACGGGAAGCGGTCGCCCTGGATCGAGGCGGTGCTCGAGGCCTTCCAAGGCGCGCCCGAGCTCGAGCACGAAGAACGGGTTCCCGCCGGAGAGTTCGTGCAGCCGACGCAGGATTGGACGAGGAAAGACCGCGCCAAGCCGGTCGCTGAGCAAACGGTGCGTAGCGCCGAGACTGAGCGGCCCGACATGAAGACGGCGCAGGCGACCCGGCTCGAATGCTCGGTCGAGCCCGAGCGGCGCGGGCGCCTCGTCCTCGAGCCGCTGGGCGAGCAGGAGCGCGACGTCTGGCGTGTCGAGGCGCCGCAGCGCGAACGCAAGCACGCTCGCCGAGGAGGGATCCAGCCACTGGACGTCGTCGATCGCGACGAGCAGTGGCCCCGCCTCGGCCAGCGCCCGCAGGCCGTTGACGACGGCGACGCCGAGCGTGCGCTGATCCCTGTTGGTCGCCTCACCCTCCTCGAGCAAGAGCGCGATCTCGAGCGCGCGCCGCTGCGGCACGGCCAGGGCCGGCAGCACATCATCAAGCGCGTTCGCTAGAAGGTCGCCGAGCGCCGCGAAGGACAGCTTCGTCTCGGCCTCGACAGGACTCGCCGTGAGGACGCGGAGTGAGCGATCCCCGGCGGCGTCGACACCCGCACGCCAGAGTGTCGTCTTGCCGATCCCAGGCTCGCCGGCGAGGATCAGGGATGCGGGAAGCTCGTGCGGCTCGTTCAAGAACTGGGCGAGAAGAGCAAGCTCCCGGTCCCGGCCGATTACCTCCAGGCTCATGCCACAGCCCCCGCCTCATGATGCACCTCTCGCACCTCGATGGGAAGATCACAAGGCGGAGGCAGGCCGTTTCGCTATGGAGCTAGCCGGACTCGAACCGGCGACCTCCTGGGTGCGCTTTAAGCGAAACCTTTGCGACCGTTTTGCGAGCCTTCGTAGTTTCGCTCAACCATCTGCTTTCTGGCGCGGGACGCTTCGCCATCGATTCCGCCCGCTTGCTCTGGCTGGTTGTCCAGAAGTTGACCACGAACCGCCGCGTCCACCGACGCTGCGCAGCACCCGGCGATCCACTCAGCCGCGAACGTCCTCCTCTCCTCGCGCGAACCACGACTCGAGAGCGTTCACAAAATGCTCGGCATCCCCAACCGCCAGCTCGGCGTCTTGCCGCGAGACCTCTACCTCGCCGTAGTCCGCGTCGTTCCTCTGCTCGAAAAGCGAGCGGAGAATACGCCCCATCTTCTCGTCGAGTCCGCCTTCCCGCACCACGAGCTTGCCGAACGCCGCGACGACGCCCGAGTGCTTCGACCGGCTCTCGCCCAGCGAGCCGAGCGCCTCTTCGGCGGCGTAGAACGCGGCGTAATACGCGCGTGAGATGGCCTGCGCAGCGAACGCGCCCTCGGCGAGGAGCCGAGCAGCCGCAATCTCCCGGCGACTGCGAGCCAACGTCGTCAACTGACGAGCAGCCCTTCCGTCTCCGCACGCATCAGGACCGGCCTCTTCCTCTGTTCGACGTCTTCCTGTGCGACGGGAAGGGCGGTCACGACGGTGTCGTTCTCGAAGGAGTGCCGCCAGAGAAGGGCATCCATCCTGCGAAGCTCCTCCCAGGTCGAATCCATCTGATCGAGGACTACGAGAAGATCGATGTCCGACTCGGGATGTGCGTCGCCTCGCGCCCAAGAACCGAAGAGGAGGACCTTTATCAATCGGTCGCCGTACAACCCGCGTAGGTCCTGCGCGACCTGGCGGGCTACCTCGTGCGGGTCGAAAGGCCCAGAGAGCTCGGGCAACTCTGGATCGGGGCGCTCGGCGATTGCGCGCTCGGCGACCTCTTCGTCGACAAGCCCCTCCTCGGCGAGCCACTGGATCGCTCGTTGTTCGATCCGAGCGTCATGAAAGCGAAACCACCCCTCGCGCAGCTTGGGGAAGTCGAGCAGCGTGTCCTTGAAGCGGCGAAACGCGCCACGACCTTCGATTGCGCGCTCGAGTCGACGACGAGCCTGGGGATCGCGCACGCGGCCGATGAAGTCCTGCATGTCGTCATAGCCCTCATGCGAGGGGACCGGATCGATCGGTCGCAGGCCGCGAACCTCCGGATCGGACTCACCCTGTCCCCCGGAGTAGTCACTCCAGAGCACGACCTCGCCCGTCTTCGGGTCGAGCCACCAGCTGTGATCGTAGGAATGATCCTCGAGCGCTTGCGCGAGATCGTCCAGGTCGACTGCAGTCAGATCGAGCACGTCATCTCCTTTATCTCGCTCGATCCCCGCCTAGCGAGGCGGCTCGCAACAAGCATAAGCGGTATGGAGCTAGCCGGACTCGAACCGGCGACCTCCTGGGTGCGATCTCGGCGAAAACCTTCGCCACAAGTCCCCATAAGTAGCCATGCACCTCAGCCATACGGGTTCGGAGCCGAGGCGCTTCGCCAGCGGACTCGACGTTCGCGCCGGTCTGCACACCGGCGAGTGCGAGCTACTGGAGGGGAAGATGGGCGGCATCGCCGTCCACATCGGCGCGCGCGTCGCGTCGCAGGCTCAGGCAGGTGAAGTGCTCGTTTCGAGCACAGTTAAGGATCTTGTGGCAGGTTCCGGCATCGAGTTCGAGGATCGTGGCGACGTAATGCTCAAAGGCGTCCCCGACCAGTGGCGGTTGTACGCAGTGAGGGACGTGCCGACGCCGTAGGCGTGCCCAAAGGTTGCATCAGAACATCCGCCGCCGATGCCGGCCTTGCCGGCGTCGGCCTCTGCGGCATGGATCGAAGACGAAACCGCTCGAAGTCGTCGTGGCTCGGCGCTAGCCGAGCCGGACTTCGAGCGGCGATGGAGCTAGCCGGACTCGAACCGGCGACCTCCTGGGTGCGATCCAGGCGCTCTCCCAACTGAGCTATAGCCCCGCGGTGGGCGCAGTGTAGCGGGCGCCTGGGCGGGTCCAGACCAACTCGAAGCGCAGCAACACAGCCGAACTCGGTGACGTAGCGCATGTCGCCGTTGAATTCGACGCAGGCGCGAGCACACGCGCAGCGTCGTAGCCGTCGTCACCCCGGCCGGATCAGCTCGCCCCGGAAGACCGGGGCGAGCTCCTGAACCGCTGTTGCATCCGGCGTCAGCGTTGAGACGACGCTAGCCACAGGCGGCGTGGTCGACGTTCTCGACGACGTCACCCACGCCCGGTTGCCCGTCGTCCGCGACGGCGAACGAACTCACGATGTCTCCAAGGTTTCGCGCATCCGGGAACCCGAAAGCGGCCGGGTCCTGGCCGATCGCACGATTGATCTGTCCGAACTCCTCGCAGCCGCCTTGATGGCCGCCCTCATGAGCGAACGCGGGCGTCGCCGCGAGCAAGCCGAACGCTGCCGCAAGGGCAGCGACTACCGAGCACTTCACCTTCATGGTTGTCTCCCTTCTTCGTCCGCCGCAGGCGAGACGGCGACGGCGGGGACGATCCGGTCGAACGGCGCACACGCGCGCCGATTCGCCTCGGCCACCGCCTCCTCCGACGGGCCCTCGAATTGGCAGAAACAGGCTTCGTCCTCGAGGACGATCGTCGAGCCCAGGTAGCGCACCGGCGCGTCCTCGCTTCGCCCCCGCGTGGCCTTCCTCAGACGCTCGAGAGCTGCCAGCAGATCCGAGCGGGAGAGTCCCGGGAGGTATCGCTCGACGACGTACACCATGCCGTCGAGGCTAGGGACGAAAGCTTTACGGAGAAATCCTGGAAATCCCTAGACTTTCGCGGCTGCGTCCATGTGTATTACCTCGTCGGCGCCGGCGAGCTCGGTACGCGAACGCACCTCCAGCTTGCGATAGATGCGCGAAAGATGGGCCTCGACGGTGTGCACGCTCATGTAGAGAGTCGAGGCGATTTCCTTGTTCGAGCGTCCCTGGGCCGCAAGCGCAGCGACGCGCCGCTCCGTTTCCGTGAGCTCCTTCGAGGAGGGTCGCCTACCCCCGATGCGTGCGAGCTCGTCGCGCGCCTTCGCCGCCCACAGGCGCGCCCCGAGCTCGTCGAAGAGGGCGAGTGCTCGTTCCAGCGACTCGCGCGCCGCTCGCTTCTGCTTTGCGCGCCGCTGGGTCGCGCCAAGCGCGAGCAGCGTGCGACCCCGCTCGAACACCGCCTCGGCCCGGTCGTGCTCGGCGAGTGCGCGGTCGAACGACGCGAAGGCCGCATCCAGATCTCCCTCCGCCGCCGCGAGCAGGGCACGGCAGCGGGCGGCCGGCGCCAACCCACGCGGAGTGCCGAGCCGGGCCGCCAACTCCTCGAACAGCGCGAGCAGCGAGCGAGCCTCGTCGAGCTCGCCGAGGGCGAGCAGAGCTTCGATCGTCTCCGGCCATGGGTCGCCCGGTTCGTTCCATCCCTGCGCGACCAGTTGACCGGGCAGCGAGCGCAGATACTGCGCCGCTGCCGGGATGTTCCCGAGCGAGAGCTCGAGGAAGCCGAGCAGGCTTGCGTTCCAGAGCGAGAACTGCGCGTCACCCGTCCGCTCGGCGATCGCGAGCGCCCTCGCCGCGACGGCACGTGCCTCGTCGACCTGCCCGAGGTAGGCGAGAATCGTCGCCCGGCCGTAGATCACCATTCCCTTGTACTGCTCGTCTCCGAGCTGCTCCGCCAGCTCGAGCGCGGCTGCCGCGTGCTCGAGGGCGCGTTGCCACCGCCCCGCCTGCCACTCGAGCATGATCAGGTAGAAGAGGAGCTGGCCACGCGTGCCCTCGTCGCCGCGCGCGGCTGCTTTCTCTTCCTCGCGGGCGATGATCTTTCGAGCGTTGTCGAGCTCACCGAGGAGGACGAGCCGACGGCCGAACGCCACGATCGGGCTCTCCGGGTACTCGAGCTGCTGCGGAAGTGCCTGCTCGAGCTCGACGCCTCGCTCGAGCAGGCCGGGCGTGATTTCGAGCGTGAACTGCTCCGCGCTCGCAACGCGGCCGATCGCCCGGGCGAGTAGCTCGGGGTCGTCGACGCGCTCGGCGCGTTCGAGCCCCGCTCGTGCCGCAGCCAAAGAGCTGTAGACGTCACCGTCGAGAATCCGGAGGAAGCTGAGAAACGCCAGCACCTCGGCAACGCGCGCGTCGTCGTTCGTCACGCGTGTTGCCTCTTCGCAGAGCTGGATGATGCTGGCCACGGGTCCGGGGCGTGACCGCGCGAGGGCGAGCAACACGTCCGCGCGCTCATCGCCCTGCGCCTCGGGCAACAACTCCTCGAGGATCGAGATCGCCCGCTCGCGGTCGCCCGCGAGCCGGTGGAAGTTCGCGGCCACAAGTCTGCGGCGCCGTCCCTCATCTCGTAAGTCGGCCGGCGTCAGCTCCGAGGCGAGCTCGGCGAGCTCCGCCGCAGCAGCCGTCGCCCCACGCGCCGCCGACCGGCCGGCCGCCTCGTCGAGCGCCAGAGCAACATCCGCATCGGGCCCCTCGGCCGCGAGCGCGAGGTGCCGGGCGCGCTCCTCGGCTGCCGCCACCGGAACGGCAAGGCGCCGGTGCGCGGCCCGGCGTTGCCAGACGGGCGTTTTCTCGTAACAGACCGAGGCGAGCAGGGGATGAGAGAAGCGCACCCTCGATTCTTCGAGCTCGATCACTCCGGCGCGCGCGGCCTCCTCGAGCGCCAGGACCGTGCGCTCGACGTCGCCGTGCGCGGTCGCGAGGACGTCGACCGTCGGCTCCGCGAGAGCGGCCGCGGTGAGCAGCACGTCGCGGGTCTCGGGGCGGAGGCGGGCGAGACGGCCGCCGAGAAGCTTGCGCAGGTTGCCGGGAACCGGGAGCGGGCGACCCGGGGCGAGCCTCGCCCGCGCCGAGGCCAGCTCCCTGCCCATCTCGAGCGCGAAGAAGGGATTGCCACCCGTCACCTCGTGCAGGCGCACCAGCTCCGGGCGCGGGAAGTCGAGACCGAGGCGTTCCTTGAGCAGGCGGTGGAGGACGCCGAGACTGAGCGGCTCGAGCATCAGCCGCTCGAGCGTGGCGTCGGGGAGCGACCGCTCGAGCGCGAACGGAAGCGGCGCGTCTCGCGTCACGCGTGCGGTGGCGAGCAGGCCGACCGGCTCGTCGCGGAGCCGTCGGAGCGCAGCCTGAAGCACGCGGCCCGACGACGCGTCGAGCCATTGCAGGTCGTCGATCGCGATGACGAGAGGGCCTGATGTAGCGACCGCACGGATGACGTCGAGGAAGGCGAGCGCGACCGCGCGCGCATCGAGCGGCTGCGGACCGGGCTCTTCGAGCAGGAGCGCAACCTCCAAAGCACGTCGCCGCGGGCCGGCAAGCGACGGCAGCGCCTCGTCCAGCACGTCGGTCAGGAGGTCCGCGAGCGCTGCGAACGAGAGCCTGACCTCGGCCTCGGCGCCACGGAAGGAGAGCACGCGATCGCCGAGTCGGCTCGCGCCCTCGAGTCCTGCCTCGAAGAGGATCGTCTTGCCGATGCCCGGCTCACCGGAGAGAACGAGACTGGCCGGCCCGCGCCGGACCTGCTCGAGAAAGGCCTGGATCGTTCCAAGCTCCTCCTCGCGCCCGAGAACCGTCGCTCCCATCA
>WNFV01008340.1_pt1 | contig 17718 bp, 6 predicted proteins | sample 5400101 | NCBI WGS metagenome assembly WNFV01 (sample SAMN13153361, study PRJNA577476) | soil metagenome | isolation source: 115 cm soil or saprolite under grassland replicate 1 | place: USA:California | collected 2016-06-15
CGCGGCGCACGGTCATGCGGACACGCCAGCGAGGGTGGCCCGGCAGGCGCTGATCGGCTCCTCACTCATCCGTCTCGGGCGCGGAAACTCGCCCATACGCGGGGCCCCGCCATTCGCCCTCAGCGTCGCCCCGCGAGGCAGACTGCACGGGTGAGCGAGCAGCCGCCCGAGTTGCCCAGACGCGACGACAGGCATCAGGTAGACCGAGAGGGGGTGGCAGCCGCCAACCACGCCGTTGTCTTCAAGTTGAAGTGGATCTTTCGTGAACAGGCGGTCGAGGACTACGGCATCGACGCCCACCTCGAGGTGGGCGCCGACGACGAGAGCGTGACCGGCAGGCTGATCGGCGCGCAGGCCAAGAGCGGCGAATCCTGGTTCTCCGAGCCCACCGAGGGCGGTTGGATATTCCGCGAGAGCCACCGTCGGCACCTGAACTACTGGCTGGGACACAGCCTGCCGGTAATCGTGATCTTGTATCACCCGGCCCGCGAGATGACCTACTGGCAAGTCGTCAACGAGACGACCACAAAACACACAAAAAAGGGCTTCAAGATTCTAGTTCCCGAGGCGAACGTCCTGGACGCCTCGGCTCGCCCCGCGCTGGAGGACGTTGCCCGTCGCCGTGGCCAACTCGCGGTTGCCGCCTACGACCGTTCGCTCGAACTGCTGCCCGAGGATACCTGCCGCGTGCTGCGTCGCGCTGCCGAGCAGGACCTCACCGGCACAGCCCGGCTAGCGCAAATGCTCGCCGACGGGCGGTCCCAACCAGGCATGACCGCCGCCCAGGTCCTCGCCGCCGAGCCGAGCTGGCTGATCGGCAGCCCAGTTCAGGCCGACCTGTGGACAGCGACCGCCGCCTACGCCAACGCGCACGACCACCACGAAACAGCAGCCGAGGCGTTCCTCCGCTCCGCCCGCCTGGGAGGGCCACAGGCCGCCCGACATCGCGCGTTCGCCGGGCTGGCACTACTCACCGCCGGTGAGCGTGATCGCGCACGGGAGGAACTGCTCGCCGCCAGGAAAGCCGGCGCCACGCTGCTGGCCGACGTCGGCTTGGCCTACATCGATGTGCCAGCCGACGATGCCCGCCTGGTCCCAGAACCAGCCTCGATGCAGGCCGCCACCACCGCACAGCTCGACGCCGAACCCACCGTGCTGAACTTCCTGGCCGAGCTTCGACAGCGCGCCGAGGACTACGACGCTGCCATCGCGTTGATCGAGCGCGCCGCGGCCGCGTCGCAAGGACGTGACGGCGACATGCGGCTGCGGCTGGCCGAGATGCTGCGTCGACGCATGCAGGCCCGCGGGGGGTTCGGCGGGCCGGACAGCTCGACGGCCCGCATCCACGCTCGGGCAGCTCTGGTGGACTTCCGTCGCTGGTCCGGCCCAAGTGAAACGGCCCTGGAGGAGTTGCTCGACCTGGAGGTCCTGGACGGTGAACTCAGCAACGCCGTTTCGCAGGCCCTGCCATTGACCGCCGGCGGGACTGCCCTGGACCGGGAGGCCGCCGACTGGCGGATCGCGGCGCGTGGAGCCACCGCCGCTCTACTGACCCAGGACGCCCGCGCACTCGCCCATTTCCGGCAGGCGCTGGCCGGCCATCCGTGGCTGCTCCAACTCGACGCGCAGGAGCTGGAGACACGCGTCGAAGACCCCCTCGTTCGGCAAGAAGCGTGGCTGCGGGCGCTGCGCGCCGCCGATGACGACGGCCATCGAGCGTCGTGCGTGATGCGCCTCAGCGAACTGGGGGTCTGGCCGCTACCCGAGGCTGACGACCTGCTTCAGCGGTCGGTCATGCCCGAATGGACCTACCAAATCGCTGCCGCCAAGGCCCAGGCCGCCCGCGGCGACGTCGCCGGGGCGGTGATCGCGTTGCGTGTCCTGGCCGAGGACTACGTGACCGCGGGGGTTGAACTCGTGCGCCTCCTCGACCGGCATGTGAACGCCGACGAGGCCAGACGTGAGTGGGAGCGCCAGTACCGGCGCTGGCAGGACGTCCTGCTCGTCGAGCTCATGGCGGACATGCGCCGCGACGCCGACCGGCAACGCGACGCCGATCAGATGTTCCTGCAGATGATCAGCGATCCACGACTTGCGGTCGACACCCGCATGCGGCTGCGGAGGCGACTGGTCAACGAGGTCGCCAGCGGGCAGGACTGGGACCGTGTCGTGCAGCTATGCCGGGCTGGGCTGGCCGAGCGCACCGACGACCACCTTGCGTGGTACCTGGTTGCCGCCCTCTACTACCAGCACAACGCCCCGGAATCGCGACGGGCGTTGGAGCAGTACAAGCCCACACCCAGCACTGAACAGGAGACCCGCCTGTGGGCGCAGCTGCGCGTGGGCACCGACCTCACCGAGCCGGACGCTCACCTGGCGGCCGACTTGGCCGAGCGGCACCAGGACACGCCGGCACTGGCCGGCGGGCTTACCACGCTGCTGCACCGCGAACTGGCCCGGCAAGAACGCGATGGTGCCAGCCGCTGGCCGGAGCCGCTCGCCGAGCGGGTGGCCGCGCTGGTGCGGGCCGCGCAGGGCACCGGACACGGGCCAGAGGCCGTCACCGAGGAGGAGCTACGACGACGGCTGCAGGGCGAGAACCACCAGCAGCTGGAGCAAGTACGCCTAGAGGTGGGCGCCGGCAGGACGCCGCTCGGGCGACTCGCCATGATGGCCCGCAGGCCCTACGGCCAGGTGCTGCTGCAACGTACCGCCGGCGTGATCGTCGCGTCCGATCCCGAACCCGGCCTCGTAGCGGCCGGGCAGACCGCCGCACGCCGAGCCCTGGCCGCCGGCAGTGCGGTCGCGGACCTGTCCGCGCTGCACCTGCTGCAGCTCCTCGGCAACGATGCACGGGCCCTACGGGCACAGCTTCCCGACCTGGTGGTGACCACCAGCACCGCCGCCGACGCGATCCGCACCCGCGATGCGGTCTGGACGGTCACCGGCGCCAGCTTCACCGTCGGACTCCAGGACGGCACGCTGCGGCGCGAAGAGTTGTCCGCCGAACAGCGCGCGCTGCTGCGCACGCGTGCAGCAGACCTGGAGGAGGCGACCGCCCGGCTACGGCATCAGCCGGCCGGCACCGGCAACGACCCTACCGGTGACGCCGTCGAGCTGGCGGCACGCGAAGGGCTTCCGCTCTACGCCGACGACGTCGCCCTGCGCCAGGCCGCGCGAGGACGAGGAGTTCCCGCGTTCGGCACCACCGACCTGCTGGCGGTCGTCGGCTACCCGCATCAGCAGATCGAGGCGATGCTGATACGCCTGGCCGCCGAGTGCGTCGTTGACCTGCCATTGGACGGCGACCAGATCGTGGGCCTGGAACGCGACAGCGACTGGCGTGGGATCTCCGGCGGTCTGGCCCTTAGCCGCAGGCAATGGTGGCAGCGGGTCGGCGCGGGCTGGACGGAACCCTGGCGGACCGTCGCCGGTCACGCCGCCCTGGCCTCACCGCAGGCGTTCGTGCGCATGACCCAGGTCGCCCTCTACGGTGCCCTGCAACACGGCGCGCCGGGGCTTCGCACCCAGCGTTACCAGCAGATCGTGGTCGCCGCCCTCGACGCAGCGCAGCAGGCCGGCCATCCGGTTCCCCCGGACTACCTGGCCCAGCTCGCCGCCCTTGCCCCGGAAGACGTCGCGCCGAAACCCAAGTACGTGTACCAGGCGTTGATCGCGGCGTTGCGCGAGAAAACGGTCGAGGACCCGGAGGTGCAAGCAGCAGCACTGCTTCCCCACCTTCGTTTCGACCCCGACACCTGGACGTAGCCAGGGGTCCGGGGTGTCGCCGGATCACGGCGGCAGCAACGGCGGCAGGGGGTCAGTCTTCAGGCGGCGTCGACACCGTGCATGTTTGGGGATGGGAGTTAGGAATCCGTCTCAACTAGGGAGGTCGTGTCGGGTGCCGAATTCGAGGTGGGGACTGAACGAGTCGCGATTGTCTTTACTAACCCCGAGAGTGAGGCATCCCGCGCTTCATCGGTCAGCTGAAGACCGACGCTGTTGGCGAGGAGGTAGTTTTGCACGGCCGTTTCAAGATCGAGTATCCGGATAGTTGTCCTGTCCGCGTGAAGGTGGCGGCGTCCGGATTTCGTTGGCGAGTCAGTCGCGTCGATGTCGGTATCAGCGGAGCTTCCGCGTGAGTGGCGGCAGGTCAACGAGGTACGCCGCCGCGGCAATGCTGCTCGCCGTTGCTGCCGCTGTCGGTGGGTGCAGCGGGCACGGGCGCTCCGGCCCGGCGCCGACCACTGGCCCGGGCACGCCCAGTCCCGGCGTGGGCAGCCGAATGCCCCTCCCATCCACCAGTGCCATCACCTCGGCCTCGCGACTGAGCTGCGATGACGGCACGACCGGGGTCAACCCGCCCGATCCGTCGAAGCGGCGCGCCAACGGGCTGACCGCCGACGGTTGGACCAACCGAGTGCTCGCGGCGCCCAGCAACACGGCGGCCGGCCAGGTCATCTTCTGGAAGGCGTTCCTTTACGTGACCAAGGACGCGCAGCGATGGACCACGGTCACCATCGACCGGCCCGCGACCGCAAGCCTCTACTACGTGCCGTTCGTGGCGTGGAGCACTGAGACCCCAGGCGCCAAGCTCGACCTCTCTCGCCTCGCGTCCGGTCAGAACGCCATCGCGTTCGAGTTCTGCGGGCACGAACCGCTGGGCTACCCCGGCGGGGTCCTCACCCAAGGACCGGCGTGTGTCACGCTCACCGTCCGCGCCGATGGCCGCCCGGACGCCATAGTCCGGCTCGCCCTCGGCGTGCCGTGCTCGTAACCGGGGGTGTCTCGGCTGGACAGGACAGTAGTGGTAGGCATCCGCATCGCGGCATTGATCGATCGTGGTCGGCGTGTCGTGGGCCGACAGACAACGAAGCTCCGGTAGGACGAGGGGTCCTCTCACAGACTTCCCGCCACCGGAGCCGCGTTGTCCGTTCAGTCTGCCATCGAGGTACCCGACACGGTGTTGGGCTCGCCGCTGTCGAATATCGTGGCCATGAGTGCGGGTCAGGTGGCGCTGACGAGCCCGGCCGAGTGTCATGACCTGCTGGAACGGTTGCGTCTGGTTGGCGATGGCCGATCGGATACTGGTCGCGCGCATCCGGTGGCGGCGGTGTTGACCCTCGCAGCGGCGGCGGTCGTGGCCGGGATGCGCTCGTTCACCGCGATCGCCGGATGGGTTGCCGACACCCCAGCAACGCTGCTGGAGCAGTTGTACGCGAGGTGCGGGCAGGTGCCGGAAGTGCCGTCCAAGTGCACGATCTGGCGCGTGGTCACCGGCGCCGACGCCGCCGCGCTGGACGCGGTGGTGGGTGCCTGGCTGGCGCAGCGTGCCGGCATCGACATCGGCATCGACCCGCCGGTGGACCTTGACCCGCCGGGCGGCGGCACTGGACACGATGCGCCGCCGCGAGCGGTGATCGCGGTCGACGGCAAGCGGGTCCGCGGCGCCGTGGACGCCCAGGGCAACGCCCCGCACCTGCTGGCCGCCGCGACCCACGAAGACGGCTTGGTCCTGGCGCAGACCGACGTGCACCACAAGACGAACGAGATCCCGATGTTCGCGCCGCTGCTGGACACCATCGACATCACCGGCATGCTGATCACCGCGGACTGCCTACACACGCAGCGGGCCCATGCCCGCTACCTGCACGAGCGCGACGCGGACTTCGTGTTCTGTGTCAAGGACAACCAGCCGGGTCTGTTCGACGCCCTCGACGCCTTGGCCTGGACCGACGTGCCGGTCACCCACACCGCGACCGGGCGGGGACACGGCCGGATCGAAACACGCACCCTACAAGTTCAGCCAGCCCCACCCGGCCTGCCGTTCCCACACGTCAACCAGGTGTTCCTGGTCGAACGGACAGTCACCGACCTGGCCGGCGAATCATTGTCGAACGTGGCGATCCTCGGCGTCACCAGCCTGACCGCGAACCGCGGCGACCCCACGCTCATCGCCGAAGCGGTCCGAGGGCAGTGGAGCATCGAAAGCCTGCACTGGATTCGCGACACCATCTACCGCGAGGACGACTCCCACGTACACACCAAGTCAGGGCCCAGAGCCATGGCCACGCTACGCAACCTCGCCATCGGCGCACTACGCCTATCCGGCCGAACCGACATCACCGAAGCCACACGCTGGGCGACCCGCAAAATGGAACGACCATTCATGATCCTCGGCCTAGCTAGATGATCTTGAAACGGCCGTGGTGTCGGCGGAACTGTAACTGTTCAGGTGGTTCCGGGTATCCAGGTACGTCCGTTGTGGAGTTTGGTGAGGGCTTCGAGGGTGTTGGTGCCTTGTTTACGGGCGGTGGACAGGTAGCTTCGGATGGCGCAGAAGGTTTCGGCGCCGGCCCAGGTTCGTAGTCCGCCGCTGATCTTCTGCCGGAGTTTGACCATGCGGATGTCACGTTCGGCGAGGTTGTTGTCGAACGGGACGCGTAGGTCGTGGGCGAAGCGCAGCACGTCGGTGGCGAAGCCGGAAAGGCGGGCGAGCAGGTTCGCGGCGGGTGATCGGGCGCCGTGTCCGGGCGGGCTGGGGTTGGCGGCCTTGCCGGCGTCGATGATCTGCTGGTAGCGGTGGCGGTAGACGGCAAGCAGGCGCTCGTCGATGGCGTGCGCGCCGGCGGTGCGCGCGGAGCGGGCGGTGTCGTTGATCTCGCACAGCAGCCTGCTCATGTGTTCAGCCCAGGCCTGCGCCGGGTCGGCGTCGATGACGGCGGCAAGTTCGCGCAGGTGATGGGCGTTGCACAGGGCATGGGCCAGCCCGTAGCGGCGGTAGGGGGTGTACCCGTCGTGCACCGCGATACCGGTGAAGACCGGCAGCACCCCGGCCGCGGCGATCGCGTCGTGACCGCGGGAGATGTGGACCCGAAACAGCGACAGCGACTCGGTGGAGGCCGAGTGCACCCAGGCGCCGGCACCGGCCACCCGCAGCCCGGTCTCGTCGAAATGCGCCACCGGCGCGGCGGCGATCTGCTCGCGCACCGCCTCCAGGAACGGCGTGAGCCCGTCGGCGGTGCGCGTCATCGCCGCGACGAGGGTGCCCACCGACATGCCCACCCCGAGCAGGTCGGCCAGGGTCTCGCAGGCCCGCTCGTAGGGCAGATGCTGGTAGCCGACCAGGTAGGCGCCGACCGCGCGCACCCGCGGCCCGTACTGCGTCGGCGCGGCCACCCCGGCCGGGGCCGCGGCCATCGTTGTCGTCCCGCACCGGCAGCGGCGATGCTGCAACCGGTGCTCGGTCACCCGCAGCGTGACCGGCGGAAGCTCGAAGACCTGCCGCGCCTCCACGGAGGTCACCGGGGCACGCCGCAACGAGGCACCGCAACCGTGGCAGGCACGCGGGCGGTGGGTGAGCACCTCATCGGGCGTGTGTACCTGCCGCAACGTGAAACCCGGCTCACCCGGTGCTTACCCGGGGCACGGTCGGAGGCCTCCCGCCGCGAGCGTGGCGGCGGCTTCGCCGGCCCATCCGACGACGGCGGCTTCGACGAGGTGCGCGAGTTCTTACGCAGCAACGCTTCCAACTCCGCCACCCGCCGGGTCAACACCTCGACCCGGGCATCACGTTCCGCCAGCGCCGCCTCCAACCGGGCAAGCCGCTCCAGCAGCTCCACAGTGGACGGCGAATCGGACACGCCGCCAAGGATGCACCAAACCACCCACAAGATCAAGGATCACATACCAAGAACCTGCTGAATGATTACGCGGAACTGCAGCTATCGGGGGTGTTCGATGCGCGCGCGGGAGGCGTTGGCGATCGCGCCAATATGCGACGCCTTGGGTAGAGGGACAGCTGCTGATCGAGCGGGGGAGTCCGGCCGGCGGGGTGACGGGTCCGACTGTACCGGCGGGCTGTCGGTGGTGAGCCCGTTCCGGTAGAGGTCGCTGCCCCGGAGCGGGACGGCTTAATCGGCTGGACAACGACGCGGTGCCGGAGCCGGGAGCGGCGATCGAGGCGCGGTGGGCCAACTGCAGCGCGTCGAGAACGCCGAGACCGGCTGATGGTCCCCACGTTGGGCCTCGGCGTCACGCACATTGAGTGTTTGTAGCAACGACCGGATTGCACCTGGCGACAGTCCTAGAAGCAGGGAATTTGCGATGGAATTGCAAGGGCGGGAATTGACCGTTGGTATGCAGGGCGACGATGTGCGGCTGCTTCACACGGAGTTGCGGATCCTTGCGTTCAGGATTGCCGAATCGGAGAGGGCTGACGCTGCGTTCGGTGGCAGCACGACGGAGGCGGTCGGGACGTTCCAGGGTGCCGAGGGACTGCCGGTGACGGGGGTGGTGGACAAGGAGACCGCTGCGCGTATCAACGTGCGGGTTGACGAGCGGACGCCTCCCGTACGTGAGTTCGTGGTCCGTGGCACTGTCATGCGTCCTGACGGGCGCCCGGCGGAGGGGGCTTCGGTTGTTGCCTTCGACCGGGACCTGCGCCTGGTAGAGAATCTCGGCGAGGCGTCGACCAAGGCCGACGGTAGTTATCTGATTGGTTACACCAGCGCGTCGTTCGCCACCGCCGAGAAGGGCAGCGCCGACCTGCTGATCCGGGCGGCCACGCCGGATGGCGGCTCCGCCCGGTCGCGGGTCGTGTTCAATGCCGGGCCGGACGAGGTGGTCGATCTGACCCTGGATGGCGCACCGCCGTCGGAGTTCGAGACGCTGGTCGCCGACGTTACGCCGCTGCTTCGCGATATGTCGCTTGCCGACCTGCTGGAGGACGACCAGCACGACGACATCTCCTTCCTTGCCGGTGACACCGGGCACGACGTGGTGCGGGTCTCTTACCTGGTGCTGGCTCACCGGGACGCCCGTTCCAGCGAGGTGGCGCCGGCCGCGTTCTACGGGTTGTTCCGTCAGGGGATGCCGACCGATTTCGCCGCGCTGACGAAGCAGCCGGCGGTGGCGTTGGCTGCCGCGCTGCGGCAGTCGCTGCACGCCAATATCATCCCGGCTGGGTTCGCCGACCAGGTGGATCAGCAGGTGTTGCTGCTTGTGGGCGCTGGTGTACACGACGTGTTGCGCGGTCCGGACGGCGCACCGACGCCGATCGGCGCGGTGGTGTCGGTGGCCCTGCCGGACGATGGCTTGGCGCACACGTTCCTGCGGGCGTATGTCGACCACACCGGCGACCGCCACCGGTTCTGGACCGACCTGGCCAAGCGGCCGGAGTTCAGCGCACCGGGCCTCGTCTCCAACCTCCAGCTGTCCCTGCAGCTCGGCGCGCTCACGCAGAACCACGGCCCGCTCACCCAACAGTTGTACTCGTCGATCAAACGTGGCGTTGTGCCGGCGGTGCGGGACCTGGCGACGTTCGATGCGGCGAAGTGGGAGCGGCTGGCGACCAGCGCCGGCGGAGCGCCGCCCGGTATTCCGGGGCAGACCCCGGCCGAACGCACGAAGCGGTACGCCGTGCTGCTCGAGGCGATTGCCGGCGACGCGTTTCCGACGACGGCGCTGACCAGCCGGCTCGCGCTCGACCCGGTGCTGAGCCAGGGCGCGGCGACGAAGTTCCTCACCGCGAACCCGGATCTCGATCTCGGGACGATGACCGTGGACGCGGTGGTTGCCGAGAATCGGCCCGGCGCCACCGACCGCGACAGTCTCGCCGTTGAGCTCAAAGGCGTGCAGCGGCTATTCCGGTTGGCGCCGCGTTTTCCGGAGATCCGGGAACTGCTCAAGGACAAGGTCGACTCCGCGCACGCGATCACCCGTACCGGGCAGAACGCGTTCGTCAACACGTACGGGCCGCGGATGGGGTCGGGCCGGGCCGCCGTGGTGTACGAGCGGGCGCAGCAGGTGACCGCCACCGCGTTGGTGTTGCTGGCCAGGCTGGCCCCGGCGTTCCGGTCCGTCGGCATGCGGGTCCTGCCGGTACAGGATCCGTTCGTCCAGGGCGTGAACACCTCGTCGGTTGCGCTCGCCCCGGCGCAGCCGCAGCAGTCGAGTCAGGCGGTGCCCAACTGGGAGACGCTGTTCGGATCCGTCGATTTCTGTGAGTGCTCCCAGTGCGGATCCGTCTACAGCCCGGCAGCGTACCTGGCGGACCTGCTCACGTTCCTGCGTTACCGCAAGGCGCAGCCGCCCGCGGCGGCCACGGTGAAGGACATGTTGTTCGCCCGCCGCCCAGACCTGGGCGAGATCGAGTTGTCCTGTGCGAACACCAACATTCCGGTGCCCTACGTCGACCTCGTCAATGAGGTTCTGGCGAATGCCATCGAGCCACAGTCGGCGCGCGACCGGCAGACCGGTGGCACGGCGCTGGAACGGGCGGCGAACCCGGAACACACCAACTCCAAGGCATACACGAAGCTGGGCAATGGCACGGCGGTGTACCCGTTCGAGCTGCCGTTCGACGTGTGGCTCGACGAAGCGCGGTCCTACCTCGGCCATCTTGGCGGGCAGCGGCACGAGCTCATGGTCAGCCTCGGGGGCCTGGCGCCGACCGACTCGACGGTCGCGATCGAGCACCTCGGGCTCAACCCCGTGCAGGCCGCCGTGATCGCCGGCACCTGGTCGCCCGCGCAGCCGCACGAGTTCTTCGGCCTCTCGTCGGCCGGCACATGGGTCGCGGACCTGCGCCCGGTCCGCGCGCTGATGCAGGCGGCCGGGCTCAGCTACCCCGAGCTGACGCAGCTACTCACCATGCGGTTCGTCAACCCCACCGGGAACCTCGTCATCGGTGCGGTGACCGGCGCCGATCCCGCCACATGCGACACGACCAAGCTGCAGATCGCGACGCTGGACGGCGCCGCGCTCGACCGGATCCACCGGTTCGTGCGGCTGTGGCGCGGATTCGGCGGGCCGATGCGCGAACTCGACCGGGCCATTGCCGCACTGTCGCCCGGTAGCCTCGACACCGACTTCCTGGTGAAGCTGTCGCTGGTGCGCCGCCTGACGGCCGAGTTCAACCTGTCCATGGAGCAAGTCCTCGCCTGCTATGCCCCGATCGACACCTACCGGTACGGCGACGGCGACGAGGACCGCCCGCCGTACGAGCGAACGTTCCTCGACCCCGCCGTTATCACGCTGGCCCCCGGCGACCCGTCCGACTTCGCCCTCAAGCCGGACGGCTCCGACGTGCTGAGCCCGAGCAACCTCACCGATCACGGCCCCGCCCTGCTGGCGGCGCTGAGCATCGGCGAGCCGGACCTGGCGGCGCTCCTCTCCGGGCCGTACGCCGTCGTACCGGCCAACCCGAAGCTCAACCGGGCCAACCTCACCAGGCTGGCTCGTACGGTCACCCTCGCCCGCGCGCTCGACCTACCCGTGCCCGACCTGCTACGGCTGCTGGTCATCTCGGACACCAAACCGTTCGTCGACACCGGCCCCGTCACCCCCGCCAACCTGCAGGCCACCCGCGACTTCGGAACCAGTACACGTAAGCTCGCCGACACCACCCTGACCTTGGCCGAGACGGAGGCCGTCCTGTGGCCGGAGCGACCACAGTCGCCGCCGGTGCTGCCCGCGGACGACAAGCTCGCCGCTATTCTCACCGACCTACGCGCCGGCCTGCAGGCGATCGTCGACGACACTTCGGACACCTCCGACGAGAAAGGCGACCTGACCAGAAAGCAGCTCGCTCTGCTGCGCTGGGAACCGGCGCTGGTCGAGCAGGCGACAGCCACGCTGCTCGGGAACATCACCTACTCCGCATCACTTGCCGCAATGCCCACCGGTGTCACGGTGCCGGACACGTTGGCCACCCGGTTCCGGTACGACGACGAAGCCAAAGCCGCCATCTTCGCCGGGCCGATGACCACCGCGGAGCAGACCCTCCTCGCGGGCCTGTCAACCGACGGGGACTACACGGCCGCTATCGACGAGCTCTACCACGCGCCTCGGCGGTCCGTGGCGCAACGCATGGGTTCGTTCCCGGTACCCACGTTCACCACGCCGCTCGACGTGCTCCCGGCCGGTGTCGTGATTCCCACCGGCCTGCGGCGCAAGGTGTTCCACGACCCGGCCGCAAGACAGCTGATCTGTGTGGGCTATCTGACCGACACGGAGCGGGCACAGCGTCGCGCGTTGTCCGACGACGCCGGATACGTGGCCGCCACTGAGGCCCTCTACACGGCACCGGCCAGCCAATCGCCGGCGCCCGGCACCGCCTTCCTCACCTCCGCCGATGTGGCGGCGCTGTTCGACACCGCCACCACGGTGGCGAAACGACTCGCGTTCATACTCGGAAAGCTCCAGCCGTACCTGCGTCGCACGCTCAGCGAGGACGTTGCCAGGACTCGGATCGGCGCCGCAGCCGGACTCGACCCCGCCTCCGGCGAGGCACTGCTCGCCGCGTTGCGTTCGACAACGAACACCGGTCAGCCGCTACTGGCCGACTTCCTCGATACCCGGTTCGCCGCCAGCGACCCGGCCGTACGCCTCACCCGGGCGGCGTTCCCGGCCCAGTTCGCTGCTCTGTCCGAGGTGCATCGGGTGGCGCTGCTGGTGACCCGGCTACGGGTCACACCCGCCCAGCAGGCGTGGCTGTACCGCTACCCGAATGCCTCCGGCTGGTACGACCCGACCAGGCCGCCAAGCGACCCCGGCGACCGGTGGCGTGCGTGGCTGCGGCTGGTCGACCCGTTACGGCTGCGCAACGCGCTGCCCGACGGCGCCCGGACAGTCGACCGGGTGCTGCGGATGGTCGACGCCAAGGCGAGCGGAGCCGACGTGCTCGCCGCGCTGCGGCAGCAGACCAGCTGGAACGGCGCCGACCTGGCCTTCCTGACCGGACCGAGCGGCCTGAACCTGACCCTGCCGGGCGCCCTCGCCGACGAACGCGAGCTGGCCCGGCTGGCCACCTGCTTCACGGCGCTTGGCCGGCTGGGGGTGACCGCCGAGCGGGCCAGGGCCTGGGCCCTGCAACAGCCCGGCGAGCTCACCAGCCGCAGCATCCGGCAGGCGGTGCGTGGCCGGTACGACGCGGACACCTGGGCAGCCGTGGCGCGGCCGCTGCGCGACCCGCTGCGCGAACGGCTTCGAATCGCGCTCGCCGCCTACCTGTTGCATCCCGTCAACGCCGCCGGCCGCTGGCGTGACCTCGACGAGATGTACGAGTACTTCCTCATCGATGTGCAGATGGGCGCGTGCATGACGACCTCCCGCATCAAGCAGGCGATCAGCTCGGTCCAGCTGTTCGTGCAACGCTGCCTGCTCAACCTCGAGCCAGTGGTGACGGCGAGCAGCCAGGCCGACTCGCACTGGGACGAGTGGGAGTGGATGAAGCAGTACCGGGTCTGGGAGGCCAACCGGAAGATCTTCCTCTACCCGGAGAACTGGCTCACCGAGCTCCCGGACGAGATGACCCCCCTGTTCACCGAGCTGGACAACGACCTGCTGCAAAGCGACATCACCGCCGACAGCGCGGAGGAGGCGTACCGCCGATACCTGACCAAACTCGACGACATCGCACGCTTGGAGGTCAAGGGCGTCTACCACGACACCGAACACGACGTACGGCACGTCATCGCACGAACAAAGAACACCCCGGCGATCTACTACCACCGCACATTCGTCAACGGCTCCCGGTGGACACCGTGGATCCGCATGGACGTCGAGATCGAAGGTAACCACATCATTCCGGTCGTGTGGAACCGCCGGCTGCACGTGTTCTGGCCAGTGTTCACGAAGGTCCAACAGCCCCAGCCGCTGAAGTTCGAACAAGGAAAGACAGTCCCGGACCCGACGTTCCGCAGCCGCATACAGTTGGCCTGGAGCGAGCACAAGAACGACACATGGCTGCCCAAGAAGCTTTCGTCAGCATTCCTTGACAGCCGCGAGTACGAGGGGACGCCGGCAACCGATCGGTTCGTATTCAGGGCGGACACCGACTCGAAGGACGGCGACCTTCGGATCTTGTGCCACGAGTCCGACAAGGCGGAACGGGCCGTGCTCTTTGGCTGGTTCGGCCTGGAGAGCGCCAACAGCGCCGTTCGCAGCAGGGCCGAGTCATGGGTGAAGCCTCGCGGAGTGATCGGTCCACAGGACACGATGGTGAGCAACACGGCCTTCGAGGAACTCATGACCATGGCGGCGCCGACCCCGGGGGTTCCGCTGCCGCACCAAGGCATTCTGTACGTAGCCATCGGCAACGTGCCGCGCGACACCCCGGTCGAAGAAGTGAAAAGCTACACGGCACAGGTGGACCTGCTGCGCGATACGCCGAGCGCAGCGCCGTTCCGGATCGTATACCCGCACCAGTACGAGCAATTTACCGCTCAGGATGCGTTCTTCATCGGGGAGGGTAACCGAACCTTCCAGGCGGTGCCGCACGAGGTGTTTATGCCGACCGTGTGGGCCCGCCCCGAGCTGGTCGGGATGGTTGTCGATGACAAGCTGCAGACTTACTACTCGAACCAGCCCTGGTTCGACGGTGGGAACGGCTCGACGTGGCTGTCGATCCGTGCCCCCGTCGCGGGCGCAACAGCGACGACTTTGGGCCTAACGCTGCCCACCATCGACAGCCTCAAATCCGCCAGCGACGCGATCGTCATTCAATATCCGAAGGAGACACGCTTCGCGCTGACGGCGTTCTATCACCCGTACGCCGGGCTGTTCCTGCGCGAACTCAACCGGTTCGGCCTACCCGGCATCCTTAACCGGTCGATCCAGGTGACGCCGGAGACGCTGCTGCCCCCACTCGACTTCGTGAACGTCTACCATCCGACGTCGGCTGTGGATCAGTACCCCGCGGAGGATGTCGACTTCGCCTATGCCGGGCCGTACGCGCAGTACAACTGGGAGTTGTTCTTCCACGCCCCGCTACTGGTAGCCGCCAGGCTGTCGAAGAACCAACGGTTCGCCGAGGCGCAACGCTGGTTCCACACCATACTCGACCCGACCGACACCTCGGACCACACCACGCCGCAGAAGTACTGGCGAACCAAGCCGTTCTTCCAGCGCAGCTCGGCCGACTACGAACGGCTGGAGATACAGAAGCTACTCAACCGACTGGCCGCCGGCCAGCCCGACCCCGACCTCGACCACGCGGTATCGGAGTGGCGGCGCAACCCGTTCAACCCGCACCTCGTGGCCCGGCTGCGTACCACCGCCTACCAGAAGGCGGTCGTCATGGCATACCTGGACAACCTCATCGCCTGGGGCGACCAAGCGTTCCACCGCGACACCATCGAGTCGATCAACGAGGCGACCCAGCTTTACGTGCTCGCCGCGCAGATCCTCGGTCCGCGGCCGATCGAAACACAACCGCGCGTCGTCAGCCCGCCGACGACGTACAACGAGATGGAGCCCAAACTCGACGACTTCTCCAACAAACTGGTGGGTGCCGAGAACCTGGTGCCGGTGGGCAGCGGCGCGCAACCACGGTCGAACGGCCAACCCTCGTTGACGCTTCTGACCATGCTCTTCTTCTGCATACCGCCCAACGACAAGCTGCTCGGCTACTGGGACCTGGTCGCCGACCGGCTCTTCAAGATCCGTCATTGCATGAACCTCGAAGGCGTCTCCCGTACCCTCGACCTGTTCGAGCCCGCAATCGACCCGGGAGTGCTGGCCCGTGCGGCGGCGGCAGGGGTGGACCTGGGTGCGGCCCTGGCCGACGTGGATGCTCCGACTCCCGGATACCGATTCACCACCATGGCCGGCAAGGCGGCCGAGTTGGCCGGGCAGGTGCAGTCCCTCGGCGCCGCGCTGCTGTCGGCGTTGGAGAAGCGCGACGCGGAGGCGCTGGGGCTGCTGCGCTCCTCCCACGAGCTCGCGGTGCTCGACGCGGTCCGCGATGTCAAGGTCAAGCAACACGTGGAGGCCGGCCACGCCAAGGCCAGCCTCGAGGAGGCGAAGAAGCTGGCCGAGATCAAGCAGCAGTACTACACCAGCCGCGAGTACATGAACGTGGGTGAAGCGATGCATCTCGCGCTTCACGGTGGAATGCTGGTCGCCCAGTCCTTTGTGCCTGTATCTTATCTGCTGGCCGCGGCGCTGAGCCTTATCCCAAACTTCAAAATTGGAGCACCCACCTCGCTCGGAGTCACATTTGGGGGACACAACGTCGAAAAGGCAGCGGACAAGTTCGCTCTGCTGGCACAGGCATTGGTGGGGCCCATGCAGACCGGCGCCACGATGGCTGCTGCGCTCGGGGGCTACGCCCGGCGCAACGACGACTGGAACCACCAAACCGAGTTGGCGGCGGCCGAGATCGTGCAGATCGGCAAACAGCTCGCTGGCGCCGACGTCCGCAGCGCCATCGCACAGAAGGAGATCGACAACCACGACCTGCAGACCCGCAACACCAGGGCGGTGGACGACTTCCTGCATGACAAGTTCACCAGCCGTGAACTTTACGACCGTCTCGTGGGCCAGCTCTCGGCTGTCTACTTCCAGGCCTACCAACTCGCCTACGACGTGGCCAAGCGGGCCGAGCAGGCGTTCCGGCGCGAGCTCGGAATCGACGACACACGGTTCATCCAGTTCGGGTACTGGGACTCCCTGAAGAAGGGCCTGCTCGCCGGTGAACTCCTCCTCGCCGACATCCGCCGGATGGAGGCCGCCTATCTCGACCAGAACAAGCGCGAGTACGAACTGACCAAACACGTGTCACTGGCCATGCTCGACCCGCAGGCGCTGGTTAGCCTCAAACAGACCGGATCCTGCTTCCTGGCCATTCCGGAGACCCTGTACGACATCGACTGCCCCGGGCACTACCACCGGCGACTGAAGTCGGTAAGCCTGAGCATCCCGTGCGTGGCCGGGCCGTACACCAGCGTGAACGCCACGCTGACGCTCGCAGGCAGCTCGGTGCGGATAAGTCCGACATTGCTGTCCGGCAAGTACGGCCGGCAGTCAAACGATCCCCGCTTCCGCGACTACCGCGGCGTCGTCCAGTCGGTGGTAACCAGCACCGGCCGTGAGGACCCGGGCCTGTTCGAAACCAACCTGCGCGATGAGCGATTCCTGCCATTCGAACACTCCGGCGCCGTCAGCGAGTGGCGGATCGAGCTGCCGGCGAAATTCCACCAGTTCGACTACGACACGATCACCGACGTGGTGCTTCACCTGCGGTACACCGCCCGCGACGGCGGCGCGGCGCTGCGCGGCCCCGTTCTCGACGAGCTCAAGGCCGCGGTCGACAAACAACTCGTCGGCGAAGGCCGACGCGGACTGTTCCGCATGTTCGGCGCGCGGCACGAGTTGCCGGACGCGTGGCAACGATTCCTCAGCCCGGCCGGCGACGCTGACCACGAGCTGGTACTTGACCTGTCCAAGAACCGTTTCCCGCACCTCGTACGCGACCGAGATATCAAGATCGACAAGGTGCGGCTCGTGCTGGTACTGTCAGACGCGCGAGTTCCTGGCCAACCAGGCAAATCCTTCGCGGATGTCTATGCGAAGGCCACATCGCTAAAGATCACGCTCACGCCCCCTGGGACGATCGACAAAAACGGCAAGCTGATCGTCAACGATAAGAGCGGCGAGCTGGTCAGCAACCCGGTGTTTCTCGACGGAGCGCCCAACCTCGAAGTGGACACCGATGTGAACCCCGACGCCGGTGCCAACGAGTGGCGTCTCAAGGCGGCACGCGCAGACGTCGCCCGGATAGCCGAGGCCATCCGCAATGCCACGTAGCCTAAGTTGATCATGTTGTTGGGTTGGGTGTGCTGTGGTATGGCGTGGCGAGGTGACCGCGATCGGTGGGGCTGTTTTGATCACCGGCCATGACGGCGGATGTGGCGGGTCGCCCGGTTGTGCGTG
>WNFV01004317.1_pt1 | contig 17705 bp, 19 predicted proteins | sample 5400101 | NCBI WGS metagenome assembly WNFV01 (sample SAMN13153361, study PRJNA577476) | soil metagenome | isolation source: 115 cm soil or saprolite under grassland replicate 1 | place: USA:California | collected 2016-06-15
CGGCCAGCTCTCCATCGCCGAGCTGGCCGCGCACGAGCGGGTGCGCGCGCTGATCGGCGGCTACATCGAGGAGACCAACCGGCGGCTGCCCCGCTGGGAGACGATCAAGCGGTTCGCCATCCTGCCGCGGGAGCTCACGATCGAGGACGGCGACCTGACGCCGAGCCTCAAGCTCAAGCGCCGCGCCGTCTCGGCAAGGCACCGGGACCTGCTGGAGGCCCTCTACGACGCCCCGCGGCCGGCCGCCGCCGGCGCCGACCGGCCCTCGGGCGCGTAGGCGCGCGACAACGAAGCCAGGAGCCGCAGGGGTGGCGTGCCGGCGTGCTTGCTGCTATCGTCGGGAGTTCGACGGCACGCACATCCATGCACACGAAAAAGGGCGATCGATCTCGCCACTTACACGGTGGCACAGAAACGCGGGTCTGTCAAGACCCAACGTGGCCGCCGGACGACGCACCACGGAGGCGGACTTGGATCACGAGGCTTCAGGGCTGGCCGAACGGGTGGGCGACCGGGAGCGGCAGGCCGCCCGCCTGGCCGAGCTCGAGCGGGAGCAGGCGCACGTCTCGATGCTGTACGGCTGGCTCGACCGCCTGCGAGCGCGCGCCCGGAACCGGCTCGAACAGGCCCAGCAGAGCGACGGCGGCGGGACCCACCAGGCCTGGCTGGACCGGGACGCGCAGGTGGCGCTGCACGCCCGCCGGCTCGCCCAGCTCTTTGCGGTGGAGCACGGGCTCTGCCTCGGCAGGCTGGACCGGCGCGACGCGAGCCTGCTGTACGTGGGACGGCTCGGGCTCTCCGACGACCGGCACGAGCCGCTGCTGGTCGACTGGCGCGCGCCGGCGGCGGAGCCGTTCTACCGCGCGACGGCGGTCGCGCGCGGCGAGGTCGTGCGCCGCCGCCACTTCCAGACCAGGGGGCGGCTGGTCACCGGGTTCCACGACGACGTGCTCGACCTCGACGCGCTCGACGAGGCCGAGCGCGGCAACCTCGCCGGCGAGGCAGCGCTGCTGGCCTCGCTGAACGCGCGCCGCACCGGCCGCATGGGCGACATCGTCGCCACCATCCAGGCCGAGCAGGACCGGGTCATCCGCTCCGGCCTGCCGGGCATCCTGGTGATCGACGGCGGGCCCGGCACCGGCAAGACCGCCGTGGCGCTGCACCGCGCCGCCTACCTCCTCTACACGCACCGCGAGCGGCTGGCCCGGCGCGGCGTGCTGGTGGTCGGGCCGAACCCGACCTTCCTGCGCTACATCGAGCAGGTCCTGCCCTCCCTCGGCGAGACCGACGTGGTGCTGTCCACCGTCGAGCAGCTCTACCCGGGCGTCACCGCGAGCGGCAGCGAGCCGCTGGCCGCCGCGACGCTCAAGGGCTCGCCGCGGATGGTCGAGGTGCTGGCCGCCGCGGTCCGCGACCGCCAGCGGGTCCCCGAGGCGACGCTCGAGATCGAGGTCGACGAGGGCACCCTGCGCCTGGATCCCGAGCTCTGCGAGCGCGCCCGGGCGCTGGCACGGGGCTCGGGCCAGCCCCACAACCTCGCCAGGCGCACCTTCGTCAGCGAGCTGCTGGCCGCGCTGACCCGCCAGGTGGCAGATCGCATCGAGGATGACCTGCGCGCCGTCGAGGAGCTGATCGACGACTCGCTGTTCGGCCCCGACGAGCAGCTCACCGACGACCCCGTGCTCGACCAGGCACAGCTCGCCGAGCTGGCGGCGGAGCTGTACGCGGCGCCGGGCGTCCGCGCGGCGCTGGACCGCCTCTGGCCGGAGCTGACCGCGCGGCAGCTCCTGACCGACCTGTTCACCTCGCCACGGCGGCTCGCGCTGGCCGCGTCCGGCCTCGACCCGGCGGAGCGGGCGCTGCTGTCGCGCCCGCCGCCGGCGACGCCGGACGCCGCGGCGGATTGGTGGACGCCCGCCGACGTGCCGCTGCTGGACGAGGCCGCCGAGCAGCTCGGCGAGGACGACGCTCCCGCCGCGCGCGAGGCGGCCCGCCGGGCCGCGAGCGACCAGCGCGACCTCGACTACGCCCGCGGCGTCCTCGAGGTCGCCAGCATCGGGGACGCCGCCCGCTACGCCCCGGACACCAGCCGGCTCGACCCCGGGCAGCTCGCCGAGCGCTACCGGCGGCGCGACGAGCCCGGCCCGATCGCCGAGCGGGCGCGGCAGGACCGCAGGTGGACCTTCGGGCACATGATCGTCGACGAGGCACAGGAGCTGTCGGCGATGGCCTGGCGGATGCTGATGCGCCGCTGCCCGAGCCGGTCGATGACGGTCGCCGGGGACCTCGCCCAGAGCGGCACGCCGGCGGGTGCCACCTCGTGGGCCGCCGCGCTCGACCCCTACGCCGCCGGCCGCTGGCGGCGGGAGCGGCTCACCGTCAACTACCGCACGCCGGCCGAGATCATGGCCGTCGCCGCCGACGTGCTCGCCGGCATCGCCCCGGAGCTGGCACCGCCTGCCTCGGTGCGCGACACCGGGGTGGTGCCGTGGAGCCTCCGGCTGGAAGAGGCCGACCTGCCCGGGCGGCTGCCCGAGGTGGTCGCGGCCGAGGCCGCCGAGGTCGGCGACGGCCGCCTCGCCGTGCTGGTCCCGGCCGCCGGGGCGGAGGCGCTCGGCCGGCGGCTCGCGGCCGCGCTGCCGGGGACCAGCGCCGCGCACGGCCCCGAGGCGCTCGACGCGCGGGTCGCGGTCCTGACCGTCACCGAGGCCAGAGGCTTGGAGTTCGACGGCGTCGTGCTGGTCGAGCCGGCCAGCATCATGGCCGAGAGCCCCAACGGCGCGAACAACCTCTATGTCGCCCTGACCCGCGCCACCCAGCGCCTCGGGGTCGTCCACACCACTCCCCTGCCGGCCGCCCTGTCCCGCCTCGCACCGCTTCCACGCAGATAACGCCAATTGCGACGATATTCCCGTTGCTCCCGATGACGCTTGGCCCGCCGTTCGATGGGTAGGCACGCCGGTAGCGGGCGCACGACGGCTGTTCGTGCGCGTCAGGGGGCGACGGTCCGATGAGGGTCGAACAGTCGATCCGGGACGGCTATCTCGTGCTGACCCTGGTCGGCCGGCTGGACCTCGCCGCCGCCTCCCTGCTCCACCGGACGCTGCTCAGGCGGTTGGCCGAGCGGCCCGCGGCGATCGTCTGCGACCTCTCCGGGGTGGACGGGATCGACCCGCTGTGCGCCGGGATCTTCACCGCGGTGCGCCACCCGGCGCTCGGCTGGCCCGGCACCACGCTGGTGCTGTGCAGCCCCGGGCCGGAGCTGGCCGCCACGCTCGCCAGCCTGCGCGTTTCGCGCCGCCTGGCCGTGTACGACAGCTTGCACGAGGCGCTCGCCCGCGCCCGCGAACGGCCGCCGAGCCTGGAGGAGCACATCGCGCTCGCGCCGGTCCCCAGGGCGGCGTCGAGAGCCCGGGCGTTCGTGCGCCGGCAGTGCTCGTCCTGGGAGCTTGGCGAGCTGGCCGAGATGGTCACCCTGCTAGCCAACGAGCTGGTCACCAACGCCATCATCCACGCGAGGACGCGCCTGGACCTGCGGCTGGAGCTGCGCGGGCGGCGGCTGCACATCGCCGTGCGCGACCACGGCTCGCGGCCGGTCCGCCTGCGGGCCATCGACGAGCAGGCCGAGCACAGGCGTGGCCTGGTGATCGTCGACCGGGCCGCGAAGGCCTGGGGAGTGGACGACCACCCCGGCGGCGGCAAGGTCGTCTGGTGCACCCTCGACGTCCCAGACGCACCGCTCGTGCGCGCTTGACCATGCCGTGACGCCTACCAACTGCTCCGCCGCGGTGCAATGCCGAACCGACGGCTCACCAGCCGGCGGGCCATTCGCGACGCAGGACCGCGTACAGCAGGTCGCTGGTCCACTCGCCCTTGGACCAGGTGCTCTCCAGCAGGTGGCCCTCACGGCGCATGCCCACCCGTTCCAGCACGGCGGCCGAGCGCGTGTTGCGATCGTCGCAGGTTGCGCTGACCCGATGCTTGCCTCGCTCGACGAGCAGGTAGTGCAGCAGCCGGCGGACCGCCTCGGTGGCATGGCCTTGGCCCTGGTGCTCGGGCGCGAGGGTGAAGCCGACCTCGGCCTGGCGTGGATCGTCGGCACGCACGTGGGCGGCGCAGTCGCCGATCAGCCGGTCGGTGGCGCGCAGGGCCACGGCGAACTGGAACCATTCGCCGGGCGTGTCAGGATGGGTGGCTCGTAGCTCTTGCAGGAACTGGCGCGCCGGGCTGGGCCGGTACGGCACCTCCCAGTTCTGGTAGCGAGCGATCTTGGGGTCGGACCGGTAGGCGACGAAGGCGTCCAGGTCCTCGGGCAGGAATCGGCGCAACACCAGCCGCTCCGTGCTGAGCGTCGTGAAGGCGGCATCAGCCATCATCTGCCACCCGGCGCCGTGAACGCACCTCGACGGCGTGATGGATCGCCGCTCGACGGGCATTGCCGTCGTTGCGTGCCAATGGTGCGCCCTCCTCTCAGAACACCGCGGTCTCGATCACCAGGTCGCCCTCGGCGAAGCGCGACGGGCGCAGGGGGTGCAGGTCGAAGCTGGTGCAGCGGCCGAGGGTGAGCAGCTCCGCGACGGCCCTGCCGGCGGCCGGCGAGTGCATCACGCCGTGACCGCCGAAGCCGGCGCACTGCACGAACCCGGGAGCCTCCGGCGGCTCGCCGACGATGGCGTGGTGGTCGGGCGTCTCCGGGTACAGCCCCGCCCAGCACTGCCGCGGGTCGACCGGGAGCTGCTCGAGGAACGGGAAGCGGTGGCCGACCCGCTCCCCCAGCGCCTCCAGGAAGCGCGGGTCGAGGCTGATGTCCCAGGACGGCGGGTCGGACGGGTCGGACCAGGCGATTCTACACAAGACACCCTCTGTACTGTATAATAGGGACAAGCTGAGCAAGGAGGCCACATGCTGATTCCGGTCTTCATCTACGCTCGCCTGTCCCGGGTCGAGCAGAAGCAAAGAACCGTCGAGAGTGTCGAAGCGCAGATTGCCGAGTGCTCTGCCTGGGCCGCGGAACATGGTCGCGAAGTAGTCGGTACCTTTATGGACAACCTGACTGCGTCGCGCTTCTCACTCAAAGACCGACTGGATTTCGTCCGGATGATGAATGGGATTCGCGATGGTGCGGCTGTCGAGGTTCTGGCCACTGAACAGTCGCGCCTTGACCGGCAGCTCTGGAACATCCTGGAACTGATCGAGCTGGCCCGTACCACCCCATTCAAGCGCATCGTCAAAGTCCGTGATGATGAGGTCCTCGATCTGTCAACTGAGTCAGGCATCAACCGCGTCATTGACCAAGCTAACCGAGATCGTCACGAGTCCGAGCTGATTAGCCAGCGCGTGAGAGCCCGGAAGCGGCAGCACGCCGAAGCGGGTAGGTTCAATGGCGGTCGGCGGCCCTACGGCTACGAGCCGGACGGCGTGACGGTTCGGGAGTCTGAAGCCAGGATCATCCGCGAGTGGGTCAATCGCATCCTGGCGGGTGCCAGTATGATGAGTCTGGTTCGGTGGATGCAGGCCGAGGATATCCCTGCCCCAGGCGGTGGCCGTTGGCACCTCTCGACCGTGGACGAGATCCTGCGAAACAAGCGCATCAAAGGCGTGAGGGTTCATAACGGCGTGGAGTACCCGGCTGCGTGGCCCGCGATCATCTCCCCAGAAGAGTGGGACAAGCTGCAACTGGTCCTCGACGCGCGCAAGGCGCGAGGCCGCCGGTTCAGGCCCACCCGCGCCTATCTTTTGACTGGCTTTGTCGTCTGCGGACGCTGCGGTACTTACATGATCGGGTCTGGCCACAGTCGGGATGGGAGTGACCAGATCGAACGACGCTACCTGTGTCGAGCGCAGTATACGGCCGGGCAACCCAAGGGCTGCGGCCGGGTGGCCCGCTTGGCCGATCCGCTGGAAATCCTTGTAAGTCAGGCCGTCTTGCGCCGGCTTGAATCCGAAGACTTGGCGAAAGCATTAGGTGCGGCAACGCAGGATGACGACATGCAAGCGGCCCTGTCTGAGTACCAAGAGACCAAGAGCAACTTGGCCCAGCTCCTCCGTGATTATTACCTTGAACGCAACAAGTACGCTGCTGACGCCATGCTTCAGCTCAAAGCCGAGCTGGAAGTTCGTCTGGAACAGATCACCCACAGGATGGAGCGGCTGGATTCCACGCGGGTGCTGGCCTCAGTCTCCCCTACTGAACAGATCCGGGCCATTTGGGATAACGCTGACTTGGCTCTCAAGCAAAGTCTAATCGGTCTTCTCATCGAGAAGATTGTGATTCATCCCGGTCGATCCGGTGCTAAGCGCTGGCGCGATCCCGAGTCTGACCAAAGCTGGTACTTCGACCCCTCGCCGTCGAAGATTCAGATCGTCTGGCGGGTGTAGCGCTAGCCAGTAGAGTCACGACATCATGAATCACATCAGGGTCTTGCAGCTTCTCAGGTACACCACTGGCCTCAGTCGAGGCTTTCACCCAGGCATCTAGATCAAATTCACGTATCTTGGCCATTGCGGCTTTATCTATTAATTGTCTTAATTATACTGCGGTCTTCCCTCGCCCGAAAGGGGGCGGCCAGATTGGCCGTTTTTCAGGTAACGCGGTCCGACCTCACCGGCAAGGATGGCGCAGACGACGAGTTCGGTCGCCTGGTCGTCCGTAACTACCCCGGCGTGGACGGGCCACGCCAGCTCGACGTACTGCCGGCCGAGGTGTCGGGCCTCAAGACCACGAGCGACGTTGTGGAAGTCGACTACACCCCACCGGGAGAGACGAACCCTCAGCGCCTGCTCGTGCTCAAGGACGAGTTCGACCAGCTGGCCCCGGACATGCCCGGACTGCTCGCCAAGGCCCGCGGCCTCAAGGGACGGCCCCGCAGCACATAGGGGCTCCGGTCTCTTCGCAAAAAGCGCCCGCGACTCACGCGGGCGCTATCCTTATGCTATACAATTTCGCCGGTTGACATCTCGGAAAGGGGTCAGTAGTGGTCGCGGTCACTCGTTACATCAGCGATCTGTCTGGTGACGACATAGCCGAGAAACAGCACGTCAAACTAGTCATTCGGCGCCATCCAGCCTATGTGGGTCCCGTCACACTCGATGCCCAAGAGAGCGAGCTTGAAGCGCTCAAGACGGTTGATGAGATCGTCGAGCTGGAAATCCAGCCAACCGGCAGCAACGATTCTCCGTCCCGTACGCTCATGGTCGAGCTGTCCGCCCTCAAGGGACTGTCCAAGGACGAGGACCTCGACACCATACTCATGAACGCCGCCGCGTCTCAGGCTCGCCCCAGCGAACCGAAGCCCCGGACCAGACGAGGCAGCGGAGGCACCCAGCGTGCCAAGGTCAACTACGCCACCCTCGAACATGCCGGCGAGCCGCACCGTGGCCGGATCACGGATGCCGAGAAGGAGTTGGTTCGAGGCAACCTGGACAAGGTCAACGAGCGGCTGCGCGAGTCCGGCAAGCGCGAGATCGACCCCAACGACAAGGAGATGCAGCAGCGCTACGGCCTGAGCGCGTAAGGCGCTTGGGGGTTCCCACGCGCCAGGCGGCGAGGTGACCATGAGAGCTGGCCTGATTTTGGAGGGCGCGGCATTGGGTATCTGGGATGAGCGCAGGCTCGCGAAGCAACTGCGCATCCGGCTGAGGGAGTTGCGCTACCTCAAGGACGACGTGAAGCATCTCAGCGATAATCTGTCCGCAGTGGATGGCGATGGAGATCACGCCGACTCACAGCGTGAGCGGGGCGAGTCTTGGAGCGGGGTCGTAGATAGTCTCGAAACTGCGCTTGAGGACTTGGACAGTGTGCTGGATGATACTGAGGCTCTTCTACAACCACATTGAGCCTAGCGCCCTACTGCTGGCTCCCCCATCTGCCGCGGAGCGTCCGGGACGACCTTTGGCATCATCTTCTCCTCGTCCTGCCGTCCTGCGGCCTCTACCGCGTGTAGCGGCCCTCACAGAGGCTCTCCGCGCGTCAGGCCCGCCAAGCGATGGCGCTGTGGACGACAGGCCGGCTAACGTGTCGGCGATGAGTGAAGGCCGCACCATCGCGCCAAGAGGAAGTCGACGGCTGCCGCCGCCGGTCTTTTTCATCACCGGCGCTGTCTCGCTCTATTGGGGTGCTGCCCTCGCCGTTATCGCCTTCCGGACGGTGAGCCCCGTTGGGCTGGCCTGGCTTCGGGTGGTTGGCGCGGCCCTCATCATGCTGTCTTGGCGTCGGCCGTGGCGCGGACAATGGAGCTGGCCGCGTCTGCGCCTGGTTGCCGCCTTCGGGACGGCACTAGTGGCCATGAACTTCTCGTTCTACTTGGCCATTGGCAGGCTCTCCCTTGGAACCGCCACCGCTATCGAGTTCCTTGGCCCGATTGTGGTTGCGGCCGTCACCACACGGACCAGACGAGACCTCCTGGCCCTGGTGCTGGCGCTGGCAGGCGTCGGACTCCTGGCCGATGTCCAGAGGCGTGGCAGCGCGTCGGGTGTTCTATTCGCACTCCTGGCCGCCACCCTCTGGGCGTTTTACATCCTACTTGGTAGCCGAGTGGCGGTAATGGGTGAAGGTATCGACTCGCTGGCAGTTGGCATGGCAATTGGCGCACTAGTCTTCGCGGCCATTGGCCTGCCCGCTGCCCTGCCCGCGTTCGGCCGGCCCATGACGCTACTGCTTGGGCTCAGTCTCGGCCTCTTCTCCAACGTCATACCGTATGCGTTAGATCAGGTGGTGTTGCGGCGGGTGCGTGCCGGTCAGTTTGCGTTGCTCTTGAGCTTACTTCCGGCAACCGCGGCCGTCATGGGCTTTATTGTGCTACACCAAGTGCCGCTACCAGTTGAGGCCGTCGGCATCATCCTGGTCGTCCTCGCCGTCGGCCTCCGTAGTAGGTCCGTCGCGTAGCGGCGTGTGCTTGCGCGCTATGCCTTGCGCAATCGCGGTTTGAAGCGCCTGGGGAACAAGATCAACAAGCCCCTGCGCGAGTCCGGCAAGCGCGAGATCGATCCCAAAGACCAGGAGATGCAACAGCGCTACGGCCTGAGCGCGTAGTCCTCCGCCTGACGCGACCGGAGCCGCTGTAGAGGCCGCGGAGCGTCCGGGACGACCTTTGCATCATCTTCTCCTCGTCCCGGCCGTTCTGCGGCCTCTACGCATGTCTAAACCGACGAACATACTCTGCTTATGCTGTCTTAGCACCTTAGGTAATTAACCGCTCGAACAGGTGGTGTAGGTAATTGAAAGAGGTCATCCATGATCTGGAGATCCGCTCTTGCACTAACTTCTCCATGTCTTCGTCATCCAGCGGAATGATGAAGCCTCTCTCATCTCTCGCTGTATCTAGGCAGCTTGCCCAGTATCGCTCTTTGTCCTCGTATGCTCTATAAACGAGCAGGCCGAATCTCCCTCGGTTCGTAGAGAACCTGCCAGCGAGTTGATCAAACTCCGGATTGCCCAGTTCTCTCAAGTAGTTCTTACACTCAACTGGCACATAAGCAGCAGCAGCGCCTTGATGGCGGCTAAGCCAAGCGAAGAATCCGGAGGTTGCGGCGTTCGTGAATTGAATGTCAATACGCTTACGCCCTTGGTGGATTGGAAACTCCCGCCGTGGGTTTACCAGTGAAGGATAGAATAACGGACCAAGGAGGTTCTCAATAGCTCTGTGGTAGTCATTGGCACCCTCAGCGCCTGGTGGCACCGCTCGCACAGCCTCGATGAGCGCTTCGAAGTCTGGCTCTTCAGCATTCGCTTGGGCTGCGATCTCCTCATGTGAAAGTGGAGGACGACCTTGTGACCGCTTGTCGGCCCTGTATTGATCCAACAGTTCGGGGTGCTTCAGCGTCTCACGGACGATCGCCTCCTTACCAGTGCCGTATTTCTCTCTTAGTGACTTCTTGGTTACGCGGCGCCTTCTATTCCTGAGTAGTTGGACCAGCTCGCTGTTTGCCGATAGCTCTACATCTCGCAAGTATTCAAGGATGTACTGGTTGTAATACTCATCTGGATCATATTCCATCCTCTGTCGCACGATGGACTTGGGTACAAGTATCAGCTTTCTTCCCTGGGCTATAGGCAATGATGTGAAGTGTTGGATCCACTGACGTGTATGTGGGTTCCAGAGTGGACCCGACGCTACACCTGACACGAGCTTGATACCGTAGAATCCGCATGTTTCCTGAGTATAGGCAATCAACGGAGCACGTATGATGTTCGTCGCAATATCCGAAATGATGTCGTTGCTTATGCCTGGAACCATAAGAATGGTATCTTCTAGGTCTTCCAGAAGTCCTGACTGAACAGCTTGGCTCTTCGAGAGAGCTTCCCAGACATCTACGGCTGAATGGTACCCGAGGCCTCTGCCCTGCGATTGCCCTCGTGATAGGCCAAGGTGTGTCTCATTAGGCTCACGCAACACTCGAAGAAGGTTCTTTGCGTCGTCATCACGCCCATCCCCGATTGCTTGCAGAACGGTCTCGAAGAAGTTCTGAACCAGAGAGACGCACTCTTCTCCCCAATCAGAAGGCAATAATCGCAGAGCCCGCGGATCAACATACAGGCGAACATCGTTTCGGACGTCCACATCGATAAAGTCAAGTTCTGGCTGCGTACGACCCAGTCTATAGTATCGGGAGACTCTCATTCTCAGATGTCCTCATCCGGCAGGACCACAGCCTGGTCTCAAGGCCGTGCGTTAGGCTCAGTTCGTTTCTTCTTAGCTTGCCTGATAGCTCGCCGCAAGCAGAGGTTGGGCGCGGTCGAGGTGTGTCCGGCTTCTCAGGGTCAACTCAAGATTGCCTGTTCCGTAGTGGCCAATTTTGGTTACATCACGGCTGAAGCCTCTCTCCAAGGTAACACCCGTTGGATCGGCCTTAATGTAGACTAGCAGGTTCTTAGATTGTGGATGGATCTCGACACAAGCAAAGTTCTTGATGCGGCGAAAGGCATAGTAGAACTGCCGCACCGTCTTGGTAACGTCATCTCCGAGGGCGAGCAAGTAAGCTTCAAGGGCGTCGTACAGATCCCTCAATTCCTGTGGTGACTGCTGGTGGAGCTGTGTAACCGTCTTGTTGGATGAGGCAACGGCCACTGGCTTGGGAACATCTGCCGCGCCGGCCGCTGTGGCGACAGCGCTCGTCGAGGCAATCAGGTCCAAGGTGAGGAACGCGCCGCCATAGTCGCGGTATCGGACAAGCTCGATGCTTCGGTTGATCTGGGCAATGGCGTGCTCGTCATACCGAGTAAAGTCGCTTGCGACACACACCAGCCGTGGAGCCATCCACTCAATCTGCTCAGCGACCGCGGCGCCTAGCTTCTTCATGACTAGGAGCTCGAAGTCAGCGCGGTGGTCCATGAGCCAGTCTAGGTAGAAGAGTCCTTGATTGATGACACTCTCATTGACCGAGCGCTTGTACTCGAAGATGACGGGACTTCCATTCTCATCGAGCCCGAGCGAGTCAATACGCCCACCGTGCTTCTTCCCAGTCGAGTGCTCGCTCGCGACGAGCCGGACGCCGAAGAGAGCCTCCATGTTCCGGTCGATCAGGATCTGGAGCGGTTTCTCCAATGCAGCGGCAGTGCCGAGAAGCTCAACAGCCGTCCCGTCGTCTATTCGGAAGAGTTTGAGGTCACCCATCATGCTTCCTCTGGCGTGGCGAACGTCCCTGCACCTGTTGGCAGCAGCTCACCGCGGAAGGCCTTGGCGAGGACGGCCTGCGAGCTACGTTCGATCCGCCGAACCGCCTTCTCGACACGTGCGAGTAGTCCATCAGCCACCTGGAGTAGCTCATCGACTCGTCGAACGATCTCAGACTGTTCCTGGGGACTAGGTACGGGGACTGGAAGCTCCTTGAGCTTCGTCATGCTGAGCGACGCCAGATTGACCGTCTGTTTGCCCTGGTCAATGAAATACCTCGCGCCAATAGTGTTACCGAACCACGAGTAGAAACGGGGTTGCATTCTCTTATTGCGGAGCCGGGCTCGGAACACATGGTTCTGATGGATGCATTCTGGAATCTGTCCTTCCCAGACCCAGCCTCGGCCGAGCTTGTCGCGGTCTCCGCCCTCGTTGAATAGGATATCGCCAGGTTGCAGTTTGAGATCAGCGATCTTCGACTCAGGGGCCGGAATCGTCTTGATCTCCGACAAGTCGAGCCATCCACGCTGGACATTGGCGACCCGAAGATATGGGACTTCGCGAGTCGGTTCACCCGGCTTAAGTTTAGCGCCCTTCTGGATTCCTCCGCGCACGTCTGCAACGTCTTGCAATTGCACCCACGGCCAAGCATCCGGCGTCTCGACTAGTGGCGATACGTCTTGGCGTGACGCTCGTGCCATAGCGGAATGCATGGGATGTTGGTCGCGCCAATCGGACGTGAGACGGCCGGAGCAGGCGGCGGCGAGGGTCGCTTGTCGAAAGTACTCAATCCTTCGGACCGCAGCCGCGAGCTGCTGAGCTACGTCTTTCCGTCGATGAGCAATCGATTCAAGTGTTTGGACGATTCCGGCTTGCTGATCGAGAGGAGGAAGAGGAATATCCAATGACTTAAGGACCGTCTGACTGATGTTCGGTTGCGCTCCACCTTTGCCTTCACTTATTAGGATTGGCCGGAGGTACAACAGGAGTTGGAACAGAAATTCTGACGTTGCCAATTCCGGGCTGGGAACACAGAATGCGATCGCCTGGTTAGTGGCGCTCCATATTCCTGTGATCCCCAGTTTGCCGATAGAGGCCCCGTACATGGCTACTAGCAAAGCCCCTGGGTCGACTAGCTTTGCTGAACTGCCAGCGAGACCCTCCTCAGTGATGGTTTCCTCTGTGGTGGCAACTACTCCGTCGTTGAGATCGCCAATCTTTATCCACGGAATGGAGCCACCATAGAAATCGCTTCTCCGGCGGTCCGGAGTTCCGCCACTACCCCATTTGCCAATAGAACCTAGTTTGATGTGCCGCCAACCCTCAGGCAGTTGAAAGCTATCTAAGCTCACGGTTCGGCTCCATTGCCCTCTAGGAGGCGCTGAATGTCGGCGAGACCGTCAAGCGCGAGCTGGAGTTCTTCCATCGCCTCTGTGATCAGCTCTTCGGGCTCAGGCAGCTCGTTGGGATCGTCTTGCTCCTCGTCGCGGAGCCACTTGAAACTATCGAGCTTGTAGTGACGTTCTTTGACGTCATTGAGGGTGAAGCTGCGCCAGCGGCCATCCGGTGAGTCGGTCTCCTGCCGCTTGCTGCGGCCGTTGGGATCGGCTCCGTAGCAGACCTCGAATGCTGCGAAGTATGCCGGTGTGAGTGGCCGGCTCTTCTTGGTGATCTTGGGGACGTTGGCACGAGCGTCGAAGATCCACGTGCGCTCGGTTGGGCGGCCCTTGGTGAAGAAGATGACGTTCGTCTTCGTGCCTTCGCTGTATGGACTGAAGGTGCCGCGTGGACAGCGGAGAACGGTGTGGAGATCGCAGTCCTCCATCAGAACTTGGAAGACCTCGCCGGCCTGATTGGCAAAGAGCACATTGTCCGGCACGACAACGGCGGCACGGCCGCCGGGCTTGAGAATCGTAAGCACGTGCTGGAGGAAGTTGAGCTGCTTGTTGCTGGTGGAGACCACGAAGTCATCACGAGCTGGTGCCTGGTTGGCACCCCTAGTGCCGAAGGGCGGGTTCGTGAGTACGACATCGAACCGCTCAGGTGGCGGCATCTCATAGATAGAGTCGCCCAGCGAGATGTGGGGCTCGACCTGGTGCAGGTAGAGGTTCATAAGGGCGAGGCGTCGCGGCCGGGCAACCAGGTCCTGCCCGTAGTAGGTCTGCCTTCGGATGCGCAAGGCCGTCTCGCGATTGAATGCGCCCCCGGTCTGGTCCTTGAGCCACTCGTAGGCGGCCACTAGGAAGCCGCCCGTGCCGCAGGCTGGGTCGCCGATCTTGAAGTCCTTGCTGGCACGGGGATCGGGCTTGATGCAGCGCACCATGCTCTGGATGAGCGGGCGAGGCGTGAAGTACTGACCGGCACCCTTCTTGCCCTCAGCGGCAGCCTTCTCAAGGAGGCCTTCGAAGGCAGCCGCCTTAACATCAGTATCGAGGGCGGTCCACTCGGTCTCGTCGATGATGCCGATAAGTCTGTGCAGGTTGACGGGGTTGGTGAACCGGCTCTGAGCGCCGCTGAAGATGTCGCCAAGCATGCCGCGCTGCTTGCCGAGGGTCCGCAGCGCTTCGACGTACGAGTCGAGCAGGTCAGTCCCGCTCTGCTTGCGCAGATACGGCCAGTCCGTCTCCTCGGGCAGCTCGATGCCGCGCTCATCGGCCATCTTGAGGAAGAGCAAGTAGGTCAACTGCTCGATGTAGTCGCCATAGTCGATGCCGTCATGGCGCAAGACATGGCAGAAGCCCCAAAGTTTTCCGACAACATCGGTCATGCGGCGACAAGCTCCTTGTTAAAGAAGTTCGCTCGTTCCGATGACATGATCGGGCCTGTCCTGGCAGCATGGCCGGATGAGACCAACCGCCTACCGCCGCAACGCCCGTGGTCTTGGCGACCGCCAGGCGTTCGAACGCGTCCGCATGCAGGCCGGCGCGTTGTTTGCCGCCGGCCGCTCCCAAGCCCAGGTGGCCCACCAGCTTGGCGTCGCCCGCCAAAACGTCAGCCGCTGGCACGCGAGCTGGCGGTCGGGCGGGCTGGAAGCGCTGGCAAGCCGCGGCCCCACCGGCTCAGCCCCGCGCCTGTCACAGGCCCAGCGTGCCGCCATCGACCAGGCGCTGCGCCAGGGTGCTCGCGCGCACGGCTTCGACACCGACCACTGGACCCTGGCTCGCATCGCCACGGTGATCGAGCAGCTGACCGGGGTCAGCTACCATCCTGGGCACGTCTGGAAGCTGCTGCGCCGCCTGGGCTGGCGGCTGCAGCGCCCCGCCCGCCGCGCGGTCGAGCGTGACGAGCAGGCCATCGCCCGCTGGGTGGCCGAGGACTGGCCTTAGGGTTCGGCGCAACGCGCGGCGTCGTCGGGCCGCCATCGTGTTCTGGGACGAGTCGGGGGTGTCGCTGTTGCCGGTGGTCCGCCGGACCTGGGCGCCGCGCGGCCACACCCCGGTCATCCGCCACCGGTTCAAGTGGAAGCGGATGTCGATGGCCGCGGCGCTGTGCTACGGGTCCCGTGGCGGCGGCGCGTCCCTGGCTTTCCACCGCCAGGTCGACGCCTACGACACCGACAGCTTGATCGGGGCCCTGGGCGAGCTGCGCCGGTTCCTTGGTGGGGAGAAGGCGACCCTTGTGTGGGACGGGCTGCCCGCCCACCGCAGCAAGGCGATGGCTACCTGGCTTGGCCGCCAGCGCCATTGGCTGGTGGTCGAGCGACTGCCCGGCTACGCCCCCGACCTCAACCCGGTCGAGGCACTATGGTCCAACCTCAAGGGCGTGGAGCTGGCCAACCTGGCCGCCGACACCCTCGAGGAGGTCACCGCGGCGGCCGAGCGCGGCATCCAGCGAATCCGGGCAACCCCACACCTGGCCTACTCGTTCCTGCGCCACTGCGGCCTGAGCCTGTGGTGAGCCACAATCATGTCATCGGAACAGGCGAACCTCTTTAGGTCTCCCTTGGGATCGATCGCAACCAGCCCATAACCCTGTTGCATCTGCTGAGTCATGAGATTGAGCATGACCGTACTCTTGCCGGAGTCTGTTGGACCCATGATGTGCAAGTGCTTGGTCAAATCGCGTGGACTGAACGCCAGCGGTCGCTCTGACCCAGGGAAGTTTGCCTGGGCCACGACGAAGCCCTTGCGCAGGACGTTCCGCGAGGGCATGAGGTGCCGGGAGGTTCCAAGGTGCAGGTTGGGTACTTGCGGAGAACCAATTGGAATCCCGGATAGCATTCCTAGCTCGATGCCATTGAGTAGGCAGGGCCACTCCTGATGGGGCGCCCGCCTCCTTCCCAGCCTTCCCTTGACGAGCGATCTTGGAATTCTGCGGACTGCCACGTACGCGCCCGGGGCACCTGCACTTCGAATAGCCACGAGCGTTCGATTGACTAAGTGCCGAGCCCTAAGGTCATGACCGGCCTGGGCACCGATCCGGCCCACGGCATAGAACATGGGCTCCTTATTCTTGTCATTACCGGCCGGCGTGAATACCCACTGCACCAGCACGGCTTCACCCGCATTCAGCGGGCTGAGGCTGGCTAGGATACTGCCGACCACAGCCTCGGGCTTATCGGTTCGGAGAGGCTCGGATCCTGTCACCTTCAGCTCGACTCCGCGCGTCCAGGTGTACTGGGGCTCTGCTTCGTCGATCCTGATGCCTGGGATAGCATGGCGCAGCTGGGACAGGACGGACTCCGTGATCTGCGGTGGCAGGCTGATGTAGTGGCTAATGCCGTCTTCGTCGGCAATGATTTCAAGGACCATCGTCGCCAGACCCAAGGACCATTGCGGCCGAATCAGACCGCTCAACGCCCGGGTTGTCGTTCTGATCGCACTTAAGTCCATATCCCGCGGATAGGAGATGCTGTATGTCATGCGCTCACCATCTTTGTGATGCTGACCGATGCGTCTCGCCACTAAGAAGACAGCTAATCCTGGAAGGATGAGACTGGCCGCAAGAGTAAGCAGCTGGATAAAGGCGTTCTTCACACCTCAATGATACGGTCAGTGATTAGCGTCCGCGCCAACTTAGAACTTGCCGATAGAACTGCCGATCAGCCTCGTCCAGACTCCGGCGCAATCTTTCGCGTGCATCTCTCTCGCGCTGTACCTCGCGCTGTAGGCCCTCCATGCGAATCCTTCTCTTGCCGAGGCTGTCCACGCACCAGCCATATACAAGCACCAAGACAATGCCAAGGCCGACGGCTAACAGACGATCGAGCAATGCCTCTTAGCTCCCAGCCGCGTACTGTGCAATTGCAGCATTGTAGTCGTAAAGCCATCCCTGAAAAGCTTGCTCACCGACCATGCGCTCAAGCGGATTATCGGAAGCAATCATCTCGGCTGCCGTATGAGCGTATTGCTTTCCAACCTCGAACTGACGTCGGCGAGATCGGTCTGTCTCTGTGAGCCGCGCACGATGAACCATTATTCTAGTGTACTCGTTAGCCATGGCATCGAAATAGTTACGCCGAGCTCGGTACTGCCATATGGCTGGAATTCGGGCCACCTGCGGTGGGGCTGGCTGCTGGGGCATGATACTCATGACTTACGCCTCCATTGCTGTTGCTGCTTGCGATGCCAACGCTTGATGTCCTTTTGCAGCTTCTGCTGACGTTCCTGTTCGATTTGACGTGTCTCATCGAACGCTTGGAACATCCGATCTAACCAGTTCTCCGAGTCATCCGTTTCCCAATTCGCCATGCCATGCTCGATATTCTGGTCCATGCGTTTCACCACCTTCGCTCTGTGACCTGTTCACGAAAGCTCTAGGTCATCGATGCCATCATCGTTGTCGCTTCCATCCTTTGGTGCTGCCAGATCAAGTCCGCAGTCATTACAGTGGCCGCTACCGTCGCTGAATTCGTCAATGTCGATGTGTGGGCAGGTAGTCTGAAGGTGATCCTGAGCATCTGGCCAGTTATAAAAGGATTCCTGGCAGGCGCACACGAAGGGCGCGAGAACAAACGTAACTATTCAGGTGCCAGTGGCTTGAGGATGAGCGGTGGGCAGCGCAGCTCGCCGGTGGTGAAGCGGCCGACCGGGCGGTCGAGCTGGACGACGACGTTCTGCCCGGCCCACCCGGTCACCGTCCCGGCCTGACCGT
>WNFV01004320.1_pt1 | contig 17701 bp, 8 predicted proteins | sample 5400101 | NCBI WGS metagenome assembly WNFV01 (sample SAMN13153361, study PRJNA577476) | soil metagenome | isolation source: 115 cm soil or saprolite under grassland replicate 1 | place: USA:California | collected 2016-06-15
GACACATTTTGGGGCATGGGGAAATGCAAATAGAATGTCATACTATTTCCTCATTATCTGAAACAGTGAGCGTGGTATAGGGAAGGTGGAGGAATATGATTGGATAATGTTCTAAATATAGCCTCATAGCATGAATAACAAACCGTGCCATATTTGTAGATTAGGCGTGAATGAAAAACGGCACCAGATTTGTAGACGAATGACAAATTTGTAGATCAGGGAATAACAAATTGTGCCAACAACAAACCTGGCTATATTTATAAATGAGGTAGGAATGACAAATTTGTAGATTGAATAATAAACTTGAGACTGAGGGCCGTTGCTCAGCACGGCATGGAAACGAGTCCCTTCAGTCACTTCGGTACCCTGGGCATAAAAACGCCATTTAAATTCAAGTAGTTATTTATCATTGTTATTTCAAATATAAATGACCGTGGAAACGGTGACTCGATATGACATCTAAATGACAATAAAAAATTCGGTGGGCGCAACATTTAATAGTTCAACTAAAAACAAGTTTTATATCCCTAAGAATTACTATATATGGTAATTCTTAGACATCTAAAAAAAGTTTCTAGTTGGACTATAAAATGGTGCGCCCACCTCTTTTTTATTGTCTTTTAGATTCCAAATATATCCAGTCATTTCTTTTATCATTTCTACTTGAAATAACACTGACAAATATCTACTTAAATTTAAATGGCTTTTCTACGCTCAAGGTACCGAAGTGAGTGTTGCAAGATTGATCTCGGATGTCACGCATGAGTCGACTCGCATCAGTCACTTTTTAAATCCAGCCTGCACGCGCGACTCGGACGGCGGAGCTCCGTCTTGCGTATCGGCGTTGCGGCTTGTTGATTCCCGGTCAGGCATCGCAGCCTGATCTCGCCCTCTGCGTCCTCGCTCTCTTTCCTCATCTTTGTTGTCCACAACACATGGTGAGTTCTCTTGGATTGATCCAGGGAACTCCTTCCTTCCATCATGGGCCTGTAGCTCTTTCCTTGAACTGGGGTTTCCCCCTCGCAGCTAGTAAGTGGTTCTTGTCTCTTACCACTCTCATGATGATGTTCGTTGTCCTCCCAGGTTTCGAAAATTGCGCTAGATGGCTTCTAGGGGCATTGGGACCTCATCAACAGGGATTTTGGCGACCGTTACCATGGCGATGTCAACATCGACGGTCATTTTCGTTGGCACGCGCATGATGGGCCCTCCTTTAAGGTAAGTCTTTCATTTTTGCCATTTTGGCAACGGTAGGGGGGTGTTTTGAGCCTTTCTTAAGTATTTCTCGATCTTTCCGTGTCAGTACAGGTTCATTATTGCCATATTATGGTAAGTTTTCCGGTTTCCCCTCCCTCAATCTCACCTGCTGACCTTTCTTCAGGTCCTTTTGCAGTTATCCGCGATCCTTCCTGCCATGTCACCTCTTCAGCCCAAGGGCTCCATGTTGGGCTGGAGTAGTACTCCCATCCGGTTCAGCTTTCGGGTACGATGCACGGAGTTTTACTCCTGCATCTTCCCGTTCTTCTGGTATTCAATTTCGCCCTTCGCTATTTTGTAGGAAGTTTCTCGGCCCTCTGACGTCGCTGCCGCCCACTTTTTCAACGAATAGGCACGGTGTCTGGCTGGGAAACAGCTGGAAGCGCGCTTCGCATTGCACCCATTTCCTGAAAACGGTTCGTATCGCCCACCGCCGTCGCCACCACCAATCATTACCATATTGCGCGTTGCATAACAAAATACAATGCCACGGGTCCAGTGAGTCAGCTCGTTGTCACATTCGAGGGTCTTCTATCTACGTATACTCGATTCACAGGAAGTATCAATCAATCCCGAGCATACACCACAAGGTTCGCATCTCGATGATTGTAGCCTCTAGATGAAGTCGTTAACCACATGTCGTCAGGTATTCGATCCAGAGTTCCTTCTGGAACACAGAGATCTCGAGTCGCTATACCGTCATGAAACCATATTCGGCCGTCTCTCGTGAACAATCTGGCAACGAAATGATTCCCATCGCCATATACAATCCCTCGAAGACGGAAGGTGACATCCATTCCTTCGTAGACATACGTTAGTGTCTCATTTATCTTAAAGCACGATTTAGGAAGTATTACACACATGACATATGGAAGCCTGTTCATGGAAATATCCAACACCAACCGACGACAAGCAGCAAGGTTTGAATGACCGGTAGAACAGGCGGGCAATCTTCTAGGGCAATGAAGTCGACTAATCCTCTGTTGGTCAGAAAGATGCCACCCAAGACAGTCGGATATATGACTGTATTCTTGCGATCCATCCTGGAACGGACCTGTTTCCCTGAGCTGCAAGTATTCGCCGACATGGAGAAGAGTGTTTCCTTGGTATCCGCAGGTTGGACATTTTAAAGACGTCACGCCCGAGGGTTGGTATCTTTCGTTCGTCATCATTTTATAGGTAAGGTTAGCAATACACGTGTATGTAGGCCCCATTGGATATTCCCTAGAATTCAAATGGTTCAATTTCCTTCGTACCGCATTTCGCGCTTCTTCGAGTGTAATAACTTTTGCTGTCACAAGCTGGAACTTATCTGCCAGTGTCGACAGATGCATAGAGATATCATTGAAGCGACGGGACCACACATTTGGCATCTCAATCCACATGTTATATAGTATCGTAAATAAGGCGTCGTACGCACAACTGTAGTCTCGACTGTCCCAGATCAGACCTGACGGCCTGGATAACGTAGAAATGTGTGCAGGGCAATCTACTCTGGAAACTTTCGTGATTCGGACGGCGTCTGATGTGTCGTTAACCTGTTCTACCATAGCGCTGATGCCGCGTTTCGACCTCGAGGAACAATAACTCACATCTGCTTTGCGTAGCTTGTCAATATCCCAGGTAGCATCTGATTCAATTGGTCTTACCTTTCGCTCTCCAGCCTGGTATCGAATTGCAGGATGCCAGTCGCAGTCGTCGCTGGAATCTCGGTTCCACAGATAGTAAGCACGAATCACCGGGTTTCGAAGTGGACCGTGTATATGATCAGGGAGCTGTCGTTCGTACCGTAGCCTGGTGACCTCATCAAGGACGTTGAGTTCCCGAAATTCTTGACGCAGCCATCCTGAAATACCACGAGTAATTTTATGTGGTGCAAAATCTTGAATAAGAACCGTACCGGCAGCACTCGAGCTCCGTGAAAGAGCCGTGTAATATGACTGATGATCTCGACAGTAACCGAGATCAACGACGTTGTACTCCCTCGTTTTCCCTTGGGACGAGTAGTCGGTCATAGCAAAATTGGGAAGTACAGGAACCTGGAGTCGCTTTATTCTGAGTGGCTGGTCGCTCTTAGCCCTGCATTGGATGTTAGTTGAGATTTTCACTAGAGGGATCACATTTGTCGGAAGATTACTTATCTGGACGTCTTTAGGAGGCTTTACGAGCCGAACAAATAATGTTTCTAATACCTGGCGGCCATAGGGTCCATCGTACGCATCCCAACCAACTACCACGGCCTCCTGCCCTTTGGTAACGCAAAGCTCGGTCGCCTCGTTGCTACGAATCATCACGGGCATTCCCACGCACAGAGATAATCTAGCGGGCACGTGGTCGCTCATGTGAGGATAACATTCCCAAAGGGCTTCTTGGTCAGCCTTGCTCAATCCACTGAGCATGGGTTCGCCCACGACATTCACGTTGCTACGGCGCTTTCTTCTCTTTCGTCGCCGTGTTCTGTTTGTTGGATCATCACCACCGGCTAGTTCATCTAGGGAGTAAAAGTCGGTGAGTTCTACATTGTGATCTGCTGCAAACCGGCGGGCACCCTCATCATTTATCCTATCTTTTTGATTATTCCTCGCAGTTATAATAGACACATTCCGAAAGCAAGGTGCTTCGAGACTGGGTGAAGACTCGTTACGATCTGCAATACGCGTCCGGAGAAAAGCGACATCTTCTGGTGTACAGGCCGCGTATCTCATATTTTCTAGGGCAGTCCGGAGCTTAGCATCAGCCTCTGATTGCGATTTCTGACGCATATTTTGTGTTAGGATTACTACAGTTGTGATTTGGTGCCACAGCAGTTTGCCTATTACCGTCTCCTGATCCCGTATCGACATCCTCGCATTCACAAATTTTTCAATGTTCCCATCATACAGATTCGATCCAAACACGGGGGGCAACTGTGCGAAATCGCCAGCCAGAATGACATTCATGCCACCAAACGGAGCGTCATGGACATCTGTTATCTGTGCTAACCTCGCGCTGATTGAGTACAGCTCGTGACAAGCGATCATCGAGATTTCATCGACAAAAATGTACTCCACGCCTTGAAGTCGGGAACGCGCCTCGTTGAGAATGGCGGACTCGCTTCTCGAAAAATCCTCGCCAACATCACCCTTCCGTTGAATGCCGAGTACTTTGTGGTACGTAGAACCATTGAGGAGAGTGGCAGCGGTGCCGGTAGGAGCGAGCGCTACAAAACGGTGAGTCTCTTTTCTTTGTTCAAATAAATAGATAAGGCTCTTTATTACTTGACTCTTACCAGTACCACCCATACCACCAAGGTGCATCTTGAGCTGCTCTATTGCGACACTCGATACGTGATTGGCGATTATTCGGAATGCTCTTTCCTGTTCCTTGTTTAGAGAGAACCGACTCACTGTATCGTCTATCAACCGGCTGGACTCCATCTTCTCTGCCCTGAAGTCTTTTCTAAAGTATTCTGCAGGCAACAGCCTTACCAAATCATCAGTTTTTGATCCATTGTACAACCCACTGCTGTTGCGATCCTTATCTATTGGTGAGTACCCTATGAACTTCTGTTTAAATATCGCGCTGCACTGGTTCTTAATCATATTTGACCAGCTCGAACCGGGAACGTAATCCGGCCGCAGTCTCTCATAGGTATCGACCACGGTGTCCTTGCAGCGATCTAGCCATCCCGACTTGGAAAGAACGTCCGAGATCGAATCCATTGCCTTGAGGCTGGACAAATATGATCGTCCAAGAACGTCCTTGTCAATCTGACCAGTCGGTGGCATCACAACATAATCCTCAGCGTTGTCAGTATCAGTATCCAAGTCATCACCGTTGTAGTGCAAACCTCTCGACCGGATATTTGCCCTTAACTGCGCATGAAAATCATCACGAGCATCTAGACACTCGTACCTGAGGTTAAAGTTGCGCATCAGCTGCCGTTGTCTGGCTGAAAACTGATACGCGTTGAACGCTGATTCCCATGACTCACATTGTTGTTTCATATGCAAAGCATCGCGCCATGGGCAGAACAATGTCAACATGGTACAGCAGTAGTACTCGCGGTCGCCACGATCGTGGCGAGGAAGAGCACCACCAACTACATTCGGAACCACGTGATTCGTCCTTTCAAGGTCACATTTTACAACATGGGTAGCTCGCATAGGATGGCCCTCCTCAAACTGATGGTACGTATTTTTGATATCGCTCTTGTTGTCAGATGACGATAACTTCTGCAGACTTTCCCTTTCCTTTTTCGTGAGTCTTCGCTTATGCGAAGTTTGTATCCATTTGTAGAGAGGTACGTCTCTATACACCTCCGGTCGATACTTATAATCGTCAATATTGGTTGTCGCGAAGTAGACGCCGTCCTCTCGTCCGATTCTAACTCGATCATCGTTTTCATTTGATGTTTCATTAGCATGATTATCGGCAGACACACCATCCACTCTTTTTATTCCAACTCGATCATTGTTTTCGTTCGATACCTCATCGGCACAAATATCGGTAGGGATTGTCGGTCCATTGCTGCTCCGCCGCACGTAGCTGACATAGCTTTTCCACCAGAAAGGTACGAAAATATGCCCAGTATAGTGGTCTGGGTTATTGAGGAGGTACATCGACGCCATGGGAGATCCAATCTCCATCTTCGCTGAAAGTGAGTTGACAATTTTCAGTATCAGGCGACGACTACTCTCGTCTCTTTTGTTATTAGTGCCAGTTGCTGCTTTGTTCTCGAATACATCATACATTGCTGAAAAGACCTGGTGCGTTTTCAAAGCAGGTTTAGTGACATAGTCTGATATGTAGGACACGATAGCCTTGATTGATGTTCCCGATAATAGGCTCGTGACGTCGGTGTTGCAGCGAGTAAGGTACGTTAAGCAAGGCGTGAAATTATTCATATAGGGTTCTAACTTCTTCATGACGACGTGTCCGTCAGCTTCGTCGACCGTGGTGACCTCGTGACACTCACGAGGGAAACGAGCACGACACACTCCGTTACGATCGATACAACCTTTTGGTCCTTGCTTAGCAGCTTTCGGCGACATAACACCATCCTCCATCGGTTGTACCTGCGACTGAGACGAAGTAGCCAACGAGGTCGCGCACCTGTGAATATTCGACTTCAGAAGTAGGTCGTCGATTGTCTTATGATAGTCCTTCCACCATTCTAGATTACTTTCACATTCGTTGCACTCACACATAGGATAATTCACACAGTAACCGGGTGCAGGCTTCGGAAGGGTCTGCGTTGGATCCTGGTACTCACGGACAGCCAACGGGACAGCACCGGACTGCTGTTCACGTATCACTGCATGAATCCCACCTCGATGCTCCGTTTGCGTTGGAACAGCTGCGCGAACAGACTCCATCGAACCAGTAAGAAATTCACCTTTATGAACGCCCTCGAGATATTCGATCAACTCACGTTGAAAGATAGAATCCTTTGACATCAATCTATTGCGAATTTCTTGTGGCGAGAGGGCACCTTCTATCCATAGAAGCAAGTGGAGGTGCAGTGTGAGTCTGCCTTGCTGTTCTACAGTACCGTAATAACCAGATGTTTTTCCATAAAGGCCAGGATCACGATCTACGCCAAGTACGTTTTTTATAAAAGATCGTACCATAAGATCAAAAAATCGAGCAGCCGCAACGGGATTAGCTGCGATCAGACGATTGCGATCTGCAGACGATCTCAGCTCGGGTGAGAACCTTTCCCCTGTATCAGCGAAGTACAAACATATAGGATGACGATTGTCTGCAGGCGAAAGCGTGATAAACCAGGATGGCGCACCAAGGAACGAAATAAGAGACCAGATCTCGTTACGCATGTATTTTTTGCTTGTCAGAGATCCTTTAACGTGGCCACCAACATGATCAAGATCATCTAAGATAGAGAAACATGCCTTCTCCTGCATCGTTTCTGCACGCACGTACTCACCACTACTCATTCGTTTCACCAAATCTGACAGCACATTAGGATCCAGAGACGTCAACCTCCGCGAAATTTCGTTGAAATTTTGTCTTTTCGCAAGAAGAAAACTTCCGGTGACCCCAGCTTTCATTTGCTCGTGATTAAAAGCGACGATCGGAAAATACAGGTCAGTCTGAAATCGTTTGTCGTGATACATGAGCAATGATTTCTTGTGCTCTGCCTCAGAAATTTTTTTTTTTAGCTGAGCCTGTCCTATGCCACCGTAACCGTACGGAAAGAGCCAAGGAAACATCTGAGGGTAAGCCTCCGGATTGTCATACATAGATAGGGGCTTATCGTCGTGACCAATGCCCAGCGTTTTTCCCTGGCTTTCGAGGTGTTTAAAAGCACGCGCTTTCAGTGCTGTCATAGACAACTTGGTGTATTCGTCGCTGGTGATGCCGTGGACCGTGAAAGGACAGACACCCTCCTCTGTCCCTTCCTCTTCCTCAAGATCATGCATACTCATCGCGGACAGTATTTTATTTGATTCTTCTAGTTGAGTTTTCTTATAATCTATGACGACAGGTACACCAGAAAGTGGATAAGAAGCTAAGTTTTCTCTCGATATTTCAAGATCTTTGTAATCACGATGATTGAGTTTCAGCCAATCCAACGCATTGCTGACCTTTTCTCTCCGAACAAGAAGTGGAGTTCGTTTAAAGTCGTCACTGGTGGGTTGGGCGCTTCCTGTAAATATAACAGCTAGAATCTCTTTCATCTCATCTCGGCTAGGTGGCAAGGCATGATACACGGTCAAGGTGGGGTTCGAGAACATGATCACATTTGCAACCATCTTAGCTCGACCAGACGACACTCGAACAACCGCACGATTGTGGCGAACTCTGGCAATCATCATCTTTTCAGACAAGGTAAGATCCTTTAACTCATCTGGCACGTCACCTATCCATAGACCGTTAGCAAGCGCATGTTTTGGTGTTTTTCCTTTCTGCAATGACTGGATACAAGTCCGACAAACATTTTTACACGATCTATCTATTACCGGACCATCAAGGTCTCTAACGGGCTCCTCGATAGACCAACGCTCTTGTCTTGACACGTTGTTAACAATTAACAACGACAAATCGCAGTCACAGCGATCAATGGGTATCAGATCGGTAAGTAGCTTTAGTTGACCGCAGACCGCACAGCCTGATTCTTCAATCGCGGAAGGACTCGTGTCCGCACAGAAGTTGTTCACAATTTGTTCCGTTTGTGAAGAAGATGGCGGACAAGGGGGAAACTTTGAGTTAGAGAGTGTTTCCTTTTCTTCCTTCAATTTCTGTCGACTCCTTCTCTTGTACTCGCGATTACATTCACGTTTACTAGGTACAGGATCATGAGATTTAAACAGGGATACATACTGGGCACAGATATCACAACCATGATCTGCGAATAATTTTTTGAGCGCCGGCTTGCGATCTCTCGAGGTGAAGCGGATATCGTGTAGTGTGGCCATATTGCGAAGCTCGTCTCGAGTCAGCCAATTTGAGAACTGATGAATAGGTAACCGGAAAGGAATAATACTGGTGTCCTCATTGCAGATGTCCAACGCCTCGTCGAGTTTTATATACTGAACAAATCCGAAATCTGAATGTTCGAGACCGATTACATTATACCCGTCAACACAGAATGGTGAAAGGAAAGAACCCTTTAAAACTAACGAAGCTGGTCGTCCACCACCCACAAAATGAACGTTAGGATGGGCACTCAGGTAGATATCTGGTTGATCTGGGGAACGCTGGTGGGATGTCATGTTGTCGGTAACAATGTTGTCGAAGACTGGAGGTACATTCACAAGACAGCGAGGGTTACGAAGCAGCAGGAGTCGAGCAGCAAAGTCATGCCGACGGAAAAGAGAACGCCGTAAAAACAGCGCGGTCAAGCCAGCAAGCCGTGCAACTTCATCAGGCTGGCAAGCTTGTAGGACTGTTACTGGTATACGGAATCGAATCATGGGGGGTTTACGTTGTGGAAGTGAATCACAGTTTTGATATTCAGAGCCGAGCTCAGATGGAACGGCAGAAGCCGCAATAAAGAATATACATGAGCGTGGAAACGTGGAAGGTACATCATATCCGACAAGGGATACGTTGCAATAAAATTGAGAGACAACTGAAGTAGGAGTTGCGACGGGACTTGACCCACACACAGACACATCTGTCAGACACTGAGTGCCAGAAAAGCGGACTACAATCTGAGACTCACCTGTTGTGTAGATCAACAGAAGGGCATATAAAACAGCCAGATAGGACAAGAGAATGTCGAACAACATATGCAATATACGAGGCGGTCAAAGGATGTGGGCAGGTCCTGATCAGCGATACGTGGCATCTACTGTCACACGTCAACAATTTTTTTTTTTGCCAAGCATCTATAAGAAATACTATTACAGGTATTGAAAAGACGTCGGAGAGTGTCAGTCTCACCACAAGCGCCGTCGATTCAACTTCATGAGCAAGAGACTTGTACTGCGGCAGTCAGAATCTGAATATGGAAGTAAAAACGAGCGAACTTGAAGGAGGGACATGACAACGGTGATGCATGGATGATAAGGTGAGTTTTCTCGTAAATTGGTCGTAAATTGCAGCGTTCGAAAGCAGACAGCTTGAAGCACATCACGGTTGGATCACATTGAGCGGCGAACAACAGACGCAAATTTCAAACAAGCAGATGCAAATTTTCTTGTTCTGGCCCAAATTAAAGTACATACACATGTAAAGAAAAAGAGGGCAGACTACAGTAGATAGACTACTGGACCTCATCGAATTCCTTGACTACAATTACAAACTGAATGTTAGTATTCAGATGCCAGCTTCCTCCTTTCTTGAACGTAGACATGGTATATGCTACAACAGCAAATGAACCTGGAGACACCTCATGGTCCAGTTGAGGCAACACACTGTCAATGTTCTCGAGATCCTGAGCATAATCGAAGTCGCGATCGCTCGCATTGTAAATCGGAACTACGGAAAATCTCAGTCGAGTTCACAACTCCAACACAAAACTCGAAATAGCACCTGAATCGGTCACGTCGAGGAGTGGCTTAGTCAAGCGAGTTCGAGATTTTTCTGGCGACCTGCTCAGGAGACCGGGGTTGCGGATGTAACCAGCACCAGAAGAGTCAGGTTTCGTGTCTAATAGTTGATCAGTCAAATCAATATACGGCAAACGTCGGGATGGACTAACCTGATCGCCATGAGCTTCCCAATGTGCTGAATACCATAGAATCTCGATCGATCTGTGCATGCAAAACAGGCCCATGGCCAAAGACCATACAAGTTGCACCGACAAAGCGCTGCATCTCTTGCTGATGCAGAGTTCCTTTAATAAACTTGTTGTGCAACCCGCGATCGGTCGGGTCAAGCAAATGACTCTCAATGACGAGCAGCGGCGAGAGACAAATGGCAATGCGTCTTTCAGCGTAAAGGATTGACTTTGAATTGTCATGTGCAGTATACACGGTGTGCAACTGCAACGGCGAGACACGTGATAAGTTGATAAAATGGCGATATTGAGTAAAGCGTAACGCAGCATACGCATGCCTTCACAGTTCAGATAGGTCAGATCGAAAGAAAGAAAGTACGACAAACAAGTGTCTGACTTACTCAATGTTAAGCTCAGGCAACTGCAAGGCCCAGCCAGAAAACAGGACGTAACCCTTACCGGCAGCGTGACTCCAAGACCGAAATGAACCAGCACTAGAAAAAGTCTTCAACACACATTTCGTGCATGGAGGACTAGAACTCACATGAGGTTGGGTAGATCATTGTAGTCTTCTTCCAATAAAACGTCGTGGATCTCGGGAGAATTCACTTCGCACACCAGAGGAAGAGAGCTGATAAAACATCAAATTGGGAGCGAAGAAAAACAAATGTAAAGACCCACCGGACGCGGTGCCCATTTGTATCAGCAAAATACACTTCATTCGTAGCAGAGCCGCTGGAGGACTTCTCCGCAGCCGCCTGGAGACTGATGCCTTTCTTTGCGAGAGCGAGTTCAAACGAGTTCAATTTCGGTGCGCTCAAAGAATGGGCATAGGTCTCGGCACTTGCTGCTGAAGGACCGATGTTTCTCGTAGGCGTGGAGAACAAGTTCGGATCCTTTGGTCTCATCGCGATCATTTTTCTACAACGGTAGGATAAAAAGAGAATGCAATAAGCAACAAATTTGATATACCTTATGTCCGGCACCTCGCCGTGGTCACTCGCCTCCTCATTATTGAAAATCTGGGCAGTACTGTCAGCTGGACTGATGGCGCGAGCCTTTCCCTTGGATCTACCACAACCAAAGCTGCATCAAGAAGTGTTGAAGCACGGATTAGTAAAGAGGACGCCATACCTCAAAGACGGTATCCCTTGAATCTTCTGCTTCGAAGGCGTATCGTCTTGGCTAGCATCAAGATAGAACGAGTGTGCAATGCAGAGGTGGTTTATGGAAACAAACCTTGGTTGACCTTCCCCAGATGTGGTTTTCTTTTTCCTCCTGGACTCGACAAGTTCCTTGTAACGCTCCCCTTGCAGTTCGAGCCACGTCTCAAAATCTGGCGCCGGGGACATCCCGGTCGCGTCCTCAGCGTGAATGGACATAGCTGGCAGAAGCCCCGAAGCAGGGACGACATTGGCTTCATCGTACCTCGGCTTCTTCCCAGAGTCAAGCTTGAGGGATGACATAGAGATGCTGGGATTCCATTCAGCACGAGAAACAAATAGAAAACGAAATACAAACGAACAGGCTGTCTTCAGCATCATCGCGTGACTTCTCAGGCGAAGGAGAGCTGCTGCCATCGGAGTCATTGAAGAGCGGTTTGAACGTTTTTGGTTTCACGTTCTGCGGTTCTGGAAGAATGCTTGCCCTGATGAAAAGATGAAAGTAAGATACACTAGCAAAAATAGAATACCTACGGAGGAACGTCGTCAGAGGATATTTCGTCCAAAGCGTCCAGGATTCCCCCTTCGGTATGAGGTTTCTTGGAAGCAACAGTCTTTCTCGAGGTCGTTTTCAAGGAGGACGCGTTGGAGGGCTTGGTAGGCACGTTGGCCTGGGTGACGCGGCGGACTTTGCTGGCCTTCTTCTTAGGAGGGGAACTACAAACTGCATAAGGACAATGCAACTCAAACAGAATACAAACTGACTCCGCTTCCTGATCCGAAACAGTCGCAGCGTTGTCTAGAACTCGTTTCTTTACACTGGGATGACCCGTAAACAAAAAAAAGACATTGTGAATGAGCAGCACAGCATACATTCCGTGCGAGGCCCTGGTCGATACTACCTCGACATTTGAAGGCACGCGAGCTCCACGTGCAGGGACTACACTGGAAAGGTGAAGAGAGAAGTGATGTCAGAAGAGCGCATGATCGAAAAACAAATGTGAATTACATTTTAACAGCTTTTTTAATAGGCGCTTCATCATCGGTTCCAACGGTAGTCGAGTCTGATATCTCTATAACACTATGCAAGAGTCAATAGCAGCACATAGAGGGTAAGAAATAAAGTATACCTTCCAGTAGGAGAAGACTTCGCAACATCACCGGCGCCAGATTCAGGGTCGTGAGAGGCTGCTTTTGGAGACGGAGGAGTCGCAGCAACTTGAGCATAGGAGCGACGGGGAGGACTGTCCACAGCACGTCAGCAGATCAGCGATTAGAACCGTGCAACACAAACGGGACGGACCTAAGAGCCTTGATGATCTGTGCGTTGCCAGCGGCGGTCTTCTGACGAGAACGAGACTTGACAGGACGAACCTCAGAGGCCTGAGTCTGGTCAGAGACGATCTGCATGGTGTAACAAGTGTAACAAGGTAATTGTAACAAGATAGTACTGGGAGTGGAAGGATAAACCGCGATGGAACAGATGTCTAGCAGCCCAAACTTAAAAAGGCCGGCATAGATCTGCAGATCCCAGCGAAAATCACGAAAATCATGCATGAGGATCTCGCTGCGACCAGAGTGTCGGATGAAACACGAGAAATATTAATGAACCCACAGCCGGCAACAATAACGGGAAAAGGCACGGAAGGTCCAGACGCATCGATTCAATGAAAGGAAAGACGAAAAAAAAGAGGGCAGATGACAGGAAAGTTACGAAACCGGCGATCAAAGCTGATGGACCCAGTGAACGGCGTCTGACCAAATTAAGCAAATAAATGACCGGATGCAGAAAAGAAAGCGCACTGAATAAACAACGTACCCAGCGTCAGAAAATAAGCACCTGTTGGTCTGCAGCGACCAATAAAGATCGAAAAAATAAAAATAAAAAGTATGGCAACACCACAGCAACGGCCGAACGTGGACTATGAAGCCAGGCAATCAAAGCGTGAAGAACTGTCAAGGCACAGAAAGAAAAAAAAAATTGACAAAACGGGTGAGATAAAAATGATGAGCTCACAAAATGAGACCAGACTCGATCTGGAAAGTACAATCAAATGGAAGGAACCATTTATCCGCATTGAGCAGCTGAGACGAAAAAAAATGTCCTAAGTTATTCGCCGGTAAGGAACACATAGAGGGAAACCAATTAGACAAAACAGGTGAGATAAAAATGATGGGCTCACAGAATGAGACCAGACTCGATCTGGAAAGTACAACAATCAAGCGGAAGGAACCACTTTCCGCATTGAGCAGCTAAGACGAAAAAAGCGTCCCAAGTTATTCGCTGGTAAGGAACACATAATGCCACACTCCATAACTAGAAGGTAAATCAGTAGTGGTGAAACAGGAGAACAAAATCAGGAACAGAAGCGGAGACGTTAAGCCTGCCACAAACAGCAACAAATGGAAGAGGATTAATCGAACGGACTGCTGCAAGGGTTCTTACCTTAATCGCCCCGCTCTGTGTCCCGCCCATCTCAGTTGATCTAGCGTAGCATCATGGATCCTAACTACAACATCGAAGTAGCAAGCTGAGTAAACTTAGTCTCGAAGACGAATATCTCGCTCACCGACCAATAGGTCGACTTCTTAACGAAGTGGCAGCCAAACGAGAAGAAATATCAGGATCTGGCGCGAACATACCACAGTTAGCAGATATAGAGGTAAGGTCCAGGTCAGATACTACGCACCGAGTCGCTAAAGGCCAGACAGCTCTCTGGCTACGAGGTTGTAAAGTTTGAGGAGCCTGTGTCGTGGCGTCTGACGGATCGCGAAGACATCAACTCCGAAGCGATATTCCGAATCCAGGGCGTTCTATGTGCATATGATCTCCCTCCTGTACAGAAAAGGTAGATCTGCTTCTTGTATAGCATGTAACACACAACATCGACATCTCAGCAGCCAAAATCTCGAAAAAAAGCGACTCTATCTAAGACAAGCAGTCAGGCTCACTGGTCTGTCAACGGAGGTGTTCGATAAAGCGGCTTTAGTATGCAAAGAAGTCCTTACAGACATGAAAATCCATTTCCCTGACAATTCGATGAGCAATTGGCAAACAGCCATGTACGAAGGCCACGTCGCACTCGATATCCACACTCGATACTTCACCCCACGCAAAACTGCTCCGAACGAGCAAAATCTACCCTTCGCGGATGGGGTCGATCCTCATGGTGTTCTGGCCGGACTACGCAAGCACGACCTCATACATGGGCCGGACAACAAAGTGTCCTATCTTGAGTTACTCGAACACGAAAGGTGAACGACCAGACCAATTGACGTACTATCGATTTACGAGTTCTAGATACCGTGACATGAAGCCAAGCAAGTTCCGACCAGGAGATATCGTAGAGGCCAGCGTCGCCTTTGTTGCGGTACCCATACGAGGTCAACGCTACATTGCGATGCCTCAACTCAGGGCCTTAACACTGCTGGACAACGGCAATCATCAGGTGATGAAACACTCGTAAAGCGCCCACTTCAACTCACGTCACTTTTTGTAGCCAACTGACCAAGCAGCAAAGAGCTTGATGGACTGCAAATGCTCAGGTACGTTGAAGCGGAAGGCGCTGTACGTCACGGAGGACAAAGTCGAGGAGACGCGAGGGAAGATAGCAAGGATGAGTATCGACGAATAAATCAGATAGAGATAGAACGAGAAGACTCGGCGAAGCGTTTACCAAATTTCTCCAGCCCATGTAGCACATAATATGATATTGTACTCCGATGGGAACTTCAGTTGCTAGCTAGAATAGGTCATGAGTAAGCAAGGAATCAGGATAGACAAGCATTAGTACATATAGATATCTTATGAAACGACCACGTACTCACAGAGATATGGTCTCCCTCTCCTCATGGCACCTTGACCAAAAGCGTTACACAGCTCGAGAACGCGCGGCTCAATTTTGGCGGTCTTTTGTGCGTTGAGAAGACTGCATTAAGGTGTATTAGTAGATGTACTTATCTCGCGAAACGACCTAGTACTCACAGAGATATGGTCTCCCCCTCCTCCTGGTACCTTGACCAAAAACCTTACACAGCTCGGGAACACGCGGGTTGATTTTTGCGGTCTTTTGTGCGTCGAAAAGACTGCATTAAGGTGTATTAGTGTATATAGTTATCACATAGAACGACCCAGTACTCACAGAGGTATGGTCTCCCCCTCCTCCTGGTACCTTGACCAAAAACCTTACACAGCTCGAGAACGCGCGGGTCGATTTTGGCGGTCTTTAGTGCGTCGAAAAGACTTCATTAAGGTGTATTAGTACATATACTTATCTCGCGAAACGACCAGGTACTCACCGAGATATGGTCTTCCCCTCCTCCTTGTATACCTGCAACAAAAACTCGCCACAGCTCAAGAACGCGGCGGTCGATTTTGGCGGTCTTTTGCGCATCAACAAGACTGCATTAAAGTGTATTAGTATATATAGTGATAACATGAAACAACACGGTACTCACTGAGTGAAGTGACACAGATTGGTTCATACCTGTGGCCATTTCACGCGGGTGTGGGTGCGGGTGGAGCCTGAGTGACCCATGGGTTACCCGTGCTATGCCCTATCCCTCATCCTTGTCTACCCAAATCTGTCGCGGATGCGATGTTGCAGTTGGTTGAGGGGCGGCGACCGGTTCAAGTTGTGTTGATGACATGTCACGGTCAAGTTACGGTCATCATCGCGTCACCCGTCTGAACGAAAAGCCACGGCCTGAGCCATGGCCTCTGGCTTGCAAAAACCAAAGCCAGAGCCAGAGGCCAACCTAGGCCAAGTAGTAGGCCTGGCCTGGCCTGGCTTGGCCTCTGGCTTCCAGGCCAGGCCGGTGCATCACTAGCTACGATCGACGATCGCGAGAAAAAGGCGCGGAAATGGCCATGGAGACGTATACAGTAAGAACTTCAGTTGCGACTTACAATAAGTTACGAGTAAGCAAGGTAAGCAAGGAACCGGGACAGACAAGCAAGGATAGTTACGATCAGGGATCACGCGCATGAGTCACGAGGAGCGCAATAATGACGTATATGGAAATATTTTCGTACACTTTTGATCTGACCTCGAAACGCGGAAAATCGGGGGTAAAAGAACGATTCCCTTTTTGGGGACTCGTAACATAATGGCTACAGTAGATAATGGCACCAAACGGCAACGACTCGGATAGATGGATTTCGCAACGATATGTTAAGACGGGAATGCTAGAATGGGTGCAGGAAACATGGGCCCTTTCTTGATTTAAATAGTACGAGGACACTAGTAATTGAACTTTATGTCGATTCGGAAATTGTACTTTACAAAACCTTCCATTAATTATCCCAGAGCGTATGAGTCGTACACAGATTGATGTGAACCACTGTCGCTGCATACGAAATGATCTCAAAATCAAGGTCTTGATGAAAGATTGAAAAACATGGCCCGGGGCACCATGTTAGCAGGTATCCCCACAACCGAAGGTTGTCCGAGTCCTAGATGCACAACTGACGGCTGTGGTTTCGGATTTCTGATGCTGTGCACAACTCAGAGTGGGCGCTCGCCCCGTGTACACCTTTATTCATTGAAAGCATCACGCAAGAGAAAAATAGCGGAAGACAACCAACGATTCAAACTGACATGTAGCCATCAATCGGATGCGTTTGCCACTCACGAATTCTTAAAGATGTTGTATTATGTATTATACAAACTCGGTTGTGTGCATTGCCGTTTCCGGCCATTTTTACTCATCTAGAGACTATCCATCCAATAATTAGCCGAGCAGTAGAATCCCAGTTCTCGATATCCAAATACCGGTTTCCTTGGGATTGGCATATAATAAGAAAACACAGAGAACTTGAATTGGAAATACGATAAAGACAGAACAAGGGGGCCAATGCACCTCGGAGCGCATAGCCAAGTTACTTGGTGCTATCTTCGATAATTTTATTGCAAAATTTTGGCTACGAGGACAGCTAGATGACTATGTTGCGTGTGGGATCTATTGCAGTGATGGGATTGCGCCGATCAAACTTGCCTTGGTAGCTAACACGAAATCTCCACCTACAAAGATTCCTGTGATCGCCACGATTTCGGTGGATGCGCCGAGTGAGATTGTCAATGTGGAGATAATGGACGAATCAGGTGCGATGCTT
>WNFV01008138.1_pt1 | contig 17696 bp, 18 predicted proteins | sample 5400101 | NCBI WGS metagenome assembly WNFV01 (sample SAMN13153361, study PRJNA577476) | soil metagenome | isolation source: 115 cm soil or saprolite under grassland replicate 1 | place: USA:California | collected 2016-06-15
TTCACCAAGACCCGCAAGCACGCGGCGGACGGACCGCGACCGCGTGTTGCATTCAACGCAACATCGCTGAATCAGTTACCGAGCCCCTCGGTCAGAGGCAGGAGACTGGTGTTGGCGGCCATCGGAATCTGCCCGCTCGCGGCCATGAGCGGCCGCCCGGCGATGGCCAGCTTCGTCACGGAACGTGACCCGGGGTCTGGCATGGACGCGTCTGGAAACCGCCTCGTTCGGTCCGGCCTGGCGGCGGCCACGGTCGGCGCCGGATCCGACGCGGATGGGGAATCCTCCTCGCCTGGTGTCGTCGAGGTTTACCGCACATGCCGATGTGCGGACGTCCCCTTCATACCCGCGATTGATTTTCAAGGACCGCTGGAGTGGCACGCCGTTGGAACCGGCGTAGCCGGCCATGATGCCGGTCCGGCCCAGGCGGCCCAGTCGCGCCGGCGAAACTTGCCGACGACGAGCACGCGAGCGATAAGAGAACGACGACGTCTCGCTCCCTACTCGCGCTCAGGCCGTCTAACTGCGTTGACCCTCCATCGGAGGGGGACTGCTGGAGGCGCCAGACGTCGACCAGAACGGCTCGACGTCAGCGATGCCCAGTCCTGACACCGCTCTCTGGTCTCGCACGTGCCCTCCCACGCGTTGTGCTCCGATCCGCGCTGCACCCGTGCGGCCAGGGCGCTCACCGGTGCCGCGAACACCAGCCACAGCATCGAGGCGACGGGCGTGAACGGTGGAAATGATGCGGGCATTGATCCTCCCATTGAGGCGACGTGGGAACAGTCGACGTGGGAACAGTCAAGGCGGAACACTGCTGCTCGGCGGCCTCCAACGCCAAGACGCCCAGTCCACCGGGGTTGGCACGATCTCGTCAACCTTCTGGCGGTGGTAACCCTGGGGTGGCGGCGAAAGTCGCGGTCGCCTGGTGTAGGAGACGTGAGTACTGCCTGGCCAGGAGCGACCAGGCCACGCCGTGGAGGACGGACAGCATCGTCCGCACGGCCAATACCAGGAGGAAGAGGCCCACCGACCGGAATCCGCTCTACGCGCTGACCGGTGCTGGCGATCTGGCGGTTGAGAAGCTGCGCGCGATGCCGGTCAAGCTGGCCGCCGAGCTGAGGTCCGAACCCAAGGCCGTCGCCAGGCGTCTCGGCGAGCTACCCCGCGATGTGAAGGCTTTGCCTGAACGGGCTCAGGCCTTCGCCCGCACCACATTCGCTAAGGCCGGCGACAGCTACGACGAGCTCGCCAATCGGGGGAGGAGAGTCGTCGGCCGCGTCCGGCGGCAGAAGGCCACCGAAGAGTTGGCGGACCAGGCGGGGCGCACCGGCCGGAAGGCGCAGGCGACACGGACCGCTGCCCGAAAGGGCGGGCCGCGCGCACGCTCCGGGAAGGCAACCGTTACCGAGGCGGTGAAGGCCTCCACTGAGAAGCTCGGCGACTGACTGATTCCCTGAGGGGATGTGATGTCACGCGCCTGGTGCGCTCCTGTTCTGCCGTCTTGACGATGCCGCAGCTACGTCCATATCCATGCTGTCAGGCGAGCGGAACCGAGACGGCCCGTCGCTGCGGTCAAGGGAACAGAGTTCGAATCACAACGTCCGGTCATGCCGCTGTCCGCGCTGCCGTGCCGATGCGCGGACGGCCGCCGTGGCCGTCATCCCGGCGGCAAGGTGTGCCTGTGGGGTATGGCCGGCGCTCATCTGGGCGGGGAGGATGGCTGAATGCGCCTGACTGTGGTTGGAAGTGGGGACGCGTTCGGGTCAGGTGGCCGGTTTCAGACCTGCATGGCCCTCGCCGATCACCGCCCAGGACCGCCGACCGTGCTCCTTGACTGCGGGGCTACAAGCCTGACGGCCCTGCGCCAACAACATGTTGATCCGAACATGGTCCAGGCCGTGGTGCTGAGCCACCTGCACGGCGACCATTTCGGCGGGTTACCGTTCCTGATACTCGACGGGCAGTTCCGCCGACGCACCCAGGACCTGACCATCGTCGGCCCGCCGGGTACATGGAGCCGCCTGGAGCAGGCGATGGAGACCCTGTTTCCGGGGTCGAGCCGGGTGCAGAGGCGGTTTCAGGTTCGGGTGGTCGAGCATGCCGACCGGCGAGCGGTCGAACTCGATACGCTGCGCGTCACGCCATTCGAGGTGCGCCACGCCTCAGGCGCACCGACAGCGTCGAGCTGTTTGTGTGCGAGGGCTACAGTCCCACGCCGGTGCGCTGGCATCTCGATCTGGATACCCTGGCTCACTACCGAGCCGCGCTCACCTGCCAACATCTGGTCTTGACCCACCTGTCACCGACCGCCCTGAGCAGCGACCTACGCGACTGGAACATCGCCCACGACGGCTTGACCTTCGACCTCTGAAGAAGCAGCGGTGCCGGACCGCAGGCTCCAGCCGGACACACTCGTTTGCCGCCGTCCGCGCTCACTGCGCTCGCGCTCATACTCGTCCGCGACATGCTGGCGGGAGCCAGGGATGATGTGTTGATGTCCGTTGGATCGGTGCGCGACTTCGACTTTCATCCGGACGAGGACGACGTGCGGGTATTCACGGTCGACGCCGCTGGTGTCCTGCGGTTGGACCGCGACGTCTTCGTCAGCCACGCCCGCTACGACGCCGCAATCCTGTGGCACTACGCCTTCGCCGACCACTGGTTCAAGGTCAATCTCACCACTGACCTTGATGGAGCGGTGGTCGAGACCGGGGGGAGCGAAGCCGCGGATGGCTTCGCGGTCAACTGCGACCTGGCCACCCCGATGTGGCAGCAGGACATGGCGGTGTACGCCGTGGACCTCTTCCTCGACGTGCTGATCCGCTCCGACGGACGGACGTACCGGGTCTGCGATGTGGACGAGTTGGCTCAGGCCATTGCTGGTGGGCAGATCTCGGCGAACGAGGCCGCTCACGCCGCCCACGACCTGGCCGATCTGGTCACCATGACCGAGCGCGGCACGCTACTGCCTTGGCTGTACGAGGTGCACCCGTACGGCCCAGCGGATCCGCCGGCGGCCACGGCGGTCGAGCGCGTAGGGCTCGAGCACATACCGCAGCTCCAACCAGGGCGCCGAGCGACCTGGCAAAAGCAATGACGCGTGCCAAGCCAGCGCACGACATCCTCATCTGCCGCTGACCGCGCAGTCCTGCCGAGTTGAGTGCCTTCGCTACTACGGTGTTTTGGTGGGCGGTAGTGGGAGTGTGGAGCACCTGCCGGTGTCCCGTTGGGACTTCGGTACGCCCGCGTAAGCTCTCGCGCCACACAGCCGGCCGAAGCGCCCGCTCTAGCCGCGGTCCGGGTTGACAGACGCTCATAGCGGCGTGTCGGGGTGATTTCCCCACACGTCGAGCACCTGTTGACGGACAACCAAGTCGCTGAAGCCGACGGCGCGCCATGGGACGTTGAACTCAGGGCAGGCAGCCCACACGTCATCCCACGATCGAGCTCTCAGTGCCAGACCGTCCGGCATGCGCACGAGTCGGAACGACCCGTCGGACGACCGCGCAACAATCACGAATCGGTTCTCCGTCACTGGAACACCCTGACATGCCGCGGATAGGTAAACCGGAATTGCCGATGACAGGACGTCCGATGCCGAAGGACCTCCGATGGTGGCGGCGGCGGTCTCGTGTCGTTCGGTAACACCTGCAGGTGAGGGGACAACTCCTTGATGAACAGACGCGTGGCGGGAGGAGGGTCCTGATGACAGAGGGCAGCGACGAGGATCTGCTGGCCGCGATCGGCGCGGATCCCGCTGCCCTGCGGGCGTTCTACCTGCGCCACGTCGCGAAGGTGACCGGCATGGGCGTCCGGCGGTTCGACCAACCGGAGGACGTCGCGGACTTTGTCGCGAACGTGTTCTTGGAGGTTCTGCGCTCCGCGGGTGGCTTCGACCCGGGCAGGGGACATGCGGTGGCCTGGCTGTACGGACTGGGCAGCAACGTCGCGTCGGCCATGTACCGCCGGCAGGCGCGCGCGCTCCGGGCAGAGCAGCGGCTGCAGGGCCGCGCGCTCCTGGACGCGGATGATTACGCCCGGGTGGAGGAACGTATCGACGCGGCCGCGGACCTGCGCCGTACCTATACCGCGATGCAACGCCTGGAAACACCAGGATCGCCGGGTGCTCGAGCTGGTAGCGGTGGACGGGCTGAGTACGGCCGAGGCGGCTCGGGCACTGTCCATCAGCCCTGTGGCGGCCCGGGTCCGATTGACGCGGGCGCGACGCCGGCTGCGGGCTGCGCTGTCGGCTGACCGCGCACCGAGTACGAGCACCAGCGCCAGCACCAGCACCACGAGCAACATCACGAAAGCAGGGTGACAGGGATGGACATGACGAAACTGGACGGATTCGAATCGCGTCTGCTGCAGGCCCTCATCGAAATCGACGCCGACGGCGCCGACCGTCGCGGCCCGTCTGCCGCAGGGGTCGAGCATCGCGCGATCAACGCGACGCGGAAGCGCCGATTTCCATCCCGTACCCACGTTGTCGCGGGGGTGGCCGCGCTGATCCTGGCGTTCGGTGCTACCGCGGCCGCGTCCGGGCTGTTCACGCCAGCGCCGCCGGATGTCACCCGAATCTTCTCGGAACTCCCGCAGGAAAACGCGGAGAGCGTCGATGCCGCGAAGGCGGTCAGAGTGGCGTGATCGACGGCCACGTTACCTATGCGGCCCCGACCGCGAACGGTGGTTTCTGTATGTACTTCGCGCCAGACCTACGAAGTGGTCCAACCGGCACACCCTGCATCCCGCGCGGGTCACACCCCGGCGAGGTGGTGTTCAGCGTGCTGCCCGGCAGCGACGGCGGACTGCTGTTCGGGCGGGCCGGAGATGAGGGCGCTGTCACCGTCGAGATCGCCTTTCCCGACGGTGCCGGCACCCTGACAACGCCGGTCGCCGATTCCGGCTTCTTCGCCATCGCAATTCCCGATGCGGCGATGCAGACAATGATGGTGGCGACCAGGCCTGGCCCAAAGGATCCGCCCACCAAGGACGGCGGCCCGATCATGGGCTTCGTCCCCGAGCGCGTGGCCGCAATATCGGTGGCGGCCTTCGACCCGGCGGGTACCCGGATCGCCTCCGGTGTCCCCGTGACGGTGCCCGAGGACGGAACGACGGGAACCGGGCCAGGAGCGACTCCCACCACGCCTGCACCTTCTCCCGGGTCCTCGACCGCGAACCGATGAGGCCGACCACCGCTCGTGATCCCGTCACCCTCGAGTGATCGGCCCCTCGGCCGTCAGCACGCCGTCCGACCGCCCGTCGGACGGCGTGCCTTGATCCGACCGCCGTAGGGTGCGGCTCGCGCGGTCACCTTGAACGAGACCGCCCGCCCCACGGCGAGGGCGGGTCTCCTGGCCGGTCTCGCCGTGCCGTGCACGGTCAGCGCACCCGTCCCGGTCTGGGAGGATGACCGACGTGGCCGAGCGCGTCTGGTTCCCGAGCCTGAGCGGGCCCAGGCTGGCTGGTCTGGTCGACCATCCGGCGGCCGCAGTCCGTGGCTGGGCAGTGTTCTCGCACGGCTTCACCCTGGGCAAGGACAGCCCGGCCGCCGGCCGGATCTGCAAGCAGCGTCCTTTTCCCACAAGGTCGCCGACACCGCCCAGGCGGTGCGATTCATGAACGAGTCGGGTCGCGAGGTGCGGCTGCTCGTGGGGCACTCCTTCGGCGGCGCGGCAGTCATCGCCGCGGCCCACCACGCCGACTCCGTGCGCGCGGTGGTGAGCATTGGCGCGCCGTACCAGCCTGGCCACGTCGAGCACAACTACGACGCGCTCGTCGAACGGATCCTCGCCGACGGTGAGGCGCCGTTCCTGATCGGCGGCAAGGCGCTCACCCTCCGCCGACACTTCATCGAGGACGTGCGCGCGGCGGACCTGCACGAGCAGATCCGCACGCTGCGCCGGGCGCTGCTGGTGATGCATTCACCGACCGACAACACCGTCGGCATCGCGAATGCGAGCGCGATCTTCCGGGCGGCCCGGCACCCGCGCAGCTTCGTGTCGTTGGAGGGCGCCGACCACCTGCTGACCGGGCGCAACCAGGCGAAGCGCGCGGCCCGCATCGTCAGCGCTTGGGCGGACCCGTACCTATTTGCCGCCGATAGGAAGGCGCGATCATGCCGAATTGAGTGCGCACGATAAGTCGTCCATCATGTCCTGATCGAAGCTGCCATCCACGGTTGCTATCGCGGACGCAGGTCGCGCATGCGAACCGCCACTCAGAGCGTTGCCGATTCCTCGGCCTCGGTGGAGTGTCATGATCCGCGTACGACGTCGAGGCGGCCGTTGACGCGACGTGAGAGGCCCGGCACGCCCGAGTCCTGCAGCTCGGCCGGCAGCAGCGACTGGGGTACGCCCTGGTACGTGACCGGCCGCAGCCACCGGCGAATCGCCGCCGCACCGACCGATGTGTGATCGGCGGCGGTCGATGCGGGATACGGGCCGCCGTGCTGCATCGCCCACGACACCGCCACGCCGGTCGGGTAGCCGTCGACCACGACCCTCCCGGACTGCCCGCTGAGCAGCTCGATCAGGGGCCCGAGCTGTGGGTCGGCCTCGCCCGCACCCTGCACGGTCGCGGTCAGACTGGCGGGGACGGCCAGCAGCGCGGCACGCAGGTCGATGTCGTCGAGATAGCGGACGATGACCGCGAACGGGCCGAAGTGCTCGTCGAGAAGGGGTCCCGCGTCCTCGGCGATCAGGCGTTCGGCAGTTATCTGTACCGCAACGGGTCCGACGGCGTCTCCCTCTCCGGAGGCGCGGTGAAGGACCTGGACGCCCGGGGTGCCGAGGACGTCGGCTGTGCCTGCGACGAGAGCGGTACGCGTCCTGGCGGTCAGCAGGTGACCGGGTGCGGCGGCCGCCAGCGTGCCCAGAAATGTCTTGACCACGCTGTCGCCGGCACGGCCTGTGGGGACGAAGAGCAGGCCGGGTTTGGTGCAGAACTGCCCCATGCCGAGCAGAACGCTGGCGGCAGAGCCGCCGCCGATGTCATCGCTGCGCACGCCCGCGGCTGCCCGGGTGACCACGAGCGGGTTGAGGCTGCCGAGCTCGCCATAGAACGGGATCGGGTCCGCCCGTGATGTGGCCTCGTCGAAGAGCGCCCGCCCGCCCGGCAACGACCCGGTGAACCCGACCGCCCGGACCTCCCTGTCGCGGACGAGTGCGAGACCGGCTTCCTCGCCGTACACCAGCGAGAAGGTCCCCGCCGGTGCGCCGGCGTCCGCCAGCGCCCGGTTGATGGCGGCGCCGGCCAGCTCGGAGGTGACCGGGTGCCCAGGGTGCGCCTTCACCACGACTGGACAGCCCGCGGCGAGGGCCGAGGCCGTGTCGCCACCGGGCACGCTGAACGCGAGCGGGAAGTTGCTCGCCCCGAATACCGCGACCGGACCCAGCGGCACGAGCATGCGGCGCAGGTCGGGCCGGGGCGCCGGCAACGCCGCCGGGTCGGCATGGTCGATGACCACGTCCAGATAGCCACCGTCGCGAACGACCTCTCCGAAGAACCGCAGCTGATAGCTGGTGCGCGCCAGCTCAACCTCGAGCCGGATGGTGCCGAGCGCCGTTTCGCGGTCCGCTGCCTCGATGATCGCTCCGGCGTCGTGGTCGAGCTCCGCGGCGACGGCGTCCAGCAAAGCGGCACGTGTGGTGCGGTCGGCATCCGCCAGCCAGCCGGCGGCCCCGGCCGCACGAGTGGTCAGCAGGGCCACCTCCACCGGGCTGGTCTCCCGCACGCCGGTTGGACGGCTTTCGCCAGAGCGGGCGTCGACCGACCTGACCTCGCTGCTCACGCTTCTCCTTCTGTTTCGTCGAGCCAGCGGCGTAGCTCGTCGTCGTGCTGACCGAGCAGCGGCGGCGGCTGATGTTCGGTCCGGCCCATCGGGTTGCCCTGCTGGTCCTCGAGCCGCAGTGGCGGGCCGGGGAGCTCGATCCTGCCTGCCGTGGGGTGTTCCACTTCGACGACTAGTCCCTGGCTCCGGGTCTGCTCCCAGGCGTAGACCTCGTCCAGACTGCGGATCGCGCCCGCCGGGATGCCCGCTTCCGCAAAGGTCTTGAGCCAGTGCTCGCGGGGCCGCTTCGCAAGCGTCTGCTCGACGGATTCTGTCAGCTGCGCACGATGGGCGAGCCGCTGCTCGTTCCCGGCGAAGCGTTCGTCATCGGGGCGCAGTCCGATCAGCGCGGCGAACCGGCGCCACAGCGCATCGTTGCCGACGGCAACCTGCAGCAGCCCGTCACTGCAGGCGAAGGCCCCGTACGGCGCGATGGAGGGGTGGTGGTTGCCGACCGGAACCGGCACCTCGCGGGCCACGGTGTGGCGTGTGCCTTGGAAGGCGTGGACGCCGACGATGGCGGCGAGCAGTGAGGTGCGTACGACGGTGCCGCAGCCGGTCCGGGCGCGTGCGGCGAGCGCGGACGCGACGCCGAAGGCGCCGTACATCCCGGCCAGCAGGTCGCCGATCGGCACGCCGACCCTGGTCGGATGGTCGGCATCTGGTCCGGTGACCGACATCAGCCCTGCCTCACCCTGGGCGATCTGGTCGTAGCCGGGCCGCGCGGCGTCGGGACCGTCGTGACCGAAGCCGGTGATCGACAGTACGACGAGGCCCGGATTGAGCTCGTGCAGTCGCTGAACGGGGAAGCCGAGCCGATCCAGCACGCCGGTGCGGAAGTTCTCTACCAGCACGTCGGCGCGGCGGAGCAGTCGTTCGAGCGTGCGGACACCGTCCGCCGACTTCAGGTCGAGCTGGAGGGACTCCTTGTTGCGGTTGCAGGAGAAGAAGTACGTCGACTCGCGCCGAGTCCCCTCGCCGGCGAACGGTGGGCCCCACCGGCGCGATTCGTCCCCGACGCCGGGAGTCTCGACCTTGATGACGCGAGCACCCATGTCGCCGAGCATCATCGCGGCGTGCGGGCCGGCCAGCGCGCGGGACAGGTCGACCACCAGCGTGCCCGCCAGGGGCCCACGCCACCCGCTCACCGGCCTGTCCAGACGGGCTGCTCCTTGGCCACGAACGCCGCCACACCGCGGCGGAAGTCCTCGCTTACGAATACCGTGCGAATGATGTCGTCGCCGTCGGGGAGGGCAGCCAGCCGCAGCCGTCGGACGGCTTCCTTGGCGGCCCACATGGTCAACGGCGCGTGTTCGGACAGCCGGTCCACGATCGCGTCGAGCCGGTCGTCCAGCTCGTCCTCGCCGCACAGCTCGGCGACGAAACCCGCCGCGTGCGCCTCCGCACCGGTGAGACTACGTGCCCGCAGCAACATGTCGAGGGTGCGGGCCGGGCCGAGGTGGTGGACCAGCAGCGCATAGGTGTTCATGGACAGGCAGTTGCCCAGCGTCCGCGCGATCGGCACACCGAACCGTGCCGACGGTGTGGCGACCCGGATGTCGCAGACGGCTGCGAGCGCAAGCCCACCGCCGACGCAGTAGCCGGAGATCCCCGCGACGGTGGGGACGCGGACAGTCTCGAGCCGGCTGGCGACCCGGGCGATCTTCGCCTCGTAGGCGACCCCGTCGTCGCCGTCGGAGAATTCGGTGAACTGGCTGATGTCGGTGCCGGCCACGAATGCCTTGCCGCCGGCACCGCGGAGCACCAGCACCCTGATGCCGTCGTCGCCGTCGGCCAGCTCACAGGCCTCGACGAGCCCGTCGTACATCCGCCAGGTCATGGCGTTGTGCTGGGCGGGGCGGTTGAACATGACCCGGAGCGCGCTGCCCGCCCGTTCCACCTGGAGTTCGTCAGACATGCGTCTCCTCATTCGAGCTGCTCGGCGCTGTTTCGGCGTCCGCCGTGTCGCCGGACTGGTGCACGGCTGGCCCAGCACCCCTGCTCCGCCGTACGACTGAGAACAGGCTCGGCCCGGTAACGAAGATCGCCGCGAGTACGAGCACGGTCAGTGAGATCGGGCGGGTGAACAGGATGCCGAGGTTTCCGTCGCCGATCGCCGACGTCTGCACCAGTGCCTTCTCGAACAGCGTGCCGATCACGAGACCGAGCACGAGTGGCGCCATCGGCAGGTCGTACAGCTTCATCACGTAGCCGACCACGCCGAACACGAAGACCAGCCAGACACTGAAGAAGTTGTTGTCGATGGCATACGCGCCGACGAAGCTGGTGAACAGGATCAGCGGGTACATGAAGCCGTAAGGAATCCGCAGCATCTGCGCGAACACCGGCGCCATCGGCAGGTTCAGCACCAGCAGCATCAGGTTGCCGATGAAGAACGACACCAGCAGACCCCACACGAGCCTGGGCTGTTCGTCGAAGAGCAGCGGGCCGGGCTGGATGCCGTAAACGGTGAACGCACCGAGTAGGACCGCCGTGGTCGCCCCGCCGGGGATGCCGAGGGTGAGGGTGGGTATGAAGTTGGCGTTGGCCGCGGCATTGTTCGCGCTTTCCGGGGCGGCGACACCTTGGATCGCGCCCTTGCCGAACTCGGCCCGGTTGCGGGAGACCCGCTTCTCCACGCCGTACGCCATGAAGGAGGCAAGCGTCGAGCCCGCCCCGGGCAGGCAGCCGAGGAGGAAGCCCACTCCGCTTCCGCGCAGGATGGCACCGCCGGAGCTGTGGATGTCGCGACGGCTGATCATCATGTCCTTGAACCGCGCGCGGATGGGTGCGGCGGCACCGACCCGGATCTGGTACATCACCTCGCCTACCGCGAAGAGGCCGATCATCGCCTCGACGTACGGGACGCCGGAGAGCAGGTTGACGTTGCCGAAAGTGAACCGTGCGGCCTCGCCACTCGCGTCGATGCCCACCGTGGCGATGAGTACGCCGAGGACCGCCATCGTGAGGCCCTTGAGCTTCGATTCGCCGGAGAAGCTGATGATGGTGGCGAAACCGAGCACCATCACGGCGAGGTTCTCCGGCGGTCCGAAGTCGAGCGCGATGTCGGCGAGCGGGGGCGCGACCAGCGCGAGCAGGACGAGCGACAGGATGGCCGCGACGAACGAGCCGATGGCTGCGATCGCCAGAGCCGGTCCGGCCCGACCTTTCCGTGCCATCTGATAGCCGTCCAGCGTGGTGACCACACTGGACGCCTCACCGGGCGTCGAGATGAGTACCGACGTGATGGTCCCGCCGTACTGCGCGCCGTAGTAGATGCCCGCGAGCATGATCAGGGCGGTCACCGGCTCGAAGGCGAGGGTCATCGGAATCAGTACCGCCACACCGGTGCTCGAGCCGAGCCCCGGCAGCAGCCCGATCACAGTGCCGACGAGGACTCCCACGAAGCACCACAGGAGATTCTCCGGGGTCAGCGCTGTCTGCGCGCCCAGCAGAAGGTTGTCGATCATGACTGGCTCCAGCTAGATGCCGAGCACGCCCGGCGGAAGGGGGACGCGGAGGAAGAGCACGAACAGCCCGTGGATGACCACGCACGTGACGATGGTCAGCACCAGGGACGGCAGGACCCTGCGCCGCTCCACGCAGACGGATACGACGAGGACGAAGGCGCCGAACGCCACCAGGAACCCGAGCACGTTGACCGCGACGATGGTGACCAGCAGCAGCGCGAAGACGGTCCAGAGGTGTCGCACGCGGGCCGCGGTGTCGCGACCGTGGATGTCGACGTCGTCGGCATCCTGCGGTTCGCCGGGGCTCCCGGTGACACGTGCCCGCAGTAGCAGCGCCGTGCCGAGGACGGCGAGCAGCACTCCACCGGCCGCCGGCACCAGGCCGGGACCCACCCTGCCGTTGTCGACGAACAGGCCGTAGCGGAGCGCGACGATGGCAGCAGTCAGTCCGGCGATGGTGAGGGCACCGTAGACGACGGCCTCGCCTGCCCTCGTGATCCGGCTGAGCGTCGTCACTTCAGCACCTCTGTCAGCAGTTCGTTGTTCTTCTTCAGGTAGTTGCCGAAGTCAGCACCGAACGCCGTGGTGGGCTGTAGGTAGTTGGTCTCGACGTACTTGGTGTAGTCCGGGCCAGCCGCGAACTTCTCGGCCGCCTCGACCCAGCCCTGCCGCTGTGCGTCGCTGATGCCGCCCGGGGCGATCAGGCCGCGGAACTGTGCGTACGACACGTCGATGCCCTGCTCTTTGGCGGTCGGGATGGACGCCAGTTCCTGGTACGTGTATCGCTTGTCGGCGAACGCGCAGAGGGCTTTGAGCCGGCCCGACTTCAGCTGGCCGACGACCTCGCCCGGGTTGAGGGAGGCGACCTGGACCTGCCCGCCGAGCAGTGCCGCCAGCAGCTCGCTGCCGGACTCGAACGGCACCCTGTCGAAGCTCACGCCGGTCTTCTGTTCGGTCAGCGTGAACACGACGTTGTCCAAGCTGGTCTTGCCTGAGATCCCGGCGACCACCCGGCCCGCGCGCGCGGCGGTGACGAGGTCGGCGCACGTGCTGTACGGCGAGCTGTTCGGTACCACGGCCAGCGTGAAGTCCTCACCGACCTGCATGATCGGCGTGAAGCTCGTGTAGTCGAACGTGACTTTCTGGGTCAGCGGGAGGGCCAGCAATGCGGTCTCGGTCGCGAGCAGGTACGACGGGTCGCCCTTCTTCGTCATGAAGTAGGAGTAGCCCACAGCTCCTGAGCCGCCGGTACGGTTCTCGACCTTGACTCTCAGGTCGGAAGCGGCGGTCTCGAGGCCCGTGGCCATCGCACGACCGGACAGGTCGCTTCCGCCGCCGGCGCTGAACGGAACGACCATGGTCACATCGCCCGTCGGGCTCCAGGCGGCGTCGGTCGCGGGCGCCGGACCGCTGCAGGCGGCGGCCAGCACGGCGGTGCATGTGATGCCGATGACGGTGCGGGCGGTGATCCGGGAGCGTCTCATGACAGGTCCTTGGTCTTCTCGGCGAGCCGGTGCTCGAAGGTGGGGATGTCGACGACGAAGCGCTCATGGCTGGCCCGGCCGATGGTCTCCTGGTCGTCCTCGACGTGGATGTCGAAGTCGACCCGGCGCCGGTCGACCTTGGTGATCGTTGCGGTGGCCTTGACCCGCTGACCCTTCAGTGTCGGTGCGATGTGTGCGACGTCGACCCGGCTGCCGACGCTGCTCTGGTCGTCTCCCAGGTGCGGCGCGAGGGCGTCGATCGCCGCCTCCTCCAGCAGGCGGACCAGGTTCGGCGTGGAGAAGATGTCGTAGCTGCCGCGACGCGTGCAGTGCTGGTCTTCGACGATCCATTCCAGGACGCCGACGGCGCCGGGCGAGATCTCTTGGGACATGATGTGGCTCCTTCAGTTGACGGGGACGGTGGGGTGGGGGCAAGGCTCGGCGACTGCGACCGCGCCGTCCCGCGCGAGCTGCGCGAGGGCGTCGGCGTCGACGCCGCACTCCTGCAGGACCTCTGCGGTATCCGCACCGAGCAGGGGTCCGGCGCCGCCTCGCCTCGGCGGTGTGTCCGACAGCCGCATCGGGGAGCCGATCTGCCGTACGACGCCCAGCTGCGGATGTGGTGCGTCCCAGAAGAACCCGCGCTCGTTGAGATGCGGGTCGCCGAACACCTGTGCCATGTCGGCGATCGGCGCGCATGGCACGCCGGCGAGGTCGAGCGACTCCACCACGTCGGCGGTACGGCGCCGCCGGGTCTGCTCCTCGATGGCGGGGATCAGGGTGTCGCGATGGCCGTGCCGCGCGAACGCGTCGGCATAACGCGGGTCCTCCTGCAGGTGCTGGAGTTCGAGCGCGGTGCAGAGGGCGGCCCAGGTCTTCGGCGTCACCGCGCCCACGGTGATCCAGCCGTCCGCCGTGCGCAGCGCCTGGTACGGGGCCGTCGACTGGTGCGCCGATCCGAGCGGACGGGCGACCTCGCCGGTGGCGAAGTAGCGACCGGCTTCCCAGATCGCGAAGGAGACCCCTGACTCGAACAGCGACACGTCGACGTGCTGCCCGACACCGGTGTGTTCCCGCGCGCGGAGCGCGGCGAGGGTGCCGAGGGCGACGTACAGCCCGCACACGAGGTCGCAGATCGGAACGCCGATCTTCACCGGGTCACCTTCCGGAGTCCCGGTGATGCTCATCAGCCCGGAACGCGCCTGGGCCATGATGTCCAGGCCGGGCAGGGCCGCGAGCGGACCATCCTGGCCCCAACCCGACGCCGACACGTAGATGATCCGCGGGTTGATCTCACGAACCGAGTCGTAGCCGAACCCGAGCAGGGTCAGGGCACCGGGTCGCAGGTTTTCCACCACCACGTCCGCCGTCTCCAGCAGGCGCCGGAACAACTGCTTGCCGCTCTCATGCTTGAGGTCGAGCGCGAGCGAGCGCTTGTTGCGGTTCAGCCGGGCGAACGGCGAGCTGTGTCCGTCCACGAACGGTCCGGTGTCCCGGACCGGGTCGCCGCCGGCGGGGTTCTCGATCTTGATCACGTCGGCGCCGAGGTCGGCGAGCTGCATGGTGCCGAACGGCGCCGCCATGAAGGCACCCACTTCCAGCACCCGCACGCCGGCCAGCGGCGCAGCCGGCGTCTCGGACGGGGGGTCGGTCATATCTGGCTCCAGGTTGGGTCGAGTGACGCCAGACTCCGGCGCGTAGTGGTTTCGCGGCTGGCCTGTGCCGGGGCAGCTTGTGGCTGGTCCGGGGCGACTGGTGCGGAACTCCGTCTGGCGGCGGGTGCGGGATTGCCACCCCACGGCTTGTGGCCTATTGTCTACAGAAGTTAATAGGCGATGACAAGCCCTTGTGACACCGTTTCTTCGACGCAACGCTCAGATTCGACCGAAGGGAGCCGACGGTGCCTGTCTCAGTACCCCTGTCGTCCGCACCTGCCCAGAGCATCGCCTCGCTGCCGAGCCTGGTGGATCTCGCCGCGGAGGCCCTGCGCCGCATGATCGTCGGCGGTGTGTTGCTTCCCGGTGACCGCATCATCGAGAACCGGCTGACGGACGAGCTGGGGATCAGCAGGCCGCCGCTTCGGGAGGCGCTGCGGATCCTGGAGCGTGAGGGGCTGGTTCGCCAGCTGCCACGGCGCGGCGCCATCGTGACACCGCTGACCCTCCATGACGTGTACGAGATCTTCACGCTCCGCCGCGAGTATGAGCGACTCGCCGTGAAGCTCGGCGTACCGGTGCGGGACCCGGAGAGGCTCGTGCGCTGCCGGTCCGCGCTCGCGCGGATGGAACAGGCGGCAGCCGCGGGTGACGAGGCCGGCCTGTCCGAGCATGCCTTCGAGTTCCACCTGTCCGTGATCGGGCTGTCCGGACACCGGCGCCTCGAGGACGGCTACCGGTCACTACAGCTGCAGATGCTGCTCTGCATGGCCATGAACCGCAGGGCCCGCGCCGGCGAGGCACTCGTCGAGGACGCCGCGCGGCACCGGCAGCTGCTGGAGCGGATCGAGAGCGGCGATCCGGCGGCGGTGGTGCACGAGCTCCTCCACCACGGCGACCGGACCTTCCTCGAGGACATCGAGACCCGGCTGGACGGCCATACCGAGACCGCGCTCGACTGGCTCCGCCGGGTGCGCAGTGGGGCGGACGACCAGTGAGCGATGCACTGCGCCGGCTCGAGGCTGCCGTCGGCTGGGAGAGCCCGGAGCGCATCGACACGGTGGAACGCCGGCATCTCGCCGACTTCCTGGCCGCTGTCGACGAGGCCGACCCGGGCGGGGTCGAGGAAGAGGTGCCGCCCACCTTTCTGGCGTGCTTCCTCAACGAGCCTCCGGTGCTGGAGGCCGCCCGGCACTACGGCGACGGCTGGCTCAACGGCGGTGACCGGTTCGAGTTCCTGGCGCCGGTGCATGTCGGCGACACGCTCCACTCGCGCGCGGTCTTCACCGGTGTCGAGGAGAAGGCGGGACGCGGTGGCAAGCTGGCGATCCTGACCTTCGTCACCGACCTCCGGCTGCCCGGCGGCGCCGTGGCCGTCCGCCACACCGGCACGAGGATCCGCCGATGAGCAGGCTCGCTACCGGCACGGAGCTGCCCGCCGTCGAGGTGACGCCTACCCTGCGCCAGCTGGTCCGCTACGCGGGGGCGTCCGGGGACCTCTACGCGATGCACTACGACCTCGAGTTCGCCAAGGAGCTGGGCTACCGGGACCTGCCGGTGCACGGACTGCTCAAGGCCGCGCTTCTCGGCCGGATGCTCCGGCGCTGGCTGCGTCCCGGTGACCGGCTGCTGACCTTCGAGGTGACCTACCGGGGCCTCGACTTCCGGGACGAGCCCCTGATGCTCGGCGGACGCGTGGCTGACGTCGTCGGCGGACGGGCCCGCCTGGACCTGTGGATCACGAGCGCGGACGGCCGCCGTTCGACGTTCGGTGGCGCAGAAGTGGAGCTGACCGCATGACCCTGACAGAGATGCACGAGACCGTCGCGGCGCTGGGACACAAAGTCGTGGAGCTGCCGCAGCCATCCGCTCGGCGGTTCGCCGATGGAGCGTCCTACCGGGTGGAGATCCCCAGCTGCGAAGGGCCGGGGGTCTTCGCCGCGGTGCTGAACGAGGCATCCAGCCACAACCTGTCGATCCAGCGGGTGTCCCAGGGCAGCGGCGTGATGATGCTGACCGATGACGAGATCACCGCGATGGCGCGGCTCGGTGCCGAGCACCTGGTGGAGGTCAATCTCTTCATCGGCCCGCGGGCCGCGTGGGACATCGGGGCCCAGGCCAAGGTCACCTCGGCCGTCGGTGGCGCCGCCCGGGGCAACGCCACCGTCGCCGCCTGCATCGCCGAGGCCAAGCGCGCATGCGCACTCGGCATCCGTAGCCTCCTGGTCGGCGACATCGGCGTGCTCGAGGTGCTTGGGAGGCTCAAGGTGGCGGGTGACCTGCCGTCCGGCCTCGCGCTGAAGACCTCGGTCCTGATGCCGCTGACCAACGGTCCCACCGCGGCGCTCTACCAGCGGCTCGGCGCGACCAGCCTCAACGTCTCCACGGACCTCACGGTGCCCCAGCTGGCCGAGCTGCGGGCGGGCTCCAGCGCTCCGCTGGACATCTACCTGGAGGCACCTGACGACCAGGGTGGATCGGTGCGCTTCTACGACGTTGCCGACGTGGTGCGGACTCTTGCGCCGGTCTACCTCAAGTTCGGAATCCGCAACGCCCCGAACATCTACCCCGTCGGTCGCCACCTTCAGAGCGTGGCGGATGACCTCGGCCGCGAACGGGTACGCCGGGCGGCGCTTGCGCTTCGCCTGCTCGGCGAGCTCGCCCCCGACCTCGTCATGGCGCCGCCGCGCGGTCGGCACCCTGACCTGGCCGTGCCAGAGCCCTAGGCCACGCGTCGTTCAGGCCCGAGCGTCCAGGTTCTGCCGACGCCAGGCCGGCCAGCAGCGACTCGTCGAAGAGGCCCACGTAAGTAGTACGGGACATCGCCAGCAGGGATTCGGCACCGCGACTCCTCTGCTGTGAGCGGAGTCTGTTCAGCGTTGCCGTTGTCAGGCCATACCGTGGCGCCATGGGTGAGCTGATCGACATCCGTCCGGATCGAGGGGAAGAGCCGGCTCAGTCGCGCCCGCGGCGGCTCGATGACCACGTCCGCCGTGATCCCCCGGCACCGACGGAGCGGTTGTGGCGCGAGGTGCTCGGGGCCCGGATGCGGGAGATGCGCCGGGCCCGCCGGCTGACGCTCGTGCAGACCTCCCAGCGGACCTCGTCTTCCTACCACTCGGTCCGGCAATGGCGGTCGTCGCATGGGCGCGATGGAATCGATGGAGACGACTGCGGGGCCGGCGGCGTTAGAGCGGGGCCAGCCCGGTCGCTCCTATTGGTCGCTCTCGAGGAGCTTCTTGAGGTTCTGGTA
>WNFV01004324.1_pt1 | contig 17695 bp, 13 predicted proteins | sample 5400101 | NCBI WGS metagenome assembly WNFV01 (sample SAMN13153361, study PRJNA577476) | soil metagenome | isolation source: 115 cm soil or saprolite under grassland replicate 1 | place: USA:California | collected 2016-06-15
CACCAGCAGCGTCCACGGGCTCCGCAGCTCCACGCGCAGGTGCACGTGGCGCACGCCGCCCGGGAGCTCGATGCGGCGCTCGCCCCGCACCGACCACCCCAGCCGCTGCCAGGTCACCCCTGCGCCCCCGGCCGCCGGGCCCGGTGTCGGAAGCGACAGCGAGATGGTGTACGGCGGCGCGCCCCCCACCTCGCCCTGGAGGAAGCGGGCGACCCGATCGGCGGGAATCAGCCGGGTGCGCGGCCCCACGCCGACGGTCAGCACGTCGCCCGACGCGAGCGGGGTGACGAGCACGTAGAGCGCGCCGGGGACGCGCTCCAGCGTCTCCACCCGCGGCCCGCCGGCGGTCTCCGGCGACCGCACCAGCGCGGCGAGCAGCGCCGAGGGCAAGTCGAGGGTCGCCAGTCGGATCTCGGCCCGGGGCTCCCCCGAGCGGGACCACACCGCGAGGCTCGCCGGGTAGGCGTCCGCGGCGAGCGGCGACGCGCGCCACCAAGCGTACAGCTCGCCCGCCGTCCGCGGCGGTGCCGGCGGGGGCTCCTGCCCGAGCCGCTCGAGCAGCGCGACCGCCGGCGCGTCGCGCGCGCCGCCGAGTCCCTGGGCGTCGCGCGTCGCGAGCCCCAACCGGCCTTCCACGGCGGCGCCCCACGTCACGAGCGCCGCCGCGGTACCGGCCACCGTCGCGATCCCGAGCAGCGCCCAGCGGCGCGGCGCGGGGACGAGCACGCCGCCGAGCGCCGGGACCCACACGAAGGTGTACCAGTCGGGCCACGCGCCGTACGGCTGCCACAGCCACAACCCGGCGAGCGCGGCGAGCGCCGCCCAGGCGCACGCCGCGGGCAGGGCCCACGGCACCCGCGCCGGCTCCGCGGGGCCCCGCACGAGCGCGGCGGCGCCGAGGACCAGCGCCATCGCCGCCGTCGCGACCGCGGCCTCCCACGCGAGCCACAGCCCGAAGCCGACGCCGCCGGCGGGGGGCGCGATGCCGCGCCCGAAATAGCGCACCACGTATGGGGCTGCGAGCACGAGCCCGCCGGCGGCCGCGGTGGCCCACCAGCGGCGCCGGAGCCCGCGGCGCCACAGGGCCCCCGCGGCGAGGAGCAGCACGATGCCGAGCACCGTGACGGCGCCCGCCGAGGCGCTGAACATGCCGAGCAGCGGCCGATAGAACACGGCCGCCGAGAAGGAGCCACCCAGCCGCAGCTCCGGACCCTGCGACGCCCGGACGACGCACCAGGCGGTGGTGAGCACGACGATCCAGCGCCACCGGCCGGGCGCGGCCGCGAGCAACAGGAGCAAGAGCGCCGCGGCGAGCGCCACGGCCGCGCGGCCGGTGCCGGCGCGCAGCGCCGCGAGCTTCGCGTCGCCCTGCGACGGCGGCACCGGCTGCACGCTGAAGAGGGTATCTCCGCCCGGCGTCGCGTAATCGAAGACGTCGGAGTCGGCGGGCGCGACGCGTGCGGCGTAGAAGCGCAGGGCCACCCCGTGGTCGCGCTCGAATCGCGCGCTCACCGCGCGCGCGCGGTCGGGCGCGGCCGGCGCCGCGTCGAGCAGCACGCTCCCCACGGCGACGCCGCCGCCCTGCGTCTGGCGCCGGGCCTCGAGCGACACGTAGAATGGAGTGATGACGGCACGCAGTTCGGCGGTATCCCGGGCGGGAACGAACCGGTGGCGACCGGCCCATGCCACGGGTTCGCCGTCGGCCGCGAGGATCGCCACGCCGCGCTCGGTCCCCGGCGCCCGGTTGCGCGACGCCATCGCCTCGCGCAGGCGGGGGAACGCCGCCCGCGGCGGGAGCAGCGCCGCCGTCATCCCCCGTTCCGCCAGGCGGCGCGCCTCGGCGGCGGCGCCCGACAGCGTCGCCGCGAGCTCCTGCGACGCCGCCGTCACCCGCTCCTCGCGCAGCGCCGGCCAGCAGCACTCGATCCGCCGCACCGGCAGGACGCCCGCCACCAGCACGCCGCCCAGCAGCAGGCAGACCAGGGCGGCCGACCCCGGGGCGGCGCCCCGGGGCCTGCGGGCAAGGGCGAGGACCGCGGTGACCACTCCCGCCGCCCCCGCCGCCCAGGCCCAGGCCTGGGCGGTGCCGTGCAGCCATTCGGCGGCGGCGACGGCTGCGGCGCAGCCGGCGAGCGTTACGTGAGCGCGCCGCTGCACCTGAAGACCCTCGTCCCCGACGAGGTGCGTTTCATTCTCGAGCGCGATGCCCGCCTCCTCGTGCCGGTGGGGACCTGCGAGCAGCACGGCCCCCACCTCCCCCTCGGGTGCGACACCATCATCGTGGAGCGGCTCGCCGACGATCTCTCCGGCGCCTTCGAGATCCTGCGCTCCCCGACGATCGAGTACGGCGTCAACGCCGCCACGCGCCGCGCATTCCCCGGAAACGCCGCGGTCCGCCGCAAGACGCTGCACCGCTGGATGAACGATCTGCTCGGCTCGTGGGAGCAGGCCGGCGTAGATTCTTTCATCATCCTCACGGCCCACGGCCACGATCCGCACCAGGAGGCGCTGTCCACGTTACGCACCCGCCGGGCGCGCGTCTTCACGGTGGACGTGTTCGCCCTCGACTTCACCGGCCATCTCGAGGACGCCGACGGCCCGATGCACGGCAGCGAGCTCGACACCTCCCTCCTGCTCTACCTCGCCCCGGAGCTCGTCCGCATGCAGCGCGCCCAGGATTTCGTCCTCTCGGAGAAGCAGCGCACCCGCTACCGCGGGGGCAACCTCGGCAAGCTCCCGGCGCTCTCGCCGGGCTCCGTCGGCCGGCCCACCGTCGCGACCCGTGAGAAAGGCGAGCGGCTGTATAAGATGATTTACGAGCGCATCGCGACGCGAGTCCTCGAGGCGCCCGTCCCGTGAGCACGCTGCTCTGCGCGCTGCTCGCCTTCCATCTCCAGGCCCCGCTCGACGAGGGCACCCTCGTGGTGCGCGAGGACACCGCCGAAATCGCGCGCGAGGCGTTCCGGCTCACGCCGGCGCGCGCGGGGGGGTGGACCCTCGCCTCCACCGTCCGCTACGACCGCACCCGGCCCGTCGTCGTGCTCGATCCGATCCTCGAGATCGGTCCGGACTCCGCGCCCGCCAATCTCCAGTATACCGTGGCGGACCCGCGCGAGCCGCTGCGCATCCTGGGCCAGCAGACGCGCGGCCGCTTCACCGTGCGCCTGCTCGGCCGGCGCACCGAGCGGGCCCGCGAGTTCCCCGCTCCGCCCCCCGCGGCGATCCTCGACGACTCCGTGTTCGCGCTGTACCTGCCGGCCGCGTGGCGCGCGCGGCCGGAGCCGGTCGCGCTGACCGGCATCTTCCCGCGGGCCGGCCGGCGCGACGTGCTGGCCGTCCAGGACCTCGGGGTCCAGGCCACGGCGCTCGGCCGCGACCAGGCGTCACTGCGGCACATCACCGTCACGGGGGGCGCGAACCGTCTCGTGCACCTATGGCTCTCCGCGAACGGGCGGTTGCTGAAGATCGCGATCCCGTCGCGCCAGCTGACGGCGGAGCGGGCGCCGGGGCCCTGACCCCATCGTTTCGGCGCGCGACGGAGGTTAGATTGTCGCGCGGCGAAACTTGCGGCGACCGCGCCGCGTATGAGGTGACATCCGAACGTCCGGTCCAAGGAACATCATGAGGCACATGCTGTTAACCGTCGGGCTCTCCGTCTGCCCGGCCCTCGCCGTGTGTCAGCAGCCCGTTCCCGCTCAGCTCTCGCTCGCCGACGCCATCGTGCTCGCGCGCGCGCACAACCCCACCTACCGGCAGGCGATCAACGACCGCGCGCCGGCGGCGTGGGGGGCGCGGAACGCGTTCGCGAACATGCTCATCCCCACGGTCACGGCGTCGGGCGGCCTCGGGTACGCGGGGCCCGGCCAGCAGAACTTCCTCACGTCGAGCTTCTCCCAGAGCGTCTCGACCTGGTCGTCCAGCTACGGCTTCTCACTCGACTGGGCGCTCAGCGGACAGACGCTCACCCAGCCGGGCCTCAAGCGCGCGCAGCTCGCCGCGGCGGACGCCGACGTGGCGGGCGCCGAGACGAACCTCGTCACCGGGGTGACGCAGCAGTACCTGACCGTGCTGCAGGCGCGGGACAACGCCGCCGTGGCGCGGCAGCAGCTGCAGCACGACGAAGAGTTCCTGAAGCTCGCGCAGGCGCGTTACGACGTGGGCCGCGCGTCGCTGATCGATGTGCGGCAGGCGCAGGTGGCGCGCGGCCAGGCGGAGGTCGTGCTGCTGCGGGCGCAGACGGCCGTGCAGGTCGAAAAGCTGCGGCTGTTCCAGGCGATCGGCGTGACGGCGCCGCTCGATCTCGCCGGCGTGCAGCTCACCGACACGTTCGCCGTGCAGACGCCCACGTGGCAGCTCAACGACCTGCTGACGATGGCGGAGGATCAGAATCCCTCGCTCAAGGCGCTGCGCGCGCGCGAGCGCGCCGCGGGCTGGGGCGTGAAGGCGGCGACGGCGAGCTACGGGCCGTCGTTGTCGGTCTCGGCGGGGTGGTCGGGGTTCACGCAGAAGTTCACCAATCTCGATCCGTTGCTCGCCAGCGCGCGCGCGGGCGCGGTGGCCGATTCCACGACCTGCGACTACGAGAACACGGCCTGGCTCAACACGGGGCAGCCGGCGCTCGACTGCGGCGCCCTCACGGGCGCGCTGTTGCAGCAGCAGGAGCAGGCCCTCCGCGACCAGAACACCGCCTACCCGTTCCGCTTCACGCCGCAGCCGTTCCAGGCCCGGCTCACCGTCACGATCCCGCTGTGGGGCAACTTCCAGCAGCCGCTGCAGGTGTCGCAGGCCAAGGCGCAGCAGCAGGACCTGCAGGAGTCGGTGCGGGCGCGCGGCCTCCAGGTGCAGACCGATGTGAGCCAGGCGTACCTCACGCTCCGGACGGCGCACCGGACGATCGCGATCCAGGACACGAACCGGACGGCGGCGCGCGAGCAGCTCCAGCTCGCCACCGAGCGCTACCGGGTGGGCTCGGGGACGTTCTTCGAGCTGCTCGACGCGCAGGTGGCCGCGCTGCGCGCCGAGACCGAGTACGTGAACGCCGTATACGACTATCACAAGGCGCTGGCCGCGCTCGAAGCGGCGGTCGGCCGGCCGCTGCGCTAACGAGAGGATCGGACTGCCATGTCCAAACGGAACAAAGTGCTCCTGGGCGCGGGGGCCGTGGTGCTGATCGCCGGACTCGTGGTGATCAGCGCCGGCGCCCGCCGGGACCGCGGCCAGGAAGTGCGGTTCGAGAAGGTGAGCCGCCGCGACCTCGTCGCCGCGGTCACGGCGAGCGGCAAGATCCAGCCGAAGAAGAAGGTGGACATCAGCGCCGACATCACGGGCCGGATCACCCGGATCGCGGTGCGCGAGGGCGACCTGGTCACCAAGGGGCAGTTCCTGCTCCAGATCGACCCGACGATCTACCAGGCCAACCTGCAGCAGGCGCAGGCCACGATGGCGTCGTCGCAGGCCGCCGCGGTGCAGGCGAAGGCGAACCAGGACCAGGCGGAGCGCGCCCTGCGGCGCACCAAGGAGCTGCGGACGCAGAGCCCGAACCTGATCTCCGAGGAGCAGCTCGAGCAGGCGCAGACGGCGTTCGACATCGCCGAGGCGAACCTCACCGCCGCGCAGCACCAGGTCGAGCAGGCGCGCGCCGCCGTCCAGTCGGCGCGCGACAACCTCCGCAAGACGACCCTCATCGCCCCGATGTCGGGACGGGTGACGCGTCTCCCGGTCGAGGAGGGCGAGGTCGCCGTGCCCAGCACCTTCTCGAAGGACGTCGGGCTCCTGATGACGATCTCCGACCTGTCGGTGATCCAGGCCGAGGTCAAGGTGGACGAGACCGACGTGGTGCGGGTCCACCTGGGCGACTCGGTCGAGGTCTCGATCGACGCGTTCCCCGACACGACCTTCACCGGCCACGTCACGAAGGTGTCGAACTCGAGCGTGCTCACCGCGACCCAGTCGGCGACCGGCCAGAGCGACCGCGCGGTGGACTACGAGGTCGAGGTGACCCTCAACCGGCCGCCGACGGACATCCGGCCCGACCTGTCGGCCACGGCGCGGATCGTCACCGACATGCGCCAGCAGGTGTTGTCGATCCCGATCATCGCGCTCACGGTGCGCGAGAACAAGCCGGTCTCGACCGAGAACCGTCCGGTGGACACGACGGCGGCGCAGAAGAAAAAGGACACGGAGGGCGTGTTCGTCGTGAAGGACGGCGTCGCCACCTTCCGGCCGGTGAAAGTCGGCATCGCGGGCGACGAGTACTTCGAGGTGAGCGACGGCGTCAAGGACGGCGAGACCATCGTCGCCGGGCCGTACCAGGCGATCCGCGACCTGAAGGACGGCGCCCACGTGCGGCCGCTGAAGCAGTCGGCCGACTCGGCGAAGAAGAAGGCCGCGGCATGACGGACCCCCAGGCGTTCCGCACGGGCGACACGCCGCTCCCCGACATCGTCATCCTGAGCCACAAGCTCACGCGCGACTACGACATGGGGAGCGAGGTGGTGCGCGCCCTGCGTGGCGTGAGCCTGCAGATCCGCACGAACGAGTACGTCGCCGTGATGGGCCCCTCGGGCTCCGGGAAGTCGACCCTCATGAACCTGATCGGCTGCCTCGACACCCCGACGGCGGGGGAATACTGGCTCAACGGCCAGAAGGTCTCCGCCCTGGACGACGACGAGCTGGCCCGCATCCGCAACAAGGAGATCGGGTTCGTGTTCCAGACGTTCAACCTGCTGCCGCGCGCGACGGCGCTGCACAACGTCGAGCTGCCGCTGATCTACGCGGGGCTGCCGGCCCGGGCGCGGCGCGACCAGGCGGCCGAGGCGCTCGCGCGCGTCGGGCTGGCCGACCGCATGGAGCACAAGCCGAACGAGCTGTCGGGGGGCCAGCGGCAACGGGTCGCGATCGCCCGCGCGCTGGTCAACGCCCCCTCCATCCTGCTCGCCGACGAGCCGACCGGGAACCTCGACTCGACGACGAGCGCCGAGATCATGCACGTGTTCCAGGCGCTGCACCGCCAGGGCCAGACCATCGTGATGGTGACGCACGAACACGACATCGCCGCGCACGCGGCGCGCGTCGTGACGCTGCGGGACGGCCTGATCGCCACCGACCAATTGCGGGCCGCCTAGGTGGCCTTCTTCGAGGCCTTCCAGCTCGCGCTCCAGACCATCCGCGCGCAAAAGCTCAAGAGCGGCTTCTCGCTGATCGGCGTATTCATCGGGGTCACGTTCCTGATCGCCGCCTGGTCGATCGTGAACGGCGTCGACACCTACATGACCGACAAGTTCGCCGGAACGCTCGTGGGGGTGAACACCTTCCACCTGCGGCGCCGTCCCAACTTCACGCCCAACGTCGACGATTCGACGTGGCGCGCCTGGGCGCGGCGCCCGCGGATCAGCTTCCACGACGCCGACGCGGTGGCGACCGGCATCACGGGACCGGTGGTCACCGCGTGGCAGTCGTCGGATCGGACCACGGTCGAGGCGCGCAGCAAGAAGATGCTCGACGTCGAAGTGACCGCCGCGAGCGAGCGGTACTTCGACATCAAGAACCTGCGGATCGCCGAGGGGCGGCCGTTCACGACGCAGGAGGCGCGCTCGGGCGAGCCGGTCATCGTGCTCGGCGACGAGGTCGCCCAGAAGCTGTTTCCGGACCGCGACCCCGTGGAGCAGCGCGTCCGCATCGCGGGGATCCCCTACCGCGTGATCGGCGTGCTCGAGCACCAGGGGAAGCTGCTGGGCTTCTCGCTCGACCGGATCGCGATCGCACCGGCGCTCTCGCCGCTCCAGGACGTGGTGAACCCGCCCGGCGTCGTGGACGCGCTGATCGTGAAGGCCCCGACGGTCGAGGGCATGCGCGACGCCATGGGACAGGCGGAGGGGATCATGCGCAGCCGCCGGCACCTGCGGCCGCAGCAGGACAACAACTTCGTGCTCGAGACGTCGGAGGGGGTCCTCAAGTTCTGGGCGGGGATCCAGCGCATCCTCGTGTTCATCGGGCCGGTCCTGGTGAGCGTGTCGCTGGTGGTGGGCGGCATCGTGATCATGAACATCATGCTGATGGCGGTGGCCGAGCGGACCCGGGAGATCGGCATCCGCAAGTCGCTGGGCGCGCGCCGGCGCGACATCCTGCGGCAGTTTCTCGCGGAGTCGGGCGCCATCGCCACGGTCGGCGCGGCGATCGGCGTGCTCACCGGCATCGCCGTGACGTTCCTGCTCAACGCCGCGACCGCGCTCCCGGCCCGCGTCTCGCCGGCCTCGATCGTCCTCGGCGTCGTGATCGGCGCGGGCGTGGGCATCGCGGCGGGCGTCTATCCGGCGACCCGGGCGGCCCGCCTCGACCCCATCGCGGCCCTGCGGCAGGAATAGCGCGTGCGTCCCCTCGTCGAAGGCGTCGGCATCGCGCTCGCGTCGCTGCGGGCCCACAAGATCCGCGCCGCCCTCACGATCCTGGGCGTCGCCATCGGCGTGATGGTCGTGATGGTGATCGGCGCGCTGATCAGCGGCTTCAACAAGGGGCTCTCGGACATGCTCGAGTCGCTCGGCCCCAAGACGTTCTACGTCGGCCGCTTCTGGGGCGGCGCGCAGCACGAGGACCCCGACGACCCCAACCCGTGGCGCCGCCGGCCGCCCCTCACGATCGCGGAGGCCGAGCGCCTCGAAGCGCTCCCGACGATCAAGTTCGTGGTGGTGGACGAGAACGGGTTCGGCGACGTGGAGTACGGCGGGCACCGCTACTCCACCGTGAGCATCCAGGGGCGCGACGCGGACTGGCCCAAGGTGGCGGGCGGCGACGTGTACCCCGGCCGCTCGTTCAGCCAGCTCGAGGACGCGGCGAACAGCCGGGTCGTCGTCGTGAACGAGAAGCTCGGCGAGCTGCTGTTCGGCCGGGACCTGGACCCGGTCGGGCGGCGCATCAAGATCGCGAGCCTCCCCTACGAGGTGATCGGCGTCTACAACCCGCCGACGGGGCTGTTCGGCGAGGGTGACCAGGCGGAGGCCTTCATCCCCTACGGGACATTGATCAAGTACGTGCCCTACTTCCCCGGGTGGCTGGACTTCCTCGTGTCGCCCGAGGACTCGGTGTCCGTGGACCGCGCCATCGACGACGTGACCATCGCGTTGCGCTCCATCAGGGGGCTGCACCCGCGGGATCGGAACACCTTCGACGTCGTGACCCAGGAGCGCTACCTCCAGACCGTGAACAGCATGACGGCGATGTTCAAGATCCTCATGGTGTCGCTCTCGATGGCGGGCCTGATGGTCGGAGGCGTCGGGGTCGTGGCCATCATGATGATCTCGGTGACCGAGCGGACGCGCGAGATCGGCGTGCGCAAGGCGCTCGGCGCCACGCGCCGGACGATCCTGTGGCAGTTCCTCGTCGAGGCGGCCACGCTCACGCTCGTGGGCGGCGTGATCGGGATGGTGGTCGGGGCCGCCGTCGCGTTCCTGATCGGCGCCGTGACGCCGGTGCCGGCGTACGTCCCGCTGGCGTCGGTCGTGGTGGCCCTGGTCGCCGCCGCGGTCACGGGCGTGCTGTTCGGCATCTACCCCGCGAGCAAGGCGGCGCGGCTCGATCCGGTCGAAGCGCTGCGCTACGAATAGATGCGCTTCTTCGAGGCCGTCCGCCTCGCCCTGCAGACCATCCGGGCGCAGAAGCTCAAGAGCGCCTTCTCGATCATCGGCGTGTTCATCGGCGTGATGTTCCTGATCGCCGTCGTCTCGGTCGTGCAGGGGATGAACCGCTACATGACCGACAAGTTCGCCGGCACGATCCTGGGCGTGAACACGTTCCGCCTGCGGCAGTTCCCCGACGTGCAGCTCGGCAACGTCACCGACTCAACGTGGCGGGTATGGCGCCGGCGGCCCCGGGTGACCTACGAAGACGCACAGGCCGTGATGCGTGGCGTGACGATCCCGGTGTCTGCCGCGTGGGAGTCGAGCACGCGCGCGGCGCTGACGGCGGGTCGCAAGCAGGCCAAGGACGTCCAGGTCACGGCCGCGACGGAGCTCTACTTCGAGATCCGCTCCCTCGGACTCGAGCGGGGCCGCGCCTTCACCGCGCAGGAGGTCCAGGCCGGTGTGCCGGTCCTCGTGCTCGGTCACGAGCTGGCGGAGAAGCTGTTCGAGGGCCAGGATCCGATCGGCCGCGAGGTGAGAATCTTCGACCTGCCGTATCGGGTCATCGGCGTCGTCGAGAAGCAGGGCAATTTGTTCGGGCTGTCGCTCGACAAATTCGCGGTGGCGCCCGCGACCGCCCCGCTCAAACGCTACGTCAACCAGCCGCGCGTGGTCGACGCCGTGGCGATGAAGGCCCACTCCCAGCCCGAGATGCGCGAGGCGATGGCGCAGGCCGAGGCGGTCATGCGCAGCCGGCGCCACCTGCGACCGCGCGAGCCGGACGATTTCGCGCTGGAGACCGCGGACGAGGTGCTCGATTTCTGGGGCAAGATCAGCCGCGTGCTGTTCGTCGCGCTCCCGGGTCTCGTGGCGGTCTCGCTCGTCGTGGGCGGGATCGTGATCATGAACATCATGCTGATGGCGGTCGCCGAACGCACCCGCGAGATCGGCATCCGCAAGTCGCTCGGCGCCCGCCGGCGCGACATCCTGCGGCAGTTCCTGGTCGAGGCCACGACGCTCGCCACCGTGGGCGCGGGCGCCGGCGTCGCCCTCGGCATCGCGCTCGCCGCCGCCGTGGCGGCGACGACGCCGCTGCCCGCCGCGGTCGCGCCGTGGTCCATCCTCGTCGGCGTGGTGCTGGGCGCCGGCGTCGGCATCGTCGCGGGCGTGTACCCGGCGAGCCGCGCGGCCCGGCTCGACCCGATCGCCGCCCTGCGGCACGAGACATGACCGTGGGGGGCGGGGGGCTGTTCGAAGGCGTCGGCATCGCGCTCGACTCGCTGCGCGGCAACAAGGGGCGGGCCGCGCTCACGATCCTCGGCGTCGCCATCGGCGTGATGGTCGTGATGGTGATCGCCGCGATGATCAGCGGGATCAACCGGAGCGTCTCGAACATCTTCGAGTCGATCGCCCCGCGCACGTTCCTGGTGTGGCGCTTCTTCCAGGCGGGGGTCAACGTCTCGGACGGCTCCGACGAGTCGAGCCCGTGGCGGCGCAACCCGGTGATCACCGAGGTCGAGGCCGACCGGATCGCCCTCCTGCCCTCCGTGCGCTACGTGACGCGGCGGGACGAGAGTTCCGCGACCGTCCAGTACGGCGACGTACGGCTCGAATCGGTGGAGGTCTCGGGGCTATCCGCGCAGTGGGTGGAGGTGAACGGCGGCGACGTCTATCCCGGCCGCACCTTCACGCGCCTCGAAGACCTCGCCAACAGCGCCGTGGCGGTCATCAGCCGGAAACTCGAAGACCAGCTGTTCCGCGGGCGCGACCCGATCGGCCAGCCGATCCACGTCGCGGGCGTCCCGTTCACCGTGATCGGCGTCTACGCGCCGCCGCCGAGCCTGTTCAGCGGCAGCACGCCGCCGTTCGTCGGGATTCCGCACGGCGCGTTCGTCAAGCACGTGCCCTACGTCAAGGGGTGGATGCGGCTCGCGGTCGCGCCCGCGCCGGGCTACACCCAGCAGCAGGCGATGGACGAAGTCGTGGCGACGCTGCGCTCGCTCCGCGGGCTCAAGCCGGGGCAGGAAAACAACTTCTCGATCGTCACGCAGGACAAGCTGCTCGACTCCTGGAACCAGGTCACGGGCATGTTCTTCCTCGTGATGCTGGTGCTGTCGTCCATCGGGCTGATGGTGGGGGGCGTGGGCGTCGTCGCCATCATGATGATCTCGGTGACCGAGCGGACGCGCGAGATCGGCGTGCGCAAGGCGCTCGGCGCGACCCGGCGCGCCATCCTGTGGCAGTTCCTCGTCGAGGCCTCCACCCTGACCCTGGTGGGCGGCGCGGCCGGGATGCTCGTGGGCGGCGGCCTCGCGTTCGCCATCTCCCGCGTCACGCCGATCCCCGCCCGGGTGCCCCTCTGGTCGATCGTCGCCGCGCTCGCCGCCTCGGCGCTGACGGGCGTCGGATTCGGCCTCTACCCCGCGAGCCGGGCGGCCAGGCTCGATCCGGTGGAAGCGCTGAGATACGAATAGAGGGGACGGGGGACGAGGGACGGGGGACGGGTGTGGCGGGTCCCGTCCCTCTTCCCCCGTCCCCCGTCCCGTTAATTTCCATCCGCCATGCAACTCTCCGAAGCCATCCGCCAGGCGCTCCTCACCGCCTGGAGCCACAAGCTCCGCTCGTTCTTCACGCTGCTCGGCATCATCGTGTCGGTCGGGTTCCTGGTCGCGGTGGTAGCGGTCATCCAGGGGATGAACGCCTACGTCCGCGAGCGCATCGCCGGGGCGATCGTCGGGGTGAACGCCTTCCAGGTCCGCCGCGACCCCATCCAGGTCGGGTTCATCGACGAGGAAGCGTGGAAGAAGATCCAGCGTCGGCCGATCATCGCCCCGGAGGACGTGGCGTACGTGGAGCGCGCCGTGCCGGACGCGCAAGCGATCGCGCTCCAATCCGGATGGCCGACCCCGATGGCGGACGTGCAGTGGCGCAACCGCACCGTGGGCGACGTCTTCGTGTTCGGCGTCACGCCGCCCTTTGTCGTGGTGCAGGACTACGCCTTTGCGGCGGGCGAGGCCCTCACCGACGTGGACCTGCGCCAGCGCCGCTTCGTGGCCGTGCTCGGCTACGACCCCGCCGACAAGCTGTTCGGGAGCCCCGCGCGCGCGATTGGCCAGACGATCCGCGTGCGCGGGTTCCAGTTCACCGTAAAAGGCGTGATCGCGAAGAAGGGCACCGTCCTGGGGCAATCCTGGGACGGGTTCGTCATGCTCCCGCTCACCACCTTCGAGACGTTGTACGGCCGGCGGCAGACGACCGTCATCGCCGTGAAGATGCCGACGGCGGCAAGCGTGACGGAGGGGATGCTCCGCGCCGAGGAGGCGATGCGCATCGCGCACCGGCTCCGGCCGGGGCAGGAAGACGACTTCACCGTCGACACTGGAGAGGGGCTGATCGCGTTCTGGGGCAAGCTCACGCGCGTGATCTTCACGGTCGTGCCCGCCGTGGTGGCGATCGGCATCGTGGTCGGCGGCATCGTCATCATGAACATCATGCTGATGAGCGTGACCGAGCGAACCCGCGAGATCGGCATTCGCAAGTCGCTCGGCGCGTCCCGCCACGACATCCGGCGTCAGTTCCTGGCGGAGTCGGTCATGCTGTCGCTCCTCGGAGGCGTGGCCGGCCTGCTCGCCGGCGCCGGGCTCGCGGGACTGGTCCAGGTCGCCTCGCCCCTGCCGGCGCGCGTGACCCTCTGGTCCGTGGCCGTGGCACTCGGCCTCGGCGTGACCGTCGGCGTCGTGTTCGGCGTCTACCCCGCGCTCCGCGCGGCGCGCCTCGATCCGATCGAGGCGCTCCGCTACGAGTAGCGTGGCGCTCCATTCCGTCGTCGAAGGCTGGCTGATCGCGCTCGATCAGCTGCGGGTGAACAAGCTCCGCTCGGCGCTCACCATCCTGGGCGTCGTGATCGGCATCGCCACGGTCATGGCGATGGCGTCGATCGTGGCGGGCTTTCGGGAGCAGATCGTCAACACGCTCGAGGTCGTGGGACCGACCACGTTCCGCATCCTCCGGTACTTCTCCCAGACCCCGCTCAACCCGGATGCCCTGCCGCGCGAGGTCCGCCTCCGGCCGGCGCTCCGGCCCGAGGAAGCCGAGGCCGTCGCCCGCCTGGCGGAGATCCACTACGCGGCGATCTGGACCCAGGTGTTCTACCGGTTCGAGTACGCCGGCGTGCGGACGCAGCACCTGAGCGTGTTCGGCGCCGACGACCGCTACATGGAGATCCTGGGCGGCGAGGTCGTTCGAGGCCGGGTCTTCACCGCGGCCGAGCTCCGGGGCGGGGCGCCGCTGCTGGTGATGGAGCAGCGGACCGTGGACCGGTTGTTCGGTGCGCGCGATCCGATCGGGCAAACCGTCCGCGTGGGCGGGCATCCGTTCCGGGTCGTCGGCGTGTGGCTGCGCCCGACCAACATCTTCGAGGTGCCGGGCGCCCCGGAGATCGCGGGCATCGTTCCGTTCGAGGCCGCCCGCGGGCGGTTCATGATCGACCAGGTGAACGGCCTGATCATCCTCGTGAAGCCCAAGGCGGAGGTGAGCGTGGCCCGGGCGATGGACGCCGCCACGCTCCAGCTCCGCCGCATGCGCGGCATTTCGGTGGGCCAGCCGAACAGCTTCGACCTGCTGACGTCGGACCAGGTGCTCGGGGTGTTCGACAGCTTGACCTTCGCGTTCTTCTTCGTGATGCTCGTGCTCTCGAGCATCGCCCTGCTCGTGGGCGGGATCGGCGTGATGGCGATCATGATGGTGTCGGTCACGAGCCGCACGCGCGAGATCGGGCTCCGCAAGGCCATGGGCGCGACGCGGCGCGAGATCCTGTGGCAGTTTCTGGTCGAGGCCGCGACGCTGACGTTGATGGGCGGGGTGATCGGCATCGTGCTCGGGATCGGCGCCGGCGAGATGCTGAAGCGCCTGCTCGATTTCACGACCACGGTGCCGGTGTGGAGCGCCGCCGTCGCCACCGTCGTGGCCGTCACGGTCGGGCTCGTGTTCGGCATCGCGCCGGCGGCGCGAGCGGCGCGGCTCGATCCGGTGGAAGCGTTGAGATACGAATGAATTGCGGATTGGCGATTGCGGATTGCGGATTGAACGACGACTGCCCACAATCCGCAATCCGAAATCCGCAATCCGCAATCCGGGAGCGGCTCCATGCCTGACACCGTGGATCTTCTGGCGATCGCTGCCCACCGCGACGACGTCGAGCTGACGTGCGGCGGCACGCTCGCCAAAGCCGTGCGGGCGGGCCATCGCGTCGGCATCCTCGATCTGACCGAGGGCGAGTCGGGCACGCGGGGCGACGCCCCGACGCGCGCCGCCGAGGCCGAGCGCGCGGCCCGTGTCCTCGGCGTGCACCTGCGGCTCAACGCCGGGCTCCCCGACGCGCACCTCGCCAACGACGAGCCGTCGCGCGCGAAGCTGGTCGAGCTGATCCGCGCCACGCGCCCCCGCGTCGTGATCCTCCCCTTCTCCGTCGGCCGGCACCCCGATCACCGCGTCGCCTCCGAGCTGGGTCGCGATGCCTGCTATCTCGCCGGGCTCGCGAAGTACGGCGGCGCGGGCGACGCGCATCGCCCGTTCAAGGTCCTCTATGCCCTCGCTTACCGCGAGGACCCGGTCAAGCCGTCGTTCGTCGTGGACATCTCCGACACGTTCGACACCAAGATGGCAGCGATCCGCTGCTACACGTCGCAATTCGACGGCGCGAAAGCGGCTGGCGAGATCCACCCGACGGGGCAGGACCTGTACGAGCTGATCCGCGTGCAGTCGGCGCACTACGGCTCGCTCATCCGGAAGCCGTACGGCGAGCCGTTCTTCTGCCACGAGACGCTCGAAGTCGAAGACGTGCTGCGGCTTGGCGTGCGGTCGCTGTAGCCTTTAGATTCTCGGCACATGCCGAAGCGACTGGCCTACCTCGACAACGCCGCCACCACCCCGGTGCGGGCGGAGGTGCTCGAGGCGATGCTTCCCTATCTCGGGAAGGACGCCTTCGGCAACCCCTCGTCCCCCCACCGGTTCGGGCGCGCCGCGCGGGCCGGCGTGGACGAGGCGAAGCGGACCATCGCCGCAGCGCTGGGCGCCGAGCCCAGCCAGGTGATCTTCACGTCGGGCGGGACCGAAGCGGACAACCTGGCCGTGATCGGGTCGGCGCTCGCCGCGCGCGACCGGGGCAGCCCGTTCCGCGTCGCCGTGTCGGCGATCGAGCACAAGGCGGTGCTCGCCGCCGCGCACGCGGTACGGCACCTGGGGGGCGAAGAGGTCGTCCTCCCGGTCAACGCCTCGGCGCTGGTGGACGAGGATGCGCTGGCCGAGGCGCTGGCGCGGGGCGTCGCGGTCGCCAGCGTGATGTGGGTGAACAACGAGGTCGGCGCCGTGCAGCCGGTCGCGGCGCTCGCGGCGCGCTGCCGCGCGGCGGGGGTCCCCTTCCACTCGGACGCCGTCCAGGCGCTGGGCAAGATTCCCGTGTCGCTCCGGGACGTCGGCTGCACCTTCCTGACGATCTCCGGCCACAAGATCGGCGCCCCCAAGGGGATCGGGGCGCTCGTGGTGCGGGACCGGCACGCCCTGGAGGGGGGGGCGATCATCCACGGGGGCGGGCAGCAGTTCGGGCTCCGCCCCGGGACGGAGAACGTTCCGGGGATCGTGGGGCTGGGGCGGGCGGTGGAGCTGGCCGCCGCGGAGCAGGCGGACTTCGCGCGGCGCGTGGCCGCGCTGCGCGACGAGCTCGAGCGCCGGCTGCTGGTGGTCGTGCCGGACGCCGTGATCAACGGCTGGCAGAGCGAGCGGGCACCACACGTGTGCAACGTGTCGATCCCGGGCACCGACAGCGAGGCGCTGCTCATGCACCTCGATCTCGCCGGGATCGCGTGCTCCTCGGGCTCCGCGTGCAGCACCGGGGCGGTCGAGCCCTCGCACGTGCTCACCGCCATGGGGGTGCCCCGCGAGCTGGGCGTCGCGGCGCTGCGGTTCTCGTTCGGCAAGGAGAACACGGCGGAGGACGTGGAGGCGGTGGTGGGTGCGCTCCCTAAGATTGTCGAAAAGGTCAGGGCACTGGCCGCGGTCTTGCACCGATGATATTGAGCAATTGCGGATTGCGGATTGTGGATTGCGGATTCGACGATCGCGCTTCCAATCCGCAATCCGAAATCCGCAATCCGCAATCGGGCGGGGGGGACTAGTGGCGGAGCGGGTTCTGGTCGCCATGTCCGGCGGCGTCGACAGCTCCGTGGCGGCGGCGATTCTTGTGGAGGAAGGGTACGACGTCGTCGGCGCCACCATGAAGCTGTTCTGCTACGGCGACGCCGTCCCCGACCGCCCGTGCTGCTCGCTCGACTCCATCACCGACGCGCAGCTGGTCGCCCACAAGCTCGGCATCCCGCACTACGTGCTGAACCTGGAGGATCGGTTCGGCCGCGACGTGATCGCGGACTTCGTGAGCGAATACGCCCGCGGCCGGACGCCGATCCCCTGCGTGCGCTGCAACTCGTTCACCAAGTTCCGGGACTTCCTGCACCACGCCGACGCGCTCGACTGCGCCTACGTCGCGACCGGCCACTACGCGATCGCGCGGGACGGCGCGCTGTACCGCGGGCGCGATCCGCAGAAGGACCAGTCGTACTTTCTGTGGGGAATCGACCGCGCCGTCGTGGCGCGCATGCTGACGCCGGTCGGTGCGCTCACGAAGCGCGACACGCGCGCCATGGCGCGCCGCCTGGGGCTCGTCACCGCCGACAAGACCGAGTCGGTCGAGATCTGCTTCGTCCCCGACGACGACTACGTGGCCGTGCTCAAGCGGCACCTCCCCGCCGACGCTCCCGCCCTCGCTCCCGGGCCGCTCGTGACCGTGGGCGGCGATCAGGTGGGCGAGCACGGTGGATTCGCCCGCTACACCATCGGCCAGCGGCGCGGTCTTCCCGGCGGGTTCGCCGAGCCGATGTACGTCGTGGCGATCCGTCCCGAGTCGCGCGAGGTGGTGATCGGACCGGAGGAGGCCCTGTTCGGGCACGCCGTGACGCTCGAGGCGGTCAATTGGCTCGCCGAGCCCCTCGCTCCCGGGGATTCCGTGCTCGTGCAGTGCCGCTACCGGG
>WNFV01013297.1_pt1 | contig 17690 bp, 15 predicted proteins | sample 5400101 | NCBI WGS metagenome assembly WNFV01 (sample SAMN13153361, study PRJNA577476) | soil metagenome | isolation source: 115 cm soil or saprolite under grassland replicate 1 | place: USA:California | collected 2016-06-15
GCCGGCGGACAGCGCCATGGCCCGCTGCTTGTACGCGGCCACGGGGATGCCCAGGCTGGCCGCGGCGTCCTGGTCTTCGCGGATCGCGCGCAGATAGTAGCCGAGGCGGGACCGCTCCACGCGCAGGGTGATCCAGAGGGCGAGGAGGAGGAGGCCGAGGGCGATGTAGTAGTAGTTCTGCTTGCTCTGGTGAAACTGGAAGTTGAGCCAGGAGTCGGGGCGCTTGATGGGCACGAAGAGGCCACGGGCGCCCCCCGCCCAGTCCCAGTTGATCATGAGGGTGCCGATGATCTCGCCGACGGCGATGGTGGCGATGGCGAAGTAGTGGCCTCGCAGCCTGAACACTGGGTAGCCGATGCACTGGGAGAGCAGGACGGCCACCACCGCCCCCGCCAGCATCCCGGCCCACGGAGTGAGATCCAGGTATTTCAGGAGGAGCGTCGAAGTATAGGCGCCCGTGCCGAAGAAGACCGCGTGGCCGAGCGAGATCTGGCCGCAGTAACCTGCGAGAAGGTTCCAGGCCTGGGCCAGCATCGCGTAGAGGAAGATCGTGATCATCACGTGACGCGGGAAGGGCTTGGTGACGACGAGGGGGAAGGCCACGAGGAGGACGAGCGCGATGGAGGCGCCGGCCCAGCCGAGGCCGCGCGACATCAGAAGCGGCCGAACAGTCCCTGCGGCCGCCACAGGACGACCACGAGGTAGAGAGCGAAGACCACGGCGTACTTGAAGGCGGGCGCGATCAGGAGACCCGCGAGCACCTCGACCATCCCCACCACGACCCCCGCGGCGAGGGTGGCCGGCACATTGCCGAAGCCGCCCAGGGCCACCGTGACGTAGGCGAGGAGGGCGAAGGTCGCGCCCACGTCCGGGAATATGTAGAAGAACATGGCGAGGAGCGCTCCCGCCGCGCCCACGCAGGCCGCGCCGATGCCCCAGCCGAGGGCGAACATGCGCTGGGTGTCGATGCCCATGAGAGAGGCGGCCTGGCGGTCTTGCGCCGTCGCCTGGAGGGCCAGTCCTGTCTCCGTGCGCGTGATGAACCAGTAGAGGAAGCCGAAAGCGGCGAGGGCTCCCACGCTCGCCGCGAGCTGGGGCAGGCCGATGAACAGCCCGCCCACGGCGAGCCGCCCGTCCGCGAGCGGGCCCTTGACGAGCTTGAAGTCCACGCCCCACAGCGCCTGCGCGGCCGCACGCAGGAAGATGGCCAGCCCGAAGGTCGCGAAGATCTGGGCGAGCATGGGCACGCCGAGTATCCATCGGATCAGGCCGTGGTACACGGCGACGCCCAGGAGGAAGAGCAGCCCCACCGTGATGGGAAGCGAGGTCAACGGGTCGAGCCTGGCGAGGGCCCACGCCCAGAACGTCGCGAACATCGCGAGCATGAGGAATTCGCCGTGGGCGAAGTTGACGATCTCCATGAGGCCGAAGATGAGGGAGAGGCCGGCGGCGATGAGGGCATACACGAAGCCCATCAGGAGCCCGCTCACGAGGCCCTGCAGGATGACCTCGACGCTCACCTCAGCGCTCTCCCGGAGGAGGGAGCCGTAGCCGGCGAAGCGATCGGGGATGCCGCAGGCGCGGAGGGCATGCCAGAACAGCCCTCCAGCCGACCACATCAGGCATGCTGCGCTCGCCTACTTCTTCTCCTTGTAGCCGGGCAGGGGATACATCACCTCGGCCGCCGCGAGGTCGAAGGGCCAGATGGTCGCGTAGGCCCCCTTCTGGATCTGCTGGAGGATGGCGCGGATGCCGGTGTTCTGCCCCTTCTCGTCGAAGCGGACACCGGTCCACGGCATGAGGAGCTGGTCCGGCGGGATATTGGTCGCCACCAGCGCCTTGCGGATGTCCTCCGGGTTGGTGGACTTGGCGCGGTTGATGGCGTCGATGAGCACGGTGAAGCCGGTGAGCGCGCGCGCGGGCGCCTCGGAGATGTCGCGCCCGCCCGGATTGTCCTTCTGCTTCTTGAAGAGCTCGTTGACCTGGCGGATGAGCGGCTTCTTGGCCTGGAGGTCGAGGGCGAAGGGCGAGCGCGTGATGTGCCCCTCGATCTCGGCCTTCATCTCCTGGACGAAGGCGGGGTCGACCCAGCCCGCGTTCTGGGCGATGAGCATTTTCGGGACGTAGTCGAGCGTCTTGGCCGTCTTGACGTAGAGCACGGCGTCCGAGGTATAGGACGTGGGCAGGAAGACGTCGGGATTGGCGCCCTTGAGCTTGCCCACCTCGGCGTCGAGGCTCGTGGTCTTGGCGCGATACGCCATGTTCAAGAGCACCTCGTAGCCGTACTTCTTCGCCAGCTCGTCCTGGGTCTTGGCCGAGTCGACACCGAAGAGCGTGTCCTCGTGCATGATGGCCACGCTCTTCAACTTGAGGCCCTTCTTCTTCTCGAACTCCTTCAGAAACTCGAACATGGCGAGCGAGAAGTGGCCGTCGTGCGGCGACGTCCGGAAGAACCACTTGAAGGCGCGCTCGGTCAGGGTGGGGGAGGAGGACTCGGCGTTCAGGTGCGGCACGCCGTAGCGCTCGGCGACCTGGCTGGTCGTCGCGGTGACGCTCGAGAAGACCGCGCCGATGATGGCCGTCACCTTCTCCTGTGTGATCATGCGCTCGGCCTCGGCCTGGCCGACATCCGGCTTCCCCTGGTGGTCGGCGACCACGAGTCGGATCTTGGCGCCGCCCAGCCCGGGCAGCCCGTCCGTGCTCTTCTTCATCGAGGGCAGGTTGAGCTCCGATCTGCCGTTGTACTGATCCGCCGCCATCCGGATGGCGGTGACGGAGTCGATGCCGAGCTGGGCGAGATTGCCTGTCATGGGATAGATGACGCCGATGACGACTTCCTTCGGCGCCTGGGCGTGAGAGGGGGGCGCGGCCGAGAGCAGAGCCACGAGCGCGAGCCCGAGCGCCAGAGAGAACAGTCCGATCACTCGTCGCATGCGGGGATCCTCCTCCAAGTCTTGATCGATCCGGCGGGTCGGCGGTGACCGTTCAACTGGGTCGCGAGTGTAGCACAGTCGTCCGGTATGCTAGGGTCTGGACTCACATGCCCATCCAGATAGCTCGCGCCGCCATCCTCGTCCTCGCTGCCGCCCTGCGCCTGTGGCGGCTGGATCGATAGAATCCCCAACTCCCCGGCGAGAGGAGAGAGCGGATGCGCGGCAAGCACGTCTTCATGGAGAGCCTCATCGCCCACGGGGTGGGCCATATCTTCGGCAATCCCGGGACCACGGAGAGCCCCATCCTGGATGCGCTGCTCGACTACCCGCAGCTCCGCTACATCCTGACCCTGCACGAGGGAGTGGCCCTGGGCGCCGCGAGCTACTTCGCCCAGGCGAGCGGCAAGCCGGCGGTGGTCAATGTTCACGTGGCGCCCGGGCTCGCAAGCACAACATGGACACCTATCGCCAGCGCTTCGGGGCCAAGCCCGACCGCGGCTACCCGAACATGGATCTCGTGTCCCCCGATCTGGGCTTCGTGGACCTGGCGCGCGGCATGGGCGTGGAGGCGGCGCGTGTGAGCAAGCCCGACGAGCTGCGCTCCGCTCTCCGCACCGCGCTCGGCGCGGGCCGGCCCTACCTCCTGGACATCGCCATCGAGGGACGCCCCTGAGGCGCTACGAAGCCGCGTAGCCCTCGAGCCGGTCACGCTCCTTCAGCGCGGGATCGCGCTCCGCGGGCGGCCCGTAGCCGCCGCCGCCCGGCATGAGCAGCTCGATCAGGTCGCCCGGCTGTATCAGCTGCTCGGCCTTCGGGTTCTCGGGCGCGGTACCGTTGATCAGGAGCTCGCCCCTCGCCCCCGGCTGGCCGCCGAAGAAGCCCTGGGCGGGGACGACGGTGCGGTCGCAGAAGACGGAGCAGGTCGCCGGGTCGTCGGTGAGCACGCGAAAGGCCAGGGCCTGGCCGAGGCCGCCCCGGAAGCGGCCGTCGCCCCCCGAGCCGTCGCGGAGCTCCTTGCGCTCGACGAGGAGCGGGGCCAGCGTCTCGACGACCTCCACGGGCGTCCCGAGCACACCCGAAGGAAAGGCGGTGGCGGAAAGCCCATCCTTGGTCGGCCGCGCGCCCGTGCCGCCCGAGCCGAAGAAGGTGTACACGAAGGGCTGCTTCGTCTTGTCCTTGCCGGAGAGCTGTATCCCCCAGATATTCGCCGAGCCCTCGGCCATGACGCGATCGGGCAGGGCCTGTCTGAGCGCGCCCGCGACGACGTGGGGCAGGAAATGGCCCACCACGTGGCGCGCGGCCACGGGCGCGGGGTGCCGCGCGTTGAGGATGCTGCCCTCGGGGGCGGTGATCCGGAGCACGCGGAAGGCGCCCTCGTTGTTCGGCACGTCGGGGCTGACGATGATCTTGACGCCGTAGGTCGTGTAGGCCTCCGTGTAGTTCATCACCACGTTGACGCCGCGGCGGCTCGCCGGCGAGGAGCCCGTGAAGTCGACCCAGAGACTGTCGCCCGCGATCTCGCAGCGACAGGTCACGGTCAGCGGCTCGCCGTAGCCGTCCGAGGTGATCGAGTACTCGTAGACGCCGGGCCGGAGCCTGGCGATGGCCTCGCGCATGGCCCACTCCGTGCGGGAGACGATCTCGTCGGCGAGCGGCTCGAGTCGCTCCAGTCCGAACTCTTCCATGAACTCGGTCAGCCGGTCGCCGCCCACCGTGCCGCCCGCGATCTGGGCGTGGAAGTCGCCCATGACGAGGTCGGGCACGCGGACGTTCGCGCGGATCATGGCCTCGAGAGGGCGGCTGAGCCTGCCTCCCTCGTAGAGCTTCATGATGGGGATGAAGAGCCCCTCTTCGTAGACCTCGCGCGCCTCCGCGGAGAGCACGTGGCCGCCGATGTCGGCCGAATGGCAGGTCGAGGCGAAGAAGGCCACGAGATCGCGGCCCCGGAACACGGGAGTGCAGATGGTGACATCGTTGAGGTGCCCCGACGTCTTCCACGGGTCATTGGTGATGACCACGTCGCCGGGCTGCCACGCGTCGAGGCCCCCATTCGCTTCTACGGGCCCCTTCGCTTCTACTGGATAGACGTCGAGGATGTGCTTCATAGCCAGGGCCATGGAGTTGATGTGTCCTGGCGTTCCCGTCACCGCCTGGGCGATCATCCAGCCCCTGCGGTCGAAGACGCCCGCCGAGAGGTCTGGACGTGAAGGAGGTGCGCATGAGGGCCGCCGCCTGCTCGTTGACCACGCCGATCAGCCGGTTCCAGCAGATGTCGAGGGTGATGGGATCCATCACGCGGCGTCCTGGGACTCGAGGATCAGGGTCAGCCGGCCGTCGACCCGCACGCGGGCGCCGGGGCCGGCCACGGTGGTGGATTCGCGCTCCTCGATGATGGCGGGGCCGCCGAACGCCGCGCCCGGGGTGAGGACGTAGCGATCGTAGACCGGTGTGTCGACGTAGCCGCCCGCTTCAGGGAAGTACGCCTTGCGCGCGCCCTTCGGTATGGGCGTGACGGCGGCGGGCGAGGCCGCGCCGAGGCTGGCGCCGGAGACGGAGATGTCAGGCAAGGGACCCGAGACCACGACGCGGAAGTTGAGCATCTCGATGGGCACGCCCATCGGGATGCGGCTGTAGAGCGCGCGGTAGGCCGCCTCGAATCGCTCGGTGATGGGGCCGAGGCTCGCGGCCGCGAGCGTTCCCGCCGGCATCTCGACTTCGACATCGTGTCCCTGACCCGTGTAGTGCATCTCGGCCGTGCGGCGTATCCGCACCCGGTCCTCGGCGACGCTCGCGCCTCGCAGGATGGCGCCTCCCTCCGCTTCCATCTCTTCGTAGAGGCGATTGATCTGCGACCAGTCGGCGGCGTCGAGGCGCTGGGAAGCGGTGCGGACGAAGTCGAAGGCGAGAGGAGCGGCGAGGAGCCCGTAGGCGGACATGGCGCCCGCTCCGAAGGGCACGAGGACGCGCGGTACCTTGAGGATGCGTCCCACCGGCCAGGCGTGCACGGGGCCCGCGCCGCCGAAGGCGAACAGCGGATAGGCGCGAAGGTCCTTGCCGCGCTCGATGCCGTGCACGCGCGCGGCCCCCGCCATGTTCTCGTTCACCACGCGATGTATGCCCCAGGCGGCATCGGTCAGCCCGAGCCCCATGGGGCGGGCCACCGTCGCCTCCACCGCCTCCCTCGCCGCGTCCACGTCGAGGCGCATGCGACCGCCCAGGAAGAAGCCGGGATCGAGATAGCCCAGGAGGAGATCGGCGTCGGTGACCGTGGGCACCTTCCCGCCCTGCGCATAGCAGGCCGGACCAGGATCGGCGCCGGCGCTCTCCGGGCCCACCTTGAGGAGGCCCATGCGATCAACGCGCGCCAGCGATCCGCCGCCCGCGCCGATCTCGATCAGCTCGATGCAGGGCACGCGGATGGGCAGTCCCGAGCCCTTCTTGAAGCGGTCGGCACGCGCGACCTCGAACTCGCGGGCGAGGAGCGGCTCGCCGCCATCGATGACGCAGGCCTTGGCCGTGGTGCCGCCCATGTCGAAGGACAAGAGCCTGGGCTCGCCGAGCTCACGCGCCATGCGTGCCGCAGCCAAGGCCCCCGCCGCCGGACCCGACTCGACGAGCCGGATGGGCACACGCTTCGCCGTATCCGGCGTGGCCACGCCTCCCGCCGACAGCATGATGTAGAAGCGCCCGGGTATGCCCAGATCCTGGAGCTTGCGTTCGAGATCATCGAGGTAGCGGGCCATGAGGGGCATGACGTAGACATTGGCGCAGGTGGTGGAGGTGCGCTCGTACTCGCGAATCTCCGGGACCACCTCAGACGAGCAGGACACGGGCACCCCGGGCAGGAGCTCGGCGCAGGCCTCCTTCAGGGCGCGCTCGTGGAGGGGATTCCGGTACGCGTGGAGGAGGCAGATGGCCACCGCCTCCACGCCCGCCTCCTTGAGACGGGCGATGGCAATGCGCGCCGACTCCGCATCGAGCGGAGTGAGCACACCGCCCCCCGCCATGATGCGCTCCTTCACTTCGAGGCGCAGATGGCGCGGCACGAGCGGCGAGGGCTGATCGATGAAGAGGTCGTACATGTCGTAGCGCCCCTCGCGCCCGATCTCCACCGCGTCGCGAAAGCCCGCGGTGGTGAGGAGCCCCGTCCGCGCGCCCTTCCGCTCGATGAGCGCATTCGTGGCCAGGGTAGTCCCGTGGATGACCCCACGCACGTCGCCGGCCTGGCGGCCCGCGTCGTGGAGCACGGTGACCACGCCCTGCTCCACGGCCTGCGAGGGATCCTTGGGCGTGGTGAGGAGCTTGCCAACCCGGACCTCGCCCGTGGCGTCGTCGACCCAGACGAGATCCGTGAACGTGCCGCCGATGTCTACACCGATACGAGTCTGCCGCGCGGAGGGAGGTGTCATGGCGCCGAGTGTACACGGCGCCATGAGAGGGTCAAGACGGCCCCGCGCGCCTACGGGGCCAGATACGAGGACACGAAGGTTCCCGCCGCCCCGCGATCGGCGAAGCGCGCGAGCCGGAACGGAGCGGGACTCACCGGCGGCGTCGAGCCCGTGACGAGGGCCGCCATCATCTCGCCCACCGCGGGGGCGAGCTTGAAGCCGTGGCCCGACATGCCGGCGGCGATGAAGAAGCCACGGAGCGGTGACTCGTCGAGAATGGGCATCCAGTCGGGCGTGATGTCGAAGGCGCCCGCCCATCCGCGCGCGTAGCGGGCCTCGCCGAGCTTCGGCAGGGCACGGCTCGTGCGCTCGAGGGCGATCTCGGCCTCGTCGAATCCCGGCTCGGAGCCCAGGAGCTCGGGATCCATCGGATGCTGCGTCTCGTCGTCGGTGAGCGAGCCGGTGAGGGTCAACCCCCCCGTTTCCGGCCGCACATAGCTGCCGCCCGCGAGATCGAGATAGACCATGTGGGCGCGGCCGAAGCCCGGATCTCGCTCGAGAACGAAGACGGGGTGACGGCCGATGATGATGGGCAGCTCGACGCCGGCGAGGCGGGCGAGGGCCGGGGACCAGAGCCCCGCGGCATTGACCACGATGGGAGCGTCGATGAGGTCGCCCGAGGCCGTGGTCACCCCCGTCACGCGTCCGCCCGACCGGCGGATCGCCGTCACCTCCCGACCCTGCTCGATCATCACGCCACGCTTCCGCGCCGCCTCCGCATAGCCGGCGGTGACGGCCGTCGGGTCGCCGTAGCCCGAGCCGGGCTCGTAGAGCACGGCGCCGAGGGCGGAGGCATCGATGGTCGGCTCGACGCGGCCGAGCTCCGACGGCTCGAGGATCTCGGCCTGCACGCCCAGGCTCCGCTGAAGGGCGAGCGCCTTCTCGAGCGACGGGCGCATGGCCGCGTTGACGCCGATGAGGACGCCCGAGCGGATGAAGCCGGACTGGCCGGCCACCGCTTCGCCGAAGCGTTCGAAGACGGCGAGGGAGCGACGCACCATCTGGGTCGTCTCCGGCGTGGGGTAGAGCTGGCGGATGATGCCGACGGAGCGGCCGGTGCCGCCCGCGCCGATGAAGCGCCGCTCGAGGACGATGACGCGCCTCAGGCCGAGACCGGCGAGCTCGAAGGCGAGCGAGCAGCCGGTGACGCCGCCGCCCACGATGACGGCGTCGGCCGTCTTCACGGCACGTCGAGGAGCCGGACGACGTCGCCCTGCTTGATGGCGCCCGTCTCAAGCACGCGGGCGTACACGCGGCTCGAGCCCGGATGGCGCTTCTGGGACACGCGGGAGACGTCGCCGTCGGCGAAGCTCTTCTTGATGTTGAAGCAGGGAGAGGTATAGCGGGTGACCTCGATGACCACGCCGTCTCCCAGCTCGAGCCGCGAGCCCGGCGTCACCCGCTCCCAGTCGAGCCCTTCCACGGTGAGATTCTCCCCGATGGTGCCGGGAGCCACCGGATGCCCCTCGGCCTGGAGCGCCCGTATCTGCTCGAGGGCGAAGAGGCAGAGCGCGCGCTCGGGACCGCCGTGGTGCTCCAGATCGCGATGCGCATCGCCTTCGAGGCCGAGCTCGGTGACCCGGGCGGACGGAACGGGCAGCTTGGGCACGCCCCCCGGCGAGATGCTGATCTGGGCGATAGTCGATCGAGCCGTCACAGCACGACCTCGGTGCCTACCCCTTGCGCCATGGCGCGATCATACGCGAGGCGCGCCGCCGCCGCATCCTCGGGGGCCCAGCCCACGGACTTGAAGAGCGTGATCTGTTCGCCGTTCGCGCGCCCCGGCTTCTTCCGCGTTACCACCTCGGCCAGCTCCGCCTTGACGTGGCGCCGCGTGATCTCCCGCGCCTTGATCGGGATGAGCAGATCCCCCGCCTCCTCCCAGGCGCCTTCGTAGGTGTCCACGACCACGTACGAGCGCCGGATACCTTCGCTGTCGATCTCCCGCGCGGCGGGCCTGAACGCGCCCACGGCGTCCACGTGGGCTCCCGGTGATATGTCTCGCCCGGAGAAGAGGGGACGCGCGGAGGTGGTGGCGCAGGTAATGACCTCGGCCTTCCGGACGACGACCCGGCGGTCGCCCGTCACCTCCACGGGCACGCCCAGCGCCTCGCGCATCCGTGCCGCGAAAGCCTGGGCGCGGCGCGGGTCGCGTCCCACCACGCTCACGCTCTCCAGGGGCAAGACGGCCTGCAGGCAGCGGAGCTGGTACTCGGCCTGAATGCCCGTACCGAAGCAGGCGACGCGCCGCGCATCGGCCCGCGCGAGGAGCCGGGCCGCGACGGCGGAGGCGGCACCCGTGCGCACGGCGGTGAGAAAGCCTGCTTCCATGAAGGCGAGAGGCACCCCCGTGTCCGGATCGCTCAGCAGATAGGAAGCGTCGACGGTGGGCAGGCCGCGCGCGCGATTGCCACCCACCACCGTGATGAGCTTGGCCCCCAGGGCCCGGCGTCGCGCCAGCGTGGATATCATGCCGAGGTACACGCTGCCCTTGGCCATGGGAAGGACGGCGCGGGGGAGGGCCACCGCGCGTCCGGCCGACGCCTCGCGGAAGGCGGCCTCCACCGCCTCGATGACGGCGGGAGGATCGAGGAGCCGCTCGAGATCGGCGCGGGGGAGGACGAGCATCAGGCGGCGGGCGTGGCCTTCCGCTTGATCATGCGCTTGATGGCCGCCTCGAGGACCAGCTCGCCCCGGTGATTCAGCACCTCGTGGCGATAGCTCACGATGCCGCGGTCGGGCTTCTTCGTCTCGCGCTTGTCGGTGACGACGACCCGCACGCGCAGCGTATCGCCCACCAGCACGGGCGAGACGATCTTGATGTCGCTGCCGAGATAGGACATGCCCGTGCCGTGGATGAGGCCGGTCTGCATCACCAGACCCTCGGAGAGGCAGAAAGTGAAGGCGCCCGGGGCGGGCTTGCCCTTGAACACCGACGAGGTGGCCACGTATTCCATGTCGTAGAAGAGCGGCTCGTTGAAGCCGCACAGGTTGACGAAGGCGCAGACATCCGCCTCCGTCACCGTTCGGCCCAGCGTCTCGTACGCCGCTCCGATCTCGTGCTCTTCGTAGGTGAGGCCTTGTCTGATCATGCCGGTTCTCCTTTGGGCGTCTACTGCCCCCTCACCCTGCCCTCTCCCCAGGGGGAGAGGGAATCGGAATCCCTCGCCCCAGAGGGGGAGAGGGCAGGGTGAGGGGGCATTGTTCACGCCTCGCCGAGGTAGGCGCGCCGCACTTCGGGATTGTCCGCGAGGTCCCGCGCGCTGCCTTCCAGCACGATGCCGCCGGTCTCGAGGACGTAGCCGCGCCCGGCGATAGAGAGCGCCATGGCCGCGTTCTGCTCGACGAGGAGGATGGTCACCCCCTGGCGGTTGATGGTCTGGACGGTCTCGAAGATCTGCTCGACCAGCACGGGGGCCAGCCCCATGGAGGGCTCGTCGAGGAGGAGGAGGCGCGGCTTGGCCATGAGGGCACGGCCGATGGCGAGCATCTGCTGCTCGCCCCCCGAGAGGGTGCCCGCCACCTGGGTGCGCCGCTCCTGGAGCCGCGTGAAAATGGTGAAGACGCGATCGATGTCTTCCCGCACCGCCGGATCCGAGCGCGTGAAAGCGCCCATCTCGAGGTTCTCCAGCACACTCAGGCGATTGAAGATGCGCCGCCCCTCCGGGACGTGGGTGACCCCGCGTCGAACAATCGAGTGAGAGGCGACGCCCACCAGTGAGCCGCCCTCGAAGACCACGTCGCCTTCGCGCGGCGCGAGGAGCCCGGAAATGGCCCTCAGGGTGGTGGTCTTGCCCGCGCCGTTGTTGCCGAGCAGCGCGACGACCTCGCCTTGGGTCACCTGAAAGGACACGCCCTTGAGGGCGCGAATCTCGCCGTAGGAGACGTGGAGGTCTCGCACCTCAAGCACTGCCGGCCTCCGCGCGCGGGGTCCACTTCCGCCTCCCCAGATAGGCCTCGATGACGCGCGGATCTTTCTGGACGTCGACGGCGCGCCCCTCGGCGATCTTCTCGCCGTAGTCGAGCACGGTGACGTGGTCGGACACCTCCATGACCACGCGCATGTTGTGTTCGATGAGGAGGATGGTGAGACCGAGGTCGGCCACGAGCTTCCGGAGGAGCGCCATGAGGCTACGCGCCTCGCCCTGCGTCATCCCCGCCGTCGGCTCGTCGAGAAGGAGGAGGGCGGGCCGGGAGGCCAGCGCGCGCCCGATCTCGAGACGGCGCTGGTCGCCGTAGGGGAGGTTGCGCGCCAGCTCATTGGCGCGCTCGCGCAGTCCCACGATGTCGAGCAGCTCGGCGGCCCGTGACCACAGCGTCTGCTCTTCGCGCCTCCAGTGTGGGTTGCGGGTCACCGTGCCCCAGAAGCCCGAGTCGACGCGCGCGTGCATGCCCACCAGGACGTTCTCGACGGTGGTCATGCTCTTGAAGAGGCGGATGTTCTGAAAGGTGCGGCAGACGCCGAGCGCGGTGATCTGATCGGGACGGAGTCCGGTGAGCCGGGTGCCGCGGAAGCTCGCCGTGCCTTCCTCGGGCACGTAGAGGCCGGTGAAGACATTGAAGAAGGTCGTCTTGCCCGCGCCGTTGGGGCCGATGATGGACGCGATCCGGCCTTCTTCCAGCTCGAAGTTCACTCCGTTCAGCGCGATGAGCCCGCCGAACCGCTTGGTGATGCCGCTCGCCTCGAGGAGCACCGCCATGTCAGGGCTCGCTGAGCTCGCGGACGCGGCGCTTGGCGGGCAGGATGCCCTGCGGGCGGAAGATCATCATCAAGACGAGGATGAGGCCGAAGATCATGCGCTCGTACTTGGCCGGCTCGAGCTGGGTGGGCAGATTGGCGAGGTTGTAGCCGAGGATCACCGTGCCCGCGTTGCGGAGCTCGTTGAGCCAGAGGGAGAAGCCCTTGAGGACCTGGAGGTTGAGCACGGTGACCACGGTGGCCCCCAGGATGGCCCCCGGGATGGAGCCCATGCCGCCCAGGATGATCATGGCGAGCACGCCGATGGACTCCATGAAGGTGAAGGACTCGGGGTTGATGAAGATCTGCTTGGCCGAGAAGAGGACGCCCACCGCGCCCGCGAAGGAGGCCCCGCACGCGAAGGCGAGGAGCTTCATCCGCACCAGGGGCACCCCCATGGCCTCCGCCGCGGTTTGATCCTCGCGGATGGCTTCCCATGCGCGGCCGATATGCGAGTCCTCGAGCCTCCGGTTCACGAGCACGGTGACGCCGACGATGAGGAGCACGAGCGCGTAGAGGTAGAGCGGATAGATCACGTAGGGATTGGGCTCGATGCCGAGGGCGCGCAGGAGCGGCTCGAAGAAGATGGGCGGCCGATTGATGGGGGTGATGCCCTTGGGGCCGTTGGTGATGTTGATGGGCTTGTCGAGGTTGTTGGCGAGCACGCGGATCACCTCGCCGAAGCCCAACGTCACCAGGGCCAGGTAGTCGCCGTGAAGCCGCAAGACGGGCAGCCCGAGGAGAATGCCCGCCCCCGCCGCCACCCCCACCCCCACGAACAGAAAGGCGAAGAACCACCATCCCGAGAGCGGGAAGTGGCTCCCGCCGAAGATCAGGTTGGCCTGGGGCGATCCGAAGATCGCCCAGGAGTAGGCGCCCACCGCGAAGAAGGCCACATAGCCGAGATCCAGGAGCCCGGCCAGTCCGACCACGATGTTCAAGCCGAGGGCGAGGGCCACGAAGATCCCGACCTGTATCGCGATCTCCATGTAGTAGGCGTTGATGGTGCCGAGGACGGGCATGAGGACGCCGAGGGCGATCACGGTGAGGAGAATCTTCAGCCCCCGTGGCATGCGGGCGAAGTAGAGGAGGAGGACGGAGGCCTGGAACAGCATGAAGAACACCACGGAGCGCGGGACGTGGGTGACGCCCCACGCGGTGACGCCGAGCGCCGTCACCACCCCGATGGTCGCGGTCACCGGTCTCTCGAGCAGCCGCTGCATCAGCTGGACGATCACGCCCGCTCCCTGACCACCTCTCCGAGGAGGCCCTTGGGGCGGAAGATCAGAATGAGGATGAGGATGGAGAAGGCGAGGATGTCCTTGTACTCCGCGCCGAAGGCCCCGCCGGTGAGGAGCGACAAGTACGACGCGGCGAAGGACTCGAGCAGCCCCAGCACGAGGCCGCCGAGCATGGCGCCCGGGATATTGCCGATGCCGCCCAGCACGGCCGCGGTGAAAGCCTTGAGCCCGGGAATGAAGCCCGTGTAGGGATGCCCATGAGCGAGGCCGCCGACTGGTCCTCGGCCACCGCGCGGATGGCCTTGCCGATCTTGGTCTTGTTGACGAGCGAGTAGAGTCCCCAGAGCATGAGGAGGGCGGCCGCGGTCACCACCAGCGATTTGACCGAGACGTCGATGGTGGAGGAGAGCTCGAAGCGCTCGTTCAGCACGTCCATGGTCGGATACACGAGGTTGAAGGAGTTGCGCCACAGGGACTCGACGAGCCGGATGGCGTCCTGGAGGAAGAAGGAGACGCCGATGGCGGAGATGAGGGGGATGAGGCGCGGGGCGTGGCGCAGGGGCCGGTAGGCGGTGCGCTCGACGATGACGGCGAGCACCCCGGACACGGCCATGCCCGCCACGAGGATCAGGAGCAGCACGAGAACCCAGGGCAGGGTGTCGAGCCAGCCCGCCGACTTCATGCCCAGCAAGAGCTCCACGCCGACGAAGGCGCCCACGATGAAGATCTCGGAGTGGGCGAAGTTGATGAACTCCAGCACGCCGTACACCATGGTGTAGCCCAGCGCGATCAGGGCATACATGAAGCCCAGGGTGATGCCGTCTATGAGGACCTGCGGGAAGATGCCGACCAGGAGCTCAAAATCCATCGGCACTCGGTCCCAAGGTGGGGGTCGCGGGAGAGGCGGCGCGCGCGCCGCCCCTCCCGCAGGACATCGTGCGAGCCGCTACTTCTTGGCTTCGGGCGGCGCGATGGTGAGCTGCTTGACGATCTTGTTGTCGCCCCACTTCGCCGGATCGTCGCTCACGACGGTCAGCACGAAGTACTGGGCCTTGAGCCGGTCGCCCTTGGCGTCGAAGGCGATGTCGCCCGTGATACCGGAGAGCTTGGCCTTGCGAACGGCGGTGGCCACGTCCTCGCGGGACACCTTGCCCTTCTTGGCGGTCTCCTCGATGGCCTTGATGGCGATGGTGGCCGCGTCATAGGCCTCGGCCGCGTAGGGCTCGGGGTTCTTGCTGAACTTCTTCTTGTAGTCGTCCACGAACGCCTTGGCCTTGGGCAGGGCGGAGGCGGGGCCGGCGGCGGAGGTGTAGTTCATGCCAACCACCGCCTTGCCGGCGATCTTGGTCAGGTCCGAGGAGTCCATGCCGTCGGGACCCATGAACTTGGCCTTGATGCCCTTCTCGCGCGCCTGCTTGAAGAACGGCGCGCCCTGGTCGTAGATGCCGCCGAAGTAGATGACGTCGGGATTCTTGGCCTTGATGGGTGTGAGGATGGAGTCGAAGTTCGACTTCTCCTCGGTGCCTTCGAAGCCCAGGACCTTGATGCCCTTCTTCTCGCTGTCGGCCTTGAAGAACTCGGCGATGCTCTGCCCGTACTGCGTCTTGTCATGGACGATGTAGGCGCTCTTGACCTTCATGCTGCCGTGGGCGAACTCGGAGCCGACCACGCCCTGCACGTCGTCGCGGCCGCACACGCGGTCGATGTTCGGATAGCCGCGATCGGTCACCACCGGATTCGTGTTGGCGGGGGAGATCATGACCACCCCGACTTCCTTGTAGACCTCGGACGAGGGAATGGCCACCCCGGAGTTGAGGTGCCCGATCACCGCCATGATGTCCTTGTCGGCGATGATGTTCTTGGCATTCGCCACCCCGACGTCCGGCTTGGCCTGGTCGTCGAAAGGCACGAACTCGACCTTGTAGCCCATTTTCTCGAGGTTGCCTTTCATCTTCTCGACGGCGAGCTGGGCACCGAGCTTGATGCCCTCGCCCAGCGCCGCCTGGCCTCCCGAGAGCGGGCTCTGCGAGGCGATCTTGATGGTGCCCTTGGACTGGGCATCCACCGGAGCCGTCGTGGGCAGCACCAGCGCGGCAATGGCGAGGGCGCTCAGCACGTGGCGGAATCGAAAATTCCTCATTCGGTCTCCTCCTCCAAGCGGGTAGGGCGGGTTGGCAAGCGGCGCCATTATAGCGGTTCTGCGGTGCGCGTCAACGTCGGGCCGGCGTAGTGGTGCCTGCCGCCTCGGCGGTCAGGGCGTCGAGCTGGCGGCGTGCCTCGACGTCTCCGGGCAATACAGCCAGCGCCTCCTGATAGAGCACCATGGCTTCCAGACGGTGCCCGGCCTTCTTTTGTTCTGTCCCCTCGTAGGTGAGGGCGAGCGCGTAGTTTTTGGCGAGGTCGGCGAACGCGGGGTCGCGGGCATAGGCGGAGCGGAAATAGGTGAGCGCCTCGGCGTAGTGGCCTGCCTGGGCCTTGAGGGCGCCCATGTTCGTGAGCGCCCCCGTGAGTCCCGGGTCGAGCTTCAGAGCCAGCTTCAGCATCTCCTCGGCCTCGGCGTACTTCTGCTGGCCGTAGAGCGCGGTCGCGACGTTGTTGACGACCGACGCCCGACTGGGCCTGAGCGACAGGGCCCGACGATAGGCGGCCTCGGCCTCGGCGTGGCGCTTCTGATCGGTGAGGGAGGTGCCGAGGTTGTTCCAGCAGATAGAGCACTGGGAGTCGATGCCGGTGGCCCAGCGCCAGAGGGTCTCCGAGTCTTGCCACACCTTGGACTGGTCCCACGCGCCGAGGGCCAGCACGAGCACCACGAGGGCTGCTCCCCCCGCCACGCTTCGAGCGATGAGGGGACTCACCCGTCCTCGTGCGCGGGCGTCGAGCAGCCAGGTCAATCCGCCGCCGAAAAGAAGGGCGAGGCCCAGGCTCGAGAGGTAGCTGTAGCGGTCATGAGCGAGCTGATGCCCGGAATGCACGGCTCCGCTGATGGGGAGGAGCATGAGTATGGAGGCCATCCAGGCGGCGAGCCCGGCCGGCCAGCGCCGTCTGAGCGCCACCAGCGCAGCCGTCACCGCCACGAAGGCCAGCGCGGGCACGAGGAAGCGCGGCGCCCAGAATCGGATTTCCTGGGGCAGCTCGTAGAGCGGCAGGAGCTCCACCGGCCAGAACCAGCGGGCGGGGTAGAACACGAAGGTGTAGACGGTCATGGCGAGGCGCGCGCCCACTCCGTAGCGGGTGTACTCGGTGACGGCCGTGCCCCCGTACACGGCGCGCAGGGCCACCGCTGCCCCCGCCACCGAGAGAATCCCCCACGGAATCTTCTCGGCGATGACCCGCAGCCCGCCCCCCGCCCCGCGCCCGGCGCAACGGATACACGTCGAGCAGGACGAGAATGGCGGGCAGGGGCATGGCCGCCGCCTTGGCGAGCAGGGCCGCCCCGAAGGACACGAGCGAGACGATCTGCCAGCGCCGGTCGATCGTGGGGTGTTCCACGGCCTTGAGATATGCCCACACGGCGCCGAGAAAGAAGAGCCCGCACAAGACGTCCTTGCGCTCCGTGATCCAGACCACGGACTCGACGCGCAGCGGGTGCACGGCGAAGAGCAGAGCCGAGCAGGTAGCGCCGAGGGAGAGGGCCCAGGGGCCGGGCTCGGCGCCGCCGGGGCGGGCGAGGGCGATGAGCCGCCGCGCGATCAGGTAGAACAGCACGGCATTGGCGCCGTGCAGGAGCAGGTTCAGGACGTGATAGCCCCACGGTTTGAGTCCGCCCAGCACGTAGTTGAGGCCGAAGCTCATCCAGGTCAGCGGGATGTAGTGACCGAGGACCGCCCCCGTCCACATCCAGGTGAGCTGGGCGCGGCCGAGGCCGTGGACGCCGGCATTGTTGACCACATTGTCCCGATCGTCCCAGTTCAGGAAGTCGCCGGTAACGCCGGGCCAGAAGGTGACCACGGCGGCGCCGAACACGAGACAGCCGAGAGCGATCGCGAGCATTCGCCGGCGTGCGCCGCTCACCGGGTGGGGCCCTCGCCGGCTCCGCGGATCCGGTCGATGAAGCTCCGCGCGGCCGCGGCGGGATCGGACGCGGCGCACACCGCCGAGATGACGGCGACCGCGTCGGCGCCTGCGCGAATGACCTCCGCGACATTGTCCACGGTGATGCCTCCGATGGCGACCAGCGGCACCGCGATGTCCGGGCGCACGCGCCTCAGGAGCTCGGGTCCCACGAGCTGGAAGCCCGGCTTCGATCCGGTGGGGAACATGCTGCCCACCGCGATGTAGTCCGCGCCGTCATCCCGGGCGCGGCGGGCCTGGTCTTCGTCGTGAGTCGAGA
>WNFV01019447.1_pt1 | contig 17690 bp, 15 predicted proteins | sample 5400101 | NCBI WGS metagenome assembly WNFV01 (sample SAMN13153361, study PRJNA577476) | soil metagenome | isolation source: 115 cm soil or saprolite under grassland replicate 1 | place: USA:California | collected 2016-06-15
CTCCGCGACCACGCCGGTCCCGCTGACACCGGACACGTCGACGTGCCGGAGCAGCCGGAACCGCCGCGGGTTCATCGCGCGGCCACGTCCCACAGACGCTCGCCGGGCAATGGCCTGCTCGGGCCGCCGACGGTGCTGTCCGGCAGCGGCTCGGTGGTGATGCGCAGGCCGGTGAACCGGCGCGACATCGCCTCGGCGTAGCGGGCGGCCAGTCCGGCCTCGGCACGGTAGTCGGCGATCACATGCTCGCCGAACCACACCCGCACCCACGCCCGCGGAGGTTGCGGTGGAGGAGGCTCCTGTTCGGTCACCGCCGACGGGTCGGTGCGAGGTGTGGGCACGTCGATCACTTCCGCTTCCCTGGTGGAGGATTGGTTCACTGGAAGTGACGGGACCCACACGGCTTCATGACGGCGTTTCCGCAGGTTGTCGGACGAACTGTCGGAGCGACCCGCTAGCGTCCCTGCGTAACGGCCGCCAGACTCTGGGGACGGTGATGGGTACGCGAGTGGAGACGACGGCCTACGGCGCCGCCGCGCTCGAACGGCTGCGCGCGGTGGTGGCCGAGCGCAAGCGCGACGACCCGCTGGCGCCGGTCACCGTGCTGCTGCCGAACAACACCGCCGGCCTGACCGCGCGCCGGCACCTCGCCGCGGGCACGGGTGACGACCGGCAGGGCATCGCCGGCATCCAGCTCGCGACCCTCCCCCGGCTCGCCGAGCAGCTGGCCGCTCCGCTGCTCGCCGCCCGCCGTCCGGCGACCCGGCCGGTCGTCGCCGCGTCCTGGCGGGCCGCCCTCGCCGAGGCCCCGGGCCTGTTCGCCGACGTCGCCGACCACCCGGCGACGATCCAGGCGCTGGCCGCGGCACACCGCGAGCTGCGCGACCTGAGCTCCCCCGCCCTCGACGCCGTCGCCGTGACCTCCCCGCTGAGCGCGGACCTGGTCCGGCTGCACCGGCTGGTCACCGGGACGCTGTCGGCCGGCTGGTACGACGTGACCGACCTGCTGGTGGCTGCCACCGAGCGGATCCGGTCCCTTCCGGGCGCGGTGGCCGAGCTCGGCACGCTGGTGCTGTACCTACCGCAGGAGCTGAGCCGGGCCGAGTCCGGATTCGCCGAGGCGCTCGCCGGATCCGCCGAGCTGACCGTCGTACTCGGGTTGACCGGGGTACGGCGGGCGGACCGGGCGGTGAAGCAGTCGCTGGAGCGGCTCGGCGTGGAGCCGCCGGAGGAGGCGCCAAGGCCGTTGACCGCGAGCCGGGTGCTGAACGCGTCGGACGCCGACGACGAGGTGCGATGCGTGGTGCGCGACCTGACGGCGGCGCTGGCGGACACGCCGGCGCACCGGATCGCGGTGCTGTACGCGGCCGAGTCGCCGTACGCGCGGCTGCTGCACGAACACCTGGCCGCCGCGGGGATCGGCACGAACGGTCCGGGGACCAGGCCGGTGCACGAGCGGGCGGTCGGGCGGACGCTGCTCGAGGTGCTGGCGCTGGCCGAGCGGGACTTCCCGCGTGGCGACCTGTTCCGGGCGCTGGCGAACGCGCCGGTGCGGGACTTCGCCGGCGATCGGGTGCCGGTGTCGTCCTGGGAGCGGCTGTCCCGGGCGGCGGGCGTGGTGCGCGGCGACGACTGGTCGCGGCGGCTGACCCTGTACGCCGAGGCCGAGCGCCGGACCGCCGCCGCCGAAGACATCGCCGAGGATCCGCGTCCTGGCATTGCCGCCCGCTCGATCAGGACCGCCGAGCAGACCGAGCGGCTGCGCGACTTCGCCGTCGAGCTGCGCGGGCGGTTGATCGCGGCGGCGGAGCAGCCGTCGTGGCAGGGCATGGCCGCCGGGGTGGCCGAGCTGTACGACGCGCTGCTCGGTGACACCGATCGGTTGCCGGCCGAGGAGCAGTACGCGGCGGCCGCGGTGCGGACCTCGCTCGCCGGCCTGGCGACGCTGGACGAGCTCGCGGTGCCGGCCTCGCTGACGGTGCTGCGGGACGTGCTGGACCTGGAGCTGCAGCAGTCGCTGCCGCGGGTGGGGTCGTTCGGCACCGGCGTGCTGGTGGCGCCGCTGTCGGCGAGCATCGGGCTGTCGGCGGACGTGGTCTACGTCGTCGGCCTGGCCGAGGATCTCTACCCCGGCCGGCTGCACGCGGACGCGCTGCTGCCGGATTCCGCGCGGCTGGCGACCGACGAGCTGGCCCAGTCCCGGGACCGGCTGTACGCCCGGCACCGGCACCTGCTGGCCGCGTTCGCCGCCGGCGCGAAGTCCGTGGTCGCGTCGTTCCCGCGCGGTGACCTGCGCCGGTCCAGCCGGCGGCTGCCGAGCCGCTGGCTGCTGTCCACGCTGCGCGAGCTGGCCGGCGACAAGCGGCTGGCGGCGACGCACTGGGACGACCCGTCGTACGGCGACGCGCTGCGCACGTCCCCGTCGTACGCCGGGTCGATTCTCCTGGCGACGGCCGAGCCGGCCAATGAGACAGAATGGCGGGTCCGCGCCGTGACGGCCGGGTGCGAGCCGGCCGACCCGGTGCTGACCGCCGCGCGATCGTTGCTCCAGGCAAGGACATCCGTGGTCTTCACCCGGTACGACGGGAACCTCGCCGGGGCCGAGGGGTTGCCGGACTACGCCCGCGAGGACCGGTCGATCTCGCCGACCGCGCTGGAGTCGTTCGCGTCCTGCCCGCACGCGTTCTTCGTCGAGCGGCTGCTGCGGGTGGAACCGGTCGAGCAGCCCGAGGACCTGCTGGTGATCAGCCCGGTGCAGATCGGCAACCTGGTGCACGAGAGCCTGGACGCCTTCGTCACCGAGCTCGGCGACCGCGGCGAGCTGCCGGCCGACGGCGCGCCGTGGACGAGCGAGCAGCGAGCCCGGCTGATCGAGATCGCCCGGGACAAGGCGGACCGGTTCGAGGCCGAGGGGCTGACCGGTCACCCGCGGCTGTGGCAGCGCGAGCGGACGCGGATCATGACCGATCTGGCCTGGCTGCTGAACGACGACGACCAGTGGCGCGCGCAGCGGCGGGCGACGGTGGTGGCGTCGGAGCTGCGGTTCGGGCTGAACGGCGCGCCGCCGGTCGAGATCGCGGTCCCGTCCGGGCGGGTGCAGCTGCGCGGCAGCGCGGACAAGATCGACATCGGCTCCGACGGGACGGTGTTCGTCACCGACGTGAAGACCGGCAGCTCGTCGCGGTTCGAGGGCATCGATACCGACCCGGTGGTCGCGGGGACGAAGCTGCAGCTGCCCGTCTACGCGTACGCCGCGCGGGCCGCGCTGGGCGATTCGCGGCAGCCGGTGGAGGCGTCGTACTGGTTCGTCCGCAAGGACCGCGGGCGGCGGATCCCGGTGTACCTGACGGAGGCGGTCGAGGAACGCTACGCGGAGACGCTGGACGTGATCGTGTCGTCGATCGCCGCGGGGCTGTTCCCGGCGAAGGCGCCGGAGATCGCGGACTTCGCCTGGGTGCAGTGCCCGTACTGCAACCCGGACGGCATCGGGCACAGCGAGGCCCGGGCGCGCTGGGACCGGAAGCGCTTCGACCCCGCGCTGGCGCGGCTGGTGCGACTGATCGAGCCGGGGGTGCTGGATGACTGAGCTCGCGGACTCGCCCGCCCGCGACCGGATCGCGACCGACACGGCGGCGACGCTGTTCGTCGAGGCCGGCGCCGGGTCGGGCAAGACCAGCGCGCTGGTGCGGCGGATCACCACGCTGGTGCTCACCGACCGGATTCCGCTGAGTGCGATCGCCGCGGTCACGTTCACCGAGAAGGCCGGCGCCGAGCTGCGCGACCGGCTGCGGGTCGAGTTCGAGAAGGCCTTGTACGACGGTGGCTCGGAGGATCTCGCCGTGCTGGCCACGGGCGCGCTGGACGACCTGGACGGCGCGTCGATCGGGACGCTGCACTCGTTCGCGCAACAGCTTCTGACGATGCACCCGATCGAGGCCGGGCTGCCGCCGCTGATCGACGTACTCGACGAGGTCGGCTCGTCGGTGGCGTTCGAGGAACGCTGGGCCGAGCTGCAGCGGCAGCTGCTGGACGACGACGAGATCGCGCAGCCGCTGCTGCTCGCGATGGCGGCCGGGGTGGAGCTCAAGCACGTCCGGTCGCTCGCCCGGCTGTTCGGCAACGAGTGGGACCTGATCGGCGACCGGGTGCTGGTCGAGGAGCCGGCGGCGGTGGCGATGCCGGACGTGGCGCCGCTGGTGGACGAGGCGGCGCGGATCGCGGAGCAGCTCGCGGACTGCATCGACCCGTCGGACAAGCTGCTGCCGAAGGTCGTGGCGATCCGCGACTTCGGGCTGCGGCTCGGCGCCGCGCGCGACGACGAGACCCGGATCACCGAGCTGCGCGGGGTGCGCGACCTCAAGTTCGGGCTCGGCCGGAAGACGAACTGGCCCGATATCGAACGGCTGCGGTCGGACTGTCTCGCGCTCGTCGCGCGGGCGACGGAGCTGGTGGACGGGGTGCTCGACACCTGCCTGCGACAGCTGGCCGTCTGGGTGGCGCGTCGGGTGCTGGAGTCGGCCGAGCTGCGCCGGGCCGAGGGGCGGCTGGAGTTCCACGACCTGCTGGTCCTGTCCCGTGACCTGCTGCGGCGGGACCCGGCGGTGCGGGCCGCGCTGCAGCAGCGGTACGAGCGGTTGCTGCTCGACGAGTTCCAGGACACCGACCCGATCCAGATCGAGCTCGCGGTGCGGATCGCGGGCGGCGCGGCCGCGGCGCAGCCGGACTGGCAGGACGTCGAGGTGCCGCCGGGCCGGTTGTTCGTGGTGGGCGACCCGAAGCAGTCGATCTACCGGTTCCGGCGGGCCGATATCGCGATGTACCTCTCCGCGCAGGACAGGCTCGGCGAGACGGTCGCGCTCACGACGAACTTCCGTACCGTGCCCGCGGTGCTGGACTGGGTGAACGCGGTGTTCGGCAACCTGATCCAGCGAGTGGACGGCGCACAGCCGTCGTACCAGCCCCTCGGCCCGCACCGCGACACAGCCGCCGGGCCGGCGGTCACCGTGCTGGGTGCGGTGGCGCACGACGATCTGCCGCGGGCGCAGGCGTCGGTGCTGCGGGAGCGCGAGGCGGCGGACGTGGCCGCGGTGATCCAGCAGGCGCTGTGCGACAAGTGGCAGGTGTGGGACAAGCGGCAGAACCGGTGGCGCGCGGCCGGGGCGGGCGACATCGCGGTGCTGGTGCCGGCCCGGACGTCGCTGCCGTACCTGGAGGACGCGCTGGACTCGGCCGGGGTGCCATACCGCGCCGAGGCCAGCTCGCTGGTGTACCAGACCGCCGAGGTGCGCGACCTGCTCGCCTGCGCGCGGGCGCTCGCCGATCCGAGCGACCAGCTCGCGCTGGTGACGGCGCTGCGGTCGCCGCTGTTCGGGTGCGGTGACGACGACCTGTTCAGCTGGAAACGGTCCGGTGGCTCGTTCACGCTGACCGCGCCGGTCGCCGACGAGCTGGCCGCGCACCCGGTCGGCGAGGCGATGGCGTGGCTGCGGCGGACGCACTACGAGGCGCGCTGGCTGGCGCCGAGCGAGGTGCTGACCGCGATCGCCACGGACCGGCGGATGCTCGAGGTCGCCCTCGGGGACGGCACCGACGGGCCGCGCGCCCGGGACGCGTGGCGGCGGCTCCGCTTCGTCGTCGACCAGGCGCGGGCCTGGTCCGAGGTCGAGCACGGCGGCCTGCGCGGGTACCTGGCCTGGGCCGCGCACCAGGGCGAGGAGACCTCCCGGGTCGCCGAGGCGGTGCTGCCGGAGACCGACGCGGACGCGGTCCGGGTGATGACGATCCACGCAGCGAAGGGCCTGGAGTTCCCGATCGTCGTGCTGTCCGGCATGACCGCGAAACCGAACCGGCAGCGCGGCGTCCAGGTGCTCTGGCCACCCGGCGGCGGGTACGCGGTGAAGCTCCGCGCAACCGTGCAGACCGAGGACTTCGACCTGGTGCAGCCGCTCGACGAGCAGATGGACGAGCACGAGCGCCGCCGGCTGCTGTACGTCGCCGCCACCCGGGCCCGCGACCACCTGGTCGTCTCGCTGCACCGCGGCGACCGCAGCATGAGCAGCAACGCTGAACTACTCGCCGGCGCAGGCGCCGCCGACGGCGCCGCACGGTTCAGCGGAAGGCCCGCCCAGCCCGCACAGGCCGAGCAACCCGCACGACCCGCGCCACCTCCGTCGTACGACGCATGGCTGGCGCGGATGACCGCGGCGCGCGAGGCGAGCCGGTGGACGTCAGCGCAGAGCGCGTCCGGCCTGGAAGGGACCGACCCCGAGGTGGAGGTGGACGCGGCCGGGCTCGCGAAGGGCGGCCGGGACGTCGAGCTGCCGCCCTGGTCGAAGGGCCGGTACGGAACCGCCGTCGGCCGCGCGGTGCACGGCGCGCTGCAGCAGGTCGATCTCGCGACCGGCACCGGCTTGGACGGCGCGGTCGCCGCACAGTGCGTCGCCGAGGGTGTCACCGAGTACGCCGAGGTGGTGGCCGCGCTCGCCCGTTCTGCCCTCGCCTCCGACGTCGTACGCCGCGCGGCCGCGCGCGACCACTGGCGCGAGTCGTACGTCGGCACGGTCCGGCCGGACGGGTCGGTGCTGGAGGGTTTCGTGGACCTGATGTACCGCGAGGACGACGGCTCGCTGGTCGTCGACTACAAGACCGACGCGATCCCGGCCGGCGCGCTGGCGCCACGGATCGCCTACTACGCGCCACAGCTACGCACCTACGCCGAGACGGTACGACGCTCGGGCGCGGCGGTGTCCGGATCGGTGCTGCTGTTCCTCAACCCGGACGGCGCCGTCGAGCACGCGCTGACCTGAACAGACGTGGAGGACGAATGAGTGATGCGGCGAGCTTCTGGGACGCCGAGTTCGCGCGCGGCCGGTATGCCGACGCGAAGCCACTCGGCTTCACCCGCGAGATCGTCGATGCCGCGCGGGCGGCCGGGATCGACCGCGGCCTGTACGTCGGGTGCGGCAACGGGCGGAACTACCGCGCCCTCGTCGAGGGTGGGCTCGACCTGATCGGGCTGGACGTGTCCGCGGTCGCCATCCGGCAGCTCGCCGAGCGGATGCCGGACCGAGCCGACCGGCTGATCACCGGCGACCTGTCCGCGCTGCCGGCCGGCGAGACCTATCCGCTGGTGGTCGCGATCCAGGTGCTGCACCACGGCGACCGCGAGCAATCGCACCGCCTGCTGGCCGACACGGTCGCCCGGGTCGCGCCCGGCGGCATGCTCGCGATCGGCATCGAGACCGTCGGCACGGACGTCGCCGAGCACCACGAGGTCCTGGAACGCGCCGACGACGGCTCCTACACGATCCGCTACCTGGAGTCGTCCGGCGAGCTCGTCACGCACTTCCGCACCGTCCGCGGCGTACACGTCGAGCTCGCCGCCGCCGGCCTGGTCCCCGAAACCCTCCTCCAGCCCCGCTCCGCCTGGCGCACCCCGCCCGACCGCGGCCAGACCCTCGAGCTCGAAGGCATCTACCGCCGTCCCCGCTGATTTTCTCCGCGGCGGATGTCGAAATCCGCCGGCCTGATTCGACCTATGAGTAGAAGGTCAAATCGAACCGGGCACCGGAAAGGCAGAGGCCATCATGTTCACCACTCCAGAGCACACGACGATCGTGACGATGCTGGCCACCGGCCGCCCCGTCTGGTACGTCGCCGCCGTCACCAAGACCCACGCCCACGACGTCTACGCGATCGGCGCCACCTACGGCTACCCCGACCGCACCCGCCTCCGGACCGCCCTGGCCGCGCTGTCCATTGCAACCCCCGCCGCAGCCTGACCCCCCGCCGCCCGGGGATGCGGGGGCCGGCGGGCGCGAGTGTGTCAGGTTGGGGGGACGGCGGAGTTGAGGGTCTGGTAGATGAAGTGGTCCTGCCAGCGGCCGGCGATGGCGAGGTAGCCGGGGGCCATGCCGATGCGGACGAAGCCGGTGCGTTCCAGGACGCGTTGCGACCTGACGTTGTCGAGCAGCGTCTCGGCCTGGACCCGGTGCAGCTCCAGCTCCTCGAACGCCGTGCGGACGAGCTCGCGCACCGCTCGCGTCGCGTACCCGCGACCGTTCGCGTCGGCGCTCAGCCAATAGCCCATGCTGCAGGACCGGAACGGCCCGCGCACGATGCCGTTCAGCGTGATCCGTCCGATCACCGCACCGGTGTCGTCGACGATCACGTGCGGCAGCGTCGTACCGCGCTCGCAGGCGTCCAGCGCCTCCCGGACGACGGCCTGCTGACCTTCCACCGTGAAGTACTCCTCGGGCCGGACCGGCTCCCACGGCGCCAGGAACTCCCGGTTCACCCGCAGCAGCGAGGCGAGAGCGGCCGCGTCGTCCAGAGTGATGAGTCGGGTCACGTTCACGGGCTCAGACCTCGCGGAAGCGGTAGTTGGGCTTGACGACGGCGTTCACGAACGCGCCCGGGCTCGACGCGCCGATCAACCGGCGATGGACGAAGTCTGGCACCTCGAAGTACTGGTACACCGCGCCGCCGGAGTACTCGATCTCGAGCGTCTCCGCGCCGGAGTCATACCCGACGGAGACCAGGCTGGACGACTGGACCGGCTGCCGCCTCACGCGACGTCCGCCACGCGTTCGACCGTAAGCAGGACCCGCAACTCCTGAGGTGTCAGCACGAGCACCGATCATCCCATCGACACCGTTCATGGGGACGAGCCTGCGCGAAATCGGCGGGACGCCCGCCGTGCACGATTCGCTAGGTCGTCTTGTGGTTGACGCGTCAGCGGTCTCGTCGCTGTACGGCTATGATCGGCCACGCAGCGGAGTGTCCGAATCTCTCTCACCAAGAAGCGGACGGACTGCTACGACCTGTATCCTCTGGCGAGTGCTTTCGCCGAAACACGCTGCTGAACGTCACCAGACCACCCCCGTCAAGTCGGGGGTGGCTCATCGTGGTGACATCCAGGGCATGCGGGCGGTCGCCGTCCTGCTGGTGATGCTGAACCACGCGGAGATCAGCGGCCTGACCGGCGGCTACGTCGGCGTCGACGTGTTCTTCGTCATCTCCGGCTTCCTGATCACCGGCATCCTGGTGCGCGAGGTTCGTCGTACCGGGCGGATCTCGATCGCGGACTTCTACGCCCGGCGGGCCCGGCGGATCCTGCCGGCGGCGTCGGTGGCGCTGCTGGCGATCGTGCTGGTGTCGATCAAGGCATACAACTACGTGCGCATCGACGAGGTGCTGAACCACGTCACCTGGGCGGCGTTCTTCTCGGCGAACATCCACTCGGCGCTGTCCGGGTCGGACTACTTCGCGGCCGACTCGTTCATCTCGCCGGTGCAGCACTTCTGGTCGCTCGCGGTCGAGGAGCAGTTCTACCTCGTCTGGCCGCCGCTGATCGCGCTGATCCTGTTCACCGGCCGCCGGCACCGTGGCGACGGCCCCCCGGACCCGGCGCAGACCAGCAAGCGGCTGCGCCGGCTCGCTGTCGCGATCGCGCTGCTGTGCGCGGCGTCGCTGGCCTGGTCGGTGTGGCGGACCGGGGTCGAGCCGGCGATGGCGTACTTCTCCACCCTGACCCGCGGCTGGGAGCTCGGCACCGGCGCGCTGCTCGCGCTGTGCACCTCCCGGGTCGCGCGGCTGCCGAAGCCGGTGAAGTTCGCCGCCTCCTGGATCGGCCTGGCCGCGATCGCCTACGCCGCCGTCGCCTACTCCCCCGCCACCCGCTTCCCCGGGTACGCCGCCGCGCTACCGGTCTTCGGCGCCGCGCTGGTGCTGGCCGGTGGCACCGACGGCCCGCGGTACGGCGCCGCGCTGCTGCTGGACCGGATGCCGATGCGCTGGTTCGGCGACATCTCGTACTCGCTCTACCTGTGGCACTGGCCGTTCCTGATCATGCCCGCGGCCTACCTCGAGCGCGACCTGCGGCTGCGCGAGCGGCTTGCGCTGATGGCCGCCGCGGTGGTCATGGCCTGGCTGAGCTACCGGTTCGTGGAGACCCCGGCACGACGGGCCAAGGCGTTGTCACGCAGCCGGATGAAGGCCCTGGTGCTGTGGCCCGCCGCCGTCGCGGTCGTGTTCGCCGCCGTCGCCGTCGTCGAGGTCCAGGTCGGTCGCGACGCCACCGCGAACGTCCCGTACGTCGCACCGAAGGTCGACCCCGAGCCGGGCACCGTGCAGAACAGCAAGGACCCGGCGGTCAACGCGGTGGGCTTCGCGGCGGAACTGGCGCGCGCGAACTACCAGCTGCCACCCGGGTTGAAGCCGTTCCCCGGCGACCTGAAGGCGGACAACTGGCACCTGCCGTCCGAGTGCTGGGCGCAGACCACGAGTACGAAGCACGACATCTGCCCCATGGGCGACACGTCCGCGACGCGCACCATCGTGCTGTTCGGCGACTCGCACGTCGGGATGTGGATGGAGCCGATGCTCCGCACCGCCGAAACGCACGGCTGGAAGCTGATCCCGTTCGTGAAGACCGGCTGCTTCCCCGCCGACGCGACGATGTGGCGGACCGACCGCAAGGACCCCTACACCGAGTGCGACACGTACCGCGAGTGGGCATACGGCGAGATCGCGAAGATCAAGCCGGACCGGATCGTCACCACCGGCTGGCTGGCGCAGGCGTTCACCGATCCGGTGACCCACACGCGGATCCCGATCAAGGACAGCGGCCCGGTCTTCACCGCGGGTGTGAAGAGCTCGCTGGAGAAGCTGCAGTCGATGACGCCCGATGTCTACGTGCTCGGCGGCATCACCAACCTGCCGAAGGAGCCCGAGGACTGCCTGGCGAGCCGTAAGGCCACGATGGGCAGCTGCGCGCAGCCGGTCGACGAGCTCACCGGTGACCGCAACCGCGAGTGGAAGCGGGTCGTCAGCCAGGGCGGCGCGCACTGGGTCGACGTGGTGCCGTGGTTCTGCTCGCGGAACACTTGCCCGATCGTGGTGCGGAACATGGTCGTCTACAGCGACACCCACCACGTCACGAAGACGTACGCGAGCACGCTCGCCGACGGCCTCGCCCGCAAGCTCGACCTCTGACCTCAGCCGCGGCTGTCGGACCCGGGCAGCCGCGGTGGCTGGCTGTCGACGAGGTCGGACAGCAGCTGCGGCAGCCCGAACGCCTCGAACAGGCTGAGGTCGAAGAACGCCACCGCGTGCGCGACACCGGCCGCGGTCAGGGTCAGCACCTGGATCTGGAACGCCCGGTGCTGGTTCGTCACCGGATCGCGCATGTAGAGCGCGAACCCCGGCTGCCCGTTCGCCTCGACCGGCACCAGCACCTGGTCCCCGGCAGCCTCTGCCGGGCAGTGGTGGGCGATCAGCCGGCCCACGGTCAGAGCGCCCTTGAACCAGGCCAGGAACGGCGGCATCTCCCAGACGACGTCCTCGGTGAACAGCTTGACGATCGCGTCCACGTCGTACGCCTCGAACGCCTTCATCCAGGCGTCCAGGAGTTCCCGCTTATCGGCCTCGGTCGGCTCGGCGACCTGCTCCTCGCTCGGCATCGCCTCGTCGAGCTGGGCCCTGGCCCGCTGCAGCGTGCTGTTCACCGCGGCGGTCGAGATCCCCACCGCGTCGGCGACCTCCGCCGCCTTCCACTTCAGCACGTCACGCAGGATCAGTACGGCGCGTTGCCGCGGCGGCAGGTACTGCAGCGCGGCGATGAACGCGAGCCGCACCGACTCGCGCGCGACCACGGCCGTCGCCGGGTCGGATCCACCGAACATCGAGTCCGGAACCGGCTCGAGCCACGGCACCTCGTGCTGCTCGGGCAGCACCCCCTCGGGCGAGTCGCTCGGCCCGCCCAGCCCGGTCGGCAGCGGCCGGCGCTGCTTGCTCTCCAGCGCGTTCAGGCAGGTGTTCGTGGCGATCCGGTACAGCCAGGTCCGCATCGACGAGCGGCCCTCGAAGTCGTCGTACGCCCGCCAGGCCCGCAGGTATGTCTCCTGCACCAGATCCTCGGCGTCGTGCACGGACCCGAGCATCCGGTAGCAGTGCGCGAGCAACTCCCTCCGGTACGGGTCCGTCTCCCGGGTGAAGTCCTCCTCCACGGCCGTCATGCGCCACCCCTTACCTCGCGAAATCGATCTCCCGACCGACTCTAGGCGACGAACGGTCCCCCGACCACGAGCCGATCAACCGACGCCCGACTCCCTGCTGGAGACGCGTCGCAGCACCGCGCGGAGCTGATTCAACTGCTGATCGTCGCTCGCAGATCCTTGATGGTCATGAACAAGTGGAGCGGGTGATCCACGAACTGGGTGAAGCCCGCCTTGGCGTAGAACGTGAGCTTGTCCACCGCAAGCCGCGCCAGCAACACGGCGGGCACGGGATAACGGTGTTTGCCGACCCCGAAAGCACGCGCGGCCTCGTCGACGTCGAGCCGGTAGGTCGTCGTCGCGTAGTAGCCGATGACCAACCTGCTGTCAGCGACCGCGAGGAACGTCCGGGTGTTTCCAGTCCGCTCGTGCTGGCTCGCCTGCTCTCTCAACCAGGTGTCGAGTACAGGCTTGCCACATTGGAACGCGCTCCGGTCGTACGCCTTCGAAAAAGGCACGATCTCGATCACGGCACCTCCGCATCCGGCGTAGCTCGGTATGGACAGCCTGTACGCCCCCACCGACAGTGAGCGTCATGCTGCGGCCATAGGCAGTCAGGCGCGGTGTTCCCGGAGCGCTGGCACGACCATGGCTGCGACCAGCGCAGCGGTGGCGGCGAATGCGGCGGTGTAGCCGGTGGCTCCCGCCAGAACACCGAAGCCGGCGGCGCCGGCGCCCATGCCGAGGTCGAACATCATGTTCCACAGCGCGCTCACCCGGCCGTGGGCGCCGTCTCCGGCGCGGGCGAACATCAGCGCCAGCGTGACGCTCTGCGCCGCTCCGTAACCGATGCCGAAGGCAACCATCCCGGCCAGCACGGCGACCGGGCTGCGGTACGACGCGAGCGCGGCGACACCCGTCGCGGTGAGCACCACGGACGGGACCAGCAGGAGGTGGTACCCGCGCCGGTCGCCGTACCGTCCGGCGGCCCACCGGGCAATCGGCGCCAGCAGCGCCTGCACCAGGAGTGCGACCGCGACCAGCCGGGATCGCCCGGCCGGCTCCGCGATCGGCAGGAAGGTGACCACCACCCCGGCGGCCAGCGTGACCGCCGCGAACACCACCGACAGCCGCACCAGCCCGGTCCCCACGATTCCGCGCAGCACCCGGGTGTGGGAGCCGTCGCGCGATGCCGGCCGGCCGGGCAGTCCGGGCGCCGCGGCCAGCCCGGCCAGCGCGGACGCCGCGGCGAGTGCGAAGACGGGGGTGAAGCCGAGCTGCTCACTGAGGTACACGCCGAGCGGTAAGCCGATCACCGCCGGAACCCCGGCGGCCACGCCGTACAGGCCGAGCGCCTCACCGCGCCGGCCCGGACGCACCAGCTCGGCGACCAGCGCCGTGCCGGCGACGAACATGACCGCGACACCGATGCCGCGCACGGCGCACACGGCGAGCACCAGCGGCAGCGAGGCGGACAGCGCCAGCAGCGGCGTCGGCGCGCCGAGCATCAGCAGGCCGGCGGCGACCATCGTGCGGTACCCGAATCGCGCGATCAGCGCCGGCATCGCGAGCTCGGTCAGCACCGTCGCCAGCAGCATCACGCCGGTGGTCAGGCCGGCGCCCGCGGCGGATCCGGCGGTCGCGACATAGAGCGGTACCACGGACAGCAGCAGGTAGAAGCTCGCCCCGGAGCCCGTGCAGGCGACCAGCAGCCGAACGAACGGCGGGGTCAGGATCCGTTCGGCGACGATCGGCGCGCGCTCGCAGGCGGTGGTCATGGCCACGACCCTAGGTGTCGCGACCGGTCCGCCTGAAGGTCCACCTCGGCACCGCCTGAGTGGACCGGTTACGTCACCGGAGCTGAATTGAGCCGGGGCGTTCCGGGCACATCGACGTGTCACACGATGCTGAGAAAGTCAGACGCGGCGCCGATGAGCCGCCGACCCTTCGGCCAGACCGCGCGCAGTGACCTTCGCAAGTCGAGGCCGGTTGTCGGAACCTCCACGAGGCGCCCGTCCGCCAGCTCGCTCGCCACGGCCAGCGTACTGAGGATCGCGACTCCGGTGCCGCCTGCAACTACGACCTTGACGGCTGCGTTCGAGTCCAGCTCGAGAAAGTCGCGAGGCGCGCCGGACAGCGCGCGCTCGAGAGTCGCCCGGGTTCCCGAACCGGCTTCCCTCAGCACCAGGCGAGTGGCAGCCAACTCCGCCGCGGTGACCGCGGTTCGCCGGCGGGCCCACGGGTGGGTCGGCGCCACCACGGCCACGAGACGGTCGGCGGCCACCGTCCGGCTGGCCAGGTCGCGCGGCACGGACGGCGACTCGATGAAGCCCAGCTGGACCTCGTGCGCGCGCACCAACTCCACGACGGCATGGGAGTTGGCGACCTTCAACGCGACGAGCGGGTGGGCGTCCCGGATGCTCAGCGTGGCGAGCCAGTGCGGGAACAGATACTCCGCGATCGTCTGACTCGCCGCCGTCGAGAGCCTCGTTGCCGCATTGATGCGCATTGCATCGGCGCCGATCACCAGGCTGCGCGTGGCAGCGAGCACGGTGCGCGACCATTCGCAGATCGTCCGCCCAGCGTCCGTGAGACTTGATCCGTGGGTGTTTCTCTCGAGAAGGGCCACCCCGAATCGCCGTTCGAGCACGCGAATTCGCTTGCTGGCCGAGGGTTGGCTGACCCCGAGCAACGTGGCAGCGGCGCCGATCGATCCGGCGTCGGCGATCAGGACGAGCAATCGCAACGAGTCCAGATCCGGCAGCGTGCCCAAAGGAATGTCGCTGCCTGCCGAACGATCCAAGGTCATAACCAGAGGTTATGGCACGCCATCCAGCTCGCTGCTACCGACGTCTGCCAACGCACCGAAGACTACGAGCATGCTGATGCACCACACGGCACGGATCGGTCCAGGCATCCTCGCGGCGGGCGTCGGTGTTGCCGCCGCTCACCTCGTGCATGCCCTCCTGCCCTGGCTCAATCCCGCCACCGCCGCGGTGCTGCTCGGCGTGTTCGCCACCAACGCAGGGATCGTTGTGCCGAGGCTCCGCGACGGCTTCGCCTTTGCCGCCAGGTCGTTGCTCAGGATCGCCGTGGTGCTCCTCGGACTGCAGCTGTCCGTCTCGGACCTGCGCGTCCTCGGCGCTTCCGGGCTGGCTGTGGTGGTGTCGACTGTCGCGGTGACGTTTGCCGGCACCCAGCTCATGGGACGGATGTTGGGGGTGCGCCGCCCCCTCGCGTTGTTGGTGGCGACCGGGTTCTCGGTATGTGGCGCATCGGCGATCGCGGCCATGCAGCCCGTCGCCGAGGGCGAGGAGGACGACACGGTCATCGCGGTCGCGTTGGTGACCGTGTTCGGCAGTCTGGCCATCGTGATCCTGCCGCTGCTGCGCAGCCCGCTGCAACTGGACTACACCGCGTTCGGATCGTGGGCAGGAGCCTCGGTGCACGACATCGGGCAGACCGTCGCCACGGCGGCTCGGGTCGGGCACGGTGCCCTTGCGGCGGCCGTCGTCACGAAGTTGACCAGGGTGGCGCTGCTCGGTCCGCTGGTTGCCGGGGTCGCGCTGACCCGACGGAAGGGCGAGCCGGCGACGGTCCGCGATCGCCGTACCGCTCCGGTGCCGGGGTTCGTGGCCGCCTTCGTGGCTGCGGTGCTGCTGCGTTCGATCGGACTGGTGCCATCACCGGTATTGCATGCGTCGGCAAGTGTTCAGCAGGTCTTGCAGGTTGCGGCCCTGGTCGGGCTGGGCACCGGGGTGTCCTGGCAACTTGTGCGCCGGACGGGCGGACGCCCGCTCGTATTGGGCCTGTCGTCGTGGGTTCTCGTGGCGTCGGTGTCGTATACGGGGATCCGGCTACTGGGCCGCTGACGACGAACGCCTGTCGGTGCGCCGGGCTGTTGGACGTGGCGGGTGCCGCGAGGGAATCTCGGAGTTGCGCGACCGAGTGGACCGGTTACGTCACCAGAGCTGGACGGAGCGGCGGAAGATACCCGCCAGCGCGTCCGAGTCCACGGGCCGCGGCGCGGTCGCCAGCAGGCGCTGCTGCTTCAGCGATCCGTCCACCAGATCGTCGACGTCGGCCTCGTCGTACCCGACGGCGCCGATCCCGTTCGGGATGCCGATGTCGCTCATCAGGCTCGTCAGCACGGCTGGCAGCGCGTCGGCACCGGTCGCGCTGGTATCGGGCGCCAGCAGCCGGGCGGCCTTGAGGTGCCGCTCGGGCGACGCCTCGAAGGTGAAGCGGAACGACTCCGGCGCGGTCAGCGCGACCGACATGCCGTGCGGCACCATCGGCTCGTCGACCTCGTAGCCGTCCGGCTTGAACTCCTTCACCCGCCCGGCGATCGGGTACCCGTTGGCGTGCGGGATGTGCACCCCGGCGTTGCCGAACCCCATGCCCGCGACGGTCGCCGCCAGCGCCATGTCATGCCGCGCCTGCGCGTCCGTGCCGTCCTTCACCGCCGTGCGGAACGACCGCGCCAGCAGCGTCATCGCCTGCTCGGCCCACAGGTCCGAGACCGGGTTCGCGCCGCAGTACGGAACCCGCTGCTCGGCGGTCTTGCGCTCGTACGACGTGTACCAGCGCGCCGTGTAGCTCTCCAGCGCGTGGCACAGGATGTCCATGCCCGCCGACGCGGTGACTCCGGCCGGCTGGCTGAACGTGAGGTCCGGGTCGACCACCGCGAGCGTCGGTCGCAGCCGCGCGTGGCTGATGCCGGTCTTCACCTTGAGCGCGAGCACGTCGAGGATGCACACCGTGGTGCTCTCCGCACCCGTCCCGGTCGTCGTCGGTACGGCGACCAGCGGCTTCAGCGGCTGCGCCGGCGCACGACCGGCACCCACCGGCGGGTTGAGGTAGTCGGACAGGTCGCCCTCGTTCGTGCTGAGCAGGTTGATCGCCTTCGCGGTGTCGATGCTCGACCCGCCGCCGACCGCGACGAACGCGTCCCACGGCCCGGTTTCCTTCGCCTGCGCGACGGCCTGCCGCATGCTCTCGTCCGTCGGCTCCACATGCACCCGGTCGAAGACCTCAGCCTGTACGCCGTACCGGCTGAGCTGGTCGGCGATGCGCTGCGGGTGGCCGGTCGCGGCGACACCCGGGTCGGTGACGACGAGCGCGCGCCGGACGCCGTACTGGGAGAGGTCGTAGCCGATCTCCTCGGAGGCTCCGCTGCCGAACTTCAGCTGCGGGGCGCCGTACGTGAATATCGTCTCCTGGGTCACCCGCCAACTACACCACGGCTGTCGATTCCGGGGCAGGTCGTCCGTCATTAGGGTGGAACGTGACGTTCCGCCGGAGGGCCGGCGACTTGGTGGGCCGGTTCTCCGTATTCCCCTGAGAGGAGACCGCCATGGGTAAGTTCCTGTATCTCTACCGGGGTCCGGCGACCCCGGTCGAAGAGTTCACCGAGGAGCAGTCGGCCGAGCAGATGGCCGCCTGGGGCAAGTGGACGGAGCAGGCCGGCTCCGCACTCGTCAACCTGGGCGAACCGGTCGGCGCCAAGACCGCGATCCGCGACGACGGCTCCACGGCGGAGGCGAGCGACGTCAACGGGTACACCATCGTGGAGGCAGACGACCTCGACGGCGCCAAGGCACTGGCCGCCGACCACCCGTTCCTTGCCGAAGGCAAGGGTCGCTTCACGCTGGAGATCTTCGAGCTGGTGCCGATGTAGGCCCAGTAGGACTG
>WNFV01007333.1_pt1 | contig 17688 bp, 17 predicted proteins | sample 5400101 | NCBI WGS metagenome assembly WNFV01 (sample SAMN13153361, study PRJNA577476) | soil metagenome | isolation source: 115 cm soil or saprolite under grassland replicate 1 | place: USA:California | collected 2016-06-15
AGATCGAGCGAGCCGAACCGCGCCTGCGTCGCTGCGAAGGCGCGCTCGACCTCCTCCGCCTCGGTTGCATCGGCGACGATGGCGAGCGCGTCGGGCACGGCTTCGCCGAGGACGGCGATCGTCTCCTCGCTCCGCGCCACTGCGGCGACGTTCCAGCCGCGCGCGACGAAGTCCGAGGCGAGCGCCTTCCCGAGGTTCCGGGCGCCGAAGACGAGGAGCGTGCCCGCGGCCATTCCAACGATTCTCTCAGGCGCGGCGGCTGCTGCGAAATGCGCACCACAAGCATGGGTTGATCGTCGATATGCGCGCCCGGCATGCGCACGGCCTGCGTCTTGCATACCTCCGGGTAGCCAACGCGCGCCGAATCCGTGTAGGCTCGCGCCCATGTCGGTGGAAGCACGTGGCGCGACGGAGCGCGTCCAGGAGGCCCGCGACCGCTACGTCTCGCGAGGAATCAGCCCGGCCTCGATCGTCGTCGAACGGGCCGCGGGCGCTCGCGTGTGGGACGCCGACGGCCGCGAGTACATCGACTTCGCCGGCGGCATCGCCTGCCAGAACTTCGGCCACGGCGCCGAGTCGATCGTGGCGGCGATCCACGCGCAGGCCGACCGCTACCTGCACCAGTGCTTCATGGTCGGCCTTTACGAGCCCTATGTGGAGGTGTGCCGCCGGCTCGCGGAGCTCTCGCCCTGCGCGGGGGAGCACCAGAAGTCGGTCCTCGTCAACTCCGGCGCGGAAGCCGTCGAGAACGCGGTCAAGATCGCCCGCTACGCCACCGGCCGGCCCGCGGTGGTCGTCTTCGACAACGGCTTCCATGGCCGGACGCTGCTGACGATGACGATGACGAGCAAGGTCATGCCCTACAAGAAGGGCTTCGGCCCGTTCGCGCCCGAGGTCTACCGGACGCCCGCTCCGTACCCCTATCGCGGAATCTCGACCGACGACGCGATCCACGCGCTCGAGCAGCTCTTCAAGCAGGGGGTCGATCCCGAGTCGGTGGCGTGCGTCGTCCTCGAGCCCGTGCAGGGCGAGGGCGGCTTCGTCCCGATGCCGGATGACTTTCCGCCACGCCTGTTCGAGCTTTGCGCGAAGCACGGGATCCTCTACGTCGACGACGAGGTGCAGGCGGGGATGGGCCGCACCGGGCCGGTGTGGGCGATCCAGCATTACGGCATCGAGCCCGATCTGCTCGTCTCGGGCAAGTCGCTCGGCGGCGGGCTCCCGCTCGCTGCCGTCACGGGTCGATCCGAGCTCATGGACGCCGTCCACCCGGGCGGGCTCGGCGGCACCTTCGGCGGCAACCCGCTCGCCTGCGCGGCCGCTCTGGTCGCGCTCGACCTCGTCTCGGAGCCCGACTTCGCCACCCGCGCCGAGCAACTGGGAGCGACGATCTGGGAGCGGCTCGCGCGCGTAGCCGCGGCAAACCCCGCGGTCGGCGAGGTGCGCGGCCTAGGCGCGATGATCGCCGTCGAACTCGCCGAGCAGGCGCCGGAGCTCGCGAAGGCGACCGTCGACGCCGCCCGCGAGCGAGGTCTGATCCTGCTCGCCTGCGGCGGCTACGGCAACGTCATCCGCCTCCTCCCGCCACTCACGATCTCGGACGCCGACCTCGAGCAGGGCCTCGACATCCTGGAGGAAGCGCTTGGCGACGCAAGCGGTCGAACGCGTTAGCGTCCCCCACAGGGTGGAAGCGGTCGCGGACGTCCGGCTGGAAGGCCTGCGGAAGCAGTTCGGCGACGTCGCCGCAATCGACGGCGTCGACCTCGAGATCGGTCGCGGCGAGTTCTTCACGATGCTCGGCCCGTCCGGCTCGGGCAAGACGACGACGCTGCGCGTGATCGCCGGCTTCGAGCGGCCCGACGCCGGGCGCGTCTACCTTCGCGGCGTCGACGTCACCGCGCAGCCGCCATACGCGCGCAGCGTCAACACCGTCTTCCAGGACTACGCCCTCTTTCCGCACATGAGCGTCGCCGAGAACGTCGAGTACGGGCTCAAGGTGAAAGGTGTCGCGAAGCGCGAGCGCCGGGGCCGGGTCGCAGAGGTGCTGCGCCTCGTCCGGCTCGACGGCTACGGGCACCGCAAGCCGATCCAGCTTTCCGGCGGCCAGCGCCAGCGCGTCGCCCTCGCCCGCGCGATCGTGAACCGGCCGGACGTGCTCCTGCTCGACGAGCCGCTGGGCGCGCTCGACCTGAAGCTCCGGCAGGAGATGCAGCTGTTTCTGAAGCGGCTGCAGCAGGACCTCGGCGTCACCTTCGTCTACGTCACGCACGACCAGGAGGAGGCGCTCACCATGAGCGACCGCCTCGCCGTCTTCAACCAGGGCAGGATCGAGCAGGTCGGGACGCCCGCCCACGTGTACGAGCATCCCGAGACGGAGTTCGTCGCCGGCTTCGTCGGCGTGTCGAACGTGCTGGAGCGGAACGGGCGCCGTCACCGTCGTCAGCCAGAACCTCGAGACGACCTCGGCGGAGGCGCTCGAGGCGCGAGGGCGCCGAGTCACGCTCGACTGGCGGCCCGAGCACACGTACGAGCTCACCAAGGAGGGAGCATGAGAGGCATTCGAGTCGCACTCGTCGCCGCGGTCGTGGCGATGCTCGCGATTCCTGCGGCAAGTGTCGGCAAGTCGGACGCGCTACCTACGAAGATCGGCCCGGGAGAGGGCAAGCTCACGCTGATCGCGTGGGAGGGCTACACCGACAAGTCGTGGGTGAAGCCCTTCGAGCAGCAGACGGGCTGCAAGGTCCAGTCGAAGTTCGGCGGCTCGTCCGACGAGATGGTCACCTTGATGCGATCCGGCGGCGGCGGCCAGTACGACATGGTCTCGGCGTCCGGCGATGCGAGCCTGCGGCTGATCTACGGCAAGGACGTCCAGCCAGTCGACGTCAGCCTGATCCCGGACTACAAGAACTTCTTCAAGACCTTCCAGTCGCCTCCGAACAACACGATCAAGGGCAAGCACTACGGCGTCTCGCTGCAGTGGGGCCCGAACACGCTCCTCTACAACACCGCGAAGGTGAAGCCGGCGCCGACGAGCTGGAGCGCGCTCTACGACCAGAAGTACAAGGGCCGGATCACCGTCCCGAACAACCCGATCCAGATTGCGGATGTCGCTCTGTACCTCTCGAAGACGAAGCCGGAGCTCGGGATCAAGGACCCGTACGAGCTGACGCAGAAGCAGCTCGACGCAGCGATCGACCTGATCAAGCAGCAGAAGCCGCTCGTCAAGAAATACTGGGGCCTCGCCTCTGACGAGATCAGCCTGTTCAAGAACGGCGACGTCTGGATCGGGGCATCGTGGCCGTACCAGACGAACACGCTCAAGGCCGCGAAGGTGCCAGTCAAGGATCTGATCCCGAAGGAGGGCACGACGGGCTGGCTCGACACGTGGATGCTGTCGGCGAAGGCCAAGCACCCGAACTGCGCCTACAAGTGGCTGGCGTACATCTCGACGCCGAAGGTGCAGGCGCAGCAGGCGATCTTCTTCGGCGAGACGCCGGTGAACAGGCTCGCTTGCAAGGAGATGAACAAGCTGTCGAAGGGCTCGTGCGCGCAGTACCACGCGAATGCGCCCGAGGAGTACTACGCGTCGATCAAGTTCTGGAAGACGCCGCTCGCCGACTGCGGGAACGGCAAGAAGGAATGCGTCGACTACACGAAGTGGGTCAGCGCCTGGAATCAGGCGATCTCGTAGTCGCCCCTGCCGGCGGCGGGTCGGTCGTGACGACTCGCCGCCGGCTGGCGGCGCCCTTCTGGCGGCGCCCGTGGCTGCGCGGCTTCGTGTTGCTGCTGCCGCCGCTCGGCTGGTTCCTGCTGATCTACGTCGCCGCGCTCGCGGTGCTGTTCGTGTCGGCGTTCTGGACGGTCGATCCGTTCACGACCCAGGTCGTCCACAGCTGGAACCTCGACAACCTGCGCGAGATCGCCCAGAGCGAGGCGTGGCGGCGCGTGGTGATCAGGACGGTCGTGATCGCGGCGCTCGTCACGATCACCGACGCGCTGATCGCGTTCCCGTTCGCCTACTACATGGCGCGGCTCGCGACCCGCCGCACGCGGACGATCCTGTTCGTGCTCGTGCTGCTGCCGCTCTGGTCGAGCTACCTCGTCCGCGTCTACGCGTGGAAGGTGATCCTCGCCCAGGACGGGATCCTCAACTGGTCGCTCGGCAAGATCGGGCTGCCGGACGCAGGCATCGGCTACTCGAACACGGCGATGTGGCTCGTGTTCTCCTACATCTGGCTCCCGTTCATGATCCTGCCGGTCTACGCGGCGCTCGAGCGGATCCCGCACTCGTACATCGAGGCGTCGCGCGACCTGGGTGCGAAGGGGTTCCGGACGTTTCGGACGGTGATCCTGCCGCTCGCGCTGCCGGGTGTCGTCGCCGGCTCGATCTTCACGTTCTCGCTGACGCTCGGGGACTACATCACCCCCACGCTCGTCGGCGGCGCCGGCTCGACCTTCATCGGCAACGTCGTCTACAACACCGGGCTCGGCGCCGCCGGGAACCTGCCCTTCGCCGCGGCGTTCGCGTCGATCCCGCTCGTAGTCATGGGCATCTACCTCCTGCTCGCGCGCCGCACGGGCGCATTCGAGGCCTTGTGACTCTCCCGGCCACATCCTCCGGCGCCTGGCCCGCGATCACGCTGCGCGATCCGTCGTCCTCAGTCGCGCCCGTAGCTTCAGCTACGAGCACTCCCTGCGTCCTAGGCTGGCTTGGTGCTCGTGACCCAGTCATCCGGAGATGTGACCGGAAGAGTCACTTGTGATGGAGACCCGAGCAACCCGCATCGGCCTCGGAATCTGGACGCTGCTCGTGGTGGCGTTCCTGCACCTGCCGATCGCGCTGATCGTCCTCTACGCGTTCAACGACTCGAATGTGCAGGGCTGGCCGATCGAGAGCTGGACGACGAGGTGGTTCAGCCCGGCGATCCACGACGAGGCGATGCAGCAGTCGCTCTGGCTCTCTGTGAGGGCCGGTCTGCTCGCGACTGCGATTGCGCTCCTGCTCGGCTCGGCAGCCGCCTTCGCCGTCCACCGCTACCGTTTCTTCGGGCGCGACGCGATCTCATTCCTGTTCGTCCTACCGCTCGCGCTCCCGGGCATCATCACGGGGATGGCGCTCAACTCGTTCTTCACCTTCTGGAAGACGAGCTTCAGCCTCTGGACGATCGTCGTCGCCCACGCGACGTTCTGCGTCGTGATCGTCTTCAACAACCTGATCGCCCGGCTGCGGCGGACGCCGACCTCGCTGACCGAGGCGTCGATGGATCTCGGCGCCGACGGCTGGCAGACCTTTCGCTACGTGACGCTCCCCACGATCTCGACGGCGCTCGTCTCGGGCGCGCTGCTCGCGTTTGCGCTCTCCTTCGACGAGGTGATCGTCACCACGTTCACGGCGGGCGCGCAGAACACCCTGCCCTTGTGGATCTTCGGAAACATCCGGCTCGGCCAGGAGCTGCCGGAGGTGAACGTCGTCGTTCTCCTCATCCTCCTGGTCACGATCGTCCCGGTGACGATCGCCCAGCGCCTCACGCGCGAGTCGGGGATTCTCCGCACCGAGTAAAGGAGGCTCGATGGCTACGACTGTGACGCGGCGCCAGATCTTCATCGGCGGCGCCTGGACCGACGCCGCCGACGGCGCCACGATGGAGGTGCTGAACCCAGCGACCGGTGAGACGATCGCCGAGGTACCGCGCTCGACCGCGGAGGACGTCGACCGCGCCGTCGAGGCGGCGAAAGCGGCGCTCCCGGAGTGGCTCGACACGACGCCCGGCGAACGCGCGGAGCTGCTGCTGAAGCTCGCACAGATCCTCGACGACAACGCCGAGGAGCTCGCGCAGATCGAGTCCCGGAACGTCGGCAAGCCGATCGCCGCGTCGCGCGACGAGATCCCGGTCTGCTCGGACAATCTCCGCTTCTTCGCGGGCGCGGCGCGCCTCCTCGAGGGCAAGTCTGCCGGCGAGTACATGCGCGGCTACACGTCGATGATCCGGCGCGAGCCGATCGGGATCGTCGGCGGCATCTGCCCGTGGAACTACCCGCTGATGATGGCAGTCTGGAAGCTCGGCCCGGCGCTCGCGGCCGGAAACGTCCAGGTGCTGAAGCCCTCGGAGCAGACGCCGCTCTCGCTGCTTCGGTTCGTCGAGCTCGCGCAGGAGGCGATCCCGGCAGGTGTCCTCAACGTCGTGACCGGCGACGGCGTGCCGGCCGGCGAGCGGATCGTCACGAATCCGGACGTGCGCATGGTGTCGCTGACGGGCGACGTCGCGACCGGCAAGATCATCGCCCGCACGGCCGCGGACAACCTCAAGCGCGTCCACCTCGAGCTGGGCGGCAAGGCGCCGGTGGTCGTCTTCGACGACGCGGATCCGGCCGCGGTCGCGGAGGGGATCAAGATCGCCGGCTACTGGAACTCCGGCCAGGACTGCACGGCGGCGTCGCGAGTCGTCGCGGGCCCGAAGATCTACGACCGCCTGCTCGAGGAGCTCGTCCCGGCGGTGGAGTCGCTCAAGGTCGGCGACCCGGCCGAGAGCGAGGACCTCGACATGGGCCCGGTCATCTCCAAGGACCAGCAGGATCGCGTGCTCGGCTTCCTCGACCGGGCGAAGGGCGCGAGCGTGCTGACCGGCGGCGGCACGGACGGCGGCCGCGGCTTCTTCGTCAAGCCGACGGTGGTCGTCGACGTCGGCCAGACGGACGAGATCGTCCAGCGCGAGGTGTTCGGCCCGGTCGTCACGGTGCAGCGGTTCGCCTCCGACGACGACGCGATCGCGTGGGCGAACGACGTCGACTACGGCCTCGCCGCGTCCGTGTGGACGCGCGACGTCGGCCGCGCTCTGAACGCGGCGCGAAGGCTCCAGTTCGGCACGGTCTGGATCAACGACCACATCCCGCTGACGAGCGAGATGCCGCACGGCGGCTACAAGCAGTCCGGCTACGGCAAGGACCTGTCCGCCTACTCGCTCGAGGACTACACCCAGATCAAGCACGTGATGGCGAAGCTCGACTGAGAGTCCGTCATGCGCGGCACCCGAGGGCCCGCTTCGGCGGGCCCTCGTCCCTTCCGGCCATGTCCCGGAGTCTGACCTCGGGACGTGTCGGTTTCGGCCCTACGGCCGGATTTCGGCCAGCCAGCGTGCGCAGGCGACGTGCTCATCGAGCCAGCGGCCGTCCTCGAAGCCCCACGCGAGCGTGTGCACGATGCCCCACCCGCGCATCCGCTCGCGGTCCAGCTCGAGCGCCTCGGCGAGCTGAGCGAAGCGGCGCGCCACGCGTCGCGCCGGGTTCGGATCCCGCGCCAGCTCGTCACGACGATCGCGCAGGAGCGAGGCCACGTCGAACGCGCGCTCGCCGGCGAGCGGCTTGGGGTCGATCGCGATCCACTCATCGCCTGACGAGAGCACGTTGCCGCCGTGGAAGTCCTGGTGAAGCAGCACCTCCTCGGCGATCGTCTCAGAGAGCTCGCGCGCGAGTGACGCCGCCTCTTCGGCCAGCCCGCGCGGGAACGGTCTGCCCCCGGCATCCCACTCGGGCACCATCTGCTCGGCCCAGCGACTGGCCTCGTCCGCCAGGCGCCGGAACGGATGATCTGGCGCCACCGGCCGCCAGAACCGCGAAAGCACACGCGCCGCGATCGGATTCGCCTCGGCCTCCGGCAACGTCCACAGCGTCTTCCCCGGCTCGACACGCTCGAGCAACAGCGCGCGCAGCTCGTCGTCCCGCGCGAGGAGCCGCACCGTCCCGTCGCCGGCGGCGAGCTCGAGCGCGTGCGACTCGTGCTCGCTCTCCTCGTCAGGGAAGTTCACCTTGAGGACCGAGTCCGGCGACGCAGCGGCCACATAGGCGATGTGCGTCTCGAACGGCTCGACGGCACGAACGCCAAAACGCCGCTCGGCTTCGGCGACCAGGAACGGCAGGCGTTCGAGCCAGCGCCGCCCCGCGTCCGAGCGTCCGTGGGTCGCCAGCAGGCCGGGAGAGATCCTCACCGCCATGTCTCGCGCAGCACGCGAAGCCAGTTCTCGTGGCACAGCTTCCGAAGCGAGGACTCATCCCACCCCGCCTCCCGGAATGTGTCCACGAGCGCCGGCAGGCCAGCGATCCCACCGAGCTCGACGGGCATCGTCGCCCCCTCGAAGTCCGACCCGAGCGCGACGTGGTCGAGTCCCATCCGGTCCGCCAGGTACTCCGCGTGGCGAACGATCTCGCTGAGCGGTGTCTCCGGGTCGTTATGCCCGTCCTCGCGGAGGAACCCGACGGCGAAGTTGACTCCGACGACGCCGCCCGAAGCCGCAATCGCGTCGAGCTGGTCGTCCTGCAGGTTCCGCGTCGAGCGGCAAAGCGACCAGGCGTTCGAGTGCGTCGCGACGACCGGCGCCTCAGTCACCTCGACGACGTCGAAGAAGCCGACGCGATTCAGGTGCGAGCAGTCGACGAGGATCCCGAGGCGGTTGCAGGCGCGCACGAGCGCACGCCCCACCTCGGTGAGCCCCGGTCCGGTGTCCGGGGTCGCGGGGAAGCGGAACGGCACGCCCTCGGCGAACGCGTTCGGACGCGACCAGACGAGCCCGACCGAACGGAGCCCGCGGTCGTACCATCCTTCGAGGTCGGAGAGATCGGCCGCCAAAGGGTCTGCGCCCTCGAGATGCAGGATCGCGCACACGCCGGCCTCGAGCAGCTCCTCGGCGCGGCGAGCGACGCGCAGCCTCCCGTCGCGTTCGAGCCCGAAGAGGACGTCCGTCAGCTCGTCGGCGATCCGCGCCGCGTCGTCGCGCCGCATCGGCTGTGCGAGCGGAACGGAGTACGGGACCTCCGTGGGATCCTCGAAGCGCGCGCTCGGCACGTAGACCGCGAAGAAACCGCCCGCGAAACCGGACTCGGCCGTCTGGTCGAGCAGCACGTCGCGCGGCTCCTCGCCGCGCCACAGGCGCAAGAGGAGGTCGTTGTGACCGTCGACGATCGGGATCGGCATCCCGAGCGGAAGCCTACGGTTGTTCTAAAGAACCATGCGAGCGGCGATGACCAACTCGTTGGTCTCGTCCGTCACAGCCATTGCGCCCTTGCGGGTCGCCTTGACGAACTCGCCGTTCTTGTACCCGAGCTCGGTGGCGAGCTCTTCGACGATCCCGAGCAGCTCAGCCCGGTACCTCTTGCGGGCTGCTGCGGCTGGGTCGCGAGCCTCGAGGTGAACTGCGGCGTTCATGGGGGGAGGATCGGCATTTCTCGACTGACCCTTTAGTTCCTCCCTTGGAGGATTACAAAACGGCCGGACGCTTGACGCAGTGTCCCGGGTGCCAACGAGCCTCAGCCGGTCGCCGCAGCCGCGGTCTCCGCCGGCCGGGCCGCGATCGCCCGGTTGACGGCGTTCACGATCGCCCGCAGCGACGCCGTGACGATGCTCGTGTGGATGCCGACGCCCCAGAACGCCTCGTCGTCCACGTCCGCCTCCACGTACGCAGCCGCAGTCGCATCGGCGCTCGCCGACATCGCGTGCTCGTGGTAGTCGCGGATCTGAATCCGGACGCCGAAGTGCGTCGCGAACGCATCCACGAGCGCCGCGATCGGCCCGTTGCCGACGCCCTCGATCGTGTGCTCTTCACCGTCGACGAGCACCCGCGCAGCGATGCGGTCCTCCTCGGCGCTCGAGTGCGTGTACGACACCAGCTCGTACGGGCGCGTGTGCGCGAGGTAATGCTCGCGGAACGCCTCGATCATCTCGGCCGACGTCAGCTCGCCGCCGCGCGAGTCGGTGATCTGCTGCACCTTCTGCGCGAAGTCGACCTGAAGGCCTCGCGGCAGCTCGAGGTGGTGGTCGGTCTCGAGGATGTAGGCGACCCCGCCCTTCCCGGACTGGGAGTTGACACGAATGATCGCCTCGTAGTTCCGCCCCACGTCCTTGGGGTCGATCGGCAGGTACGGCACGTCCCAGATCTCGCTGCCCGCGCGCTCCTGCGCGTACATGCCCTTCTTGATGGCGTCCTGGTGCGACCCGGAGAAGGCTGTGTAGACCAGCTCGCCCACATAGGGATGCCGCGGATGAACGGGCAGCTCGTTGCACTCCTCGACGATCGCCCTGGCCTCGTCGATCCGCGAGAGGTCGAGGCCCGGCTCGACGCCCTGCGTCAGCAGGTTGAGCGCGATCGTGACGATGTCGACGTTGCCGGTGCGCTCGCCGTTGCCGAAGAGCGTGCCCTCGACGCGCTCGGCGCCCGCCATCAGGCCCAGCTCAGCCGTTGCGACAGCCGTGCCCCGGTCGTTGTGCGGGTGAACGGACATGACGATCGCGTCGCGTCGCGACACGTTCCGCCCGAACCACTCGATCCGGTCCGCATAGACATTGGGCGGGAACTGCTCGACGGTCGTCGGCAGGTTGACGATCATCCGCTCTGACGGCGTCGGCCCCCACTCGGCCATCACCGCCTCGCAGATCTCGAGCGCGTAGTCGAGCTCGGTGTGGTGGAAGCTCTCCGGCGAGTACTCGAAGACGATCGGGGTCGGCGTCTTGTCGGCGAGCTCGCGGCAGAGGTGCGCCCCGCGGACGGCGAGGTCCGTGATGCCGTCCTTGTCCAGCCGGAAGACGACGCGCCGCTGCGTGACCGAGGTCGAGTTGTAGAGGTGGACGATCGCGCCATGCGCGCCTTGGATCGCCTCGTACGTCCGCTCGATCAGCTCAGGCCGCGCCTGGGTCAGTACCGCGATCCTGACGTCCTCCGGGATCCGCTGCTCCTCGATCAGCTGCCGGACGAAGTCGAAGTCGGTCTTCGACGCCGACGGGAAGCCGACCTCGATCTCCTTGAACCCGAGCTCGACGAGGAGGTCGAACATGCGCTGCTTGCGCGGGGTGTCCATCGGGTTGACGAGCGCCTGGTTGCCGTCGCGGAGGTCGGTCGAGCACCAGGTCGGCGCTCGCTCGATCACCGTGTTCGGCCAGGTCCGATCCGGCAAGTCGACGGTGACGTAGCGGCGGTACTTGTGGAACGGCATCGGCATTGCGTGACTCCTTACGAGGACGGACTCCTCCCGGCGGTGCGGGAGCGCGGGCACGGTATGTCGGTCGCTCGATTCCCCTAGCGGGGAAGGAGGAGGAGCGCAAGCAGGCCGCGATCGGCAAAGAGGAACAGTGCGCGCTGGCCGGACATTGCGCGCCAGCGTAGCCGACAGCCCTGCCCTACGTCCACCCGGTCACGGCCCACCGCCGCCGCGCGAAGCGGACGCTCAGCGTCGCGAGCCGCACAGCGATCAGCACGAACAGCGCCCCCCAGACGCCGACGGCGCCCCAGTCGAGCGCCAGCACGAGGAGCGCCAGGGCGCAATAGACCGCGCCGGCGCCGAGCATCGCCCACATCAGGAACCGGGAGTCGCCGGCGCCGATCAGAATCCCGTCGAGCGCGAAGACGGCGCCGTTGAACGGCTGCATGAGCGCGAAGAGCGGCCAGATCGCGTGGACGCGCTCGAGCACAGCCTCGTCGTCCGTGAAGACGAGCGGCAGCAGCGGCTCGATCGCGAACAGGAGCACCGCCACCGCGACCCCGACGAGCACGGAGAGCGCAATCATGCGCGCAGCCGCGTCGAACGCGCCGTCCGCATCTCCGGCGCCCAGCGCCCGGCCGACCATCACCTGTCCCGCGATCGCGACGGAGTCGAGCACGAGCGCGAGGAACGCCCAGAGCTGGAACGCGATCTGGTGCGCGCCGATGGAGGCGTCGCCGAAACGCGTGATCACGGCGCCGCCGATCACGAACGAGACGATCAGCGCCGAGGTGCGCACGAAGATGTGGCGGCCGATCACGAGCAGCCGTCGCATTCGCTCCCAATCGAGCCGCCACTCCCCGGCGGCGGGACGCAGGAGCTCCGCGATGAACGCGGCGCCCATCCCGGCCTGCGCGATCGCGGTGCCCCACGCCGAGCCACGAATCCCCCAGCCGAAGCCGTAGACGAAGAGCACCTCGAGGACGAGGTTCGCGACGTTGCCCCAGACGACGATCACGAGCGGCGTCCGCAGGTTCGAGATCCCGCGGAGGTAGCCCTGTCCGGCGAGCGCGACGAGCGCGAACGGCAGCCCGAGGGCCGCGATCCGCAGGTAGGTGACCGTGTAGTCGGCTGCGCGGCCATCGGCCCCCATCACGCTCACCGCCGGATTCGCGAACAAGAGAACGAGCGCGAGCAGCGTCATGCCGGTGCCGAGCGAGAGCCAGAGCGACTGGGCCGCCACCGAGTCCGCGAGCCGCCGCTGGCCGGCCCCGTCGTAGCGCGCGACGTGGGCCGTCGTCGCGTACGCGAGGAAGTTGAAGAGCCCGTAGAGGCCGGTGAGGATCGCGCCTGCGACTCCGAGCGCGGCAAGCTGGGGCCGCCCGAGGTGCCCGACGATCGCCGTGTCGACGAGGATGTAGAGCGGCTCCGCCGCGAGCGCGCCGAGCGCAGGCACCGCCAGCCGGAGGATCTCCCGGTCGTACGGCGAGCGCCTGAGCGCCCGGAGCGCGCCGCGAAGAGCAACGGCGCCGTCGGCCAGCTGGCTCATCAGGAAACTGGTACCTGATTCGAGCCAGCGAGGCGCTAGGTCTCGACGCAGCTGGGCTTGCAGCGAGCGTGCGTGGCGACGACCTGCCGGCCGGACTCCCGCCGCAGGCGCGCGCCGAGGCGTCGCCAGCGAGACGGCGTGTAGGGCACCGTCGGGTCGTCGGCGCGGGCGCCGTTCGTCGCCGCGCGAACCATCTGTGAGACGTTCAGTGGATAGAACATGTCACTAGGGTGCCCGCGCATCGTCATGAGCACAAATCATCGTTTCTGCGATGCGATAGGCTCAGCTTATGCTGGAGCCGCGCCGCCTGCTGACGTTTCGCGAGGTCGCGCGCACCGGCTCGTTCACGCGCGCTGCCGAGGCGCTCTCGTTGACGCAGCCCGCCGTCTCGCAGCAGATCCGCGCGCTCGAGACGCAGCTCGGCGAGCCGCTGATCGTGCGCGGACGCGGCGGGTTGTCGCTCACGCCGGCCGGCCAGCTCCTGTTGGATCACGCCGATGCGATGTGGGAGCGCCTCAGGCTTGCGGAGACTCAGCTCGGCGAGGCGATCGGTGAGCAGCGGCGCCGGCTCAACCTCGGCGCGTTCCCGAGCGTGCTCGCGACGCTCGTGCCGGCGGCTGTCGCCGAGCTGCAAGCGTCGGTGGCAGAGCTCGAGGTGGGCGTCGTCCAGGGAAGCACCGAGGAGCTCGTCGGCGCCGTGCGGGAGGGGCGCCTCCACGTGGCCCTGTGCTTCCAGGATGCTGCCGAGCCGCGACGTGAGCACGAGAACGTGCGCCGCTTCGACCTCTTCGAGGTGCCGATGGTGGCGCTGGTCAGCCCGCAGCACCGACTCGCCGGGCGGAAGCGCATCAGGCTCGAGGAGCTCGCCGGCGAGACCTGGACAGCTGCGACTCCGGATGGCCTCATCTGGCGCGCCTGCGTCTCTGCGGGCTTCGAGCCTCGCCTCGCGTACCTGACGGCTGATCCCCTCGCGATCCGCGGACTCGTGGCGGCGAACCTCGCCGTGACGCTGACGGGACGTCTCCTCGCCGGCCAGCTCGAGGGTCTGTCGATCGTGGAGCTGATCGGGGAGCGGGCCCGCCAGGCGGTCTACGCGGTGACGCCGACGGCCGGCCTCCGTCCCCTCGTCGCTCCCTTTCTGGACGCGATGAGGCGCAACACTTGACGTTATAGTCAACGTTGAGTATATGCTGCCGAGAAGATGCTGACCAGGCTCCTCATCCTCTGGCTGCTCGCGGAGCAGAGCCTTCACGGCTACCGGATCAAGCGGATTCTCGACGAGGAGACCTTCGCCGTCTGGTTCCCGACGAAGGTCGGCTCCATCTACGCGGTGCTGCGCACGCTCGCGCGCGAGGGCTACGTGCGCGCGGTCGCCGTCGAGCGAGAGGGCCAGCGGCCCGAGCGGACGCGCTACGAGATCACGCCCGAAGGCCGCCGGCACTTCGAGGACACCCTGCGGAAGGCATGGGTCGGAGTACCGGGCTTCGTCGACCCGGTCGATCTCGCCCTCTCGGCCGAGGCGGAGCTCGACGAACGGGAGGTCGACGAGCTCCTCGGCGCCCGGATCGCAGGCCTCCGTGAGCGGCTCGAGCTGCTCTCGCGATCTGCTCGGGCAGCACCCGCGAGCGAGATCGCAGAACGCAGGCGCGCACTCGTCCGAGCCGAGCTCGAGTGGGCGGAGACGACACTCACACGACGGACGGGAGAGGCAGAGCAATGAGCACCGAACGGCGACCCGAGATCCAGCTGATCGTGAACCTCGTCGTCCACGACTCAGACGGAAGAGTGCTGCTCGTCGAGGGGAACACGGAAGGCGAGCGCTGGGCGCTTCCTGGCTGGGAGCTCGAGCCCTACGAGCACCCGGACGACGGAGTGCGGCAGCTGCTCGACGACTACCTCGGCCTGCCGGACGCCTCTGCCTCGCTGGCGTTCGTCGACTCGTTCCGCGGGCGCCGCGGGTGGCACGTGACCTTCAACTACCGAGCCGAGGCTTCGGGCGAGACGAGCTGCGAGCGACCGACGGACTGGTTCGAGCTCGCCGACTTCCCGAGGACCGTGCACGGCCGGTGGGAGCGCGACGTGGTGGTGAAGGCGCTTCCCCGTTCGGGTGCCCCTTCCGCACCCAACTGAGCGATTCCCAACTCGACCGCGTCAGCCGAAACTGAGTCCGAGGAGCCGTGGAGCGAGCCGATGAGGGCGCCGCAGCCTCTTCGGCTCGGGGGGACGGGGTCCCGCGGCTCCTCATAAGTCCTCCCTCCCGGTTACACTCCTCATCGCCGTCGCGACTGGCGCGACAAGGTGGAGCACCACCGGGGAGCGACGGTCCGAGAGCAGCCGCGCGCCTGGGCGTCCCAGACCGAGTTCCGGAGGTGCCCATGAGTCTGCAAGCTGCGACCGAGCCGACGCTCGCCGAGACCGACGCCGAGGTCTCCTCGCTCCTGGACGAGGAGGTCGAGCGGCAAGCTCGGACGATCTGCCTGATCCCGTCGGAGAACCACGTCTCGCGTGCGGTGCTGGAAGCGCTCGGCAGCGTCTTCACGAACAAGTACAAGCGGTACTACGAAGGTCAGCAGGTCGTCGACAGGCTCGAGGAACTGACGATCGAGCGCGCGAAGCGGCTCTTCGGCGTCGAGCATGCGAACGTCCAGCCCTACTCGGGCTCGCCGGCCAACCTCGCGGTCTACCTGGCGTTCCTGGAGCCCGGCGACGCCGTCATGGGCATGACGCTGCCGATGGGCGGCCATCTCACGCACGGCTGGGGCGTCTCAGTTACCGGCAAGTGGTTCCGGTCGGTGCCGTACGGAGTGCATCGCGAGACGGGGCGCGTCGACCTGGACGAGGTGCGCGCTCTGGCGCTTCGGGAGCGGCCGAGGCTGATCTTCTGCGGCGGGACGGCGATCCCGAGGACCATCGAGTTCGCCGACTTCGCCGAGATCGCACGCGAGATCGACGCGATCCTCGTGGCCGACGTGGCGCACATCGCCGGCCTGATCGCCGGCGGAGCGCACCCGTCCCCTGTCGGGCACGCCGACGTCCTCTCGACCACCACCCACAAGAGCCTCCGCGGTCCGCGCGGAGCGATCCTGATGAGCGGCGAGGAGCACGCGTCCGCGCTCGATCGGGCCGTCTTCCCGGGTCTGCAGGGAGGGCCGCACAACCACACGACCGCCGCGATCGCGGTGGCGCTCGGAGAGGCGCTCGAACCGAGCTTCGCGGACTACGCGCGCCAGACGGTCGCGAACGCGAAGGCGCTCGCCGAAGCGCTGGTCGAGCGCGGCTTCGACCTCGTCTCGGGCGGCACCGACAATCACCTGATCGTCGTCGACCTGACAGCGACGGGCGTCCCGGGCAAGCTCGCCGCTCAGGCGCTCGACCGTGCCGGGATCACGACGAACTACAACACGATCCCTTTCGACACCCGCAAGCCGATCGATCCATCGGGCATCCGGCTCGGAACGCCGGCTGTCACGACGCGAGGGATGACGGAGCCCGAGCTGGTGCGGATCGCGGCGTGGATCGACGAGGGCGTCGAGGCGGCGAAGCGCGGCGACGAGACGACGCTCGGTCGCATCGCGGAGGAAGTGCGCGAGCTTGCGGCGGCGTTCCCGGTCCCGGGTCGGTAGCTAGCGCCCGTGCCGGCCTTCGCCGGCTGCGAATCGGACGGCGCCTTCGAGGCCCTCGTCGACGAGCGCCGGAAGGCCGTTGTGCCACTCGATGCGCATCGCATCGCGCACCGACAAGCCTTGCTGCTTGTGGACCGAGCGTCGATCGGCCCGCGTCGCCGCCTGCGGGAAGCGTGCGATCTGGTCCGCGAGCAGCTCGGCGGCGACGCGCGAGCTCCCGTCCGGCACGACCTGCTCGCAGGCGCCGATCAAATATGCCTCCGGAGCAGGCACTTTGCGGCCGGTGAGGATGATGTCGAGGGCGCGCCCGGTGCCGACCAGCCGCGGCAGCCTGACCGTGCCGCCGTCGATCAGCGGCACGCCGAGGCGGCGCGAGTAGACGCCGAAGTACGCCGATTCTTCCATGATGCGGAGGTCGCACCAGAGCGCCAGCTCGAAGCCGCCGGCCACGGCCGGGCCGGCGATCGCGGCGATCACGGGCTTGTCGAGCTCGAGCCGGGTCGGCACAAGGGGGCCACGCGGCAGCACAGCGTTCTCGTGGAGCGGATACTCGAGCTCCTCGAGCGGGCGTGGCTGGTGCACCATCGAGGCGGCGTCCTTGAGATCCCAGCCGGCGGAGAAGGCGCCGCCCTCCCCCCACAGCACCGCCACCGCCGCCTCGGGGTCGCTGTCGAAGGCGAGGAACATCTCCGTCAGCGCCTCTGCGAACGGTCATCGTGTGCCCTCGAGCCTCACCAGCAGTGCGTCGAGGTAGTGGTCGAGGAGTGGATCGGCAGTCGCCTCGACGACCTTGATCCGGCCGGTGTGCTCGACGATCAGGAGGCCCGTAAGCCAGGTGAAGAGCGCGGCGAGCTCCACGCTGGCGGTGACGTCGCTGCCGGCGAGCTCGGCGAGCGGGGCACGGATCACAGCGAGCGCAGCGGCCAGCTGCGCGTTGAGCCGACGGTCGAGCTCCCGCCCGAGCCCGCGCGGCCTGACGCCCTGGAACAGGTAGAGCCCGAGCTCGAGGTCGCCCGGCCGCTGGCGATAGAACGAGAAGAAGGCGCGCGCCGTCTGGTTCAGCCGGGAGCGGAGGTCGCCGCCGGCCGCCGCCTCCAGCTCGGCGCGCAGGTTCTCGAGCGACTCTGCGAGGAGCTCTGCGTAGATCTCCTCCTTGCCCGAGAAATACGGATAGATCGCGCCGGTCGTACACCCGGCCGCGGCGGCGATTGCCCGGATCGACGCGCCTTCGAGTCCCCGCTCGGCGAAGACCGTGCGCGCGCCGTCCAGGATCAGCTCGCGCTTGAACTCGCGTACCCGCGCGTCACGCTCCGCGGCGGCGCCCGTGCGACGATCACCCGTCATAACGTTGACACCATACCATAACGCTGTTATACAACCGACCTATGAGATCGTCCTACCGCCAAGGAGCCCCCATGCCATTCGACGTTCTGACCGAGGAGCAGCGCGAGCTCCGTGAGCTTGTCCGGACGCTTGCACAGGATCGGATTGCTCCTCGTGCGGCGGAGATCGACGAGTCGCACGAGTTTCCGTGGGACGTGGTCGAGCTGTTCC
>WNFV01013178.1_pt1 | contig 17684 bp, 13 predicted proteins | sample 5400101 | NCBI WGS metagenome assembly WNFV01 (sample SAMN13153361, study PRJNA577476) | soil metagenome | isolation source: 115 cm soil or saprolite under grassland replicate 1 | place: USA:California | collected 2016-06-15
TGCAGGCAGCCTGGCCAGAGCGACGTGCAGCTCGCCGAGGGCTGCGCCGAGGGACTCAACCTGCCCGAGGTCGCTCGGGTCCAGATTTGAGCCGGGGAGGCCGGGGATGAGGGCCAGCCAGCCGAGCGGTGTAGGCTGGAGTATCTCGCCGTGGCGGTCTGCGAGGGGCACGGGTAGCGCAAATGAGAGAGTGGTTTGCGCCAGGGCCAGCAGGAGCAGCTGCTCGTAGCGCAACGCCTCTTCAGGGTGCGCGTCGGAGAAGACTTTGCAGCGCAGGATTTCCGCCCATTCACCTGGTAGGCGAGCCCGCACTCGGGATGTCGCAGGCTCGTCAAGCCCGGCTGAGCGCCTGACGGCGGCGCTGCAGGAAGGCGCGCTCGGCCGCGTTCTCGCTGCGGGCGAGCGCCGCCTCATACGCCAGCGCCGCCTCGGCGTTGCGGCCTAGGCGTCGGAGCAGGTCAGCACGAATGGCGTGGAACAGGTAGTAGCCATCGAGGTCGAGGCCGTCGACGAGGGTCAACGCCGCCTCCGCTCCTTCGACCTCCGCCACCGCGACCGCGCGATTGAGCGCCACCACCGGGCTTGGGGCCAGCATTAGCAGCTGGTCGTACAGCTGCACGATCTGCCGCCAGTCGGTGGCAGCGGCGCTCGGCGCGGCGCTGTGGACGGCGTTGATCGCCGCCTGGATCTGGTACACTCCAGGCTGGTTGCGCCGCAGGCAGCGCCGCACGATCGCCTGGCCTTCGGCGATCAGGTCGCGATCCCACAGGCTGCGGTTCTGTTCGGCCAGCCGCACTAACTTGCCCTCTGGGGTGGTGCGGGCGGCTCGGCGCGACTCGGAGAGCAGCATCAGCGCGAGCAACCCCATGACTTCCCCTTCATCGGGCATGAGCTCGGCCAGCAGCCGCCCGAGGCGGATGGCCTCGGCGCAGAGCTCCTCACGCACAAGCCGCTCGCCTGAACTGGCCGTGTAGCCCTCGTTGAAGATCAGGTAGACGACGGCCAGTACGGCCCGCAGGCGTTCTGGCAACTCGGCCTCGTCCGGAACCCGGTAGGGAATCCGCGCGTCGCGGATCTTACCCTTGGCCCGCACAAGCCGCTGGGCCATGGTCGGCTCGGGCACCAGGAAGGCGCGCGCGATCTCCGCCGTGGTGAGCCCACCTAGCAGCCGGAGCGTCAGCGCGACTTGGGCAGCCGGGGCGAGCGCCGGGTGACAGCAGGTGAAGATCAAGCGCAGACGCTCATCGGGCACAGCGCCCGCCTCGGCCGCTTCGTCGCGCTCGTAGAGCAACACGGCCTGGGCGTGCCGGTCTTCACGAGACGCCTCGCGCCGCAGGCGGTCGATCGCGCGGTTGCGGGCGGTGGTGATGATCCATCCCGCTGGGCTCGGCGGCAGCCCGCTCGACGGCCAGCGTTGCACCGCCGCGGTGAAGGCATCCTGAACCGCCTCCTCGGCGATGTCGATGTCGCCGAAGACATGGATCAGGATGGCGAGGGCGCGACCGTACTCCTCGCGGAACACACGTTCGATCTCCGTGGTGGGCAGGGCCGGCATGGCAGCACTCACTCCTCGGCCTCGCCTTGGAACGGCCGCACCTCGACCGGCAGGCGAGCGACCGCCCGTGCGAGCTTCGCGCCCCACTCCAACGCAGCGTCGAGATCGGGCGCCGTGATGATCGTGAACCCACCCAGGTGCTCCTTCCCCTCAGCGAACGGGCCGTCGGTCATGAGCAGGTCGCCGTCGCGGAGCCGCAGCACGGTAGCCGTGCTGGGAGGGTGCAGCCCGCCGGAAAAGACCCACACGCCGGCGGCCTTCATCTCCTGCTCCACGGCGTGGATGTCGCGCATGATCGGCTCCAGGATCTCGGGCGGGGGCGGATCTCCATCGGGCTGATAGATGCTGAGTAAGTACTGCTTCATCTGATGTTCCTCCTTGACGTTGCCACCTACAGCGTCGGTTGGCCCGATGTCTGCCCGAGCGGGGCTCCAATTGTACAGCAAGACCGCGTGGGTGGGTACTTGCGAGGTCTGTTTCCTACGGCCAGCCGACACCCGGTGCAGGCGCGCCAGCGATGAGCACCTGGCCGGTTCGGCTGGCGATCACGTCATCCACGTGCTCGACGCCGCGCCACTCGGCGGCCATCATGAAGAGTGTTGTTCGGTCAGGCCCCCCGAGCATGCAGGCGTAGCAGGAGCGATCGAGCTCGATCCGTTGCAGCACCTCGCCGCCTTCGCGAACCCGTGCGCAGGCGTTGTCTCGCACTGGTGTCCAGACTGCGCCTTCGGCGTCGAGACAGATGCCGTCGCCGTTGCCCGGCCCACCGAGGTCGGCCCACACGCGTCGATTCGACAGGCTGCCGTCCACGGCGACGTCGAACGCCGTGAGGCGGCCGGCGAAGGACTCGGCGATGATCAGCGTCGCGTTGTCCGGTGTCACGACCATGCCGTTGGGGAACTGGAGGTCATCCGCGACCTGGCGGGCCGAGCCGTCCGGGGTGACCAGCGCGATGATCCCGGGACGGGGCTGCGCGCCCCCAGGAAGTCGAAACCAAAACCGTTGAGGTAGATGTTGCCGCGGCCGTCGACCACGATCTCGCTCCAGCCATGGTCAGCGACACCGCTCAGGTCGGCATGCCGAACCATCGACCCGTCAGGCTCCCTGCACATGAGCTCCTGGCCGGTGACGAGCAGGCGCCCGTCGGGCAGCCACGCGGTGGCCCACCCGAGGCCCGGGGAACCGTATCCGACGATCTCGCGGTTGCCGTCGAGATCGACGGCGACGATCTCTTGGGTTCCCCAGTTGGAGAACCACAGACGGCCCGCGTGCCAACGTGGCGACTCGCCGATCGCAAGACCACTCAGCAGGATTTGTGGTTTAGGCATTGAGACCTCCCTTACGAGTACGAGTGCTTCTCACCATCTATACGAATGGCTTTGGCCCAGATCGACAGGGGACACGGCTTGAATAGGAATGTGCGATAGTTCATCCGAGACCGTTCTGGTGGATGGTGTGATGAGCATCCCGATCATACCAAGAAAGGTGTCACGGTCAGCGGACTGGCGTGCTTCCTACACCGGCATTGGACTTTGTCACGCCATGGCCCCAAATCGTGCTGGGGTCATTGATCACATTGGTGCAGATCTGGGCACAGCGCGGTACGCGGCAGCAGGAACTTCCGCCCAGCTATTCCGCGCGCGTGGCAGGAAGCGCAGTCATCACGGCGCTGTTGGCTGGCGTCGTGCGCCGTGGTCTCGACTACATAATCATCGGCCGCTTGAGCACGACCGGCGTCTGGTTTGGCGGTGACCGGCTGTTGGATGGCCCCGTGGCCGGCTGGTTGCTGAGCGCCACGTTGCAACGTCCCTAACGGTCGTGAGCGATACCGCACATTACGGTCGTGACATTGACAGGCCTGATTTTGCCATACCATTCCGCCCCCAGCTGCGCCGCGCGCTCGAACAGCTGTGCGAACGCCGCGCGGTAGATCGCGGCGCGGCGCAGATACGAGCTGTCGGCGCGATAGATCCGAATCGGCGCGCGCTCGAACGTCACTAAATGTGCCAGATTGTCGAACGCGATTCCGGTGTAGCCCTGTGCATGGATGTGATCGAGGTAGACTAGCGCGCGATCCAGGCCTTGTGCGAGCTGTTGTTGATCGACATGTGGCCGATCAGGCAGGTCGAGCATCTGCCGGCCATAGCGCAAGATCGCGGCGTTGATCGCGCTGCTGGTTGATTCTTCAAGCGCGCTGGCATGCTCGATCGCGCTGTACTCATGCGAATCGCCGATGATCACCGCGCCGTCGGCGGCCTGCTTGAAGAGCAGATGAATGCCATAGGCGCGGATCTGCTCGTCCACCGCTTGTTGCTGGAGCAGCGAGTACGATGGGCAGATCTTGAAGGCGGGGTAGCGCTCGATCGACAGGCCGGAGAGAATTACATTTCCGGCCGAATCGGTGACGGTGCAGTGCCGGTCGGATGAAGCGACGCCGATCACGTTGGTTGCGGGCAGGTATTCCAGCAGGCCGCGCTGCACCACATGCCCGATCAGCTGCCGGAGCATATGCCGCGGCTCAATCGTCAGGTCGTGGGGGAAGAACAGCGCGCCAACGCAGTAGGATGGCTGAATGCGCCGGTAGCGATAGCACGTCTCATCGGCATCCAGGTATATACACGTAGAGGCCGGCCCGGCAGCCTGCGCGAACTCTTGCAGCACGCGATTTTCAACCTCAGTCGAGGCGATATAGAGGCTGCCGGTGGGACGCACCCCAATGTCGCACTCGGATTGGATGGCCTGGTAGATCTCGGCGGTGGCGCGGTCGTGCTCGGCCCACTCGCCGCTGGCCTCGACGATCGACTGCACGATCATCCCAAAATTGCGCGTCGATGCATCGTTTGGGAATGGGTTACGCTCGATCAGAACCGTCTTATAGCCCTTTTGCGCGGCGAAGTAGGCGTGAAACATCCCCAGCACGCCGGCACCGATCACGATCACATCAGCAGAACGCATTGTACCCTTCTTATTCCATCTGTAAGGACGCCGTCAGCGCGCCGCGATAGTGCTCGAGATCGGGCGTCCAAGCGCCAGGTTCCTTCGCGATGTCATCGTAGCGCCGCAGCCGCACCGCGTCGAAGAAGTGCGGCGCGGCCTCGAACGCCACGATCTCCGCAACGTCGAATGGCCCGCCTTGCAGCGCCAGGCTCTGGGCCGAAGCCGGTGAGAGTTCGGCCAGGTAGCTCGGATCGACCGCGCATAGATAGCGCTTGGCGGCCACATGCAGTCGCACCGGTTCAACAACCGGCGGCCCGAAGTATGCGGCCAGAAAGGCCGCGCCAAGTTGCTCGTGCAGGCTGTCGATGCCCTGGTCGGCGATATTCTCGGGCAGATCGTGGATCAGGTGGCCGTAGTCGTGCAGCACTGCTGCCGCCACCAGCGTTGGCGAAGCGCCATCTTGCTCGGCGGCGTAGGCGGCTTGCAGCGAATGATCAAGCACCGAGACGTTTTCGCCATAGTCGCGTCCGCCATTTGCGCGAAAGGTGGCGAAGATCTGGTCGATGATGCTGTCCTGGCTCATACACAGCTCCTTCAAGTCGCAGTCGTTAGGAGACAAGGAGACAGGAACGCTCGTCTCCTTGTCTCTTTGTCTCCTTGTCTCGTGTCTCGCGTCACGGCCGCTCGCCCTGCCGCAGTCGCGCCTCGATCGCATCAAGGATCGGCGGCACGTCGGCGATCGTCTCGACCACGTAGTGCGCGCCGGCCTGGCGCAACCGCTGCTCGATCTGCGCCAGCCGCGCGGCCAACACTCCCGGCTCCAGATCGTGACACTCGCGCTCGGTCAGCCCAAGCTCATTGCCCGATCTGCTCAGCCCAATCGTCCATGTGCCGGCGTTCAGCCCTTCTTCGATATCGGGAAGCGTGTCGCCGACTTTGACCAGCGCCGGCATTGGGTAGACGCCGAGCTGTGCCGCGTTCTGGTAGATCATCCAAGGTGCCGGTCGCCCTGCCGGCACATCGGTCGGGCAGACAGCTGAGTCGGGCGCGTAGCCGCGCCGCGCCGCCGCCGGCAGCAGCGCATCCATAATCGGGCGGCTGTAGCCAGTGCGCCATCGCCGTACAGCACGCGCATAAAGAACCACTGCTCGCCCTCGCCGCGCGGCTCGATCTGCACGCGCCAGCTGACATGGCGTAGCCCGCGCGTCTCGTGCGCCGCGACCAGCGCGCCGCCGTTAGTGCGCAGCTCCAGCCGCGCCCGGCCCTGATCAAACGCTGGATCATCGCACCAGATCCCGAGCGACAGCGGCTCGTGCAGGCGCGGGCGCAGGCGCGCCCCCATCAGCGCATCGTTGCCCACCAGCAGCAGCAGCAGCGTCGGCGAGCGCGTGGCATACACCCGCCGTGCCTCCAGCGCCACCTGGATGCCGCGCAGCGTCAGCACCGGCGCCAGCACGCCGGCGCGCGGCAGGGTTGGGCTACCCCAATCGGTGTCGTGATGATCCGAGACGCCGATCGCGCCGACATGCCAGCCGCGATCGAGCGCGCGCACATAGCTGTCGCCATAGTCGTCGCCGCGATTGAAGCATTCCAGCGTCACCATCCGGTCGTCGATCGCCGGCGTGTAGGCGCAGCCATCGAAGCAGGCAGTCTCGCGGCCAGGGTGGTTGAAGCCTGCCAGCACGCGCGCCGCGCCGATCGGCGGAGCTTCGGCCAGCCATTCGTAAAAAGCGCCCATCGTGTCGTCGCCGGTGGCCTGGTGGCCGGTGTAATCGGCCGAGCACCAGACATTGCTGTGCCCCTGGCGCGGCGATGTCCACTCGAAGCCGCGGATGGCCACGAAGTCATCGCCGGCGCAGGCGGCCACCTGGCGCGCGGCGGCGGCCCATTTCTGGGCATCCTGCACGGCGGTCGGCTGATCGAGCAGTTCGCCATGATCCGTGATCGCGGCGAAGTGCAGTCCGCGCGCGCGCATCTGCCGCAGCGCGTCTTCAGGCCGGCCGGTGCCGTCGGAATAGCCAGTGTGGTTGTGCAGATCGCCATAGAACAGGCGCAGATGATGCGCCCGAAGCAGCCGCGGCAGCATAAACGCCTGGGGCGCGGTGTCGAGAATCAGGTGCTGCGGGTTCGGTTCGGGGTGCGTGTGTGATGTCATAGATTTCCGACCATTAAGGACAAGGGTATCCGTCAAACATTGACAAGCGTATGGGTAGCTTCCGTGATAGAGCTGTTATAGTCGCTCAGCGTTAAGCGCGCGATCGATTCGTGTTAGCTTCCGCGTATGGGTGAATTAACTGCCAGGTGAAGCTGCGGAAGCACAAGACATAAATGAATACTCATATGCATTATGAACAATTACTCGTATTTCACTTAATATAAACCGCTAGATATCACATATATCATGCGTTGATAACAATAATATAAATTGGTCTTAATGAACAGCGCCTACATATACGCGTTTTTATTAAGAGCAACCAAAGAGATTGTTTTCTATATTAAATACGGATAAAACAGGCCGGGTATTTACATTAAACGCTCAGAACGCCTCCTTTTTCATTTCACGCTTATAAATAAAATCTATACTTCATGGCAACGACACAATGTTTGCACTTTAGGGACTTTCAAACAAATAACTGTTCACTGGGCTCATTAATATATTGAAGATCCTTCAGACAAAGCGGCTGGCCAGGGGTTCAAGGACAAGCGAACTGACAAGCGTGTGACACTCATACAACATAAAGGAGCATCGCAGCAATGAAGCGAAACGGGGTAATGGCACTCTTGCTCGGCCTGGCCATGTTGGCCGGGCTATTCGTGTCGGCCAACGCGGTCGCGCACCCAGTCACGATCGACGGCGCGATCGGCGACTGGTTTGAGACCAGCCCGATCACCAGCCCCGGCGCGTACCCCAACCCGAATACCGTCCAGGTCACACGCAACCCCGCGCAGGCTGGCGAATACATCTGGCGCGATATCTACAACGATCAGCGCGTGATCACATCCACCGCCACCATCACCCGCGATGTGGATCTGCGCACGTTTCGCGCTACTGGCGATGCGACCAACCTGTACCTGTACCTGAATGTCACCAGTGTGACAAATACTAATTTCTACGGCGCCAAAGCGCCCGAGTTTCAGATCGCGATTGACAGTGCTCCGGGCGGCAACACCAACTTGATCCTCGACCCAGCGACGATCAACGCCAATGCCGCATGGGAGTACCTGGTTCAGACAAGATTTTCGACTAATGGCGTCGTCGGTACGACCAATATAGTCGCCCCACTCGTCTATGCCGCGGCGGGCGGCAGCTCCAGCGCCGGCACAAGTGGGGTGCTCAAGGGGGTTGGTATCGACACGGCCGAGCTGAAGATCCCCTGGAGCCAGATCGGCGGCGCGCCGCCGTCCGGCGGTAAGCGCCTGCGCTTCAGCGTGGCCACACTGTTCAGCGACCGCAGCAACGTCAACGACGGCACCGCCAGCGGCAGTGTGGTGATGGACGCGATCGCGCCCAGCCAGACAGCCAAGGCCGACCTGGCCGACGGCGTGCTGAACTACTCGGTCGATGCGTATTTCGACGCCAAGGGCGAGGTCTTCTCACCGCTGCTGATCACCGAGTTCCTGGCCAGCATTCCCAACCAGGGCACCCAGTGGGTCGAGATCGCCAACACCAGCGCGCTCACGATCGACCTTGCGGGCTATAAGATCGGCGATGCCGCCAAGCCGCTGGCCGGCAATAGCGAGGGCATGTTTGCGTTCCCGGCCAAGACGCTGGCCCCCGGCGCGATTGTGGTGGTCGCCAATAACAAGACGATCTTCAACACGCTATATCCCAGCGTCGCCGGCCAGCCGAACGTCACGGTCTATGGCATCAGCAACGGCGATCTGAGCAAATACACCACCTGGGGCAACGGCAACACGCTGACGCTGCCAAAGGCGCCGGCCCCGACCGACACCAGCTTTGAGGAGCAGATCGTGCTGCTTGATGGCAGCGATTCGCTGGTGGATGTGGCCACCTACATCAGCGCTGCCCTGCCGAACTCGGCCGCCCAGCCTGGCATGCTGCCGCTCAGCATCCCGAGCGCCGGCATCCCAACCGACCGGACGTACGAGCGCTGCCCGGCCGCGCGCGACACCAACGACGCCTCGTTCGACTTCATCCCCCACGATGGCAAGGCTGCCCAGACACCCGGCGCACTATGCGACGGCAAGATCGCGCTGTCGATTACCCAGGCCGCACCAGCCACCGTCGCGGTGGCCGGCCGAATCGACTACACACTGACCTACGCCAACAGCGGCGCCGGTGCGACCGATGTCTATGTCACCGACACGCTCGCGTTGAACACCAGCTACATAGCCGGCAGCCAGGTTTCCACCCCCGCCTTTGGCAGCAATCCGATTGTGTTTACCGACCTGGGCGGCGGCAAGCTCCAGTGGAAGCTGCCGCTGGTTGGCACGGGATCAGGCACGATCAGCTTCTCGGCCCAGGTCGCCGGCAACGTACCGCCCGGCCAGGCGCTGAACAATAGCGCGGTGATCGCCGGCCCTCTGCCCGACACCAGCGCGGCCGACAATACATCCAGCGCCAGCACCACCGTCACCGCCAACGCACTGGCCGATGTCGGAATTGCCAAGGCGCTGACCTCGCCGCCGGAAACGTTCTACACCGGCCGGCCAGCTGTCTACACGCTGACCTACAGCAACATCGGCGACCTTCCGGCGATGCACACGCTGATCACCGACACCATCCCGGCTGGCCTGGCGTTTGTCGCGGCCAGCCGCGCGCCGGCGATTGTGGATAGCAGTAAGCTGGTTTTCGATGTCGGAACGCTGGCGAGCGCGGTGAACCAGACGATCGTGCTGACCTTCACCGTGACCGCCCCATCCGCTGGCGGCGATACGATCGTCAATGGCGCGGCGATCGGCACCTCCACCGCGCCCGAGCCGGTGAAGGGCAACAACAGCGCCAGCGCCAGCAACACCACTGTGGCGGTTCCGCCGATCGACCTGGCGCTCAGCAAGACGGCCGACGCCAGCATGGCGCCGCTCGGCGGCAAGATCGGCTACACGCTGGCAATCAGCAACATCGGCGGTGGCACAGCCAGCGGCATCCAGGTGGTGGATACGCTGCCGGAGGGCCTGACCTATAAGCCGGGCAGCAGCAGCGTCGCCGCCGGCGAGCCAATAGTATCGGGCGACGGCCGCACGCTGACATGGAACCTGCCGGCCGGCTTCACCGTCGGCACCGGCGCGACGCGAAGCTTCCAGTTCATCACGATCGCGCCCACATCGAGCCCTACGGCAGGGATCGTCAACAGCGCAGTCGTCCATGCCGCCGGCGATACCAACGCGCTGAACGACAGCGCGTCGAGCGACCCGACCACGGTCGGCGGCACACGCGTGTATCTTGCGATGGTTATGCGATAGCGATTGGAGCGCCGGCCAACCAAAGCAGCGGTCGATCAGGCATTACCTGTTCGACCGCTGCTGGTGTGTGCGGCTCGTTTCGGAGTGATATCTTATTGTCAGAACGCCCGATGTGCGTATCCTGATCGAGCTCTTAGAACCGCACCCCCACTTTAATGGTCGTCTCGGGACTGGCCATGATCGCGCGCAGCGCCGCAGGGGCATCCGCGAAGGGCACGATCGGATGGACCATGCCCGCGCCAGTGAGTAATCCGGCACGGAACAGCTCGATCGCTGCCGCGTAGGCCCGCTCGTGGTCCCAGCGCGGATAGGAGCGGTCGGGGTTCTCCCAGCCAGCCCAGGCCTGGCTGCCGACGATGAGCGGCCGATTGATGTGGAACTCCTCGTCGAGATGCAGCTGCGGTGCGGTCGTTGGCCCCCAGGCGACGTGGACGACGGTCCCACACTGGCGGAGGCAGCGGATGCTGTCGTGCAGGGCGCGATCACTCCCCGAGGTTTCGATCGCGACGTCTACGCCCTTCCGGCCAGTGGCGAGTTTGATCTGCAACGCCGCATCCACCGCAATCGGATCAAAGACGGCATCAGCGCCGTGGGCGGCGGCGTAGGTGCGACGGAGGGCGATCGGATCGACGGCGCAGACTGTGCGGGCCCCGCCAACGCGTGCGATCTGCACCGCACACAGCCCAATCGCGCCTAATCCATACACCGCGACCGTGTCGCCGACGCGCACATTCCCATCACGAACGGCTACCAGCGCCACGTGGGCGGGGTCCACGCAGACGGCATCGGCATCGGAGAGCCCTGCGGCGGAGTAGCACCGTTCCTCCGCCACCTGGCATACCTCGGAGATTGGGCCATAGCCAAAGACGCGCTCGCCCACGCTGAACCGCCTAACTGCGGCACCGATTGCTACCACGGTGCCAACCACGATATTGCCAATCGCGCGCTCAATCGGCGGCGGAGCAGGCGAATCCGGGGGGCGCGGCAAAAACATGCGCAAATCGGGATCCCAGCGCTTCACATCATGCACACTGCCACGGATGAGGTGCGCCTCGGTGCCATGCTTGGGGGCGGCGAATGTCACCTGAATCCGCACCTCACGCGGGCCGAGCGGTGGCAGCTCGTAGGCGTGGAAGACGAAGGTCGTCCCATCCTTCGTCACGATCGTGTGGGGCATACTATTCCTCACTTGCGGCGCTGCGCGGTCAGATCATCAGTATTAACCTATCGTACCGAGCGCCTCGGCGCTGGCCTGGTCCAGCGACATCGCTCGCCCCTCCGCCCACGCCGCGTCGAAGGTCGCCTCATCCTGTTGGGCACGGGTGGTCGCCACGTCTTGCGTATAGCGAGGATGGTCAATCGGACTTCTGATAATTCCACTTTGCTCCCGGTAACGCTCCATCGCCGCAAGCAGCCGCACGGCTCGCCTTAGCTGTCGCTGTCGGCTCAGGGCGCCGGCTAGTCGCTCGATATTTTCCTGGGTATACGGGACGTGTCCCATGCGCTTGATTAAGAATAAGCTCTCGCGATAGCGCTCGAGCGCCTGCTGGTCATCCTCACGCGCACGCGCGATATCACCGATCTCGATCAACGTCTCCGCAATGCCAAACTGAAACTTGAGGTCGCAGAACAGCGCCAGACTCTCCTGACAACATGTCAGCGCGCGCTCAGTGTTTCGCTGGCGAAGCGCGACCCGCCCGAGGTTCATCAGCGTCCACGCCTCCACTTCTTTGTTGCGCACCTCACGGCTCCGCACGAGCGCCTCCTCGAGCAGCGGAACCGCCGTCTCGTACGCACCCTGATCGCGAAAAATATCCGCTGGCGCGTTCGCATTCGTGATGGTGAAGTCGGATTTGGCATCCGCAGCCCGCTGGATGAACAGCGCCACCGCGGCATACCGCGACAGGGTCTCCGGCGCTAATGGTTGTGTGCGGTCAGGTAACGCCAGCGGTGGTACAGGAAACTCCTTTTCACCGCGCACTCGCAGCACCACCCGGCTGGTCACCACAACCTTCAGCTGGGGCGCTGCGGCGAGAAGCGCGGTGATGTGCGGTGCGGCGTCCACGACCTGCTCGAAGTTGTCGAGCACCAACAGCAGCTGCTTGCCACGCAGATAGTCTTGCAGCTGTTCTTGCGGCAGTTGCCCGCCGATCTCTTGCAGTCCCATAGCCTCGATGACGGTGGGAAGGACCAGGGCGGGATCGCTGAGGGGCGCGAGATCGACGAACCAGACCCCGTCCGCGAAGGCTTCGAGTAGCTCCGCCGCGGCCTGCACGGCCAGGCGAGTTTTACCGATCCCGCCCGGGCCCGTCAAGGTGAGCAGGCGGACGTCGGCGCGCCGGAGACGGTCACACACTGCCGTGACCTCCTCCGTGCGACCAATCAGCGGCGTCAACTGCGCCAGCAGGTTGTGCGGGCGAACGTCGAGTGTCCGGAGCGCGGGGAAGTCGAACGGTAGGTTCGATGCGACGACCTGAAAGATATGATCGGGGCGCGCCAGGTTCTTGAGGCGGTGCATACCCATATCCCGCAATGCCACTCCAGCGGGTAATATATCACACACCAGTTCCTGGGTGGCACGCGAGAGCAGAATCTGCCCGCCGTGGCCGGCGTAGAGGCCATCGCCCACGCTCTTGAAAACGACGCCCGCATGGGTGGCGATCGTGTGGCGCAACAGGGCATCGTGGCGCACGAGGGCCGCGCGCATCAGATCGGGGTACTGCTCCCACAGTTGGGTGCTGCCTTCGATGTCGGTGCAGAGAAACGTGATCGTCCCACCGGGCAACACGGCCGCCGCCGACGCCGGAGGCGCGGGCTGCGTGGGCATGTCCAGCCGATCGGTGGCCAGCTCGCCGCGCGCGGCCTGCACAAACGCCGCGCGCGCCTCCGGCGCGATCTGCAGGCAGTCCGCCAGGCACGCGGCGATCTGCCGGGAGGGCCGCCGCTCGTCGGCCTCGATCTTCTTGATCGTCACCTCGGCGCAGCCGACCTGCTGCGCAAGCTGCTCCTGGGTCAGGTCGAGCGCCTTGCGCCGCCGGACCCAATAGCCGAACGAGGCCATGCGATCCATGTCCCGCCTCCCTGCTCGCCGTGCAGCCGGGCGAGCGGAAGTGTATCTCCGCTGTATCTGCTGCTGTATCTCCTATTGTACCCCAAACGTCTACCCCCGCCTGCCCCACCTGTGCTGCAATAGTGCCAAGCGCGGCATTGAAGCGAACCGATCGCTAAGGCCGCGCGTGCTTGATTGATGCTGCCGCACACGGCAGCACGAACTGACGGACACTCAACACAATGTCACAATTACTGAAAGGAACACATCCAATGGCATTTATCACACGACACATCGGACAGCGCCTACTACGGTTGAGCCTATTGGTGCTGGTGGCGATGATGGCTCTGGCCACGCCGGCCACACATGCCGCGCCCGCCGCTCAGGGTGTCGCGGACTCACCGGCGATCCAGGCACTGCTCGCCCGGGCGCAAGCCAACGGTGCGGTGCGCATCATCGTCCACTTGAACGCCCCGTTCTCGCCCGAGAACGAGCGCGGCGCGCCCGACGCCGTGCGCAGCCAGCTCCCCATTCCCGAGGCGGCACGCCGCCAACGTGAGGGCATCCAGCGCGCCCAGGACACTGTCCTCCAGCGGCTTGTCGGCCACAAGTTCGGCGCCGTCACGCGCTTCGAGTTCGTCCCTGGGCTCGCTCTCACCGTTGACGCCCCGACCCTGGCGGCCCTCGCCGCCGATCCCGACGTCTCCTCCATCCAGGAAGATCAGGAGAACGCGCCCGACCTGGATGTCAGCGTCCCCCATATCGGCGGTAGCCCAATCGGTACCTTCGGCACGGGCGACTACTCCGGGAAGGGCAAGACCATCGCCATCCTCGACACGGGCGTGATGAAAACGCATAAGTTCCTGAGCGGCAAGGTCGTCGCCGAGGCGTGCTATTCGATCACCGATACGAGCCTTGGCTACACCTCCTTCTGCCCCGACGGCTCCACCGCGTCGACTGCCCCTGGCTCCGGCGTCAACTGCACGATCGCCGGTTGCGACCACGGGACGCACGTGGCCGGCATCGCCGCTGGCCACAGTTTCTCCGGCTCGAACGCGGTAGCCTATAACGGCGTCGCCAAGGATGCCTCGCTGATCGCCATCCAGGTCTTCCATAAGACCACGGTGATGTCGGAGTGCCAGTCGGGGCCGAATCCAACCAACCCGCCGTGCATTAGAGCCTCCAACTCGGACATTCTCAGCGGCCTGGAGCAGGTCTATCGGCTGGTCGGCAGCGTACCGGACATCGCAGCGGTCAATCTGAGCCTGGGGGGTGGCATGTACACCAGTGCCTGCGATAGTACATTTCCAGACCTCACGCATATCATCGAGACGCTACGCGGCATCGGCATCGCCACTGTCGTAGCGTCGGGCAACAATAGTTACGTCAGTGCCGTCTCTGCGCCAGCGTGCATCTCGTCGGCGATCACGGTCGGCCGGACCGACATCACAAGCGGGGGAGCAGACGCGGTGGCGGCCACATCGAACATGAGCGCCCTCGTCGAGGGGCTACCGGGGGTGAGCACGGTGCTGGCGGCGCTGCAAAACACGGGCCTGCAAGTGACCGACACGCGCAGCGGCGGCACACAGACCAAGCCGCGCATCCGCGTGAACGCCGCCGCCGACTCTGTCGGGGTGATTTGCCCGGATGCCTTCGACCAGTGGAGCGACGACCCGTCGTTCGACGACGACGACTCGCTCAAGTTCGCCGACGACGTCACCGTGGACGCCCCCGCGCAGACGCATTACTTCTGCTCGACGCTGGACGAGGACTGGATCAAGCTCAGCGCGAGCCCCGGTGTGACCTACCAGGTCGAGGCATCCTCCCTGTCGTCGAATAACGACACGCGGCTGGAGGTGTATCACGGCACAACGCTGATGGCGTTGAACGACGATGCCGACGACGGCACCTACGGCTCGAAGGTGATCTTCACGCCGTGGCTAAGCGGCGGCAACTACTATGCCCGGGTGCGCCCCGCGGTGCAGGACATGGGTGGCAGCACTGCCTTCGCCTATAACCTGCAGGTTCGCAAGCTGGGGCAGCCCTGTAGCGACGCGGACGACAACACCGCAGCGAAGGCGCTGCCGTTCACGATCAACACCACCCAATCGGGCGGACTGTGCGACAGCGCCGACCAGGACTGGGTCAAGGTCCAGATCACCAAACCCAACACGACGCTGCGCATCGAGACGCTCAACCTGGGCCTCGGGCAGAGTCCTAGTGGCGCCTGGGCGGGGACTAACACGGCGCTAGCGCTCTACGACAACCCGAACCTGGCGCCGCTGAAGACCAACGACGACATCAATGTCGTATCCGGGGTGTGGCGGTTGCGCTCGGTCATCGAGTACACCTTCGCGAACGTCGGGATGTACTATGTGAAGGTGAAGCCGGCGGGTGCCGGTGGGCTGGGGCAGACGTACGACCTGCGCATCTCGCGCATCGACAAACTGTCGTCGACCGCCACGGCCACCCTGGCTGCGGAGGCAGTGGCGCCGGCCCTCAAGCTGGATGACCCGCCCCCGCCCGCGCCCAAGGGAGTCGCGCCCGCCGCGGCCGGCATCCAGCCCACTGCCACTCTCTCAAGCACGGCGATCACGCTCGACACGGTCTGCGCGGATCCCGGCGAGCTGGGCGACGGCAACAACTCCCCGCCGACGGCGGATCCGATCAGCGTGAGCACCGCGCAGTACTTCTGCTCGCCGGCGGACGAAGACTGGTTCAAGTTCGACGTGAGCCAGAACGTGACCTACAAGCTCGATACGTACCTCGTCTCCGCGAATAACGACCCGTTGCTGGAGGTCTATAGCGACCAGGGCGAGACGCTGGTACGCTCCAACGACGATAACGACGACGACGGCGCCTTCGGCTCAGGCGGCTACCGCGCGGGCGTGAGCTTCACGGCGGCCAGTACCGGCACCTACTATGCGCGGGTGCGCCCGTCACCGGCGGCACCCAACGTCGGCGGCGATGCGTCCTTCGGCTACAACCTGCGACTCATGAGCCGGACGAACCTGTGTGCTGTCAACGAGCCGGACAACGATGCGTTCAATGGCCAGGCCAAGGATTTCGTGGTCGGCACGCTGCAGTCGCGGGCGCTCTGTGGCAGCGGCGACCAGGACTGGGTGCGCATCAAGATCACCAAGCCCGACACGACGATGCGCATCGAGACGCTTAACATGGGCACCGCGAAGGACGCCAACGGCATCTGGCGAGGAACCGACACGGTGTTGGAGCTCTACGGAAGCTTGTCCGCGCCGAAGCTGACGGACAACGACGACTGGAACGCTCCGGCGCGCCGATCGCTGATCGAGTACACCTTCGCGAACGCCGGAACCTACTTTGTGAAGGTGTTCCCGTTCGCCAACTTCAGCGTGCCGGGGCAGACGTACGACCTGCGCATCACGCGCATCGACAAGGTGCTACTGGGCACCCCGTAGGCGGGTAACAGTAGGAACGAGGGCCCTAGCGCAACCTAGCTAAATACGGCTGGTCAGGGCCTTCGGCTTTTACCAGGCGCGGGGCGGCGGCACGAGCGGGCGCACAGCTCGGCCGCCGCCTCGATTTGCAGCCAATTTCTGAACCACGAACGTGCATCTATCACTGTCGAGCAGATAGCTCTGGTAGCAGTCAACCAGTCGCGCTGTGGAGCAGTAAAAGGGGGCTCCGGCGGTTGATGGCTGGTTGATGTTGGGGAGCGCAGACAGGATAATGCGGTTGCCCATGCTGCCAACTGGTCTACAGGAGGCGTTCATGACCACCGATCAAGTCACGCTGGTGAAAACCTCCTTCGCGTCGATCGGCCCGGCCGCCGATTCGGTCGCGAGTCGGTTCTACGCCCGGCTGTTCGCGCTGGACCCAGCGCTGCGCGCGCTGTTCCACACCGATATGCGCGAGCAGCGGCACAAGTTGATGCAGATGCTCTCTGCGATTGTGGATGCGCTGGATCAGCCGGCGCTGATCGTCCCCGAAGTGGTGGCGCTGGGGCAGCGCCACGCCAGTTACGGCGTCGTGGCGGAGCACTACGCGATCGTTGAAGAGGCTCTGCTCTGGGCGCTTGCCCAAGAACTGGGCGAGCGCTGGACGCCAGAGGTGGCAGCGGCGTGGCGGGCGGTCTACACACTGCTGGCCGCGACGATGGCGGCGGCGAGGCGTGTCACCCATGCGCCGCCGGGCGCGCTAGAACCAACCGCAGGCCAGGGCGCCGGTCAGTAAGTCCATTACCGGCTGTCATCTCCCAATAGCTTCGCTTTGTCCTCCGTCGTTCGTCCGTCGTCCGGGAAGGCAGCTAGAAGCGTCTCGATGTAGACCAGCATCCGCGCTGCGCCGGCGCGGCCGGCGGTTCCTTCCCGTGCCGCCAGCGGCCCGCTACACTCGGCCAGCAACACTTGCATGGGCGTGCCCTCATCCACGAAGGTGCGGATGTAGCCCTCCGGTTCGGCGAGTACCAGGGCGCGTTCCAGCGCCGTCAGGGCGCGCGGGCGATCGTTAAGGGCATCGTAGGCCAGGGCCTGGAGGCTCAGGATTTCGATCGCGCTGTGCATGCGTGCTTTGGCCTCGGCATCGGCCAGCAGCCGATCGAGCAGCGGCAGCACGGCTTGCGCCTGGCCCGCCGCGATGCGCACCCGTGCCAGCGTCAGATACGCCGCCTCGCGCAGGAAACTGATCTCGTCGTCGGGGGACAGGCCGCTCCCCTCGGCCCAGCGCATCGCGGCATCCAGA